>Ga0255092_1000538_pt1 | contig 14344 bp, 13 predicted proteins | sample Colum_Yuk_RepC_8_2_FD_188454 | JGI IMG/M metagenome (GOLD analysis project Ga0255092, IMG submission 188454) | Freshwater microbial communities from Columbia River, Oregon, United States - Colum_Yuk_RepC_8d | ecosystem: Environmental > Aquatic > Freshwater > River | place: USA: Oregon...
GATCGAGCGGGCGTACCTGCGCGCCATCGGTCAGGCGCGTCGCGAGGTGCTGATTGCCACCGCCTACTTCTTTCCGGGCCGCCGGTTTCGCCGTGCCCTGCGCGAGGCCGCCGATCGCGGGGTGAAGGTTCGCTTGCTGCTGCAGGGTCGGGCCGAATATCTGCTGCCGCATCGCGCCGCGCAGGCGATGTACGACTCCCTGTTGTCACGCGGGATCGAGATTCACGAATACACCCGCAGCTTTCTGCATGCCAAGGTGGCCGTGATCGACGACTGGGCCACCGTGGGGTCGTCCAATATCGATCCCTTTTCCTTGCTGCTCTCGCGCGAGGCCAATGTGGTGGTGCACGACCGAGGTTTTGCCCGGCAGCTCAGGGCTTGTCTGGATCAGGAGATTCGAGAGGGTGCGACCCAGGTCCTGATGGACCAGGTGCGTCGCAGGACCTGGTGGCATCGGCTGTCCGGCTGGCTGGCCTATGGCCTGCTGCGTCTGGGGGTGCGCGTGTCGGGCGAGCGGCTCGATCAATGACCAGGCAACGCCTTGCATCCTTGCTCTCGCATGACCGATCGGCCTTGATGAACGGCCCGCGGCCATGAACGATCTGCTGCGTCTGCGGCCCGAGGGGCTGTACTGCGAGGCAGGAGGGTTCTTCATCGACCCCTGGCGGCCCGTTGATCGAGCGGTGATCACCCATGCGCATGCCGATCATGCCCGCGCAGGCCATCGCCACTATCTCGTCTCCCGGCAGGGCGAGGGCGTGCTCCGATCGCGTCTGGGCGCCATCAACACGCAGGCGCTCAACTGGAGGGAGGCTGTGCTGCATCACGGTGTGCGCATCAGCCTGCATCCGGCGGGCCATGTGCTGGGGTCGGCGCAGGTGCGCATTGAACACCAGGGTCAGGTCTGGGTGGTGAGTGGCGACTACAAGGTCCAACCCGATCGCACCTGTACGCCCTTTGAGCCGGTGCGTTGCGATGTCTTTGTGACCGAGTCCACCTTTGGGCTGCCGATCTACCGATGGGCGCCCGAATCGCAGGTGATGGCCGAGATCAATGCCTGGTGGAGCGCCAATGCCCAGGCTGGTCGCAGCAGCCTCTTGATGGCGTATGCGTTTGGCAAGGCTCAGCGCATCCTCGCCGGGCTCAATCCCGACATTGGCCCCATCGTCTGCCATGGTGCGATGGAGCCGATCAATGCGGCCTATCGTGCCGAGGGCATTGCGCTGCCCGACACCCATCGCATCACCGAGCTGCCGGATCGTTCGGACCTCGCCCGCGCGCTCGTGCTGGCCCCGCCTTCGGCAGCAGGCACGCCCTGGGTGCGGCGCCTCGTGCAGCCTTCCGATGCCTTTGCCTCGGGGTGGATGGCCGTGCGAGGCATGCGTCGCCGACGGGCACTCGATCGGGGTTTCGTGTTGTCCGATCATGCCGACTGGCCAGGCCTGCATCAGGCCATTGACGCTACCCGTGCGCAGCGGGTGCTGGTCACGCACGGGGATGTGCCCGTCATGGTGCGGGCCCTGCGCGATCGTGGCCTGCAGGCCGAGGCCCTGCGCACTGAATTCGGCAGCGACCCGGATGGAGATCAGCAAGGCACACCCGGGCCTGCGCAGGCTGTGCGGGATATCGATCCGCAGGGCGCCGGGGCAACCTGATGCAGTCCTTCTCTGCCCTGGTCAGCCAGCTCGATGCCACCACCTCCACGCAGGCCAAGGTGCAGGCGATTGCCGAGCACCTGGCAGGCACACCGGCCGACGATGCGGCCTGGGCGGTCTTTCTGCTGTGTGGCGGCAAGCGCCCGCAGACCGTGCCCTCAAGGGTCCTGCGCGAGGCGGCCCTGCAGGCCAGTGGCCTCACACCCTGGCTCTTTGAGGAGTGCTACGCCGCCGTGGGGGATCTGGCCGAGACCATTGCCCTGCTGGTGGCGCCAGCGTCACCTGAGGATCCCGTGATCCGTGCAGCCACAGCAGCCCCTGCGGTCGATGCATCCTCGGCATCCTCGGCGGCCTCCATGGCCTCCATGGCCTCCATGGCCCCAGCGCCCAGTGATGTGCCGCGGGCAGAGCCCTCCCGCCTGTCCCTGCATCAGTGGATGAACGAGCGCTTGCCGGCCTGGCGAACCCAGGATCCCGCTGAGGTGCGCGAGGCCCTGGGCCAGGCCTGGGCCACGCTCGATGCCACAGGCATCTTCACGCTCAACAAACTGATCACGGGCGGCCTGCGTCTGGGGGTCTCGCGCCAGACCGTGGCCCGCGCGCTGGCCCTCCTCACCGGACTCGATTCAAGACGCATCGCCCAACGGCTGATGGGCTATGTCGATCGACGGCGCCCGCCCGGGGCCGCCCAGTACCTGGCCCTGATCGCGCCCGAGGCTGAGACTCTGGCTGCTGCACCCACGCGGGGTGATCCCTATCCTTTCTTTCTGGCGCATGCGCTGCAACAGGCCCCGCAGACACTGGGCCCTGCCGAAGACTGGATTGCCGAATGGAAATGGGACGGCATTCGCGCGCAGGTGGTTCTGCGGGCGGGCGAAGTCTGGATCTGGAGTCGGGGTGAGGAACTGGTCAATGAACAGTTTCCCGAGCTGATCGAATCCCTGCAGGCCTGTCGCATCGATGAAGCAGGGGGTGTGGTGCTCGATGGCGAACTGCTCGCCTGGGATCCGTTCAAGGATCAGCCGCGGGACTTCGCGGTGCTGCAAAAGCGCCTGCAACGCCGACAGGTGAGCGCGGCCTTGCGGCGGGACTATCCCGTGCGCTTCATGGCCTATGACCTGCTTGAGGCCGAGGGCCAGGACCTGCGCGAGCAAGCCCTGCATGAGCGACGCCTGAAGCTCGAGCAACTTGCGCAGCAGCATGGGCTGCATCTGTCGCAACCCCTGCCGGGCGCCCACTGGAACGACTGGTCGGCTCTGCGTCAGGCTGCACGCGCCCAGCAGGCCGAGGGCCTCATGCTCAAGCACCGCCAGAGCACCTATGGTGTGGGGCGCACCCGACCCTCGCAGGGCGCATGGTGGAAGTGGAAGCTTGATCCGATGACGGTCGACGCCGTGCTGGTCTATGCCCAGCGCGGTCATGGCCGACGCGCCAGCCTGCTCACGGACTACACCTTCGCGGTCTGGGACCGACCGCCGGATGCCGCCGGTGAGCGGGTGTTGTTGCCCTTTGCCAAGGCCTACTCGGGCCTCACCGATGCCGAGATCCGGGCGGTCGATGCGCAGTGGCGCAAGACTACCCGGGAGAGTTTCGGGCCGGTGCGCAGCGTGGAGCCCACCCTGGTCTTCGAGCTCGGGTTTGAGGGCATCAGCGCATCGCCCCGCCACAAGTCGGGCGTGGCCGTGCGGTTTCCGCGCATCCTGCGCTGGCGAACCGACAAGACGCCCGAGCAGGCCGATCATCTGGACAGTCTCAAAGCCTTTCTCTCAACCCCCCTCGACGCGAGCCCATGAACGGCTTACCCGATGCGAGCCTCCACCCACCCGGGCAGACCCTGCTCTTTGGCGTGGATTTCACGAGCGCGCCGCGCAGGGCCAAGCCCATCACGGTGGCTGTGGCACGGGCCCCGATGGCGAGTGATCAGCCGCTTGTCCTGACCGATCTACTGCGCTTCGAATCACTCGAAGCCTGGTCGCGCTGGCTGCAGACGCCCGGGCCCTGGGTGGGGGGCTTTGACTTCCCGTTCGGGTTGCCGCGGGTGTTTGCGCAGCACCTGGGCTGGGTGGCTGCACCCGCCCCTGCATCGATGCCAGCAGCAGAGCCCGCAACCCGGGCCCTGACGTTCGATTCGCTGTCCGTGTGGGATCGGGTCACTGCCCAGCTGGCCGCATTGAGCCGCGCCGAACTCATCGCCGCCTGCCGGGCCTGGTGCGATGCGCGCCCTGCCGGGCAGAAGTTTGCCCATCGGGCCACCGACCTCACGGCGGGCAGCAGTTCGTCCATGAAATGGGTCAATCCGCCCGTGGCTCTCATGCTCCACGCGGGCGCCCCACGGCTGATGCAGGCGGGCGTGAGTCTGCCCATGCGGGTGGGCGACCCGCAGCGACTGGCCCTGGAGACCTATCCGGGGCTGCTGGCCCGGCGAGTGCTTGGGCGCGAGTCGTACAAGAGTGACGAGCCGGCTCGCCGCCACTGCCCGGACCGCAAGGCCGCACGGGCCCGGCTCATCGAGGCCCTGGGCCAGGGGTTGGCCGAAACCACGCCAATCGACCTCGGGCCCTGGGCGCAGATCTGTCTGGACGATCCCGGGGCCGACCTGCTCGATGCCGTGCTGTGCCTGGTGCAGGCCCATCAGGCCTGGGCGGCGCGCGATCGTGGATGGGCGATGCCCGCGCCGATCGACCCCGTGGAGGGCTGGATCATCGGCGCGCCGATGCCCTCGCCCTCATGCGATCGCTTCGGACTCAGTAACCGGTGTTCTCGCGCGCCTTCTGGGCCGAGCCCCGGGCCTGCGCCAGCTGGGTGGTGGCCGCGTGCATCATGAAGCCCACATCGTTGCCCAGCAGGACGAAGTCAAAGCCCAGCGCCAGACGCTGCTGCGTGAACTTCAGGCTGTGCGAATGGATGCCGACGGGCACCTTGTACTTTTTGCAGACATCGCGAATGCGCTCGACGGTCTGAATGTGCAGTGGATGATCATTGTCGCCCACCGGAGGCAGGCCAATGGCCAGGGCCAGATCGGCCGGGCCGATGTACACGCCACCCAGGCCCGGCGTGCTCACGATCTCTTCCAGGTTGTCCAGGCCTTCGCGGGTCTCCACCATGGCGATGCAGGCGATCTGGTCGTTGGCCTCGGCGGCATAGCCCTGGCCGCCATAGAGTGCAGCCCGGATCGGACCGAAGGAGCGCATGCCCTGCGGCGGGTATTTGGTGGCCGCGATGGCGGCTTCAGCCTCAGCGCGGTTGTTGATCATCGGCACGATGACGCCCATGGCGCCCGCATCCAGGGCTTTCATGATCTCGGCCGGACTGTTCCAGGTCACCCGCACCAGAGGCGTGGTCTCGCTGGTGGAAATGGCCGGCAGCATCACCCGCAGATCGCTCATGTCGATCAGGCCGTGCTGCATGTCGACCACAATCCAGTCAAAGCCGGCATGGGCCAGCGACTCCGCGCTGTGGGTATTGGCCAGCGACAGCCAGCCGCCGATGGTCTGGATTCCGGCACGCCATTTCGCCAGTGCGGTGTTGGGCCTCATGGGGTTCTCCTGTAAGGTTCGGGGGTTGGTTCGGGCACGGCCCTGACCATACCCGAATTGTCCCATTACCCGAGGAGACCTCTCATGCGGCAAGCAGTCGTCGTTTCATATGCCCGCACCGGCCTGGCCAAGGCTGCGCGCGGTGGCTTCAACAACACCTCCAACATGACCATGCTGGGCGAGGCCATCAAGCATGCCGTGCAGCGCTCGGGCGTGGCCCCCGCTGAAGTCGAGGATGTGATCTCGGGCTGTGTGGCTGCCTCAGGCAATGTGGCCCGCGCCGCTGCCCTGCTGGCGGGCCTGCCGGTCACCACCTCGGGCATGACCCTGCATCGCGCCTGTTCGTCGGGCCTGAACGCCATCGCCGTGGCCGCTCGCAACATCGTTGAAGACGGCATGGACATCATGGTGGGCGGTGGCGTCGACTCCATCACCTTCCAGGGTGGTGGAGGCGGCGGACGTGACGATCGCCTGACCGAGATCTCGCCCGACTTCTGGATGCCGATGATCGACACGGCCGATGTGGTGGCTGCGCGCTATAACCTCAGCCGTGAATACCAGGACGAGTACTCCCTGCGTTCGCAAAAGCTCATGGCCGCCGCTCAGGCCGCGGGCAAGTTCAAGGACGAGATCGTGCCGGTCAAGACCCGCATGAAGGTGGTCGACAAGGTCACCAAGGCCGAGTCCTTCGTGGATTACGTGGTCGACAAGGACGAGTGCAACCGCCCGGACACCACGCTCGAAGGCCTGGCCAAGCTCGAGCCGGTCAAGGGCCCGGGCAAGTTCATCACCGCCGGCAATGCCAGCCAGCTGTCGGATGGCGCAGCCGCTCTGGTGCTGATGGAAGCCCGTGAAGCCGAGCGCCGCGGTCTGCAGCCCATGGGTGCCTTCAAGGGCTGGGCGGTTGCAGGTTGCGAGCCGGATGAAATGGGCATCGGCCCGGTCTTTGCCATTCCCAAGCTGCTCAAGCGCCATGGCCTGAAGATCGATGACATCGATCTGTGGGAGCTGAACGAAGCCTTCGCCAGCCAATGCCTCTACAGCCGTGACAAGCTCGGCATCGATCCCGAGAAGTACAACGTCAATGGCGGCTCCATCGCCATCGGCCATCCGTTTGGCATGACCGGCGCCCGTCTGGCCGGCCATGTGCTGATGGAAGGCAAGCGCCGCGGCGCCAAGAATGTCGTGGTGTCGATGTGCATCGGCGGCGGCATGGGCGCAGCAGGCCTGTTCGAAGTCTTCTGATCCTGCACCGAGCCGATCCTGGCGGTCGGCTCACCCCGGGTTGACCCACTCCGGTGGGCGCGCGCCGGGCCTGATTCAGCCGCAAGGGGCCTTCGGGCCCCTTGTTGTTTTCTCTCACTGCGCATTTCAAAAACTAATTACTTTGGGTAAAACTTAACTTTTTGTGATGTAATTACTTTGCGGATTGCGGCAAGTCAAGCCACAGCCCTCTGGCTTGGATAGTGTCGCGGCGTGAGTGAAACCAAGCTTCAATTCGCCGAGCGTTTGCGCGCGGCCATGCAGGCTGCCGGCTATGTGCCGCGCCCGGCTGTGCTCGAGCGCGAGTTCAACAGCCGCTACTGGGGCAAGCCCATGACGCTGCATGGCGTACGTCGGTGGCTGCTGGGCGAAACCCTGCCCTCACAGGACAAACTGCTGGTGCTGGCCGAGTGGCTGGCGATACCGCCTCAGACCCTGCTCTTTGGCGAACAGGCTGTGGCGCGGGTGGCCCAGCGCAAGCCGCGCTGGGATTCCGATGTCGGCTTTGAGGATCGTGAACTCTTCGAGGCCTTCTTGCGGCTGCCGGTGCAGCAGCGGCGGGTGGTGCGTGAAGTGATCCTCGCTTTTTCGCGCGCCTATTCGGCGGCCTACAGCACGCTGCGATAGATGGTGTTTTGGGGGGTGGCAAACACCCGCCGCACCATGGGTTCGAAGTGCTCGAGTGGCAGCGTTTCGCCCTTGGGGTTGAAGGCCGGCCCGTCGTAGAGCGCGCAGAACTCTTCGGTGCGCCCATAGTGCTCATGGCCCTTGAACTGATCGCGCAGGTTGCGATCCAGGCCCAGGTGATGAAAGAAGTAATAGCCCTGGAAGATGCCGTGCTGCTGGATCATCCAGTGGTTGGCTTCACTCACGAAGGGCTTGACGATGGCGGCGGCCACGTCGAAGTGATTGGCGCAGCCCAGCGTATCCCCGATGTCGTGCAGCAAAGCGCAGACCACGTACTCCTCGTCCCGCCCATCCTTGAGCGCGAGCGTCGCGGTCTGCAGCGAGTGGGTGAGTCGGTCCACGGCAAAGCCGCCATGATCGCCATCCAGAAGCTTGAGATGGGCCAGGATGCGATCAGGCAGGGCCCGCGTGAAGGCCGGTGTGTGCGAGCGAATGATGTCCCAGTCCTGAGACGTGCATTCGGCCATGGTGGTAAACGTTGCGCGTGCATTCATGAGGGTTCTCCTGTGAGTGTTTCAGAGCGAGGGCGCCATTCGCTCAGTAGCCGCGCTGGCGGGCCAGCTGGTCTGCGTGATAGGCTGCATCGCCCAGGTATTCCTGCAGCATGCGGGCGCGCTTCATGAAGAGCCCGATGTCGAACGCATCGGTCATGCCCATGCCGCCATGCATCTGCACGCCTTCCTGCACGGCGCGGGTCGCACTCAGGCCGGCCCTGGATTTGGCCACGGCCACCTCGCGTGAGGCCTGGGCGGCATCGGCATCGAGGGCCTGCAGTGCACCCATCACGGCGGCGCGGGCGAGTTCGATGTCGCAATACAGATCGGCCGCCCGATGCTGCAGGGCCTGAAACTCGCCGATCAGCTTGCCAAACTGCTTGCGGGCCTTGAGATAGTCGGTGGTGCGGGTGAAGACCTCGTCGGCCAGGCCCAGCAATTCGGCGGCCGCCGCGGCGCGCCCGGCATCGAGTGCGACCGCCAGCGGGCCAGCCCCGCCATCCAGTGAGCCGAGCAGGGCACTGGCGGGCAGTCGGGCCTGCTTGAACTGAATGCGGGCGGTGGGCCGCGAATCCACCATGACCACCCGTTCGATGTTCACGCCCGAGGTGTTGGGCGGCACCAGAAAGAGACTGATCCCCTGCGCGCTCGTGCGCGCCACCACGATCAGCAGATCGGCCACATGCCCATCGAGCACGAAGGTCTTGGCGCCATCGAGCACGAAATCCTGCCCCTCACGATGGGCCTGCAGTGCAATGCGCTCGGGGGCGTGCTTGCCATGCTCCTCAAGGGCCACCACTTCACCACGGGCGAGCTGAGGCAGCCACTGGGCCTTCTGTGCCTCGCTGCCGGCCTGCAGCAGGGCGGTGGTCGCAACCACCGAGGACGTGAGAAAGGGCGAGGCGGTGAGGTTGCGGCCGATCTCTTCCATCACCGTGCCGGCCTCGACATGACCAAGCCCAAGCCCACCCTGAGCCTCCGGAATCAGGATGCCGGTAAAGCCCAGTTCGGCAAACCGGGCCCAGACCTCGCGCGAGAAGCCGGTGTTGTCCTCGGCATCGCGCAATGCGCGCAGCTGCGAGACGGGGGCCTGTTCGGCCATGAAACTGCGCGCACTGTCGCGCAGCATGGATTGTTCTTCATTGAGCAGCAGGCTCATGGTGTGTCCCCGGATGGTTCTGTTGGTGCACGCAAGGCGCGAGGGAAGGCCCGCGCCTTGATGGTGGCTTGCGTGATGCGGACCGGATCAGGCGCCAGGCAACTCCAGAATGCGCTTGGCAATGATGCCGAGCTGCACTTCGCTGGTGCCGCCCTCGATGGAATTGGCCTTGGTGCGCAGCCACGACCGGATGGTGGCGCCATGGTTGGAGCGCTCGCTGTCCCATTCCAGGGTGTCGCTGCCGCCCGCGGCCACCAGCAGCTCATAGCGACGCTTGTTCAGTTCGGAGCCGTAGTACTTGAGCGCCGACGGATACGCCGGATGCGCCTGACCCGCCCGGGCAAGATCGCCATAGCGGGCCATGGTGAGCCGAAAGGCGGCTTCGTCCACTTCAAACTCGGCCACACGGGCCCGCAGCAGGGGGTCAGCAATGCGGCCCTGCTCGTCGGTGCCCACCAGGCCTGCGATCACCTCGCCCAGAGGCCGCGCGATGTCGGCACTGCCCGTGCCGCCGATCATGGCGCGCTCATGGCCCAGCAGATACTTGGCCACATCCCAGCCCCGGTTGATCTGGCCCACGAGGTTGTGCTTTTCGACCCGGACGTTGTCGAAGAAGGTTTCGCAAAACGGTGACTTGCCCGAGATCAGCCGGATCGGTTTGGTGGTGACACCCTCGGACGCCATGTCAAAGAGCACGAAGCTGATGCCCTCGTGTTTTTTTGCGGTGGGGTCGGTACGCACCAGGCAGAAGATCCAGTCGGCCCGATCGGCATAGGAGGTCCAGATCTTCTGGCCGTTGACGATGAAATGGTCGCCCCGGTCTTCGGCCCGGGTTTGCAGCGAGGCCAGATCGGAGCCGGAATTCGGCTCGGAATAGCCCTGGCACCAGCGGATCTCCCCGCGCGCGATGCGCGGCAGGTGCTCGCGTTTTTGCGCCTCGCTGCCGAACTTGAGCAGCGCCGGCCCGAGCATCCAGATGCCGAAATTCGAGTGCGGGGAGCGGCAACCCAGTGCCGCCATTTCCTGGGCCAGGACCTTGGCCTGTGCATTGCTGAGCCCGCCGCCGCCGTACTCCTTCGGCCAGGTGGGCACGGTCCAGCCGCGCTCGCCCATGCGCTGCAGCCAGGTCATCTGGGCCGCGCTGTACTGACCCTTGCGTCCGCCCCAGCAGATGTCGTCTTCACTGCGCGCCGGGGTGCGCATCTCGGTGGGGCAATTGGCCTCGAGCCAGGCGCGCGTCTGCGCGCGAAAGGCATCGAGGCCGGCGTCGGCGGTATCAACCGTCATGGTGTGTCTCCTGATGGCGTTTGACCTCATGCTACTGCATTGCGTCAGGTGCCGTGCTTGCAGCACGCCAGCTCTGCGCCTGCTGGGCACCGGCGCTGTGCCTGCATGACGCCAGGGCCGCGCTTGCTTCAAGGCCGAAAAGGCATGCTAGAGTGCCTCACACCGGATGATGCGTTGCATGAGCAGCTGTCATTCAGCTTGGAGCGGGTGTCACAGCCGGCTCCCACAATCACAGCGGAGGGGCCGCTCGGCACCCTCCCGAGACAGCGGAGGAGACCCGTGTCTGTTTTTCCCATGTTCCGGGACGAGGAGGCCTGAGCCATGCAGGCCTACATCCTGAGGCGCCTGCTGGCGCTCATTCCGACGCTCTTTTTTGCGAGCGTCATCGTGTTCACCACGGTGCGACTCATTCCGGGCGATGTCATCGACCTCATGCTGAGTCAGAACGACATCAGCGCGAGCAAGATGGATCGCGAAGCGCTCATGGAAGTGCTCGGTCTGGACAAGCCCATGTGGTCGCAATACCTCACCTGGGTGGGCAGCCTCTTTCAGGGCGACATGGGCAATTCGCTGTGGCAGTCCACGCCCGTGACCGAGCGCCTCGCCGAACGCCTGCCCGTCACGTTCGAGCTTGGTCTGCTGGCCATTCTGATCGGCCTGACCATTGCCCTGCCCATTGGCGTGTATTCCGCGATCCGCCAGGACACCGCGGGCGATTACATCGCACGATCCTTCTCCATCCTGCTGCTGGCCGTGCCGAGCTTCTGGTTGGGCACCATGGTGGTGGTGATTCCGTCGATCTACTTCGGCTGGTCGCCCGAGGTGAGCTACATCAGCTTCAGCGAGGATCCGATCGGCAACCTCAAGCAGATGCTGGTGCCCGCGGCGGTGCTGGGCGCGGCGCTGTCGGCCGTCACGATGCGCATGACCCGAACCATGATGCTCGAGGTCCTGCGTCAGGACTACATCCGCACGGCCATGGCCAAGGGCCTGCCCGAGCGACTGGTGGTCTTCCGTCATGCCCTGCGCAATGCGCTGATTCCGGTCGTGACGCTGGTGGGCCTGCAGGCGCCGCTGGTGATTGGCGGCGCCGTGATCATGGAGCAGATCTTCGGCATTCCGGGCATGGGCACCTTGCTGCTTGATGCAGTCAATCAGCGCGACTATCCCATCATCACCGGCGTCTTTCTGGTGGTGGGCCTGGCGGTCATGGTCATCAACCTGCTGGTCGATCTGAGCTACGGCCTGCTGGATCCGCGCGTGAGGGTGCGTTCATGAGTGCAGTGATTGCTCCGGCGGGTGCACCGCCGGCTGCCCCAAAACCGGCAGGCTTCATCCGGCGGCTGTTTCGTGACAAGCCTCTGGGCGCGGCGGGTGGCGTGGTGTTCCTGGTGTTCCTGTTCTGCGGCATCTTTGCCGATGTGCTGTCGCCCTACGGCATGAACGAGATCAATCCGCTTGATCGCCTGCAGTCGCCTTCCTGGGCCCATCCCTTTGGCACCGACAACCTGGGTCGCGACATGCTCTCGCGCTGTCTGCATGGCGCCCAACTCTCGGTGATCATCGGCCTCACGGCTGCCTCGCTGGCCACGATCGTCTCGGTCGTGATCGGGATTGCCACCGGGTATCTGGGGGGCAAATTCGATCTGGTCACGCAGCGTTTTGTCGATGCCTGGATGAGCTTTCCCGAGCTCATCATCCTGATCGTGGTGGTCTCGGTGCTCGGGCCGGGCATGCCACAGATCATCGGCACGCTCGGTTTGCTGCTCGGCATCGCGGGCTCTCGCATCATCCGCAGTGCGGTGGTCTCGGTGCGCGAGAACATGTATGTGCATGCGGCGCAGTCGATCGGCTCGGGCACGTTTCGCATCCTGTGGCGCCACATCCTGCCCAACATCATGCCGCCCATCATCGTGCTCTTCACCACCCGCGTGGGCGCCGTGATTCTGGCCGAATCGGGCCTGTCGTTTCTGGGTCTGGGTGTGCCACCGCCCGCACCCACCTGGGGCGGCCTGCTCTCGGGCAGCGGACGCACCTACATGTTCCAGGGCCCCTGGCTCGCGCTGGCGCCTGGCCTGTGCCTCACCGTGGTGGTGTATGCCACCAACGTGTTTGGCGATGCACTGCGTGACCTGCTTGATCCGCGCCTGCGTGGATCCCGATGACCGCGATGAGCATCCCCAACGACCCACAACACTCTGACTGAACGACACCCATCAATCAAGGAGACACTGCATGAAGTCATCGACACTGCACGCCACGCTGGGCCGTCTGGCCCTGGGCGGCGCCCTCCTGCTGGGCAGCACGGCCCTGCTGGCCCAGAACAAACCCGTGCCGATGGACAAGGCCGAAGCGCCCAAGTACGGCGGCACGCTCAGCATTGCGCCGGTGTACTACACGATCAGTGCTCTGACCTGGGATCCGGCCGACTGGAACTGGAAGTCCAACCATGACATGGGCCAGTACGCCGAGAACCTCTTTGCGGCAGACCTCTCCAAGTCGCGCAAGTACGGGGGCAAGCATCAATTTGTGGCCGACGCCTACCTGCCGCTCGATGCCATTCGGGGTGAGATCGCCGAATCCTGGCGCTGGATGGAAAACCCGCTGCGCCTGGAAGTGAAGGTTCGCCAGGGCGTGATGTTCCCCGAGAAGAAAGGCGTGATGGCCGCGCGTGAACTGGTGGCCGATGACGTGGTGGCGAGCTACAACAATCTCGACAAGAGCCCCAAGCGCATCCCTGCCTACTTTGACCATCTCGCGAAGGTGGAAGCCACCGGCAAGCACACGGTGCTCTTCACTTTCAAGGACTACTTCGCCGAGTGGGACTATCGCTTCGGCTGGGGTTACTACTCCAACATCTTCCCGCGCGAGGTGCTTGAAAAAGGCGCCAAGGACTGGAAGAACCACAACGGGTCGGGCCCCTTCATGCTCACCGACTTCGTCAACGGCAACTCCACCACCTTCACAAAAAACCCCAACTACTGGGACAAGGAGCGTCTGGGGGGCCAGGAATACAAGCTGCCCTTCGTGGATCGCGTGATCTACCGCACGATCAAGGACGAGGCTGCATCGTATGCCGCGCTGCGCACCGGGCGCATCGACATGCACGAGAACATCCGCTGGAGTGCGGTGGATGAGCTCAAGAAGAATGCGCCGGGCCTGAAGTGGTCCAAGACCCTGGCCTGGAGCGGCACCTTCCTTGCCATGCGGGTCGATCAGAAGCCCTTCACGGACATCCGCGTGCGCCGCGCGCTCAACATGGCCGTCAACAAGCAGGAGATCGTCAAGACCTTCTGGGGCGGCAATGCCGAGCTCTTTGCCTATCCTCAGCATCCCGACTACATCGGCTACTTCGAGCCGCTGTCATCCATGCCGGACTCGGTCAAGGAGCTCTTCACCTACGATCCCGAGAAGGCCAAAAAACTCCTGGCCGAAGCGGGCTTTCCGAATGGCTTCACCTTCAAGGTGCAGGTCAACGCCAACAGCCCGGTTCACATGGACCTGCTGCCCATGGTGGGCGCCTATCTCGAGAAGGTGGGCGTGAAGATCCAGATCGAGCCCCTGGAATACGGCGCGTTTCTGTCGCGCATGACCTCCAAGACGCATAGCGCGGGTTACTTCATGGACAACGGGCACACCAACCCGACCACCACCATCCGCAAGAGCTTTGTCACCAACCAGACCTGGAACCCCTCGATGTGGGCCGATCCGGCGCTCGACAAGCGGGTGGCCACCATGTACGCCGAGCGTGATGAAGGCAAGCGCCAGCAGATGCTCAGGGAGATGACCCGCGAGATCGTCGACAAGGCCCCCTACATCTGGCTGCCCACGCCTTACACCTTCCAGGCCTGGTGGCCCTGGGTCAAAAACTATGACGGCGAGCTGCGGGCGGGTGCAGTGCGCCCTGGCCCGATCTATGCCCGCATCTGGATCGACCAGGATCTGAAAAAGAAGATGGGATTCAAGTAAGTCCTGCCTGGCTGTCGTCGAGGGACTCAGGCCTTGCGCGGCCGCCCTCGGCGAAACGCCCGGGACTGTGAGGCGTGATTCACATGACCCCTTCCTTTCGTGCCATCACCGCGGCCGCGCGCAAGCGTGCGGCTTCGCCTTTCAGTGCCGCATCGTCCTTCAGTTCGGCCGCGCGCTTCAGTGCGGCTGCGCTGATCGGTGCGGCTGCGCTGATCGGTACAGCTTTTTTCACGGCGCCAGGTCTGGTGCAGGCCCAGACCCCAGCCGCGGCCCCGGCGCCGGCGCCGGCAAAGG
>Ga0255092_1000544_pt1 | contig 14238 bp, 14 predicted proteins | sample Colum_Yuk_RepC_8_2_FD_188454 | JGI IMG/M metagenome (GOLD analysis project Ga0255092, IMG submission 188454) | Freshwater microbial communities from Columbia River, Oregon, United States - Colum_Yuk_RepC_8d | ecosystem: Environmental > Aquatic > Freshwater > River | place: USA: Oregon...
GCGCCAATGCCAACCTATGCGCACAAGTTTGACCAGAACCCCAATATTTTCTGTTTCTATAGATTATTAATCATCCATCATTACTCTGAATACACCTGAATCTGATAATCCTGGTGGCCTAAAATTTAACTTAATATGCCTCATGGTTGGCACATGTCTCATAAACAAATCTTGCGTCATATTAAATGAGTGACGAGCAAGTTGACGATGTTGGTGAAATTGATCCTATCTCGGCCCTTCAGCTAATAGCTGCTCAGCAGACTGCTTTAAATGATCAACTAGCCTTACTTAGTCGTAAGATTATGCCTGAAGAACCGTCGCCTCCTAAGAAAAGTGGCAACCGTCGCAGGGTTGAGCTACCTGGTGTTACCAAGAGGTGTAGTCGCTGTAATAAACTGCATAATCTATCTACTAAACAGTGCCGTGAATGTCTAGACTTCCGTAATGAACAGAGACGTGTAATTATGCAGGAGAAGAAGGTTTCTAAGGGTACTTATCTGTCACATGTTGCTGTGACGTTCCATTGTTCTAGAGAAGATCTAGAAAATCTGGGTTTTGTTCTACCTAGTAAGCCTGGACAAAGGTTGCATATTCATCTTAATAATGGTGTGTTGTCACCCCACCCTCCTATTAGCGATGATAAACCTTTTGTGACTAAGCCTAGAGGTTCATCATTAGATGATTGTGACGACTGTGAGTAATATACACCAGACTGGTGTATATCCTGATATAATCTCACCCTATATTAAAATGGACAGTGATGCTATTATTAGGCTCTTAGATAAAGAGAGTCTAACATTTGCTAGTGGTGCACTAGACTCTGTGTCCGAGAGTAAAAGAGATAGGATTAACCATCTTATCGAAGCTACTGTTAGAAACCTTGCTGAAAATAGAATCCGCACTAGAATATATAGTGCTGAGAGAGCTAGAGATATTGCTTTAGATGCATGGGATAGAGCTAACCCTTATCCTAGAACTGTAGATACACATTCATCATGGAACAAGATTCCTATTCAGTATCGCAAGTATGATGTACGTCCTATTAATCCTAGAAGACAGTGGGACCTAGATAACTGGTCTATTAGATCTACTAATGTCGACACCAGAAGAGAATCTATGTCTGAACAGAATGCTAGGATTGATAGGTTGTATTATTGGCGTCAACTTACTGATGCTAGAACTAATAAACAGAATGTTGCTGACTATAAGCAGGCTAGGATAGCCTTCCTTAACTCTGATGCGTATCGTAATGCTAGAGGGTCTTACACCCGTGAATATAATGAAATCTTTGATCAGTTAGCTTATAATATACTAGAGGTCTTAGATGAGCCTGTAGAAGATATATTAGATTTGACTGTTGATGACTTTAGAGATGCATATATTAATATGCTTAGAACACTACCTAGTGATGCCGATGCTGCTCGTACACATAGTTATCGACAAGTATTCGATCCTGATGCTATATATAATCATTTGTCTGCTACAATGTTAAGAGACTTAGCAGCTCTGGCTACTACCCTTTATAATGATCGCCGTACAGGTTCCAGAGGTATGTATTTCATCCTACATTATAGGACTGTTCGCAGCGATGTGTTAAGTGAGTTCCAGAGTTGGGTGCTGAATATACGGAATTTGCAAGCTGCTTATTCTAACGCTCTATCACAGAATCGTAATAGAGCATATCTCTATGATGATGATGAAGATTCATTCATGTCTGATGTGTCTATCTCCGTACGGCAGATCAACCGTAACCAGCCTCATGTTGGTGGGTTTTTCCCTTATTACATACTCGATAAGGCTCTTAATGATACAGCTGGCTATGGGTATATGGAACTAGAATATTATATGATTGATTATATGAATCGATGTGGCATATACGCCCCTTCTGATCCTAAAAGGAAATCAGATATGTCTTGCTTGCATCGTGCTATTTATGAATCTTGTGGTGTTAAAATTGTCCATGAGTCTGCTGTACACGATGCCTCTGCTATACCTGTATCTAAGCTTGAGGAGATAGCTCTCAATAATAATATCAGGATCAAATTAGTTGATGGTGACACCTATCCACCTATGATCGGCGCTGAGAGTGATAGCACGCCTATAGCTCATATAGCACGTCTTGAAGGTCACTTCTTTGCTAATATCCCATTCCCTGAAAAGACCTTTTGTGTGCCTAAACATCATAGAAAGCCTGGCAAAGGTAATAGAATATACTTCCCTAATACTTTATCGGTTGTTAAATTCCTCCTAAAACATAGAGAAGAATACTTGACACCTGTTCCTATGGAAGAAGCTGCAGAGGTGATTGCCGGATATATCGACAATCGTATGATTATTGGTGATAAAATCACCCCTTATTCTATTGCATTAACTATTGAGAAAGAGGCCAAATTGAACTTACAGAGAGATGGTAGACCCGCTTCTGAAGCTATACATGATTTGTCTGTAGGTGACGTGTTCTACATTGAGATTGATGGCGATTTTGAGGCATCTGTATGTGATGTCGATCATATAGCTGTAGGCTGTTCTGTTAAATCTGAGGATACAGAGGGTCTACCACCTATTAGACTTGAAGGTAGGTCTTGTGGAAAACAATTTGTAGACTATTGCTATCAAATAGCCGATAAATATGATAATATTATGAAGTCTTGTGTTACAACATATAAGGAGCGTGTTATGGTTACAGAGAAGCGTCGCAAGTTAGACAGCCTTCCTGATCCTAACGCCCCGCCTCCTAAGAGTGCTAAGTTGGCTAAAGACAAACCTCGATATGGTGTATATGACACTTTAAAAGAGGTTACTAGATGGCGGTTCCAAATACCTAAAAACTCTGTAGTAGATATTCCGCAATGGATGATTGATCGATACGGCTATGAGCCTATAGTGTTTGATCGCCCTATTAACTTCTTCTATAGGTGCTACTACCATAACTTAGGCTATGATAAAGCCTATATTGCCTCCATGTTTGACAAGATTTATAGCTATATGGGTACAGGCCGTAATTGCAAAGGCTTTACCGCCTCTAGAGATGGCAGAGTTCTATACTTTAGAGATAATGCTGCTCTGATACCTGCTAAGATAGCTGAATTTGCTAAGATGTTTGGGTTGAAGGACGTTGAGAAGGGCGTTGTACCTTATGACTTCTTTCCACCTGGATGCATGGAGCCAGACCACCCAGACCACTTCATATTATCGGGATCTGAGTGTAAAAAGATGCTCGAGATGATTAAGCCTGGTGATCGGGAAAAATTCATAATGTACACCTCTACCACCAAAGTAAATGGTAAGCCTCTTTTAAGCGCTAATGATGATGGCACCTATACATTCTATCACAAGGAATGCATGATGGACTATTGCGATTCTGATGTTATTATTCAGCGACAAGGCCGTATAGCGTATAGAAAGCTGATAGAGGAGGGCCTTAACAGTGCCTATAAATGTAGACCCCACTCTGATTATACTAACTCGGGTGTAGCCCAAGCAGTTGTTACCGCTTTAGGTGCCTATGACGGCTGCTATAGATTGCATGGCGCTGCTTCTGAGTTTGTTAGAAGGTTTTGTTGCCCTGGTGGTAGATGCATGCTGAGGGAGAATGTTAAACAGCACGTAGTTGGTAGATTACTATATCTAGACTTTAACAGCCTATATCCTACTGCCCAGATTATGATTAAAGGATGTCCTCTCGGTCCTCCTAAGTTGCTAAGTACTCTGCCTAAAGATCGTAATATACATGAGGTTATAGACGAGATGGCTTGTGATGATCAATATGCTATTTTCTTACGTCTTAGAATTACTAATGTGCCTAGAAAGAACCCCTTTCCTATACTGTTCCGTGATAATGAGGCTCTAGGCACCCGGGAGTACACTGATGAATGCTCTGAAGACGATCCTATTTTATTTGGTGTAGATCGCTGGATATACAACGCCCTTAGAGAATATTGGGGCTTGATACCTGAGACTGATTTCACCATTATTGATGGCTGCTACTTCGATGGAGGACGTACTACTAAGCTAAAGGATGCTATGGATCAGATATTTTGGATGAGAAAAGAGTATCAAAGAGCCTGTACAGCTGCTAAAGAGGCTTCTAAGGATGCTAAAGAAGCAGGTGATGTTACTGAATCTAAAAGGCTGTCTGATATAGCTATAGGTCAAAATGCTTTAGCAGGTGTGCTTAAGCTGGTTCTTAATTCTGTATGGGGTAAGGATATGCAGCGCACCTTCTATGAAGTTACCACTATTATGTCTGCTGCTGATGTAGATCTTAAATTAAATGACGGTCGGTGCACTATTGAACACATATCAGATTTTAATAGCGATGGCACACTTAAGCTTGTTAAGAGCCTTACAGCTAAGGTGCCTAATTCTAGAGCCCATGTGGCCTCAGAGGTTTTAGGATGCTCTAAGTATCTTATGGTTCGATTCATGGACATCTTGAATAGGTTAAAAGTGTATTGTGCCTATACAGATACCGATAGTGCTATTATTGAGGCTAGTGGCTACAAGGCTGTAAGAGAGGAGTTTAAGAATCTTTATGGCTTTGATATTCATGGTGAATCAGAGGAATATGCTGCTGATAGAAAGAATCCGCCTGGTACATTACACCCCGACTTTAAACCAGAGGACATTACCCACGCTATCGAGTTTATCGGTGTTGGTAAGAAAGTGTACTATCTGAAATGTATTAGAGCTGATGGATCAGAGTTCGAAATATATAAGTTTAAAGGTATGTCTGAACCTGAGAAGACTATACCACGCTATTGTGAACAGAATGGTATCACTGTTAGAGATTTCTTTATGAAGCTGCTCCACGGTGAGACTGTCAATGTGCCGCAAGTATATTTATACTCTAAGCCTTGCTTCGAAATGGACCCTAAGACTTGGCAGTATTCATCTAACAAGAATCGTGTGGTATCATTTAATTTTAAAGGGCCGTTTAACTATGTAGAACTTCCTGATAGAGTTATTGAACCAGTAGGATTAAAGCCTATTGACTGCCCACTATATAAGAGTAAAACGCCGGTGATTGCTACACCAAAATGCAAAGGATGCAAGAAGAAGGCTATTCTCAAGGATGGTAAGTTATATCCTGGACCATGTGTCTGCTATTAACATACCTAAATATTAGGCATGATTTACTTAGTAGCTTTAAGTTTATAATATCGAGCCTTAGCCTGGTAATACTCTAAGCTTTTGGCAGCATTCCTAGGACTTGCAGCCGATGCTTTGATATCGCTAACTCTTGGGTGCTCGGCTTTAATACTCTCACTCGATTGAGGCTGTTGGGTGTCCTCTGGCTTGGGTGGGGCGGTGGATAATACAGGCTCAGATAAGCTGGATTCATTTAGTATATGCTTGGAAATAAATTCTTGCTTTTGATCTGGATCGCTCCAGACAGATGAACAGGCCACCATAGCCTGACCATAGGTTAACCCCTTGCCATATACTTCACGCCATCTTTTTACGAACTGATTCCAAGACACCTCTGACATTTAAATATGTGAATATTTTGTTTGATAGAGAAAGTCTCCATAGTCCTGAGCAAATTTATTGATATTCTCTATGCTAGTAGGTGTGCTATAATCTATTTCCTCTGGAGGTCTAGTTAGCGACTCTATTAAGCTAGCAGTGTCTAGATCCTCAACACTGCCTGTAAATTCCCAATCCTTTGGTTCTTCATCTTCATCCTCACCTTTAAGCTCTGCCATATTCTGTAGTGTTGATGGTGGTGCTATAGCTTTATAGTTTCTTAATCGGTCTAACTCCTCTTGAAGCTTAGTCTTCGAAGCCATTTATCTTTCTGAATATAAATGAAAAACAATGATGTCACTAAAGATAATGTCACTCTTATTGATGTTGATAAGACTGGTGGCAGCACCGCCTTTGTAGTAGGTGGCAGCTCTTCTGGAAAGACAACATTGTTAGTTCAAGCTCTAAAGAACATCATTAGTAACTATCCTGAGCGCTATGATGTTATTCTCATCTTCAGTGAATCTATATCAGCTGAACCCTTGAAGGACTGGCTAGATGCAGAGTCTAGTACTAAAATCCATTTCTTTCCTATCTTCATCCCAGAGCTAGTTACGGTCTTTGTGGACATTAATAAGGCTACGGATAATCGCTATGGAGTGCTGGTAGTATTAGATGATTGCCTAGAGAATCTTAAGGGTAAGACTGCATCGAGAATGATTAACATCTATCGTAATTCTGGTATCAGTTCGATAATCTCCATTCAATACTGTAAGTTTGTTACTCCAGCAATGAGATCTAGTTTCCATCGGGTCTGGATAACTGGGGCAAGGAACTCAGAAAATAGAAAGTTAATTATAGATATGTTTGTCAAAGGCCATCTAAGAGATCTAGGCCTTAAGAATATGGTGGAGATGGATAAGGCCATAAGGGAAATGACCAAGATGGGTGAATCATCCCGGTCAGTCGTGCTACTAGATCAGATTCTAGATGAGTTAAGTACGCATGAAATTGTGAAGTGAATTAAATGCTAAATAAATGGTTTATTCGATGTGATTATCATCCAGAACATAGGAAGTACTTCTATATGTGCCATGTACTTAAAGCTTATCACCGAGATGGTAGTGTATCACATATCTATGTAGACCGAGAACTATTCCTAAAGCTAACAGATCTGAATGTGATGTGGTCGGTGAATAAGAAGACTGGATATGCCTTTAATAACCGATATGGCTATCTCCATCATATAGCCTTAGGCTTATTAGGTGCCGATAAGTTCCTAGTGGTCGATCATATTAATAGGAATAAGCTAGATAATAGGGCTTTAAATCTTAGATTAACCACCAGAGCCTTTAACACCGTTAATCAGCTTAGATCTAATAACCCACTAGGATGTACTGGTGTATATTTTAATGGTAGAAAGTATGTAGTCCACCTATGCAATAAGCATCTAGGCACCTATGCCGATCTAGATGAAGCGATCCAAGTTAGAAAGCAGGCGGAAGAAAATATGTTAAGTGAATTAAATGGCATTTCTAGCTCCTCTAGCATCTCAAGCAGCTCCGATTGTGGGGAGCCTTATAGCGAGTCAAGCACCGACTCTGATGAAGATTGGCAAGCAAGCAGCGATGGCGATAGGAAAGAAAGGCATATCAGAAATAATGTCGACTATCTCAAGACAAGCCTCTAGCCAAGCAGGACGTGAAAGCCTACTCAATGCTGCTTCAAAGGGAGCAAGATTAGGAGTTATGGCTGGTCATGAAGTATTAGGCGCTGCCAAGAACCTAGGCCTTCTTGGCGGTAGATCTTATAATAGATACACTGGTGGTCTAGAGAGATTCGGCTCTAGCGCCCAGAAAGCGATGGGATCTTTATTCAAGATCAATCGAAAGTTCAGTTTAAAATAAAATTTAAAGCCTACGATAAATAAGATGGCAGACGATTCAATCCGTGATGTTGTATTAGCTAGTGCCTCCGACAGCTTATATGGATTAATGCAGCCTAGTGGTCTTACAGTTAATAAGACTGTATATGCTCATGAGGAGTCCTCTAGTGTAGAGGCGGCTGTACTCGAAATAAGACAAGGTGTCCTGAAGATTCCATCTACTTCTACTAATCTGTCATCTACCTTGTCTTTCACTATTCAGAACAGTAAGATCCAAGATATCTATTACATTAAGGGTGCTCTTACCCTGCCTCAATGGTGTGTACTTAAATCTATGTGGTTCTTAGACGCTATTGACAATGTTCAAATTCAAATTCCAGGCTCAGGTAATATTCAGTACGATGGTGCATCCTGGAAGGACTTCCTATTGCGTACATCTTCTAAGGATCAGAGAAATGCGTTAAATGACTTCATGCCCTATGTAGCTGCAACAGCAGGCGCTACTACAACTAACTTTGTGTGTCCAGTCGTAACACCTTGGTCTAGTAATGTTAGCCCTCAATCAGCTTTCCCATTGGATGCCGACAGTCTTAGTAATAATGTCATCCTCTCTGTAACCTTGAAGCCTGCTTACCAATGGATCTTTGCTACCCAATCCGGTGGTGCCCATGTCCGAGTATTACCCACTGCATTTGATAGTCTTGAACTTAAACCACTTAATCTTGTTAGTCATGTTAAGGACCAGTTATCTATTGGTCGCATGAGAGAATTATATCGGATTCCAACCTATTATCTCCAATCTTATAAGTTATCAGGAGTGGCTCTTACAGGAGCTCAGCAATCACTTACTCTTCAACAGATGCCCAATGCCCAACTAGTCTCAATCCTTATCCGTGTAGAAGATGACTCTAAATACATGAGTTCAGATAATGCTGCTGCTTCACAGGCCTTAGTTAATCCAGTAAATATTCGATTAAGTCAATTAAGGTTAAACTTTAACGGCCTAGATCTTATTGATTTATCTGATAAGGAAATCTCATTGATGCACGGCTCTTCTGCTATTGGATACGATGGAGGCTTATCATACACCACATATACATCAGCTTCTAACTCAGTTACCACATCTACAGCTTATGACCAAAACCTTAATGTGTTGGAATGCTTCATCTTGAATAACGGTAAGGCCTTATCTGAGTGTGAATATGCACTCTCTAAGAACTTCAATGGTTATACTATGACCTTGTTCTTCACTGCTCCAGCTGCTGTAGCCTCATCTACAGTTACCATTACCTACGTGTGTAATGCAGTTATGGATATTCAAAATGGTATTGCTCAATATCACTTCTAATCATATTCATTCATTGAATGAATATCTACTTAACAGGATGGCGCTTAAGGCTTTCTCGATATGCAAAGATTTCCTTAGCAGTCTTAAGAGATCTAGCATGAGCTGCTCTTTCTAAGGCTTCATCTGCTTCAATATGGCCATGCTTCTTATGATCGGCGATAAGTCTTAAGGTTCGATTAAGTTCTAACTTAGCTTGTTTATCCTGTTCAGATAGTTGTACATATTTACCCTTAGGATTAATCTCTTCTACATCATGCTTTGCCACATGTTCTTTGAGTTCTTCAACTTTAGTCATGCCTGCTCGGATTGAGCTCACTTTAGTCCTAACTTCCTCTAGCTCTTCATAGTTAGCTCTAGCAATGATAACCCTGAACAAGTCTGCTTCCTCTTGAGTGATCTTCTTACTGGCTAACAATCGAGTAATGGAGCTAGAGATAGAATATTTAAGCTTCTTCCACTTCTCATACTCATCAGCATATTCAGTTTTAACTTCCTCAACAGAGATCTCGTAAATCTTAGCAAAGCTTTCCATGTTTATCAATTATGATAAAATTATTTAGAGTGTGATTGTTAACCAGATTAAACATCCTAGATTGTTAGTGGCATAGCCGGCTCCTAAGTTAAGGGCTAGATCTAGGGTAAAACCGAACTCATCTTCCAATATGAAGTCAACTGTTGAGAAGTCCTTCTTTTGATTGGCTATTCTAAGCACAGCACTATCATCATAAGACTTATCAACCAAGATAGATCCAGTAAATACTCCAGAAGGATCATAGTCATCAGGATCGAAGTGTTGCGCCACAGATATCATTGCCACAGTATTAACACGTCCTGAACTAGATCTAGGTAAGTCAACAGCATCAGCACATAATCGATTAGATCTTACAGTTACATATCTAGTATAGACTAAGCCTAAGATAGACGAGTATTGGACCGTAGCACCTACTACAGCAGGGTTAGATGATGGCGCATATGAGTTAAAGTTGCAGACATTCTTGCCGTATAAGATGAAGGTGCATTGGTTACTGAAGAAGAAGTTAGCTGCACCAACAGATGTGACGGATATGGTCTTATTATTAGAGTTATAGGTTACTGTATATGTATCTAATCCACCAGCAGCAGTATCCAGGCATAGCTTAAGGGCATTAACTAAACTAACTTGATTGTAATAGCCTACAGGAATGGAGCCTGTAAATGTTCCTAGGGTGCTAACAATGGTCACCGTATTATTATTCTGATTAATATTAGGAATCTTGGGTATCAAGAAGCGACTAATAAAACAAGTCTGCGGATAGATAGGCCGATAACTAGTAACACTAAAGCTAAAAGGGGTGCCAGATATTCTTTGGTTAGAATCGCAGAGGAATAGAATACGATCGCATGGTGTAGTTCTTACCCTAGCAGGTCTCACAGATCCATCTACTAGTTCCAATTCATCTTGGGAATGCGGGTGAGAATACATTTATAAAGGATCTAATAAAATGGATCTAGTGGAGTTAACTTATTCTGGTGTAACTGATTCAAATGTTAGCCTACCATTCAATATGGGGTATGCTAAGGTGTCAGAGTATAAGAATCTTAAGTTTTGCATTAAATGCGATATTGGAGCTATAGCAGTATTTAAGTGGTCCTGGGACGGTAAGAATCATGGTTTAGATCAGAAGATTCAAATCCTAGGAGGTAGATGGGAGACTATTAAGTTAGATGTGTTAATGAGCTACATATGTGTAGAGATTGTGCTAGCATCTCCAGCGGCGCCTATGCTGATAGTAACTTGCAGGGCTGAAGGAGGATTAGCGGGTAAGAAGAGAATATCCTTCGGCATTCCACCACCATTCTTTCCTCATTCTCCTAGAGTGGTGCCACAGCCTCCAGATGAGAAGATAGAAGCCTATCCAGCAGTAGAGGATTCAGATGTAAGTGAGCCAATGCAGATAGATGGTCCTCAGCCTATTAAATCACCTAAGAAGTTTAGACCTTGGGCTAGACATGCTAAGTCTAAGCCAATAGAAAAGCCCCATCGTGATGATCGTATTCCAGGCCTATTATCTAAGGGATGCATGCTGTATGGTGGTGGGCCTAATCATCTAGTAGTCATTCCACCAGGAGAAGAAGGTGATATTTTGATGATGGTTAAGGGCACGCCTACTTGGGTGAAACAATAAATTAGATCATATAAATGGCATCAGTAATCTCAGCTCTATCAACTACAACTGCATTGGGGATATTCTCAACCTGGACATCTTCTTATGCTTCATTCGACACCTATGTATATGGAGATGTGACCGCTAGGACCGATACTGCTAGTCGATTAATAATCGATTATTCTATGGATGGGGTTAATATAGATAGCACCTTAACCCAGATAGTATCTAGCTCTGGAGCTGGTAATACTACCTTGAGAATCTATCCTAAGACTAGATATGTGCGGGTTACTATAACCAATGATATAGCGCCATCAGCTCAAGCTATTACTAGAGTCCAGACCATCTTCTATAACTATCCTCAGCCAGCTGTAGCAGTAGCCGATAGCTATTGTGTCTGTTCTCAATCCTTTGCTGCTACAGGAGCCAGTGCATTTATAACTGCAACTTCAACTACAGTAGCCATCACATCTGATTGGACTAATAGCGGCACCGGCACATATACATATACAGGATCGACTCCTAGACGATTTATTGTTACGATATATGCCAACTTCAATGGTATGACATCAGCTACTAGGAGACTTAAGACAGTCATCGGTTCGTTAACAGTTACACCAGCTGATGGTGATAATTTGGTCAGTGTATGTGAAATAAACCAAAAAGGCAGTGAGACTAACTTAAGTAATTCAGCCACATCTCAACCATTCGTGTTAACTAATGCCGCCACTATTAGGATATTTATGTTTGGTGTATCTATATCAGGGGCATCATGCTCGTTGGTGGTAGGAATACACAGCATCTAATTAATAGACAGGTCTATAGATAGATAGTACTGGGTAGTACTATTAGACTGAATGGTTACAGTAAGATCATACCAATTACCAATATAGGCTAAATTATCCGGTAGCTCTAAGGCTGCATAATTATTTGCTGGTACAGCGAATGAAGCAATAAGATCCCCAGATAATAATGAGGACATGGTAGTATTCTTCTGCACATTAACCAGATTGGCATTTATATCTGAGAAGGCTCCTCCTGATACAGCAGCTCGATTATAGACTCTAACCAATAGAGGTGACGTGCCATTATAATTGGATGCTGATAATCGATAGATCTGCGATACATTGCCGGGAATAGATGAGGCTGACTTATATAGAGCATAAGATACTATAGGAGTCTCTGAAGTGGTCGATAGCGATCCAGTATATAATTCATTATAGATAGGAAGATTAGGTCTATTACGCTTGAATTGGGAATAGAAGGCAAAAGTCTTAGCGTGCATAGTAGGGTTATCAGATGATACAGTTCCAGTTAGATCCATATAATAGATGAGCCCTAAGCCAGTCGACCAGCTTGATCCAGAAGGAGCCTGAGAAGGAACTGAATAAGTATGAACAAGGCTATATAGTCCTGTATTAGGATTAACGATGTAAAAGTTAAGGAAGCCTGTTCCTTCAGTCGTTCTTGTAATCCTGAAGCCATTTAAAGCAGATAGAGTTAAAATAGGTAGGGTGGCAGTACCATCAGCTTTATCTACATTCCATGATGTTCTAGGCACAAAAGTAGGCACCGACTTGTTAACTATATAAATACCAAAGCGGTCATAGTTATCAGTGCCAGTCTTATTATAGCCGAAGCCCATGTAGTCCAACAGGGAGAATGGAGATGTATTTCTGATTAAGCCAGCACCTTGAAGCCTAGTAGTGCCATTGGTGGCAGTAGTATCGGTCCAAGCGCCTGTAAATCTAATATCAAATGGTGCTCCAGCTCTTAGAGTAGCCATCTTACCATTAACAAAGGAGGTAGTAGCCGAATCAAATGATCTGATCCGTAGTAGACCTTCACCACCTCCATTGCCTATTGTAGCCGAGGCTGTGCCAGAATGGACATATAGATCATTGTACAAGCTAACTTTTGGGTTAGTATTCATGGCTGGAGAGGATCCTAAAACATTCATAAAATCATATTGTAGCACAGGATAGACTTCACCAGTAGCTAAAGATCCAGAAGCATCAAAGGGCAGATTAGATACGCCAACTTGACCAGTAACACCTACAGAGCCAATAGATGTAATGGTGGCGAACACATTATTATTGGTTACTACTCCATAAGTAGCCAGCCTAAAATAAGTTTGAGGGGTGGCACCATTAGTGTATACCATCCTAATATTCTTCTGCTGAGTTACCACAGTAATCCTCTTAGGAGTGCTAGCCAATATTGAATAGCTATCAGCATCATCATAGTTAAGTCCATTATCACCAGACCATTGGATGGCCAAGGTGCCAGCTTGATCAGATTTAAGCATAATATTTAAAGAGTTATATTGGCCTAGGACCATAGATTGAGAAGTCCAAGAAGCACCACCAGCTAGAGGAGTTGATGTACTTAATTGATTTATCGTGTCTCCAGGTGAACTCATTTATTATGCCAAAGAAATTAAATATCATCCTATTAAATGGCATCAGGGGTTAGTACTATAGCAGCGTACGGGGTTCCTTCTAGGGCAAGACCACCCAAACAACCTAAGAATATACCACATGTCACGAGAAAAGGTGAAACTGTAATGGTTACAGCACGGCAAAAGGCTGCATACGAAGCAGCTAAGGGGAGAAGGCCGCCTCCTTTAGATTCAACACCATCAGGAGCGCATTGGAAGGCAGTTATGGAAAATGCGCGAGGGGAGCATGATGCATACAAGATTAACGAACTTGGTTATATCCCCTACACAAATAAGAAAGGTAAGAAGGCATGGTCCAAACCTAAATATGGAGCAGGATCTAGAGCTATGACCACATCACAGGCGCTTCAAGCCGCTATATCTACACCACTTCCTTTTTAAGTATATTCATCAAGCTGATGAATATTAACAAGCTGGTTCTTTGATAGGAATGGCGAATAGATGGTCTTCAACGATAAGACAGCAATGTTCACAATACACTAAAACAGCATTATCGTCATCTCTAACATAATTAGGACCCTTGTAGAAAGGGCTAAAAGGCAGGTATGTATCGGCATGGCAGTTATCACACATAACAGACGGTTTATCATTTTTAGGGCTCGAACACTTAATGATAATAAGATCATCAAAAGGTATTATGGCGTAGGTGTTAGGACCATCATTGGGTACAAAAACCTTTAGAGCATTACCATAATCACATAACTTATTACGAAATTTCGCTAAACGTAAATCATGCTCGCTAAGTGAGCGGACATATTTAAGGAATCCAGATTCATCAATAACATCACCATTTACATCGCATGCGAAGACCATACATACGGCGTCGCCATTTTTATTATACCTAAGCTCGCCAACACGGTACTTAGGATCAATTTCACCAACATCGTCAACTTGCTCGTCACTCATTTAATATGACGCAAGATTTGTTTAT
>Ga0255092_1000546_pt1 | contig 14104 bp, 14 predicted proteins | sample Colum_Yuk_RepC_8_2_FD_188454 | JGI IMG/M metagenome (GOLD analysis project Ga0255092, IMG submission 188454) | Freshwater microbial communities from Columbia River, Oregon, United States - Colum_Yuk_RepC_8d | ecosystem: Environmental > Aquatic > Freshwater > River | place: USA: Oregon...
GGGTTTTCCTGCGCCCCCCGATGTTTCCCTGACGAAAGCCACCCCGTCCGCGCGGCCTCAGCGCAGGGGCTGAGCGCGCTCTACCAGTCGGGCAAAAAAGCTGGCCCCAATCGGGGCGGCTTCGTCATTGAAGTCATAGGCGGCGTGGTGCAGCCCTGCCCCCGGCCCGGTGCCAAGGAAAAGGTATGCGCCCGGACGGGCCTCTAGCATGTAAGAGAAATCCTCGGACCCCATCTCGCGCACGGAATTGCCGTTCACCAGCCCCTCGCCCACCACTTCGCCGGCAACCTCGCAGGCGAAGGCAGCGTTCTCGGCCCGGTTGATGGTGGCCGGATAGCCCCAGTCATAGTCAATCCGCGCCTGCACGCCGTACGCCGCGGCGTGGCCCTCGACGATCTCGTAGAACCGCTTTTTCAACAGCGCCCGCACATCGGGTTTGAACGAGCGGATGGTGGCGCAGAACATCGCCTCTTCGGGGATGATGTTGCTGGCAGTTCCGGTATGGATCTGGGTGACAGACACCACAGCCTCATCAAGGGCATAGACATTGCGCGGGATGATGGTCTGGATTGCGCCGACCATACCCACAACGGCCACAACCGGATCAACGCATTCATGCGGCGTGGCACCATGGCCCCCCTTGCCCGTGATATAGACAAAGGCGGTGTCGACGCTCGCCATCAGCGCGTCGGGCGTGGTCAAAAACTGGCCGAACGGCACGTTCGGCGCGTTGTGGATGCCGTAAACCTGGGTCACGGCAAAGCGGTCCATCACGCCTTCTTGCACCATGACCTGACCGCCGCCGCCGTCTTCTTCTGCCGGTTGGAACAACAGCGCCACGCGGCCCGAGAATTTGCGCGTCTCGGCCAGATATTTGGCCGCGCCCAAAAGCATCGCCACATGCCCGTCATGGCCACATGCATGCATCTTGCCGGGGATGGTCGAGGCATGCTCGGCCCCGGTGATTTCTTCGATCGGCAGCGCGTCCATATCGGCGCGCAGGCCGATGGTCGGGCCATCACCCTGCCCGTTGATGATTGCCACGATCCCGGTCTTAGCGATGCCGGGGTGAATTTCATCGACGCCAATCTCTTTCAGGCGATCCACGATGAAGGCTGCGGTGTTATGGCAATCAAAGGCCAGTTCCGGGTGCATGTGCAAATGCCGCCGCCAGCCCTTCATTTCTTCGGCATAGGCTGCGATACGGTTCAGGACGGGCATGGGATGACTCCTTTGTCTTGGGTTTGATCAAACAGCAAAACCGAGGAAACGGCAATGGCGGATACGGGTTCGGATCGTCTGGTGCATGATCCCCAAGGCGGCATAGAGCGTCTTTTGGAAATCATGCGGCGGCTGCGCGATCCGGTGACGGGCTGCCCTTGGGATATTGAACAGACCTTTGCCACCATCGCCCCCTATACACTGGAAGAGGCGCATGAGGTGGCCGATGCGATCGAACGGCAGGCTTGGGGAGAGCTGCCGGGCGAGTTGGGGGATTTGCTGTTTCAGGCCGTGTTTCACGCGCAAATGGCCGAAGATGCCGGGATGTTTGGCTTTGGCGATGTGGTGAAAACCATTTCTGACAAGATGGTGGCGCGCCATCCGCATGTGTTTGGCGATGAGAGCCGCGACAAAACGCCCGCGCAGCAGACGCTTGACTGGGAAAAGATCAAGGCGGCAGAGCGCGGAAAGGCCCGTGTGCTTGACGGCGTGGCGATGGGCCTGCCAAGCCTGACGCGGGCGGTCAAGCTGCAAAACCGCGCCGCACGGGTGGGGTTTGATTGGCCGTCAACCGACGAGGTTTTGGCCAAGATGGCCGAAGAAATGGCTGAGTTGGTCGAGGCGCGTGACACGCTGGGTCAGGCCGAGATCGTCGAGGAAATGGGCGATTTATTGTTTGTTATGGCCAATTTGTGCCGTCACATGCAGATCGACCCCGAAGCAGCCCTGCGCGCCGCCAATGCCAAATTCACCCGCCGGTTTGAACGCATTGAAGATTGGCTGGCCGAGGCGGGCAAGAAACCTGCTGACAGCGATCTGGCGGAGATGGACGGGTTATGGAACCGGGCTAAGGCCGAGGAGAAGGCGGCCCTGCGGTCGCAGGAGTGACGGTGCGGAGCCTCCGGCGGGAGTATTTCCCGCCAAAATGAAACTGATTATTTTACTCGGGATATTGACCTGAGTGAAAGAGTCAGGCAAATCAGGCGCATTAAATCCGACAAAAGGACTCAGCCATGCGCGTTTCACTCCTCGCCCTTGCCCTGATGGGCAGCGCCCTGCCCGCCTTCGCCGATGAGGTGAACGTCTACTCCCACCGCCAGCCGGAATTGATCCAACCGCTGATCGACGCCTTCACGGCGGAAACCGGCATCGTGGTGAACGTGGCCTTTGTTGAAAAGGGCATGGTGGAACGGCTTGAGGCCGAGGGCGACCGTTCGCCCGCCGATCTGGTGCTGACGGTGGATATTGCCCGGCTGATGCAGGTGGTGGATGCAGGCGTCACCCAAGCGGTGCAATCGGATGTGTTGGAGGCGAATATCCCCGCCGAATACCGCGATCCGGGCGACCAATGGTTCGGCCTGACCGCCCGCGCCCGCATCATCTATGCCTCGAAAGAGCGTGTGAAACCGGGCGAAGTGACAACGTATGAAGATCTGGCATCGGACAAGTGGAAGGGTCGCATCTGCACCCGTTCGGGCACGCATGACTATAACGTTGGCCTGACGGCGGCGGTTCTGGCGCATCACGACGCCGCCTATACCGAAAGCTGGCTGCAGGGTGTGAAGGCCAATCTGGCCCGCAAGCCCGATGGTGGCGACCGCGATCAGGTCAAAGCGATCTGGGCGGGTGAATGTGACATCGCGGTTGGCAACACCTATTACATGGGCCAGATGCTGGCCGACCCCGAGCAAAAGGCTTGGGCCGAAAGCGTGAATGTGGTGTTCCCAACCTTTGAGGCGGGCGGCACGCATATGAACATCTCGGGCATCGCGATGACCAAATCGGCCCCGCACAAAGAGGCTGCGCTGAAGCTGATGGAATGGCTGTCTTCGGACGCGGCGCAAAAGATCTATGCCGAAACCAACCACGAATTCCCGGTAAAGCCGGGTGTGGCACGCTCGGCTTTGGTGGCAAGCTGGGGTGAGTTCACGCCGGACAGCCTGCCTTTGGCGGATGTGGCGGCCAAGCGCGCCGATGCGCTGAAGCTGATCGAAACGGTTGATTTCGACAATTGATCGGCCAAGGATAACTTAAAGCAAAGGGGGCCGCGCGCGGCCCCCTTTTTCTTTGACCCGCGGCACAAAGTCTTGTTACACAACCGCTTTACGCTCGAGGGAGACCGGCCATGACCCGCAAGATCATTATCGACACTGACCCCGGGCAGGATGACGCTTTTGCCATTCTTCTGGCACTGGCCAGCCCAGAGTTGGACGTGCTGGGGGTGACGGCCGTGGCGGGCAATGTGCCGCTCAAGTTCACCGAAAAGAACAGCCGGATCATTTGCGAGCTGGCCGGGAAGACGGAAACGCGGGTTTATGCCGGTTGCGATCGCCCGATGAAACGCAAGCTGGTCACCGCCGAATATGTGCATGGCCAGACCGGGCTGAATGGGCCGCAACTGGCCGATCCGACCATGGCCTTGCAGCCGGAACATGCCGTCGATTTCATCATCGACACCCTGCGGCGCGAGCCCGCCCATACTGTCACGCTTTGCCCTTTGGGGCCTTTGACCAACATCGCCACCGCTTTTGAACGCGCGCCCGACATCGTGGGACGGGTGAGCCAGATCGTCTTGATGGGCGGGGCCTATTTCGAAGTGGGCAATGTCACCCCTGCCGCCGAATTCAACATCTATGTTGACCCAGAAGCCGCTGATATCGTGTTCAAATCCGGCGTGCCTTTGGTGGTGATGCCACTGGATGTGACCCATAAGGTGCTGACCACCCGCGCGCGGGTGGAGAAATTCCGCGCGATGGGCACCGAGGTGGGTCGGGTCTGCGCCGAATGGCTGGAATTTTTTGAACGCTATGACATGGAAAAATACGGCAGCGACGGCGGGCCTTTGCATGACCCAACGGTGATTGCCTATTTGCTCAATCCGGGGCTGTTCAAAGGCCGCCATATCAATGTTGAGATCGAAACCCAGTCAGAGCTGACGCTGGGCATGACGGTTGCCGATTGGTGGGGCGTCACCGGGCGTCCGGCGAATGCGCTTTTTGTTGGCAGCGTGGATGCCGACGGGTTCTTTGATCTGCTGACCGAGCGGATCGGGCGGCTGTAGGGCCGGTTTCAGTCCGGCATGTCGGGGCGGCTGATCTGACCGCCCCCGACCGCCGCCGGAACGCCCGTGGTTGCTGGGCAAGAGGTGGGCAGACCGCGCATCACCCGCAAGGCAAGATAGGCAAAAGCCTGCGCTTCCAGCATGTCGCCGTTCAGGCCCGCGGCCTCGATCGGTTCGACCGGGCAGTGCAGTCTGGACGACAACTCCCGCATCATCGTGGCATTATGCCGCCCGCCGCCCGTGACCAAAAGGCGGCTGACCGGGCGCGGGAAATGCTCGGCCCCGCGGGCGACGCAGGCCGCGGCAATCGCGGTTAGGGTCGCGGCGGCATCTTGGGGGGCCAGCGCGTCAAGTTCAGAGATCGCCTGCAGGAAATCATTCCGATCCAAAGACTTGGGTGGCATTTTGAAGAAATAGGGATGGGCCAGAAATGCCTCCACCGCGGCCTCAACCACCCGGCCAGAGGCGGCATAGGCGCCGCCCTCGTCCTGCGGCTTGCCGAAATGGCGCTGCATCAGATCATTGATCGGGGCATTGGCCGGGCCGGTATCAAAGGCCAAAAGCGCGCCGGGGGATTGCGGATCAGCGATCCCCGGATCGACCCATGTCAGGTTGCCAACCCCGCCCAAATTTAGAAACGCCACGGGCTCTGTCGCGCCGATCATCCGGCCGCAGGCGTGGTGGAAAAACGGGGCCAAGGGCGCACCCTGCCCGCCCATCGCCACATCGGTCGAGCGGAAATCCCAGATGACCGGCAGGCCAAGCACCTCGGCCAAGACCGCGCCATCGCCGCATTGATGCGTGCCGCGCCCAGCGGGGTCATGCGCCAAGGTCTGGCCATGAAAGCCGATCACCGCAGCCCCGGTGAACCGAGACAGCAGTTCAGCGTGGGCGGTTTCAACCAACTCTGCCGCCGCCGCCACATCGGGATCGCCGGGCCATTGGCCAAACCCGGCGCGGATGGTGGCGCGTTCAGCCTCGGTGTAGGGGCGATAGGCATAAGGGCCAAATTCGGTGATGGTTTCACCGTCGGTCAGCACCATGGCGGCATCAACCCCATCCAGAGAGGTGCCCGACATCGTGCCCAAGGCCCAGATCGGGCCGCTGTTGTCGCCCTTTTTCATGCCTTCCCCTGCCCTGCCTGCCCCGTTATACCCCTGCCAACCTTAAAGCATGAGACGGCCATGACCTACCATCCGAAATCCGATTTCCTGCGTGTGATGTTCGAGCGCGGCTTTGTGGCCGATTGCACGGATTATCAGGCGCTTGACGAGGCTTTTGCGAAGGGCGCCGTGCCGGGCTATATCGGCTTTGATGCAACGGCAAAGTCGTTGCATGTGGGCAGCCTGATCCAGATCATGATGCTGCGCTGGCTGCAAAAATGCGGCGGCAAGCCGATTGTGTTGATGGGTGGCGGCACCACCAAGGTGGGCGATCCGTCGTTCCGGGCCGATGAGCGCCCGCTGCTGACCAATGAGCAGATCGACGACAATATCGCCGGGATCAAGCGGGCGTTTTCGCCCTATGTGTCCTTTGGCGACGGCCCGAATGACGCGGTGATGGTGAACAATGCCGAATGGCTGGATGATCTGAACTACCTTGAATTCCTTCGGGTGATCGGACGGCATTTCTCGGTCAACCGGATGCTGTCGTTTGAAAGCGTGAAGTCGCGGTTGGACCGGGAACAAAGCCTGTCCTTCCTTGAATTCAACTACATGATCCTGCAAGCCTATGATTTCCTTGAGCTGAACCGCCGCTATGGCTGTTTGATCCAGATGGGCGGCAGCGATCAGTGGGGCAACATCGTCAACGGCGTGGATCTAACGCGCCGGGTGATCGACCATGAGGTGTACGGGCTGACCTCGCCGTTGCTGACCACGAGCGACGGTAAGAAGATGGGCAAGTCGCAGTCGGGCGCGGTCTGGCTGAATGGCGATATGTTCAGCTCTTATGAGTTCTGGCAGTTCTGGCGCAACACGACCGACGCCGATGTCGGCCGCTTCTTGAAACTGTACACCGAATTGCCGGTCGAAGAATGTGACAGTCTGGGCAGCCTGCAAGGGGCCGAGATCAACGGCGCCAAGATCGTGCTGGCCAATGCGGTGACGACGCTTCTGCATGGCGCCGAAGCAGCGGCAGCAGCCGAGGCCACGGCGCGCGAGGTGTTTGAAAAGGGCGGTGTGGGCGATGATCTGCCGACCGTTCACATCAGCGCGGCGGATCTGGCCGAAGGTCTTGGGATTGTGCAGCTTTTCGTCAAGGCGGGGTTGTCGCCTTCGGGCAAAGAGGCCAAGCGGCTGATTGCCGAGGGCGGTGCCAAGGTGAACGACGAGATCGTCACGGATGCGGGCATTCGCTATGGCGCGGGCGATCTGGACCAACCGTTGAAGCTGACGGCCGGTAAGAAGCGGCATGCATTGGTGGTTCTGGGCTAAAGCCTGGTTGACGTCGTCGCTTGCTTTGGCGCGGCGACGTCGAAAACAGCCGACGAGAGTTGAAAAAGGCCGGGGTTTCCCCCGGCCTTTGTCTTATTCCTGCACAGTGACTTTCGTCATCACATCCGGGGTTTCCGGAGGCTCGCCGCGCTGAATGGCGTCAACCACATCCATGCCCGAAATCACCTTGCCGACGACCGTATATTGGCCGTTCAGGAAATCGCCCTGATCGAACATGATGAAGAACTGGCTGTTGGCCGAATCCGGATCATTGGACCGCGCCATGCCGACAACACCGCGGGCAAAGGCAAGGTCGGAAAACTCTGCCTTGAGGTTCGGCATCGTCGAGCCGCCGGTGCCGGCCATGGACAGATCGCTGCCCGCCTTGCCGTTCGACACGTCGCCGGTTTGCGCCATGAAACCATCGATGACGCGGTGGAAGACCACGCCGTCATAGGCCCCCGCTTTCGCAAGCGCGACCATTTGCGCGACGTGGTTCGGCGCGACGTGATCGGCCATGTCGATCACCACGGTGCCATTGGCCGCGCCCGAAACCTCGATCACCAGATTCGGGCCGGTGCCATCGACCACCTCTTCCGCCAAGGCGGGAGAGGCAGCAAACGCCATAAGGATCAGTGCCTTACGCAACATCAGCGGCCACCCGGACGGTGATCATACGGTCGGGGGTCATCGGCGGTTCACCGCGGACGATCTTGTCGACATGCTCCATCCCCGAAATCACCCGGCCGTAAACGGTGTACTGGCGGTTCAGGAAATGGTTGTCGCTGAAGTTGATGAAGAACTGGCTGTTCGCGGAATTCGGGTTCTGCGAGCGTGCAGCACCGAGGGTGCCACGGTCATGCGGGATGCCCGAGAATTCTGCCGGCAGATCGGGGTACTGCGACCCGCCCGTGCCAGCGCGGCGCAGGTTGAAATCCTTTTCCATATTGCCGTTTTCCACGTCGCCCGTCTGCGCCATGAAACCGTCGATCACGCGATGGAAGGCGACGTTGTCATAGGCCTTGTCGCGCGCCAGTTGCTTCATACGCTCGGCATGCTTCGGGGCGATGTCGGCCAGAAGCTCGATCATCACTTCGCCGTCTTTCAGCGTCACGATGATGGTGTTTTCGGGGTCTTTGATCTCGGCCATTGGGCTGGTCTCCATTAATGTCGGGCGCGACCCTAATGTCGCAGGCCCGAAAGGGAAAGGGGTTGTGGTTGACGAAGCTGCGAGATGGGCGGAAAGAAGGAGTTGACAGACAAGGCAGGGCTTTGGAGGGCATGATGGGCTGGAAAACGCTGGACGATATGGCATTGGCAGGCAAAACGGTGCTGTGCCGCGTGGATATCAACGTGCCGATGGAGGGCGGTCGGGTGACCGATACCACCCGCATCGACAAGATCGCACCAACGGTAGAAGATATCATTGCTCGGGGCGGCAAGGTGGTTTTGCTGGCCCATTTCGATCGGCCGAAGGGCAAGGTCGTGCCAGAGATGAGCCTTGGCCATGTACAGGCCGCCCTGGCGGCGTCGTTGGGGCGCAAGGTGGTGTTTGGCCCTGATTGCGTCGGGGATGCCGCCAAGGCCGCGATTGCGGCAGCGGCGCAGGGCGATGTGGTGCTGCTGGAAAACACCCGCTTCCATGCCGGGGAAGAAAAGAACGACCCTGCCCTTGCGGCCAAGATGGCAGCTTTGGGCGATGTGTTTGTCAATGACGCCTTTTCGGCAGCCCATCGGGCGCATGCCTCGACCGAGGGCTTGGCAAAGCTGTTGCCGAAAGCCGCCGGTCGGTTGATGGAGGCCGAACTGAAGGCGCTGGAGGCAGCGCTTGGCACCCCGGTGCGTCCGGTGGTGGCGGTTGTTGGCGGGGCAAAGGTGTCGACCAAGTTGGACCTGTTGGGCAATCTTGTCGGCAAGGTTGACCATCTGGTGATTGGCGGCGGCATGGCCAATACCTTCCTTGTGGCCCAAGGGGTCGAGGTTGGCAAATCGCTGGCCGAACGGGACATGGCCGATACCGCGCGCGAGATTCTGGCCAAGGCCAAGGCTGCGGGCTGTGCCATCCATCTGCCGGTGGATGTGGTGGTGGCACGCGAGTTCAAGGCGGGCGCTGCGAATGAGACGGTCGCGGCGGGGGCCTGCCCGGCGGATGCCATGATTCTGGATGCCGGGCCGCAGACGGTGGCCGAGCTGACCAAGGTGTTCGAGACCTGCAAGACGCTGATCTGGAACGGGCCTTTGGGCGCCTTTGAAATCGAGCCTTTTAACGCGGCGACCAATGCGGCGGCACGGGTTGCGGCCGATCTGACCCGCGCGGGCAAGCTCATTTCGGTAGCGGGCGGCGGCGATACGGTGGCAGCGCTCAATCAGGCGGGCGCGGCAGAGGCCTTTACCTTCATCTCCACCGCAGGTGGGGCTTTCCTTGAGTGGATGGAGGGCAAAGAACTACCGGGTGTTGCGGCGCTGAACGGATGACCGATTGGACGCTGATCACCGGCGCCTCGGAAGGGTTGGGACGGGAATTTGCCGATCTGGCCGCTGCCGAAGGGCGCCCGGTGATCCTGTCGGCCCGGCAAGTGGACAAGTTGGAGACCTTGGCCGCCGACTTGCGCGCGACGCACAAGGTTCAGGCGGTGGTGATTGCCGCCGATCTGGCTGAGGTCGGAGAGGCGGAGCGGCTTTGGGCCGAGGCCAGCGCGGGCCGGGTGATTGATGTTCTGGTGAACAATGCAGGGCTGGGGCGGAATGGTGCATTTTCCGACCCGACGGGCTGGGCGCGCGAACATGCCTCGATCGCGGTGAATGTCATGGCGGCGACCACTTTGATGAAACTGGCGGTGGCGGCGATGGTGGAACGTGGCGAGGGGCGCGTGTTGAACGTCGCCTCTGCGGCAGGCTTCATGCCGGGGCCGCATATGGCGGTTTACCACGCGACCAAGGCCTATCTTCTGAGCCTGTCGGAAGCGGTGGCAACCGAACTTGCCGGAACGGCGGTGAAGGTGACGGTGCTTTGCCCCGGCGCCACCCAAACCAATTTCTTTGTCGCCGATGACGCAGAAAAGGCGACACTTCTGACACGTATGTTCCCCCTGCCCTCGGCCCGATCGGTCGCGGTCAAAGGGTGGGCAGCCATGAAAGAGGGGCGGCGCATCCGGGTTACGGGGCTTGGCAATATGATCTTCACCTTTGCCCCACGGGTCCTGCCACGCCGCTTTACCGCTTGGGTAACGGGACAGTTTCTGCGCCGTCGCTAATTGTTGGCGCTATCAGATTTGCCAGATGCGCAGACAGACGCTATTGGCCGGGAAAGGCTTGAAAAAAGGGTGTCCAGATGACCAAAGCGCAGCAGACGGAACGGGTGGCAAAGGGCAACGGCTTTATCGCCGCGCTGGACCAATCGGGCGGTTCGACCCCCAAGGCGCTGCGGCTCTATGGCGTTGCCGAGACGGCCTATTCGAATGAGGCCGAAATGTATGACATGATCCATGCGATGCGCAGCCGGATCATCAAATCGCCCGCCTTTACCGGCGACAAGGTGGTGGGTGCCATCTTGTTTGAACAGACCATGGATCGCAGCGTCGATGGCATGCCGACCGCAACCTATCTTTGGGAAAAGCGCAGCGTGGTGCCTTTCCTGAAGATCGACAAGGGGCTGGAGGCCGAAGTGGACGGCTGCCAAGTGATGAAGCCGATGCCGACGCTGGATGCCCTGCTCGACAAGGCGGTTGCGGCGGGGATCTATGGCACCAAGGAACGCTCGGTCATTTCGGCAGCCAATGCCAAGGGTATTCAGGCCGTTGTCGATCAGCAATTTGCCATCGGCGCACAGGTTTTGGCCAAGGGGCTGATGCCGATCATCGAGCCGGAAGTGACGATCTCGATCACCGACAAGGTCGAGGCCGAGGCGATCTTGCGCGATGCCCTGTTGAAGGGGCTGGATGCAGTGCCTGCCGGGCAGAAGGTGATGCTGAAGCTGACCCTGCCGACGGTGCCGAATTTCTACGCGCCTTTGGTGGACCATCCGAATGTGTTGAAAGTGGTGGCGCTGTCGGGCGGCTATAGCCGCGATGAGGCCAACGCCATTCTGGCGCAGAACCGCGGGATCATTGCCTCGTTCAGCCGCGCCTTGACCGAGGGGCTGACCGCCCAACAATCAGATGCCGATTTTGATGCGGCCTTGGCCGCTGCGATTTCCAGCATCCATGCGGCCTCGGTTGCAGGCTGAAAATATAGGGAATCCTCTGCTTTAGGGGATTCCCTTTGGGTATCGGCTGTGGCATGATTCGTCTTGTGACCTCCCCCGACAAATGAGGGGCGGCGCGAGAGGCAGAGCATGACGAACACCCCATCCCGCCAAATACCAAGACTGACGCTTGGTGGCATTTTTTACATGGTGTTGGCCTTCACTTTGGGGGGCTATTTCACCTTTGCCGCCGTGCAGGGCGATTATGGGGTGTTCCGTCGCGTTCAGATCAATGCCGAGGCCGAGGCCCTGCGGGCCGAGCGTGACCGACTGGCTGGCGAATTGGCCGATCTGTCAAACCTGACGCACCGGCTGTCGGATGACTATCTCGACATTGATCTGTTGGATCAGCAGGCCCGCGATGTTCTGGGCTACATGCGCGCTGATGAGATCGTGATCCGCTAAGATCTGCCACTTTTGACCGTCATACGACGCGGGGCATTGCCTCGCGTTTTTCATTTTGCGTTATTTCTCCGATACTGTATATATAGTTTAACGTTAAACCATTCCTTAACCATCGGAAGGACGCACCGTGGTTGCCAAGAAAGCACCGGAAAAATCCAACGTCTCCAAGGCTGATCTGCTGAAATACTACCGCGAAATGCTGCTGATCCGGCGATTCGAGGAAAAGGCCGGCCAACTGTACGGCATGGGTCTGATTGGCGGTTTTTGCCATCTCTACATCGGGCAAGAGGCGGTCGTGGTGGGGCTGGAGGCCTGCACCAAAGAGGGTGACAAGCGCATCACCAGCTACCGCGACCACGGCCATATGCTCGCCTGCGGGATGAGCGCGAACGGCGTGATGGCCGAACTGACCGGGCGCGAGGGCGGCTATTCCAAGGGCAAGGGCGGGAGCATGCACATGTTCTCGAAGGAAAAGCATTTCTACGGCGGCCACGGTATTGTGGCGGCGCAGGTGCCGCTGGGTGCCGGTCTGGCAATGTCGGACTGGTACAAGGGCAATGACAATGTGACCTTCACCTATTTCGGCGATGGCGCGGCGAACCAAGGCCAAGTCTATGAGGCCTACAACATGGCCGAACTGTGGAAACTTCCGGTGATTTTCGTCATTGAAAACAACGGCTACGCCATGGGCACCTCGATCAAGCGGTCGACGAAATCGGTGACCTTCTTTGGCCGCGGGGCCGCTTATGGGATCTCCGGCGAACAGGTTGACGGCATGGATGTGCTGGCGGTGAAAGCGGCCGGCGAAAAGGCCGTGGCGCATTGCCGGGCGGGCAAAGGCCCGTACATTCTGGAAATGATGACCTATCGCTATCGCGGCCACTCGATGTCGGACCCGGCGAAATACCGGACCCGCGAAGAGGTGGAAAAGATCAAACAGGAAAAAGACTGCATCGAGCATGTCCGCGATCTTTTGACCCAAGGCGGTCTGGCATCCGAGGACGAGCTGAAGACGATCGACAAGGACATCAAGGAGATCGTCAACGCCAGCGCCGAGTTCGCCAAGGAAAGCCCCGAGCCGGCCCTGACCGAGCTTTGGACCGATATTTACGCCTGAGGGGAGAGAGACCATGGCAACCAACGTTTTGATGCCCGCGCTTTCGCCCACGATGGAAGAAGGCACACTGGCCAAGTGGCTGGTGAAAGAAGGCGATGTGGTGAAATCTGGGCAGGTAATCGCCGAGATTGAAACCGACAAGGCCACGATGGAGTTTGAGGCGGTCGACGAAGGCACCGTCGGCAAATTGCTGGTCGCGGAAGGCAGCGCGAATGTGAAGGTGAACACCCCAATCATGGTGTTGGTGGAAGACGGCGAGACTGTGGGCGATGCACCTGTCAGCGCTCCTGCCGCTGCCCCCGTCGTCGCAGCGCCTGCCCCGGTCGCGACAGCGGCCCCGGCCGCCGCTGCAGCCCCGGTTGCGGTGGTGTCGAAGGCCAGCCCGGATTGGGCCGAAGGCACGCCGATGAAAACCATGACCGTCCGCGAGGCCCTGCGGGAGGCCATGGCGGAGGAAATGCGGGATAACCCCAACGTTTTCCTGATGGGCGAGGAAGTGGGCGAATATCAGGGTGCCTACAAAATCTCGCAAGGTCTGCTGGATGAATTCGGGCCGAAGCGCGTGATCGACACCCCGATCACCGAGATTGGCTTTACCGGCATCGCGGTGGGCGCGGCTTGGGGCGGGCTGAACCCGATTGTCGAGTTCATGACCTTCAACTTCGCCATGCAGGCGATTGACCATATCATCAACTCGGCGGCGAAGACCAATTACATGTCGGGCGGCCAGGTGCCCTGCCCCATCGTGTTCCGTGGCGCAAACGGTGCCGCGGCGCGTGTTGGGGCCCAGCACAGCCAGGATTATGCGGCATGGTATGCCGCCATTCCGGGTCTTCGGGTGGTGATGCCCTATTCGGCCTCGGATGCGAAGGGGCTGCTGAAACAGGCAATCCGCGATCCGAACCCCGTTGTGTTCTTGGAAAACGAGATCCTTTACGGCCAATCCTTCGAAGTGCCCGATCTGCCCGATTTCACCATTCCCTTTGGCAAGGCCCGGGTCTGGCGCGAAGGCAGCGATGTGACCATCGTGTCCTTCGGGATCGGCATGCGCTATGCGTTGGAAGCGGCGGATCTTCTGGCCAAGGATGGCATTTCGGCCGAGGTGATCGACCTGCGTACCCTGCGCCCGATTGATTACGGCACGGTACTGGCAAGCGTGCAGAAGACCAACCGCTGCGTGACGGTGGAAGAAGGCTTCCCGGTTGGCTCGATTGGCGATCACTTGGCCTCGACCATCATGCAAAGGGCGTTTGATTACCTCGACGCGCCGGTCGTGACCTGCACCGGCAAGGACGTGCCGATGCCTTATGCTGCGAACCTTGAAAAGCTCGCACTGGTGACGACGGCTGAGGTTGTCGCCGCTGTCAAATCCGTTTGCTACCGCTGAGGGAGGGGAACATGGCTGTTGAAATCCTGATGCCTGCGCTGTCTCCGACCATGGAGGAAGGCACGCTGGCCAAATGGCTGGTGAAAGAGGGCGATGTGGTCAAGGCGGGCCAAGTGCTCGCCGAGATCGAGACCGACAAGGCGACGATGGAGTTTGAGGCGGTCGATGAAGGCACCGTTGGCAAGATCCTTGTCGCCGAGGGCACGGCGGGCGTGAAAGTCAACGCGCCTATTGC
>Ga0255092_1000554_pt1 | contig 13961 bp, 13 predicted proteins | sample Colum_Yuk_RepC_8_2_FD_188454 | JGI IMG/M metagenome (GOLD analysis project Ga0255092, IMG submission 188454) | Freshwater microbial communities from Columbia River, Oregon, United States - Colum_Yuk_RepC_8d | ecosystem: Environmental > Aquatic > Freshwater > River | place: USA: Oregon...
AGATAATATTTAGTTTAGATATCCACTTAATTTCCTGTGGTACTAATGACTCTGAGTAAAATATAGGGGTCAAAAAAAACATAAGATTGATGATAACATTTACAAGGTATCTCGTATCTCTAAAAAACACATTTATGATAGCTAATATAAATGATATAGCGAAGACACCAAAAGTCATGACAAGTACTGATAATGGCAGCGTCAATAATCCACTATCGAATCCACTATTGCCAAGATAGAGGACTGAAAAAATATATAGAATGACCAAAATTATAATAAAGTTTATAGAATTGTCAATTATTTGACCTAATATAATAACTAGCGGGTTCACTTGGAGTAGTTTAAGGTGTGATGAGTTCGTGGAAAAAATTGATATTGTCATATCAATGCATTGAGCACAGAACATCCATGGAATAAGACCCCCCATTAGAAAAATGGAATAATTTTCTATTTTTGTGTTTAGAACCCTCGAGAATAGTAAGTTTTGGATTGTAAACATTATTAATGGATTAAGAATTACCCAAACAAATCCAGCAAATGTCTTCCTATATCTGGCCTTCATGTTTGCAATCGCAATACTTTTTGATTGTTCAATAATTATCAAGATTTCGGTCACCCCCTAATCTTAAAATCCTTGAACATATATTTCAATTTATATCGTTCGAGTTAATTATTTAAGTTATTGATTCCTTTATTGGAGCTAAAATTGGAGAAATAATCCTATCTCCAAATCTCTTTGAAATTACATTTAGTTCATCTAAAATCACTCGTCTTTCTGAGACCGGCAAACTAAGTAGTGAGATTTCAGTAGGCTGGTAGGCAAACTGTAGAATCGAGTCTAGTTTTTTTTCCGTACAGAAACTTATAAAATTAGCAATTTCACTCCAATTAAGTTTCTGTACACACATTGAGGCCCCGAGAATAAATGGCTTTCCCTCCCAGGCACGCTTTCTCCTATACCTAAGAAAATCTTCAAGTGTATTTAATGTTTTTTGAAGGTCACCATTGACCCGAATTTTAGAATAGGTATCTGGCCTGACACTATCAAGACTAATCTGGATCCATCGGATTTGAATCTGATCTAATTTCTCTTGAATGAATGGAGTTAACTTATAGTTAGCATTTGTTACAAACGCCCATGTACATTTTGGATTTATCTTGCCAATTTCACTAATAAGCCGGTATGTATCAGCCTGAACAAAGGGTTCGCCCCCCAAAACGTCAATTTCATTTAAAAATGGAAATATCTCTTTGGGCCCAACCTTCCAGAAATCGGATTCATCATATAAGCCATTAGGTTGTTGCCATACGTCACACATCACGCATTGAAGATTACATTTGCCATTTAATCGAACATCAAGTCTTCGAGGTCCAATACTTTGAATTTCCGATATTTGGAGGTCACCTAGAAACTCTCTAACACTTAACTTATTGCATTTGATGTGGCGTATTTGAGTTTCACAAAGCTTCGGCTCTCCCCGAATAAACTCGTTTCTAAGTGCTTGAGCAGTCTCACTATTCCATAGATCAATTAGCTTCTTATCCTTTACTGAGCCGTAGACGATCTCTTGATTCCAGCAACAGGGGGATACGTAACCGGTAGGTTGCAATAGTAATTGCATAAAGGGATAATAGCAAAAATTCTCATCTTTGTTGATATTTTTCACGAAATCTACAATATAAGAGGTCTCGGGAATTTCAATCAAAAATGATACTATCAAGCATAATCATGGTATCTAACCTACAGGAGCCTAGTTACTAATGAGATTTTTAACCAGACCTGTAGGAGTGAACTTAATAATACTTCTGGTTATAAGCCTTGCAATGTTCGATATGCTTTTTAAGCGCCAAGATTTTCCATTTTCGTGCTTTGACATGTTTTCCAAAGCTTATCGAAGAAGTGGATTGGGAGAGCCCTTATCTTTGCAACTCTATTTGACTTTTGTGGTTGAAGACGGTTCAGAGATTCTTCCGCTGGATTCATATATAAGGCCGCTCGATAGTCTCCGCTTGCGAGCAAGCCTCTCCAATTCACTAGATAGGCCTGATGTACTGAAGATTAAGTTGATGCGGTTGCTGAGCTTAGCATTAGCCAATCATGAGAAGTATCCAGATCTTGTTCCTCCACTCATAGGAGTTAAACTTTACCAAGAAATGCCTCGAGTCGGTAAACAGGCTATTGACAAAAATGAAAAAATCAATCTGTTGATTTCAGAGGTTTTCAAATGAGAGCTTCAATTTTAAAAAAGTGGAATCAATACTGGTTCCTCCCGAAATCTGCTTTTAATTTGGCAGTTGGAAGAATTATTTTTTTTCTTTGTATCCTTGTCTATTATGACGATATCTATCTATTTCATAGCCTAGGTGCTTGGGCAAATGTTTCTAACGAACTTTGGGAACCCATAAGTTTATTTAAATATATTCCCTTTCTTCCAATTCAAAGCCAATTATTCATCAACATTATTTCAAGTATCTGGGGTGTATCAGTTTTGTTTTGTGTTCTGGGATTATTTACCTCGATATCCACTGTCATCTGTTCAGTCTTGATGTATTTTGTTTTGGGATACCCAAACTGTTTTGGTAAGATTAATCATGCAGATCACCCTGTAGTACTCATCACTTTTATTCTTGCCGCATCTCGATGCGGAGAACTGCTATCAATCGATTCCTATCGCAAAAAAAAGAGAAGCAACGCTAACTCTATCAGTTGGGAGTATGGTTGGCCGATTCGATTAATTCATGTTTCTCTGTCCATCTTTTACCTTTCTTCAGGATATCAAAAACTATCCACCTCGGGATTTGACTGGTTTACCTCAGACAATCTTGCGAATATTGTATTAAAATTTGAGCAACCATTTGGGATGTGGGTGTTAAATCATTTTCCGATGTCCCTCAATTTCGTAGCAGGTATGGTATTCTTTTCGGAGTTGTTTGCTCCACTATCTCTGATTAATTCAAAATTCGCTCTAATTATAATTCCAATACTATTTACTTTTCATGCTGCTACACCCCTAGTCTTGGGTAAAGCAGGATCCTTCTATCCTTGGCTATTCTGCTTTTTATGGTGGATTCCTTTCGATCGAGTTTTTCTCTTGATTAGAAGAGCTCAGATTTATATGAAACACTTATAAGTTGAGAGGTCGTATGAAGCCTTTAAATCGTGACTTTGATGTTCTCGATCAAATAGAGATTACTCTAGGTGACTCAACTGGGAGTCGATCGGTGAAGTTGTATTGCGAAATATTTGACCACTCAGTTGCACGGAAGTGGCTCTATGAGCTTAAAAAAACTCTAAATAATCCTAGCATTAAAACCTGTGACCAATTCTATGGAAGACTCTTTTATAATGAATCCGAGATCCTTTCTGGTCTACAGGAGGCGATCAACACGATAAATTCATATATACCTAATACAATTTGTATTGAGGTAGGGCACTCACTTGATCAAAATACTTTAAATGACTTGCATGCCGATTTTGAAAGAATAGAGGTTGACAACAGGTATCTCGGAAGATCCACTCCGAGAGAGGTGAAAAATGCAATTCAAGAGATTAACCACCTGGTGCACAAGGGTGAGTTTATTTTGCTTCCGGATAAAGGTGGAATCATTGATATCTGTTTCAGCTATACAGACAAATACCCATTAAAAAATGAGGATTTTGAACTATTTACTCCAGATAATCGATTCGGTGGCTTATATCTTACCTATGGAGTTACTGGGGTTCCCCCTCTTGCTGCGTTTTCTACAAATCCAAAAAATCGACCGATTCCTCAGAGTTATTATACTTCTGGTTTTTTTATGTCACTCAAGGACGATTTTGTATTTAAGCAATGGGATGAGCTGAGTATCTTTCTAAAAGACAAGTATGGAATCAATGCTAAAGACCCAAAGAGTGCAATTGGTTATATCCCAATTGGTAGATTAAATGAGCCGAAACTGCAATCACGAGACGAATTGGGCGATAGTTTTCATGGACTAAGCAAAGTTATACAGATCAGAATTTTATCAACACATGAAATTAAATATGAGAGTTTAAGTTCAGAGAATTGTGAAAAACAATCATTACAGCCTGCACGATGGCCATATTCTGCTGAGCTTTTCCACCATTTGGACTTAGTTCCATTTCTGGATCTGAAGTTAGATTTCGACTATAAATCATGCCTCCGCGAGGCAGAGTCTTTGCTACAAAAGTTTGTTCAGCATCGGGGATATGACCAAAGTACATCAGAAGACAGATCAGGGAAATGGAAGAGTCTTGGTATACGTGCAATCGATGGAGACTCAAAAAAAACCTTGTACCATACCGATTACGGTATTACTCAAGATCCAAACTATCAATTAACAGAGATAGCTAGTCTTTGCCCTCATACGCTTGAATTTTTGAATAAAATTACAGATATCCAACAATGTCAGCGTATTAGATTTATGTTACTCGAGCCTGGAGCTCGAATTGCTGTTCATTCAGATGCACCTAATAAAGAAGTCTGCCTTGCCTTCAACATAGCTTTGAACATGCCACCAGGATGTGATTTTTGGATCGATGTAAATCCGAATGGCCGTCATAATTCATATTCAACCAAGATCCCATTTTTTGCGGGAGTTGGGATGCTCGTGAATGTGGCAAAATACCACTATTTATATAATAACTCGGATACAAATCGCATACATCTAATAGTCCATGGGCCTATTCGCTTTAGTGATGAGGATCTTTTGAGATATGCAAGGCAACAGAATGCAATATACTCCCAGTCTGATCTTATTCAAAATTTAGTAAGAAAATACACCACAATAGGCTCAGAATTAAGGACCAATTCGCCACTCTTACAAACCTGGGCAAACCAGGGCCTTACTCGGGATTGTTTTCCAGCTAATATTAGGGTTCTCATTGTTGCGGATTCTAAAATTACCAACAAAACCTTATTTGATGAGCTTAATGATCGAATTACTGGTGCAAGTATCTTTCCAATTTTTTATGAGATTGTATTAGATTCTGAAGTTGAACTTTGGCTGAATAGGAACAGATTAAGTAAGAATATTTGTACAGTGGTTTTTGTTGCTGCAGGTACTTACATTAAGAATCCTCAAGAATTTACCATTGAGTTGCTTCGAGTTGTTTCTTACATGAACTCAAGTGAGACTACCATAATAGGGGAGATGTTAAGGCCTAATGAAAATGATAAATCTGTTATTATAAGTAGTTCAATTTGTATAATTGATTTTGAAGCATTTAAAAACTCAGGAGGCCTTGATTTATTTTTAGGTGGTTCGTATAACTTATCCAATTCATTATTTTCAATGAGATTAAATTCGGAACCAAAATTTGTATTAAAAGACTTACCTGATTCATTGAAAAAACAAGTAATTTTTATCACCGACAAAAGTACTTCATCAGTGGAACTCAATTCGGTACGTGATCTCACTAAAAGATTTGTTGAAGGATCTAATAAGAGAGTATTTTTTATAAACACAGAGAGCCTTAATTTGATTAACATTCCAGGCTTTCGTCCAGATGATTTTATCTCAAGAGCATCTGGGTTGAAGCCAGCTTCAATTTTATTTCAGTATTGGCGAGATAGAGATCCTGAGCAAGTAAGTTTTATTGATTTTGATTTCGATTCAATTAAATTTATTCATTCATTGGCACAGAGGGAGACTCTTGAGGAGGTTGTAAGATCTACAATCGATGGAATCTGTATTTTGAATAAGACAACTAAAGATGAGATTGAATTAGAGATTAGGAGTCAGATTAAGAGCCAGATGGATAATTATTTTGATAGCAATTTTGATAATCTTAAATCTAGTTTAATAAAAATGAGAAAAGCACGATATCGCTCCGCAGACTTCTTAGCGAACCCTCTATATTTAACGGATCTTATTAGGCAAGGTAAGAAGACCTTAATTTGGACTTCAAATGTTTTTGATAGTAACTCAGCATATTTTCAATATAATCGCAAAGAATTGGAGACAAAGTATCTCAGCTTGGCTAAGGTTATAAGAGAAAAACATGGATTAAAAGCATGGACTCACTTAAATTCAAAAACACTAGTTTTCGGGAAGAACCTTCTTAATCTAGAGGTTGTAGTTACTGAGGGTGATAGTCTAGGTATTCTCTATCCACCTTCATTTACTGAAGTGATCTAGATTTTACAAAATTTTAAGGGTCAGCTTTCCGATTCCTTATTTATGTTTAATGTTATATTTTTATCCATTGCATATTTACTAAGAATTTTTTCTAATTCACTATTCATCGGATGTCTCTGTTGATGAATCGCTTGTTGCGAGTAATCATTGATTTTCATTCTTGGCCAATTGTCGAGCATATTCACTATCATTTGATCAACTCTCAACTCTCTCCCAAGCTCAAAAAAACCGGGCAATGTCTGAAAGTTATCAGCCATTGTAGTAAAGTTTATATCTAAGTACTCAATTCTTCCCTCCAATCTTATCTTTGACAGCCAAGTCAAATTTCGAATAAGTTTATTCCAATCTCCACCTCGAACTTTTTGGTAGACTTCTTGAGATCCAGCATCTACAGATATACTAACTTTTTTAATGAAATTTGTCCCAGGTCGAAGTTCGTCAAAATTTTTTTGATTACACAAAATCCCATTACTCAGAATAAATAAATGTGTCAAATTTGGAAAAGTTTCCTTACTGAAATTCTGAAGCGTTTTTCTCAGAAACTTACTAAAAAAGACCTCCCCATCTCCAGCCAACTTAGTAGTTCTAATATTCATTCTGTTCCTAGTCATAAATCTCTCTATACCGACCAGTCTAAGTTCTAAACTAGGTGGTATTGTATGTATATAGGTAGGCCTACAAGATTGGCAGGCCAGATTACAACGAGGATCGGCTCTAATTGATATTGCCCCGGGGCCTTCTGGCATATAGGTATTTTTGCGCTCAATCGCTAATTGATTCTCCTTTGATATCGGAGTTTCGGTGTAGGCTTCCTGACTATCATTAAGTCTATCAATTTGCGCAAGAACTGGTTTACAATGCTCTCGCCTGCAGAAACTATAATCTCCGTTTAGAATCTTTTCTCTTAGTGCTTGCGCAGCTGGTCCATTCCAAGGATCTTTTCCATGGTCTAGTTGATGAAATTCCAATCTCAACCAAGCAGAGCAACAAGGAATAAACCTTGTAAGATTGGCTTCCATCCTAGAAAATGGATAAATACAGATGTACTTAGATGATTCAACCGTACTTTTTGTCATTGTAGGTGTATATCCTCATGGAAAACAAGTTTCAAAGTCCTTTATCAACGAGTATTTTGTATCTTGCCTCTCGCCTGATGGGCTCCCCTTTATTCAATGGTGTGAATGAGTTAATCAGGCTATTTCTATTTAGGTACTTCTGCCCATTCCTCGAAAGAGCCTTAAGAGTGAGATCCCCTGGATTAAATTTTCGACTTATTCCACGGCACTCAATTGGGGAGGTGGGAGGTTTTACTCTTTTTCTAAGTGATTTAGATTTTACGATTGTTTGCTTAGATGATTATACAGCACTAAATTTCAAAATCATTTTAGACAGATATATTAGATATTCTACCATTTTTAAGTTAATCGGTGAAGTAGAGATTTATACAAAAGATGAATGGGAGATAAGAGAAGAAATTACCCGAAAGCGAGGTCAAATAATCGAATTAATATGGAATCTTCGAAAGTGGTCGTGGCAGAAGAAGATTTTAGATCACCAATCAAGCCGATACCATAAATTAAAAGCGACGCGCTCAATTCAAAAAATTCAGTTGAAATTACAGTTGAAACATAATTTAAGTCTAGATAACTCATTGGAACTTAATCAATTAGAGAGGCCAATTGTAGATCATTTGCTAAGAATTGCTGACATCAAAATACCACAATATCATGAATCTGCCAATGAACTTGGCTCAGGCTATTCAAGTTACCTCGGCTGGAACCTAATAGATGTTAGTACTCTATTCCTTGCCCTTCTTCCTGATGGATTTCATATTAGTCCCCAAAAAAAGGAAGCAATCTCAAATTTCCGAAAACAGAAGGGAGTCAAAGATGCACTATGTACTCTTGCAATCTTTGATTTATTATTAATAAAAAGCCGCGAGAGAGTATATCGAATCAAAACAGATGAAGCCTGGTTTAATCTTTTAATTGAAACAATAACAAATGATGGTCAAGAGTTTAAAAAAGCATTGACAATACTAAGTCATGCTACTTAAGTAAGATTAAATTTTCTTCTTGAAGCTGCTTAAGCAAATTTTCAAGATCAAGCTTAAATTTTTCCAGAGGAGGATGATGCTTGTCGATCATTTTAGCGCTAATTTGCTCAACAGACTTTTCTCCATCAATCTCAGCCCAAACTTCAGCAGCAATACCGTCAAGAGTAAAACAAACATCATCCAACTCAAGATTAACGATAGAAACAGTCTGATCTGAGTTTACCCTCGAGATAATACTTTCTTGAAGGTTTGGTACTGATTCATAAATTAATTCTGTAGGTTTCCTTGATTTCATAAATTTAAAACCTAACTTATAACAACATACTTCAAAAATGACAAAACTTTTTTCCCAATATTGAGCCAATAGACCACACCTAATACCCTAGGTGATGGGGATCTCATCTCAAAGAGGTACATTGGATTGAGTAGGTGACGTTTAGAATTGTAGCCTGATCTTTAGAAGGCAGATTGTTCTCCATCAAGATATCAGAAAAAATATAACTACTCCTAACAGCAATCCAGATACTTAATATGTAATGAACTTAACGTGATTAATCTATCTACTAAGCCTTTGCAGGCTATGGAGGGGCTCGCACACCAAGGTGTACTGCGCCCCTCAACTTGGACAGGTTGACCTAGTTTTTATGTAAGGACTGGCCGGTCTCTTGTTTTTGTTCCATGATTTGCCACTCAAACTCCTCCGGCGTCAAGTAGCCAATGGACGAGCGGATTTTTTTCCGATTGTAAATCTCCTCAATGAAGCGTGGCAACTGGTTTACCACGTCCTCGTAGCTCTCATATTCCGAGAGATAAACCTCCTCGTATTTTAATATTTTCATAAAGCTTTCCGCCCAGGCGTTGTTATAGGTAAAACATCGACCTACCAAACATTCCAATATTTAAAAGTCTGGTTAGATTGTCAGATATGACACAAGGAGGTTTCAGATATGGACAATATGGTACTAAAAAAGAGGTTAAATACGTTTAAGACTGCAAAGGGAACCCTGAGCAAAGTGAGTGACGATGTGGTCATGGAAGTACTACGCGCATGGGAAAACTGTCTTGGAACTGCAGCAGACTTATATCGAGACCTTGGGTTAAGTAAGATGCAAATGGTCACAATGATTCAAAAAGCAAAGAGGCTCGTAAAGAGTGGGGCTGTCACTGAGGGCGAATTTAAAGAGATCCAGACGGGGATGGCTCCTGGGGCGAGCTTAGTTGCAAATGGTTCAATTGAGTTAGCTTGGGATCAAGGTAAGATCATTCGATTTGCGCAAGTTGAGCAGCTGATCGATTTCTTGAAGAAGGTCGCATGATCGCATTGAATCGTAGTGGAGTTGCCCCTCCTAAACCGAACCACCTAGCCAGTTATTTATTGTCTTCGGAACTGCTGCGGAGAGAGCATTTTCAGCCCTTTATGCGGAGCCCTTTCATTGTAATCTTCAAACCACTCAGGCAATTGCGCCATCACTGATTTTGCATCTGTTAGCTTCCCAAACCAGACATAGTCTCATTTGAAGCTCTTCACAAATGCCTCGGCCAATCCGTTGGACTCGGGGCTATATGACGGAGTTGTGCAGATCTCGAAGCCAAGAGTTCTGCCAAATTTCACGGTCTCATGAGCTGTGTAGCAAGAACTGTTGTCACTGAGCCACTGAATTGCATGGGGAAGCCGGTTAAGCTTCCCGAATCGATACTTGGCACTTTCAATCATCAGGTCTCGAACCATACTTCCGTTAACCCCTAAGGAGCTCTCACGGCTGCTATTCTTTTTTCCTTGGTAGAGACTCGCAAACTCAATCAAGTTAACCCCAGAGAATACTTTAAGCACCTCACTGAGGATCTACTCTCAGGATCCAAACCCTACACTCCAATTGACTTTAAAATCAGGAGCTAACTGTCAAGACGGGTAAGTTCGACGATGTACTACCTACCAGGGGCTGCCGCGAGATTAGTTTTTTTTCGCGTCTAAGCTTAACCGCCTCTTTGAGAATTTCAATATCTACGGTTTTCTGCCCTATGATTCGTTCCAATTGCCGAATCCGCGCCTCTGCTGGCTTCAGTTGACTCACCGGTAGGACAGCCTCTTCTGAGCCAACTTCGGTCAATGCACCTTCTTCCATTCGCCTTCTCCAGTAGAATAATTGGCTAAGAGCAATACCATGAACTCGAGCGACATTCGAGACACTCTTTCCGGCTTCAAAAGTCTCCTAAACTATTGCCTTTTTCTCTGCTGGGGACCATCTTTTCCTTCTTTGAACTGAGGTCACCACCTCCATTTTGTCCTTACTAATAGTCATAATACGAGTCGTAATCCTATATCTTAGCAGGACTCGATGGACCGGTTTAAATGGGGGCTACTGCAGCTGTGACCAGTAGACTTATACGCAAAAATTCGCTAAGCGTGGCAGACTGTTCTGCCGATAGTCAGTGCCTATTACTTAGGTCTATTGCTTATCTACGATTGGAAGCATGACAATTGAGACGAACAAGAAATACAGAGAAAGCCAAAAGGGGGACGCATCCCTTCTTCTGATTCTAACGAATCTAGGCGTGGGAATTCAGCCTAAGATTGCTAAACACAGAGACTTCAGTCCCTGCCGAAAACATTAATTAATTAGGGGAGTTCTGAACCTGGACACAATATCTCTACTGTAGTTCGTAAATAGGGTATGGTCTAGTCTTAGTCTCTTAGGTGCAGACATATTATTCAATAATTAATTTAATGAAGTAATCTTCAATTGATTTCCGTGAATATTGATTATTCTTCAATTTTTTTTGCAGGAAAACCATAAAAATCATTCATCTTTAATCGAAGATCAAAACAGAAAGTTATCCGAGGCCTCTCGCTACAATATGCTAATATCGAATGAAGCATGTTTGCAGGAAATAATATCAAATCTCCGGCTTCAGGATTAAAATCCTGGATGATCTCCTTGTTACTGTCGTCCAAAAAAAACCTTGTTGCACCTCCACCGCGTTCGAAATCTCCATCAGAATAATAAACAGCAACAAGATTGAATGGACTTAAATGATGGCGGTGCGGTTGGTGGTCTCCATCAAATTTTTTTAAAACATTAACCCATCCAGTTACAAAACTCGGAAAAGCCCCCCTATATTCATTAATATATTCGTGACGTAAAATAACAAGTGAGGAAATTAGCGTGCGCTCAAGTTTTCTTATTTCTTCAAATTTAAGTTCTAAGACATTTGATTTTTTCCAGCTCGAAAAGGTTCTAAAATTACTTGTATCATAGGATTCTGGAAACACATTCCGTACGATCAAGCCTAATGTATCATTGTACTCCTTATTGAAACCAGTCTTAAAAAGTACAATTTTATTTGAATTTCTTCCAGATAACTGATCTGAAATTTTAATTAGCTTCATATCACTGAATTCCGCTATAACTCTGCATTTCGTTAATCATTCTTTTGTAGATTGACTCAGCATCAGATCCTACCCCATATAGAGATCCCGATTTAATTGTACATACTCCATGCATTCCAAGAAAGTATATACCCGGAAAAATAGATGATACTTTATTGCAATCTAAAGTTATTGATGAATCAAATCCCGGCAGTTTGACAAATTGAAAGTCATTTTGAAAGCCAGTAGCCCATATTATTGATGAGATATTGCTTTCAAGTAGATTAATTTTTTTAATTCTTGGCAAATTCAATCTCCGATCTAGCATTGTTGACACTTGTTCAATTGGGGAGTCAAGTATCCCATTTCTTGTGATGTATTGATCAACTAACTTCAACGTCTGAAACAGATGAAAGTCTGATTCTTGAAACGACTTCTCTAGACTATCAGCAAATGATAAATTTTCCATACTTGCATCTGTAAGACGTCCAAGTGGAGTAAGTCCCATTTTAACTAAGTTTCGGAGGCAATCATGCTCAGTACTAATAATTGGGCTCGAAGCAGAATTGAGCATAAACTTTGTCTGGATCCTATTTATTGGAGTATCAATCACACCCATCAAGGTCAGCCATACAGAAATATCTTTCCCTCGATAATTTCTTGGAATCCAGGTAGTTCTGCCAAAAGACATGAATACCTTTCTTCCATTCTTAAGTAACTCATAAGCAATTTGATACCCTGATTGTCCTCCACCAACCACAAGTACTGCACCCTCCGGAATCTCATTCGGAGACTTGTAACTAGAAGAATGAATTTGATAAATTTCTGGAGCAATCTCCTTTGAACTTATTGGAATCCTAGGTCGATTTAGGTTCCCAGTAGCTATTACAACCATCTCCGAAAAAAATGTCTCCTGCTGAGTCGTCACCTGGTATGCATGTCCAAACTTTGATAGCCATAGAACTTCGGAATTAACGCGCACTGGAAGTTGGTATGTCTTCTGATAATCCCTAAGATACGCAATGACCTCTGAATTTCTCAAAAATCCCTCAGGTTTAATTCCACAGTACGGAAATCCTGGTAATTGGTTTTGCCAATTCTGAGTAACAAGACTGAAGCTATTCCATCTCTGAGTGATCCATGAATTTGCAATCTCACCACGCTCTAGTACAAGGTGATCTACACCTTCCCGCTTAAGAACATAGCTCATGGCAAGCCCTGCCTGTCCACCTCCGACGATTAATGCCTGGATTTTCACAAAAACTCTGATAATCCTTTTCCACAAGAGAGTCAATTCTAACAATGAAATGCGAGACAAACATCAGAAATATCTTATTAGTTAGCCTTCCCCGCACAGTTGTGAATTGGTACAGTCAGACACTTGTATTGAATTCATTAATCTCCTTTTGGTCAAAATACTGTGCTGAAAGGGGGATTAACTATAAAATTATAGAATCCTTGCCGAATGAAATTCGTCTCTATTCTGACCTGATCCAAGCAGCTGACCTAATTGTTTTTGTTTGGAATGGCCCAGTTTTTTTAAAGGTATTGAGAGGAGATCTTAAATTTAAAAAAGATTCGTTAATCTATCTGGCAGGAGAAGGGTCAAGAGGTTTTGCTTATTCAATCGAAAGTAATGCGTATATTACTTCGAAAGACACCTTTATCTGCTCATCAGAAGCCGACCAAGTAACATTATCTCTAAGCTTGCCAGAGGCTAAATCAATTATTCTCCCATACATTGTCGAAAACACGAAAACAGCATCCAAAAGAAGATCTACCAATGATCGATCAAATGAAACTCAAATCCGCCTATTTTACATTGGTCGAATCTCTGAACAAAAGAATCTTCATGCATTATTTTTAGGTCTTAAAGTCTTCTCTATGAAGAATCCATTAGTGAATTTTGTTTTAGATATATATGGTTTTGACGATAACTTAGGCAGTCCAAATATGCACCTCATTTATCCAAATTACCTAGAGTTTCTTAAAGAATTGGCAAGGCTTCTTGATGTAAGTAAATACATTAACTGGAATGGATTTTTAAATAACTTTGCGATCAAGCTTTTAGTAGAATCCAAAACCCATATATTTTTATCTACTAGCTTATATTCTGAAGAATGCTTCGGACTAGCGCCACTTGACTCACTCATAAATGGCAATGCAGCAGTTCTCACTGCTTGGGGTGGATTTCTAGACTTTAAAGAAAAATTTAATCACTTAGTAGAACTAATACCTGTAAGACAGTCGTTAAGTGGCCCCTATATTTGCCCATTTGATATTGCAGAAAAGATGCAAAAACAGACTGAAAAATATACGAGAAACGATCAGAGAGATGATATTCCAGTCTATTATAGCTTAGAAATGAAAAAGACTAAAATAGATAGGTTGCTATGT
>Ga0255092_1000556_pt1 | contig 13888 bp, 8 predicted proteins | sample Colum_Yuk_RepC_8_2_FD_188454 | JGI IMG/M metagenome (GOLD analysis project Ga0255092, IMG submission 188454) | Freshwater microbial communities from Columbia River, Oregon, United States - Colum_Yuk_RepC_8d | ecosystem: Environmental > Aquatic > Freshwater > River | place: USA: Oregon | collected...
CAACTATGTCACCGCTGTGCGGGCCGGGGATGCCGCGCAAGGCCGCGCTCCAAAACTGGCATACGAGATGAAAAAGTCTGCGCCCTATGTGCCTACAGGGGTGGCGATGGACGACAAGGTCTGGCTGTGGAGTGATGGCGGCGTGTTGACCTGCCTGCACGCGCCGACGGGGGAAATCCGGTTTCAGGAGCGGGTCGGCGGCAATTTCTTCGGCTCGCCGCTCTGGGTGGACGGCCGGCTCTACGCCGTCTCAACCGCTGGCGAGCTCGTCGTGACGGCCGCAAGTGATCGCTTTGAGCTGCTGCACCGCCTCCCGCTGAACGAACTCTGCCACTCCACCCCGGCGGTCGCGCTGGGACGGATGTTCGTGCACACGGAGAAGCATCTGGTGAGTTTGGGTGGCCCCAAGCCGGGCACGAAGAAGTAAGGCTTCGCTCCGTTGATTGCTGGATGCCCGCCCGGATGGGCGGACGAGGCAAGAGCACCCCATCGCCTCCGTGACCGGCACTCGACTTTCCCAAGCCGATGCTTGACAGACCAGTTCACCTGCCTAGGGTCAGGACCATGCCCGCGACAAATCCATCCCCTGCTCTGCTCGGGAAGCGATTTTATCGCGGCCCGCTGCTGGAGTGTCCCGGGGCCGCGACCACCCGGAGGAGTTTCCTGCAATCAAACGCGTTAGGCTGGCTGGGATTGAGCCAGTTCGCCGCGTTGAACTCCCTTCCCGCCGCCCTGCCCCGCACCGGTCCCGGCAAGGCGAAATCCGTGATTCTCATCTTCAACGGCGGCGCCCCAAGTCATCTGGATCTATGGGATCCCAAGCCCGACGCCCCGCAGGAAGTGCGCGGCATTTTCTCGTCCATCCGGACCAATGTTCCCGGCATCCACGTTTCCGAGTTGCTGCCGCAGATGGCCAAGCGCATGGACAAGCTGGCTCTGCTCCGCTCCGTTCATCACGAGCACAGCAGCCACAACGCTGGCATGCACTGGGCCACGGTTGGCCGTCCCTACGCCGTGGACAGCACCTTGATCAATCCGAGCCGATCGGATCTGCCGGGCGTGGGAACGTTGGTGGGCTGGCTCGCCCGGCGGGATGGCTTCAGCGGGGGCGTGCCGCCCTACGTCATCACCCCGTTTCCACACTGCGACAGTAAGGTGTATCTGACCCCCGGCCAGTTTGGCGGCTGCCTCGGAGCGCGCAACGATCCGTTCGTGCTCGATGATGACCCCAATGCCGCCGGCTTCAAAGTGCGCAACCTTGGCTTGGACGACGGCCTGACGCCGGAACGCTTCCAGCAACGTCTCGGGCTGGCACAGCAAATCCAGGCTCCGGCCGCAGGCATCACGACCTCGCTGTCGGCCGAGATGGACATTTTCAACCAACAGGCCGCCCAGCTCCTGCAAACCGGCAAGGCCGCCGAGGCATTCGACTTGTCGAAGGAGCCTATCTCGATGCGCGCACGCTACGGCCGCCATAGTTGGGGACAGTCCCACTTGCTGGCCCGGCGTCTGGTGGAAGCGGGCACGCGCTTTGTCACCACGGTCAACGGACCGAGCATCACATGGGACACGCACAAAGACAATTTCAACACATTGAAGAACAAGCTCGTTCCGCCCATGGAGCAGGCTTACGCCGCCCTGCTCGATGACTTGGAAGAACGCGGACTGCTGGACACCACGTTGGTCGTGTGGATGGGTGAATTCGGCCGCACGCCCAAGATCAACGCGGAGGCGGGGCGCGACCACTGGCCCGGCTGCTACAGCGTGCTGCTGGCGGGTGGTGGCATCCGGGGCGGACAGGTCATTGGCGCGTCAGACAGCACCGGCGCATATCCGAAGGACCGCCCGCTGCGCCCAGCCGACGTCCACGCCACGATGTTCGCGGCGCTGGGCTATGACGCGCAGCATCTGAACTATCAAGGTCCCGACGGCCGCCCCATGCCGCTGAGCGAGGGCGCTGTGATCAACGAACTCTTCTGACGCGCCAGGGCGCGCCAGAACCGGGTTCAGCCTTTGACCTCGAAGATCGCTTCCACCTCCACCGCCGCCCCGGTGGGAAGCTGGGCAAACCCCAGCGCGCTGCGGGCATGGTAGCCATCCCCGTCCTTGCCGAAAATCTGATGGAGCAAGTCCGAGCACCCGTTGATGACCAGATGCTGCTCAGTGAAGTCGAGCGTGGAGTTGACACAGCCGAGCACCTTCAGCACCCGCAGACCATCCAGCGTGCCGTGCGTGTTCCACACCGAGCGCAGCACTTTTTCCGCGCAATTCTTCGCCGCCGCATAACCGGCGTCCGTCTTGAGGTCCGCCCCGAGCTTGCCCTTCAAATCACTCACGTGACCGGAGGTCAGGAGCTGGTTGCCGCTGCGGATGCAGAGGTTGAGATAACCCGGGGTCTGCTTGTCAAACTTGATGCCGAGGCTCTCGGCGCGCTGTTGAGGTGTCATGGCTTAGTTGGTCTGGTGTCGTGCGCGAACCATCGCATCAATGCCACGTCGCTGGCAAGCCGCACGAAACCAACTCTCCAGCATCGGCCAGACTGTCAAAGTGTCGGCAGCAAACCATGAGCATTCACGACGTTTGGAGTCCGCCTGCCAGTGAATAAACAGTTGCGTTGGCACGGCGGAAAGCTACTTTCGGCCTCCGTTGCCCAAATGGGCTCCCAATAAAAAATCGGTAACTGACCACATGAGCAAACGCTTCATCTTCTCCTCTGAATCCGTCGGCGAAGGCCATCCTGACAAGGTTGCGGACACGATTTCCGACGCCGTCCTCGACGCGTGCCTTGCGCAGGACAAATACAGCCGCGTTGCCTGCGAGACTTACGTGAAGTCAAACATCGCCGTGGTCGGCGGTGAAATCACCACCCGCGCCAAGCTCGATTTCGTGAAGCTCGCCCGCGAGGCCATCCGCGAGATCGGCTACGTGAACGATGACGACGTGTTCCATGCCGACAAGGTGTTCGTGAACACGATCATCACCCAGCAGTCCCCCGACATCTCGCAGGGCGTGGACGCCAAGGCCGCCAAGGGCAAGAAAAAGGCCGAGCAGGGCGCCGGCGATCAGGGCCTGATGTTCGGCTACGCCAGCGACGAGACGCCGGAGCTGATGCCCGCGCCGATCATGTTCGCGCATCGCCTGGGCCGGAAGCTCACGCAGATCCGCAAGAGCGGCAAGGTCCACTGGCTGCGCCCCGACGCGAAGTCGCAGGTCTCCGTCGTCTATGAGAACGACGAGCCGGTTTCCATCTCGAACGTCGTCATCTCCACGCAGCACACCGCCGACGTGGAGCACAAGCAGATCGAGGAGTTTTGCATCGAGGAAGTCGTGAAGAAGGTTCTGCCGAAGAACCTCCTCACCGCCGACACCCTGTTCCTCATCAACCCCACCGGCCGCTTCGTCGTCGGTGGACCGCAGGGCGATACCGGTCTCACCGGCCGCAAGATCATCGTGGACAGCTACGGTGGTTTCGGCCGTCACGGTGGCGGCGCGTTCTCCGGCAAGGACCCGTCCAAGGTGGACCGCAGCGCCGCCTACATGGGCCGCTATGTGGCAAAGAACATCGTCGCCGCCGGCCTCGCCAAGCGCGCCGAGATCCAGTTCGCCTACGCCATCGGCTACCCCGAGCCCGTCAGCGTTTACGTCAACACCTTTGGCACCGCCAAGGAAGGTTTGAACGACGAGCAAATCACCAACGCTGTCTGCAAGGTGTTCAGCTTCAAACCTGCCGACATCGTCTCGCAGCTCAAGCTGCTGCGCCCGATTTACGGCAAGACCACCAACTACGGCCACTTCGGCAAGAGCGACAAGGACCTCACGTGGGAAGCCACCGACAAGGTCAGCGCGCTGCAAAAGGCCGTGAAGTAACCGATCTCGTTGAAGCGTTGAAGGGATTCCGGGGCGAAGCCTCCCCTCTTCAACGCTTCAGCTTTTTAACCGTCCAACCCTTTTAACCAACAACACACCATGGCCAAGAAAACTGCCGCCAAAGCCGACTACAAAGTCAAAGACATCAGCCTCGCCGAATGGGGCCGCAAGGAACTCGACATCGCCGAGCACGAGATGCCCGGCCTCATGGCCATTCGCGAGAAGTATGCGAAAGACAAGCCCCTCAAGGGCGTGCGCATCACTGGCTCGCTGCACATGACCATCCAAACCGCCGTGCTCATTGAGACGCTCGCGGCCTTGGGCGCGTCTGTCCGCTGGGCGAGTTGCAACATCTTCTCAACCCAGGACCACGCCGCTGCGGCCATCGCCGCTGCCGGCATCCCTGTGTTTGCCTGGAAGGGTGAGACGTTGGAGGAATACTGGTGGTGCACCGAGCGCGCTCTCGATCATGGCGACGGCAAAGGCCCCGAGCTGATCGTGGACGACGGCGGCGACGCCACCCTGCTCATCCACAAGGGCTACGAACTCGAAAACGGCGACGGCTGGGTCAACACCCCCAGCGACAACCACGAGGTCAAGGTCATCAAGGACCTCCTCAAGGCCATCGCCAAGAAGCGCGGTAACGCCTACTGGCACGGCTTCGTGAAGGACTGGAAGGGCGTCTCGGAGGAGACCACCACCGGCGTCCACCGCCTCTACCAGATGCTCGAACAGGGCAAGCTCCTCGTCCCCGCCATCAACGTCAACGACTCCACCACCAAGTCGAAGTTCGACAACCTCTACGGCTGCCGCCACTCCCTCGTGGACGGCCTCAACCGCGCGATGGACGTCATGATCTCCGGCAAAGTCGCCGTCGTCTGCGGCTACGGTGACGTCGGCAAAGGCAGCGCCCAGTCCCTCCGCGGCCAGGGTGCACGCGTCATCGTCACCGAGATTGATCCCATCTGCGCCCTGCAGGCCGCGATGGAAGGCTACGAAGTCACCACCATCGAGGACACCCTCGGCCGCGCCGACATCTACATCACCACCACCGGCAACAAGGACATCCTCACTCTGGAGCACATGGCCAAAATGAAGGACCAGGCCGTCGTCGCGAACATCGGCCACTTCGACAACGAAATCCAGGTGGACCGCCTGAACAACGCCAAGGGCGTCAAGCGCAAGAACATCAAGCCACAGGTGGACCAATACACCTTCGCCGACGGCCACAGCATTTTCATGCTCGCCGAGGGCCGCCTCGTGAACCTTGGCTGCGCCACCGGCCACCCGAGCTTTGTCATGTCAAATTCCTTCTCGAACCAGACACTCGCGCAGCTCGACCTCTGGAAAAACAAGGACGTTTACAAGGTTGGCGTCTATCGCCTGAGCAAAAAGCTCGACGAAGAAGTCGCCCGCCTGCACCTCGAGAAGATCGGCGTGAAGCTCACCAAGCTCACCAAGGATCAGGCCGCCTACCTCGGTGTCCCCGTCGAAGGCCCCTACAAGCCGGAGCACTACCGCTACTAAGCTGTAGCGTCGGTCTGCGACCGATGGCCCGGCGCTCACAGAGCGCCGCTACAAATTCAAAAGGCGGACGGGCAACCGTCCGCCTTTTTGTTTCAGCCACCCTTCCGCACCACGGTGTCCCGCTGCGCCCAGGCCGGGTCTGGCTGCGCGAAGTCCAAGTTGTAGTGCAGGCCGCGGCTTTCAGGTCGCAGCAACGCACAGTCCACGATCAGTTCGGCGACCGTGGCGATGTTGCGCAGCTCCAGCAAGTCACTGGTGACGGTGAAGTCCCAGTAGTATTGCTGGATCTCCTCCTGGAGCAGCGCGATGCGGGCCTTGGCGCGCTGGAGGCGCTTGTTCGTCCGCACGATGCCCACGTAGTCCCACATGAGGCGGCGGATTTCGTCCCAATTGTGCGAGACGACAACGAGCTCGTCCGCGTGATGCGCCTTACCGGACTGCCACGGCGGGATGTTGACCTCGGCTTGCGGCGAAGGGTTTTCCAAGACGCGTCGCGCCGCGCGGTGGGCGCAGACGAGGGCTTCAAGGAGGGAATTGCTTGCCAGCCGGTTCGCGCCGTGCAGGCCGGTGCAGGCAACTTCGCCGACAGCGTAGAGGCCGGCGATGTCGGTGACGCCGTTCACGTCTGTCACCACGCCGCCGCACTGATAATGCGCCGCCGGCACGACGGGAATCGGCTCCTTGGTCATGTCCACGCCCAGGCGTAGCAGCCGCTCATAAATGGTCGGGAAGTGTGAGATGATGAAGCGCGCGGGCTGGTGCGTGATGTCGAGCCACACATTGTCCGCACCGGTGCGCTTCATCTCGCTGTCAATCGCCCGGGCCACGATGTCGCGCGGTGCCAGTTCCGCACGCGAGTCATAGCGCGGCATGAAGCGCTGGCCGTCCGCGCCGAGCAGATAACCACCCTCACCGCGCACCGCCTCGGTGATGAGCAGCGTGCGCTCTTTGGGATGGAAGAGACACGTTGGGTGGAACTGCATGAACTCCATGTTCGCCACCTGCGCGCCCGCGCGGTAAGCCATCGCCACGCCGTCGCCCGTCGCGATGTCGGGGTTCGTCGTGTAGAGGTAAACCTTCCCGCAGCCGCCCGTCGCCAGCACGATGACCGGCGCGGCGAACGTCTCCACCTGCCCGACGGCCTTGTTCAGCACGTAGATGCCGAGGCAGCGGTTCGGCCCCACGTAGCCGAGCTTCTGCGTGGTGATGAGGTCCACGGCGAAGTGGTTTTCCAGCACCGTGATGTTCGGCTCGCGCGCGATGGCGTCGAGCAACGCACGTTCAATCTCCGCGCCGGTGGCGTCCTTCGCGTGCAGCACGCGACGCTTGGAATGGCCGCCCTCCTTGGTGAGGTCGAGTTCCTTGCCGTTGCCATCGGGCAGCTCGCGTTCGCTGAACTTCGTGCCCAGCTCCATGAGTTCCTGAATCCGCTCCGGTCCCTCGCCGATGATGGTGCGGACAATGTCCTCACGGCACAGGCCTGCGCCCGCGTCGAGCGTGTCGCGCACGTGCATCTCGATGGAGTCCTCGCGGCTGGTGACGGCGGCAATTCCGCCCTGCGCCCAGTTCGTGTTTGAGTCCGCGCGGCTCTTCTTGGTGACGATGGCCACGCGCCCGCGCGGCGCAACCTTGAGGGCAAAGGTCAGCCCCGCGATGCCGCTGCCGAGGATGAGGAAGTCAAATTGGCGGGTGGCGTCAGCCATGTGGTGCGCGATTCAACGGCAGAACGCGCAGACGGGCAAAGGGAATTATCCACGCTGAAGGCTGGAATGTCGCGCCAAGCGTCTTGGAATGCGCCGGCCCTCTGCCACCGTTCAAACAGATTGCGAAATCACGCTTCACGCCAAAAGCGCCAGACGGCTGATGCAGTCCCAGACCTAGCGGAGGCAGGCGCGAGGCTTGGGCTACTTCGCCGGTGCGAGATAATTCCCCGTGTATGCCTTGATCGCCTCTGCCAGCCACTTGGCCGTCTCCTCGCGCTTCTTCTCATCCGTGCGGAACGAGCCGCCGAACTCAAGCTGGATGGCATCCACGCCGTTGGCGGTGTGACTGCCGTAGCTGCGGACGATGTAGCCGCCACCGAACGCCTTCGTCTCCGGCGGCGTGCCGGGTGGCGTGTTCGGTGGCTCGATCTTGATGCCTTTCGTCGCGAGATAACCGAGGATGCTCCACTCGCCAGTGAGCGCGACGGTTCCGTGCCTCTCGACCATCTTCATCACCGTCGTGCCGTTCTGGGTGCCACGATAAATCGTATTCGCGCTCGCCGCCTGGCCGTGGATGTCCAGCAGCAGCGCGCCTTCCGGGAACTTCTTCCGCAGCTCGTCCACGAACTCCCGCACCTGCCCATGGAACGCGGCGTGGACGGCCTGCGCTTTCGGATGCTCCACGGCTTCCTTTTCGGGGCGGTTCGGGTCCACGTATTGCCGGTGCGCCTTGCTGGCCACGAGGTAGGGCTTCCTGCCGGTGAGTTCCTCGACTCGCTTCGCCGTCGCGGTCGCCAGTTCAAATGTCCGCACATCCTGCCCGGTGACGAACTTCCCGCTCGTGCGCTCGCCCTCGGGGCCGAGCCGTTTCGGCACGCCGGGGATGGCGAGCGAACCGCCATGCGGAGCCGTGATGATGATGGGCAGTTCGCCGCGCTGGACGTGGAGGAACTCATTCGTGGCGTAGGTCTGGGCGGCGGCGAAAACCGCGAACAAGGCAACGAAAGCCAGCGCGACGACCGACCGAGTGACCGCCACGGCACAGGCCTTCTCCCTGCGCGAAGCGAGGGGAGAAGGTGGCCGCAGGCCGGATGAGGGGTGTGGCTGCCAACGCCGACGGGCGAAACCCCTCACCACGCCCCCTCCCCTTGCTCCGCAAAGCGAGAGGGAGAAGAGGCGCGGCGAGCAAAGGTAGCATCGCGGAGTTTCATGGAGCGCAGCGGAAGCGCAGGCTGAAGCCTGCGACTACTTCGCGGTCAGGCGGCGCGTGATGAACTGGCGCACTTGGGGCTGCTGGCACTTTGCCAGCAGCAGCGCGGCCTTGGTCTGGTCGGCGGCGACGGCTGGCTCGATGCCATACCACGTCAGCAGCGGGAGGTCTTTGTCGGCGGCGTCCTCGGCGTGAGCGAGCAACGCGGTGGCGAGTTCCCAACGGTCGTTCACGGGCAGGCGTTGCAGTGCGGAGGCGAGGCCGAGGCGGACGAAGGCCGACTTGTCCTCGCGCGCCATCGTCACGAACTTCGCCAGCAGTGCGGGGGGAACTTTCTTGTCCTCGGTCAGCAATCGCACCGCCCACCAGCGCGCGTGCTCGCTCGTGTGGCCGAGCTGTGACGTAAGGAACGCTTTGTCCGCGCCGCCGGTGACGTGCAAGGCCCAGAGCAGGCGAAGCTGGCGCGGCACACTCTTCTCCGCCGCGTGCAGTGTGCGCAGCGATGCCACGGTGCCTGCCGCCAGTTTGCCCGCCACCGAGCGCTCTTGCAGCAGCCGCTGCGCGTGACGGCGATGCCACTCGTTCGCGTGGCCGAGGAGCTTGATGAGTTCCGCATCACCGAGCTTCGCGAGGTTCAAGTCCACCACCGGCTTCGGCGTGCCGTGCGTGACCTTGTAGATGCGCCCGCTGCTGCGATAGGAGCCGTCGCTGTCATGGCACTCGCCGAGGTCGCTCCAGTCGGCGATGAACACGCCGCCGTCGGGACCGGTAATTTGCACCGTCGAGCGGAACCACGGATCGTCCGCCATGAGGAAGTTGCCGCCGTGCTTTGCCGTGTAGCCGGAACCGTTGCGCGATGGCACGTCGTAGAGCACGCGGTTGCCGTGGATGTTGCCCATGAAGGCCCGCCCGCGCCACTCGGCGGGGAAGTTGTCGCCCTGGTAAATCATCAGCCCGCAGTGCGAGTGCCCGCCGCCCAGTGCGTCGTGCGCCGGACCGCCGCGCGCCTCGCTCCACTTCGCACCCGCCCAGTGCAGGTGGTCCGAGCAACTGTCCATCAGCTCGTAGAGATGCGGGTTGTCGTGCGTGCCGAACATGCGCTTGTAAAACCCACCGGGGATGACGTGCCAGAAGTGCCCGATGACATTGTTCGAGAAGAAGGCCTGTCCGTTCTCATCCCAATCCAGGCCCCACGGATTCGTCGTGCCGCGACAGACCGTTTCGAACTTCTTCGTCACCGGGTGATAGCGCCAAATCGAGCAGTCCAGTGTCACCACCTCGGACTCCGGCGCACCGGGGCGGCCGACTTTGGACTTCTGCGTGATACCGTGGCGACCCCACAGCCAACCGTCTGGACCCCACGCGAGACCGTTCACGAAGTTGTGCCCCGCGTTGATGTTCCAGCCCGTGAGATGCACCACCGGCGGGCCGTCTGGCACATCGTCGCCGTTCGCATCGGGGATGAAGAGGAGGTCTGGCAGCGAGAGCACCCACACACCGCCGAAGCCCGGCAGCACACTCGTCACGTTGCGGCCCGCGTCGAGGAACACCTTGCGCTCCACGTTGCGGCCCGTGCCGTCGCGGTCCGTGAAGATGAGGATGCGGTCGGGCGCAGGGTTGGTGACGCCGTTGTTCTTCTTGAGCGTGGGGTAGGAGAAGTTCTCGACCACCCAGAGCCGCCCGCGGTCATCGAACGCCATCGCAATGGGCTGCATCACCTGCGGCTCGGCGGCGAAGAGCTGCGCGCGGAAGCCCGGCGGCAAGGTAATCTTCTTGAGCGACTCCGCAGGAGAAGTGGGCACATCTCCGGCCTTCTGCGAATCCGTGACGCCGGGCGGCAACTGCGCGGACGCGGCAAGGCAAAAGACAAAAGGCAAAAGGCAAAAGCCGCGGAGGGCGTGGGTGAGGAAACAGAGTTGCATACGAGCGGTTTTAGGGGAACAGGGAGATGGAGGCAACCGAAAGGAGGACAGCCCTGGCAGGCTCGCGCAGTTGGTGCAGCCGTAATGCGGGGTTCTTGCCGGTGACACTGAGCGCCCTGCCCCAATCGAAAAGCTCAGTTCAGTTTGTCCAATTGCCAGTCCGGCGGGCTTCCGATACGTTGCGCCCCTGCCGGACAACCGGCTCTGACACATGGCACAAGTCTTCGAGTGGATTTACGTCGTTTTCGCTGTCCTGCTGCTTTTTGGGGCAGCCATCGCCATTCATGAGTGGGGGCATTACTGGGTGGCGCTCAAGCGCGGGCTGAAGGTCGAGGCTTTCGCAATCGGCTTTGGACCGAAAATCTGGGGCTGGACCAAGGACGGCATCGAATACTCCATCCGCTGGATTCCCGCTGGCGGCTACGTGAAGCTGCCGCAAATGCTCACTTCCGAGGCGCTAGAAGGCGAGCAGAAGGGCGAGCCGCTCCCGCCCGTCACGCCGTGGTCGAAGATTCTCGTGGCCGTGGCCGGGCCGTTCATGAACTTCGTGTTCGCCTGCGCCATCGCGACGTTCATTTATTTCGTCGGCCTGCCGGTGCCGGTGAACCCCTCCGTCATCGGACATGTCGCAGCGGACTCAGAAGAACACAAGCTCGGGATCCGCAACGGCGACCGCATCGTCTCCGTGTATGGCCAGGCGGTGAAGTCGTGGTCGGAGGTCTTCGAGGCCACCATCCTCGCCCCCACGAACGTCCTGCCCGTCGTCATTGAGCGCGCAGGCGAACGCAAGACCTACCACCTTACCGCGAGCGCGGACAATGCGCTCAAGCTCAAGATGCTCAACCTCGACTCCGAGGAGAAGGTCGTCGTCGGTGACATCTCGCCGACCAGCCCCGCTGCCGAGGCGAAGGTGATGCCCAAGGACGTCATCCTCGGCTTCGCGGGCGTGCCGGTCGTGGGCAAGGCGCAGTTGATTGACCTCGTCGGCAAGCAAGGCGGCAAGCCCACCGAACTCCTCGTCGAACGCGCCGGTAAGAAGGAGACACTCACCATCACCCCGCGCGTCCTCGATGCTGGTGCGAAGAAGGCCCGCATCGGCATCATGTTCGCCAACACGCCGACGCGCTACGAAGTCCAAAAGCCCGGCCCGCTCCCGTGGGTTCAGCTTCAGGAAGTTTGGGACCGCACTTGGCGCACGCTCAACGCGCTTTTCCACTCCAAGGAAACCGGCGTGGGCATCGAGGACCTCAGCGGCCCGCCCGGAATCCTCGCGATGCTCGCCGCGAACGTGAAGACCGACTACCGCCTCGCGTTGAGCTTCATGGTGTTGCTGAACATCAACCTCGCCATCCTGAATCTCTTTCCGATTCCCGTGCTGGATGGCGGCCACATCATGATGTCCATCTACGAGAAGCTGCGCGGCAAGCCCCTGAGCGTGAAGATTCAAGAATACGCCACCACCGCCTTCGCCGTCGTGCTGCTCACGTTCATGGCCTACGTCTCGTTCAACGATTTGTGGAAGCGTTCCGGGCTTTTCAAGTCCATGTTCGACCAGAAGAGTCAGGTGGATTCAGCACCTGCGCCGGCACCCGCTCCCGGTAAGTAACCATGCGGAGCGGGATTAAGATCTGGATTACGAGCAGGAAGGCCAAGTGGTCGTCTCTTCTTCCTGCTCGTAATCTTAATCCTAATCCTACTCCCTGATTTTCCCGCTCATGCGCTACTGCGATTCCCCTTATCTCTTCCACCGCCGCATCTCCCGAGAAATCACCATCGGCGACCCCACGCGTGGCGGCGTGCGGATGGGAGCGCATCACCCCGTCGTCCGCCAGTCCATGCTCACCTGCGACACGATGGACACCGCAGAGTGCGTGAAGCAGACGCTCGAACTCGTCGCCGTCGGCTGCCAGATCGTGCGCATCACCGCGCCCACGGTGAAGGACGCGGCGAACCTGAAGAACATTGTCGCCGAGCTACGCGCCCGGGGCAGCCTCGTGCCCATCGTGGCGGACATCCACTTCAAGCCCGATGCCGCGATGGAGGCTGCCAACTGGGTCGAGATGGTGCGCATTAATCCCGGTAACTACGCCGACTCGAAGAAGTTTGCCATCAAGGAATACTCCGACGACGCCTACACCGCCGAGCTGGGCCGCATCGAGGAGAAGTTCACCCCGCTCGTGCTGAAGTTGAAGGAACTCAAGCGCGCCCTGCGCATCGGCACGAATCACGGCTCCCTCTCCGACCGCATCATGAACCGTTACGGCGACACGCCACTGGGCATGGTCGAGAGCGCGCTGGAGTTCGCCCGTATCTGCCGCAAGCACGACTTCCACAACTTCAAGTTCTCGATGAAGTCGAGCAACCCGAAGGTGATGATCGAGTGCTACCGCCTGCTCACCGCGCGCCTCGCGCAGGAAGGGCCGGACTGGAATTACCCGCTGCACCTCGGCGTCACCGAGGCGGGCGAAGGCGAGGACGGACGCATCAAGTCCGCCATCGGCATCGGCTCGCTGCTGTGCGACGGCCTTGGCGACACCATCCGCGTCTCGCTGACGGAAGACAGCCCGCGTGAGATCGAGGTCTGCAACGACCTGCTCGCGCAGATTCCGGCCTTGGTAAACCACACTTACGACATTGCTTCTTTCTTCGGGGCAGAGCACCAGCCATTTTTTAGTTTCGAGCCCGGTCGCTTTCCTTTTGACCCATTTCACTTTGAGAGACGGACGACCCCTGAAATCGAACTCGCTGACGGCGTGAAGTGCGGCGGCGAACAGACGGTTCGCGTTGTCGTCACTCGCGCCACCTTCGACAAGGTTGCACCGAAGATTCGCCTAAAAGACGACGTTCGCCCCGAGGCGATCTATGAGGATTTGAACATTCTCGAACTCGACCCCACACAGGCGCTGGCAATCGAAGACATCAATTGCGAAACCCAGCTTGTCACCGTCAAGGATGACATCGCGTTGCCGCCTATACCAGCTTTCCGCCTCCTCGTGGCACAGCTTCGGAGATTGGGACGACGAAACCCGATCCTACTTAAAGACTGTTTGGGATACAGCGAACCTCCTTCCACGCCGCCAGAATCGTTACTTCGTGGTGCTACAGCTCACATCACTCCGGAAGAGGGCTTTTCAGTTCTATATCCGCTTCAGCCCGACCTGCTTCTTGGAGGAGAAAGCAAAGGAGCTTCTCACATCCGGGCTTCCGGCGAGATGAAAGCTTCCCGGACGACTTGGCCCCTTGAACCCAAAATCGCTCTCCTTCGTGCCGCCGTAAACATCGGATCGCTTCTCGCCGATGGCATCGGCGACGCCATTCTCGTTCGTGGCGAGAGCGGCGCGGGCATGAGCCTGCGGCTGGCTTACAACATCCTTCAAGCCGCCGGCTGCCGCAGCTTCAAGACCGATTACGTGGCCTGCCCGAGCTGCGGCCGCACCCTCTTCAACCTCCAGACCGTCACCGCGCGCATCAAGACCCGCACCGAGCACCTCAAGGGCGTGAAGATCGCCATAATGGGCTGCATCGTGAACGGCCCTGGCGAGATGGCGGACGCCGACTTCGGCTACGTGGGCGGCGCGCCCGGCAAGATCAACCTCTACGTCGGCAAGACCCCCATCAAGTTCAACATTCCAGAGGCCGATGCCGTGGACCGCCTCGTG
>Ga0255092_1000557_pt1 | contig 13881 bp, 5 predicted proteins | sample Colum_Yuk_RepC_8_2_FD_188454 | JGI IMG/M metagenome (GOLD analysis project Ga0255092, IMG submission 188454) | Freshwater microbial communities from Columbia River, Oregon, United States - Colum_Yuk_RepC_8d | ecosystem: Environmental > Aquatic > Freshwater > River | place: USA: Oregon | collected...
AGACCGCCCCAGTCAAACTGCCTGCCATACACGGTCCCCGCCCCGGATCACGGGGCAAGGTTAGAACCTCAATAACATCAGGGTGGTATTTCAACGGTGACTCCACGAGTGCTAGCGCACCCGCTTCAAAGTCTCCCACCTATCCTACACAGATCTCATCAAAGTCCAATGTAAAGCTACAGTAAAGGTGCACGGGGTCTTTCCGTCTAGCCGCGGGTAGATTGCATCATCACAAACACTTCAACTTCGCTGAGTCTCGGGTGGAGACAGTGTGGCCATCGTTACGCCATTCGTGCAGGTCGGAACTTACCCGACAAGGAATTTCGCTACCTTAGGACCGTTATAGTTACGGCCGCCGTTTACCGGGGCTTCGATCAAGAGCTTGCACCCCATCACTTAACCTTCCGGCACCGGGCAGGCGTCACACCCTATACGTCCACTTTCGTGTTTGCAGAGTGCTGTGTTTTTAATAAACAGTCGCAGCCACCGATTCTTTGCAACCTCTTCGTCCTTCCATTGTTCATGGTCAAACTACAAAGGCACACCTTCTTCCGAAGTTACGGTGTCAATTTGCCGAGTTCCTTCTCCCGAGTTCTCTCAAGCGCCTGAGAATACTCATCTCGCGCACCAGTGTCGGTTTGCGGTACGGTCGTCTACAGCTGAAGCTTAGAGGCTTTTCCTGGGACCCCTTCCGATTGCTTCGCGAGCAAGCTCGCTCGTCTCAACCCCTTGGCATACGCCTGGCGGATTTGCCTGCCAGACACCTACGAGTCAAGAACCGGGACATCCAACACCCGGACAACCATCCACGATCCGTCCCCCCATCGCACTGCAGAACGGTGCAGGAATATTGACCTGCTTCCCATCAGCTACGGCTTTCGCCCTCGCCTTAGGGGCCGACTCACCCTACGCCGATGAACGTTGCGTAGGAAACCTTGCGCTTACGGCGAGCGGGCTTTTCACCCGCTTTAACGCTACTCATGTCAGCATTCGCACTTCTGATACCTCCAGCAAGCCTTACGACTCACCTTCACAGGCGTACAGAACGCTCCCCTACCACTTGCTTGCGCAAGTCCGTGGCTTCGGTGACTGGCTTAGCCCCGTTACATCTTCCGCGCAGGACGACTCGATCAGTGAGCTATTACGCTTTCTTTAAAGGGTGGCTGCTTCTAAGCCAACCTCCTGACTGTTTTAGCCTTCCCACTTCGTTTCCCACTTAGCCAATCTTGGGGACCTTAGCCGACGGTCTGGGTTGTTTCCCTCTTGACACCGGACGTTAGCACCCGATGTCTGTCTGCCATGCTCATACTTCCAGGTATTCGGAGTTTGCTATGGCGCGGTAAGTCTCAATGACCCCCGCAACCATTACAGTGCTCTACCCCCTGGAGCAATACATGACGCACTACCTAAATAGTTTTCGGGGAGAACCAGCTATTTCCGAGTTTGTTTAGCCTTTCACCCCTACCCACAGCTCATCCGCTAGTTTTGCAACACTAGTCGGTTCGGACCTCCAGCAGGTGTTACCCTGCCTTCATCCTGGCCATGAGTAGATCACTCGGTTTCGGGTCTACGCCCAGCGACTAATTCGCCCTATTCGGACTCGGTTTCCCTACGCCTTCCCTACACGGTTAAGCTTGCCACTGAACGTAAGTCGCTGACCCATTATACAAAAGGTACGCCGTCACCCTTGCGGGCTCCGACTGTTTGTATGCATGCGGTTTCAGGATCTATTTCACTCCCCTCCCGGGGTTCTTTTCGCCTTTCCCTCACGGTACTGGTTCACTATCGGTCGATCACGAGTATTTAGCCTTGGAGGATGGTCCCCCCATGTTCAGACAGGATTACACGTGTCCCGCCCTACTTGTCGTACGCTCAGTACCACCGATCTGTTTTCGCATACGGGGCTATCACCCGCTATGGCCGGCCTTTCCAGACCGTTCTGCTAACAAATCGACTATCACGTACAGGCTGATCCGATTTCGCTCGCCACTACTTTCGGAATCTCGGTTGATTTCTTTTCCTGCAGCTACTTAGATGTTTCAGTTCACTGCGTTCGCCTCCACACGCCTATGTATTCAGCGTGGGATACTCCTTGCGGAGTGGGTTTCCCCATTCGGGTATCTGCGGATCAAAGCTTGTTTGCCAGCTCCCCGCAGCTTATCGCAAGCTACTACGCCCTTCATCGCCTGTGATCGCCAAGGCATCCACCACATGCACTTATTCACTTGACCCTATAGCTTTGCGGACTCATGAGTAAAGTCCAGGCCAAGTGAAGCGTTATGCCGCATCTCAGTTCACTAGGAACTTGTTGATACATTGATTGATACAATCACAAATCGCCATGTGCTCATCACACACGACGATCGACTTCTTCTGGATTGTTAAAGAACACACGAACGCTCAAAGAGCGAACCACCAGAACCCTGAAAGGATTCTCGTGGTTGACCCCTCGAGACAGAAACAGCCGCGGCAATTAGATCTTGTTGGCCACCAGAAAAAATGGTGGAGGTGAACGGGATCGAACCGATGACCCCCTGCTTGCAAAGCAGGTGCTCTCCCAGCTGAGCTACACCCCCATGAGGTGGTGGGTCTGGTTGGATTCGAACCAACGACCCCCGCCTTATCAAGACGGTGCTCTAACCGACTGAGCTACAGACCCTCAGATCTTGCCGAGCTGCTGTCGTGCTCGACAGCCGATAAGTGTGAACGTTTGGGCATCTTCGCCCACTCGTGAAAGGAGGTGATCCAGCCGCACCTTCCGATACGGCTACCTTGTTACGACTTCACCCCAGTCATGAGCCCTACCGTGGTAATCGCCCTCCTTGCGGTTAGGCTAACTACTTCTGGTAAAACCCACTCCCATGGTGTGACGGGCGGTGTGTACAAGACCCGGGAACGTATTCACCGCGACATGCTGATCCGCGATTACTAGCGATTCCGACTTCATGCAGTCGAGTTGCAGACTGCAATCCGGACTACGATCGGTTTTATGGGATTAGCTCCCCCTCGCGGGTTGGCAGCCCTCTGTACCGACCATTGTATGACGTGTGAAGCCCTACCCATAAGGGCCATGAGGACTTGACGTCATCCCCACCTTCCTCCGGTTTGTCACCGGCAGTCTCATTAGAGTGCCCTTGCGTAGCAACTAATGATAAGGGTTGCGCTCGTTGCGGGACTTAACCCAACATCTCACGACACGAGCTGACGACAGCCATGCAGCACCTGTGCTCAGGTTCTCTTTCGAGCACCCCCACCTTTCAGCGGGGTTCCTGACATGTCAAGGGTAGGTAAGGTTTTTCGCGTTGCATCGAATTAATCCACATCATCCACCGCTTGTGCGGGTCCCCGTCAATTCCTTTGAGTTTTAATCTTGCGACCGTACTCCCCAGGCGGTCTACTTCACGCGTTAGCTGCGTTACCAAGCCAATTAAGGCCCGACAACTAGTAGACATCGTTTAGGGCGTGGACTACCAGGGTATCTAATCCTGTTTGCTCCCCACGCTTTCGAGCATGAGCGTCAGTGTCATCCCAGGGGGCTGCCTTCGCCATCGGTGTTCCTCCACATCTCTACGCATTTCACTGCTACACGTGGAATTCCACCCCCCTCTGACGCACTCTAGCCATGCAGTCACAAATGCAGTTCCCAGGTTAAGCCCGGGGATTTCACATCTGTCTTACATAACCGCCTGCGCTCGCTTTACGCCCAGTAATTCCGATTAACGCTTGCACCCTACGTATTACCGCGGCTGCTGGCACGTAGTTAGCCGGTGCTTATTCTGCAGGTACCGTCATTAGCCCGAGGTATTAACCCGAGCCGTTTCGCTCCTGCCAAAAGTGCTTTACAACCCGAAGGCCTTCTTCGCACACGCGGCATTGCTGGATCAGGGTTGCCCCCATTGTCCAAAATTCCCCACTGCTGCCTCCCGTAGGAGTCTGGGCCGTGTCTCAGTCCCAGTGTGGCTGGTCGTCCTCTCAGACCAGCTACAGATCGTAGCCTTGGTGAGCCTTTACCTCACCAACTAGCTAATCTGCCATCGGCCGCTCCAATAGCGCGAGGTCTTGCGATCCCCCGCTTTCAACCGTAGTTCGTATGCGGTATTAGCGTAGCTTTCGCTACGTTATCCCCCACTACTGGGTACGTTCCGATGTATTACTCACCCGTTCGCCACTCGCCACCAGGGTTGCCCCCGTGCTGCCGTTCGACTTGCATGTGTAAGGCATGCCGCTAGCGTTCAATCTGAGCCAGGATCAAACTCTTCAGTTCGATCTTTGGCAACTTACTTAATGTAAGTCGCATACTCAATGGAATTGATCGAAGTTTGCCGAGATTGCTCTCGGCCACCTTGATCTATTCGCATGAGCGTTTGTTTACCCGCCAGGCTTGGTGCAAGCACCTTGCGCTGGCGTTGCGGCGATATCCGCCCAAACGCCCACACTTATCGGCTGTTCAGTTGTTAAAGAGCACGCTGTCTTGCGATCAGCACAGAAGCGAGATTATGACGCGTCTGTTTTTGTCTGTCAAGCGACTGTCAAACTTTTTTCCGTTTGACCCAGGCCGGCTCGGCGATTTGCCGTGCTTGCCTGGCGCTTGCCAGTCAGTTGGGCGTTGCCACACAACTGCCATCACTTGATGGTCTCTGCTGTAAGTTCGTTACTGCAGAGCCATCGACTATAGCGTGGATCTTTGACCGATGCAAATCGTCAGGCATCGGGCTCGATCAGAACGCGCCCCGTAATTACCCGCTTCGCGTCCCGGGTGATCCCGTTTTGTCCCCCCTGCGAGGCCCTGATTTCTGGTTGGAAGGCCAACCCTCTGAGCACCGGCCATCGTTGGAGTCAGCGCTGCATGAGGCTGTGCCCGCGCTTTCAGCGGTGCTTGAAGTTGGGCGTGCGCTTTTCCATGAAGGCGCGCATGCCTTCCTTCTGGTCCTCGGTCGCAAAGAGCGCATGGAAGACCCGGCGCTCGAAGAGAACGCCTTCGCTCAGCGGGCTTTCATAAGCGCGGTTCACCGACTCCTTGAGCACCATCACACTCGGCAATGACATGGACGCAATCTGCGTGGCCACAGCCATGGCTTCGTCCATCAACTGCGCGGCGGGAACCACACGCGAGACCAGGCCACTGCGCTCGGCCTCCTGGGCATCCATCATCCGGCTCGTCAGGCACAGATCCATCGCTTTGGCCTTGCCAATCGCACGCGGCAGGCGCTGCGTGCCGCCCGCCCCCGGGATCACTCCCAGTTTGATCTCGGGCTGGCCGAATTTGGCCGTATCTGCAGCGATCACGATGTCGCACATCATGGCCAGCTCGCATCCCCCGCCCAGGGCAAAGCCCGCCACTGCGGCAATGACCGGTTTACGCACCTTGCGGATCTGTTCCCAATTGCGCGTGATGTATTCCGACAGGTAGACATCCATGTAGGTAAAGCTCGTCATGGCACCGATGTCTGCGCCCGCGGCAAACGCCCGATCACTGCCCGTGATGACGATGGCCCCGATGCCCTCGTCGGCATCAAACGCCAGCAACGCGGCGCCCATCTCATCCATGAGGTCGTTGTTGAGCGCATTGAGAGCCTTGGGCCGGTTCAGGGTGATGACGCCGACGCGATCCTGGCGTGTCACCAGGATGTTCACGGGGGCTGCTGCAGCGGGTTGGGCTGAGGAAGAAGACATTGCAGTCATGACGGGTCCTTTGGGGAGTTGAAGATTCGGTGCAGGCTGATCAACCGGCGCACGGCTGAATCGCCTCGTTGCGGCCTGTCGGGAGGCGTTGTGGCAGGCATCGGGCCAGGCTCAGTGGGGCCTTTTTTGCGCCAGCCCGAAAGACACCGCCACCGTTACGGCATAAGGCAGTGCCTGCAGCGCAAGCACGCCCACCCAGGCAAGCAATGCGCCGTCCAGCGGCTGACGCGTTTGCAGCAGCAATGCTGCCATGGCGAGCAGCAAGCCCAAAAGCAGGGCGCATTCCTGACCGGCCTCCTGGGCGGTGAACCTGTCGATCAGCCCCCGCCTCTTTGAGCGAATGACCTCTTGGGGTGCTTCCCGCAACGATTGATGCGGCACGGCCGGCGCTGGTCCATCGGGAGACGGTCCATCGAGCGGCGTGGCCATCGGCCCCGTGGTCGCCTGCACCGATTGCTTGGTGGTCACTTCAAAGCGCAGGGAGCGGCTGAACAGGCCCTTGAGCACGCCGCGGGCGATCGTGTGCGACAAGCTCATGCCCGCGACCGCTGCGCCCACAACATCGCGTAGGGAGCACTGCACCCGCCTCAGATAGAGCAGGGGGCCCAGAATCAGGCGCACGCCCGCAAAGAGCATCAGCGGGGCGAGGAGCAGCGAAGCGGGCACATTGAATGTCGCGGGTGCCATCAGCAGGCCAACCGTCCAGCTCAGAGCCAGGACGCTGAAGCACAGATGAAGGGCGTCTCCCATCCAGGGAAGCCAGCCCGCAATGAAGTGATAGCGCTGCGCCAGCGTCAGCGGCCTGCGGCCCAGAGGTGTGCTGCGGCCCAGAAGCGCACCGGCATGCAGGCGCAGGATCTGCATGCCGCCCATGGCCCAGCGCCGCCGCTGACGACGGTAGGACTCCCAGTCGGCCGGGACCAGGCCGCGCCCCAGCACCTCGTCCACATAGACGACGCGCTGGCCTCGCTCCAGAAACCGAAGACCCAGTTCGGCGTCCTCGCAGACACAGGCAGGATCCCAGCGACCGGCTTGCTCGAGCGCCTCGCGACGCACCAGGATCATGGTGCCGTGCTGGATGAGCGCATTGCGCTCATGCCGGTGGTGCATGCCCAGCCTGAAGAATCCTTCGTATTCCCAGTTCATGAGCCGCGAGGCTGTGTTGTGCTCCCAATCGCGATGCGCCTGCGGCGCCTGCACTGCAGCCACATCAGCCTGGGTGAAGTACCCCGCCAACTGCCGAATCCAGTTCGGATCCACCTCGTAGTCGGCATCGACCACGCCAATCCAGCGGGCCCGCGGATCGGTCTGCTCCAGGGCGAAGTTGAGCGCGCCTGCCTTGAAGCCCGGCCACTGCGGAAGATGAAAGAACCGGACTCGCGGGTCGGCCAGCGCCTGGACGTGGTCGCGCACCGGTTGCCAGCGCGAGGCGTCCTGCGTGTTGTTGTCGATGATGAGAATTTCAAGACGAGCCCAATCGAGCGCGCACAGACTGCGAAGCGTGGTCAGCACCATGTCGGGTGGCTCGTTGGCGCAGGCCAGATGAATGCTCACCCAGGGCCACTGTGATTCATCGGGATCCGGATGCGGCCTCGGCCTTGCCCGATGGCGAAGGCTGCCCGCCCAGAAGAGCTCGGAGAACTCGAGCATCACCGCAAGAAAGATGGCGCCCATCAATAGCAACGCAGGCACCAGCAGACTGTAGAAGGCTAGATCGATGGGACTGAAGTAATCGGCCAGCGGTCGGGTGGCCACGCTCACCGCGAAGGTGGCCACCAGCAGCGCACTCAGGGCAAAGGCCGTGCGGCCGGCCAGTCGCAAATCGGGGAACCACAGCATCAGCGGCAGCAGGGGCAGCAGGGCCAGCATCGTGGCCGCCACCGCATGGCGCCGCCAGTAGGGATCGGGCTCGATCGGGCCTTGCAGCTCGAACTTCAGATTGCGGCGCGCATCGAACAGACCCCAGTGCGCCCCCACGCGGCCTTCGGTGGTGGCTTTCCAGGGCTGATCCACCGCTTCCATCAGGTAGTAGTCCAGTGGCCCGAGCTCAGCCGAGGCCGCGCTGCCGGGCCCGGCGCGGCCTGTCGCGGATGCCATCGCCTGTACCTGGCCAAGAAATTCACGCACGAATCGCGCCTGATGGCCCGGCGTGGCCCGCGCTGCACCGAATCGAAAATCGCCACTGGGCCAGCCGATTTCGCCGATCACGATGGGCTTGCCCGGAAACCGCGCCTGCAATTCGCGATAGCGCTGCAGGGCGTAGGGCACGGCGGCCTCGATCGGAAGCCCCTCCCAATACGGCAACAGATGGACCGTGATGAAGTCGACCCGCTCAGCCAGCTCGGGCGTATCGAGCCAGACATGCCAGGGCTCAGCTGTTGAGACCGGCACACCCAGGGTACGGCGCAGGCGGTCGAGGTACTCGTAGAGCTGAGCGGGTTTGAGCTTGTCCTGCAGCAGGGTTTCATTGCCCGCAATCACCCGGTCGATGTTCTTGTGCGCGGCCACGGCTGCCTGAACGGCTTCGAGTTCGCGTTCGTTGGCCGGCAGGCGACGGTCGAGCCAGACCCCTGCCGTCAGTCGCAGGCCATGCCGTGCGGCGATTTCGGGCAAGCGCTCAAATTCCGACGAACTGTAGGTGCGAAGCCGGCGTGTGTACTGGCTGAGCAGACGCAGGTCCGCGTCGATGGCTTCGTCGGACGGGAACTGCTGCTGCAGCGGGCTGTCCCAACGCTGAAAGGCGTTATAGGCCATGCCCGCAATCGGCAGGCGGGCATCCGGTGGATGAAGGGGCTGATTCCAGAATTGCCACAGCCCTCCGCTCAGCAGCGCGATCACCAGCGCGAGCGCCAAAGTCAGGCCGACCTGGCACGCGCGCGGTCTGCGGCCTGGGGGCGGCAGGCTCATGGGCTTAGCCTCATGTACTTGGCTTCACAAGGTCGGGCGATCGGATCCATGGGCCCCGGTTATGCTGATTGAACCGCAGCTTTTCGAGGGCAGCAGCCTTTATGACTCGACTGATCGCCGGCCTGGCCCTGTGCCTGTGTGCGTTGCTCGCATGGATCATGCTCAAGGGAGGGCTTCAGACTCCGTTCTTCACGCAGGTTGGCGTTGCTTCGCCCGCTCTCGTGCAGAACAGTGCTGCGCCTGCGCAAGGCAATGCCGCGCGCCTGTCTGAGCCCCTCGCGCCTTTGTCTTGCCTCTCGTACGCGCCCTACCGACGCGCCGGTGATGCGCCCTGGCATGCCGATCGCCCCATCACGCCCGAGCAGATCCGCGAAGACCTGCGCCTGCTGCAGCCCCTGACCCGCTGCGTGCGGACCTATGGCGTGGAGCATGGCCTTGAGGCGGTGCCCGCCATCGCCCGCGAACTGGGTTTCAAGGTCAAGCTCGGCGTCTGGATTGGGGGCGACCCGGTGGGCAATGACCGGGGTCTTGAGCGCGGCATCGCCCTGGCCCGCGAGTATCGCGATGTGGTTGATTTGCTGATCGTGGGTAACGAGGTGTTGTTGCGCGGTGAGCTCAGCCCTCAGGCCCTGGTGCGCCTGCTTGAGAAGGCCCGTTCGGGCAGTGGAATTCCGGTGGCCTATGCCGAGGTCTGGGAGTTCTGGCAGCGCCATGCTGAAGCGTTGCGAGGTCATGTCGATGTGGTCGCTGTGCACATCCTGCCCTACTGGGAGGATGAACCCATCGGCGTAGAACAGGCTGCAGGCCATGTGCAGGCGGTGCTCAAACGCATGAACGAAGCGTTCGCCCCCCTGCCCGTCTGGCTGGCTGAGACGGGATGGCCTGCTGCGGGGCGACAGCGTGGGCCCGCCGTGCCGGGCCTGCAGGAGCAGACCCGCTTCATGCGCGACTGGCTCCAGGTGGCCCCGGCCGAGTACAACCTCATCGAAGCCTTTGATCAGCCTTGGAAGCGTGATCTGGAGGGCGCAATGGGCGGCCACTGGGGCATCCTGAGTGCGAAGGGAGAGCCCAAGATTCATTGGCACGGCCCCTTGCCTTCGAACATCGATGCGACGGCACTGATCGGGGCGCTGATCGCTGGAGCGATCTCTGGAGGGTTGCTGGGGATGCAACGGGCGCGGGGTTTGGTCGCACGCAGGCGCTGGCCCTGGATTCTGGCCGGATTGTTGGCAGGGGGCTGCCTGGGACCCTTGGTGATGCTGCAGGTTGAAATGATCCTGCTGTGGAGCCGAACGTCGATGGAGCTTGTGCTGGCTTCGGTGTATGCGCTGGCAAGCCTCGCGGTGGCCCTGATGGCCATCATCTCGGCACTGCGCGGTGAGCTGAACGTCACATCGAGAGACATCGAAGGGACACCCTCGGAACCGCCTGAACAGCGAGGGAAAGGGCAAGGGCGAGCGCATGAGCGCGGGCTCTTGATCGGCACTGGCGTGCTGCTCGCGCTCACCCTGGTACAGGCGCTGGCCCTGGTGATCGATGGTCGCTACCGGCCGCTGGTCTGGCCGATCCTGACTGCGCCCGCAGCGGGCCTGATTCTGGCCTGGGTCAGCCAGCGGCACACGGCCGGGCGGGGTCTCGCTGAGCGCAGTGCCAGTGACCCCATCTACGGTGACCGGTTGCCTGGCGACCTGCGTGCTGATGCCCGTGCTGCGGGCACTCAGCAAGACCTCAGGACCATCAACGCCGGCGAAAGGAACTTCAGGGCGCCCAATCTGCCCATGATCTCCATGATCCCCGTGAAGATGATTGTGCCGATGGCCACAAGCCTCGCCATCTGCGCCGTAGCGCTCGTCGCGAATGAGGGCCTGCAAAACACCCAGGCCGTGCAGGCCGGTCTGACCTGGATCCTGCTGGCCCTGGGGGCAATCCTCGCTCTGCGCGTCTCCCGGAGTTGACCCGTTCATCAGAAACCGCCCTCAGCCGTCAGGGGGCTGAGCCCGAAAAGGTCTGGAGCATCAGATCCGTGACCTTGTGCAAGGGGCCGAGCGAGCGACGCGTGGGCGTCATGCCGTCCTCAAAGCCCAGGGCGCGCCAGCGCGCGAGCAGGGCCGGATCACTCGACACGATATGCACCGGCACATCCCAGGAGGCGGATTCGCCGCTCACATTGGCGGCCGGCTGATGATCGCCGATCAGCAGATAGATCGTCTCGCGAGGCTCGGGCTGCTTGAAGTAATCGCCCAGCCAGCGATAGGCGTAAGCCACCATGCGCAGGTAGTCCGGGAACATCTCGAGCCAGTTGGGCCGCTCGGCCAGGGCGCGCTCCAGATCGGTCCCGGCAAAGGGCTGATCCGACAGCAGCTTGGCCCAGTCGGGCTGAAACGGTGGCACGGGGCTGAAGGGCAGATGGCTGGTGATGGTCGGAAAGAACAGAAACCTCGGGGGTGTTCCGGCGCCGCGAGGCATGAGCTGTTCGATGCGGGCCATGCTGTACTGATCCGGAATCTTCCAGAAACCCAGCTCAGGGCCTGGATAGACCAGATCGCGGCCGTCCACATAGCGATCGAAGGCATAAAAGGCGCGCTCGGGCCACTCCCAGAACACCGAGGGATAAAAGCCAACGGTCTGGTAGCCGCGGCGACTGAACAGTGTGTTCAGCGTGGGGCGCTGCGTGGTGAGCAGCAGGTCATGGCGAAACGGATCACTCAGATCCATGGCCGAGAGCAGGCTCAGATGGGCCAGATCCGAGCCTCCTGCAAAGGTGGGGGAGGTGAACCAGGCCGTCACCACACCCCGGCCACTGGCGCGTACATCGGCCTCGAACTGTTCGCGCACGGGCTGCAGCGCGGCGCGCGCCTTCGGGTTGTCGACCACGATGGCGCCCACCGACTCCAGCATGATCATGGCCACATCGCGGCCCCGCAGGCCCGCCAGGGCGTCGGCCTGATCCAGGGCCTGATCAATGGACGTGCGCGCGGGCAGAACCTCGTCAATCTTGCGCGGCTGCAGGGCTGTGACCAGCAACTGCGCCTGGCGCCAATAGGTTGGAATGACCGGCTTGGACACCACGGGCCAGGTGGCGCGCACCCCGGCATGGTTGGCCACCGCCAGAGCCACGGCCGCCAGGGTGACGCCCCAGGTCCAGCGGTGCGTGAGCGCATAAGGCACGGCCTCACGCGCGACGCGGTTCATGGCCCAGCCGACCGCGCGATAAAGCACCCAGAGCAGCAGCACCACCGCCGCCACAATGAGCACCACCTGCCAGAGCGGCCGTTCCTGGGCACTCACCCACAGAAAGCGCGGAATCTGCAGCCCGTCCCAGTAGAGGTTGACCGGACGGCCAAAGAGGCTGGGGACCGTTACATCGGCATAGCGCCCCAGAATCAGCACGAGATAGACCGCGGTGAATCCCCGCAAGGCCCACGAGCCCAGCGGGCCGCGCCATGCGATCGTGATCAGCAGCAGTACCCAGAGCCAGACGAATTCGGGGGCGATCCGATGATCGGGCAACACCCCCGGCGTGGGCCACCACTCCTTGAAGCTGAGTGCGGCGTTGAGCAAAAAGAGCGCAAAGACGGTGAGAGCGATCGGCCCCGCCCCTGGCCGCTTGCCGAAGGGGCGTGGCGGTCTTGCGCCTGAGGCCTCGCTGAACGGGCTCGACGGCATTGCGCCAACACGATCGCCGAACAGGCGCGATGGCGACACCGGGGGCTCAGCCTGGGACACGGCCCACCCCGATGTAGCCCATGCCCCACTGGGTTTCGGTCATCGACCAGTCCTGCAACCGGGGCGCGAGTCGATCCCAGGGCGATTGCAGTTCACCGGGAGCACCGTTGTAGCCCGAGTTCTTCCAGTAGACCCAAGGATTGAGCGGCCTGAGCAATCCCGAGAAATACTTGATACCGGCCACAGCCACCATCGCACCGGGTCGGGCCTGGGCGAGCAGCGCGTCGAGTGCGACCGTAGAGCGCAGGATGTCATGGGCATAGTGAAAGAGCATGGCATCCACCGGCTCGGGTAGATGCAGGTCCTGCGCGGCAGTCTCGAACACCCAGACATTGAGCCAGCCGGCCTGCGCAGCGCGGGCTTCGGCCTGACGAAGCATGTCGGGGCTCTGGTCGCAGCCATACACGCGGCCCTGCGGCCCCACGCGCTCGAGCAGCAGGGGCAGGCTCAGCCCCGTACCGCATCCGACATCAAGCACCGATTGGCCCGGTTGCAACCGCAACGCTTCAATGGTGCGCCGGCGGATCGGGGTCGTGGGGCCGGCGGTGCGGTCGTATCGGGCTGCGCGGGTGGCGTACTTGGCGATGGAACGCGCGCGAATCTCGTGCTCTGCCCTTGCGGAGGGTGCGCTCATCCCCGCATGCGAGCGTCCCGCACCGTTTGCGCCTGTGCTGAGAGTGCCAGGGGTCGGGACGGATGCACCCGAGATTTCGGATGAGGGGTTGGAGGAAGGGTTCGTGGACATGGGCGGATGGTCTGTCCGGGCGCGAGGCACGAGGTGCGCTCGGTGCACTCGGCGCTTGAGGACTCAACGCAGAGTGCCACAGGCCGGCCTGCGGGGCGCAATTGGCCCGATGGGCCCTGTGCTAACCTCGATTCACAAGGAGATTCGCATGTCCGACGAACAGGCCGTTCTGTTGCAGATCACCGGTGGCGTAGCCACCATCACCCTGAACCGCCCCGACAAGCTCAACAGCTTCACGCGTCACCTGCACCGGCAGCTTGCGCAGGCGTTCGAGGCAGTTGAGAAGGATGCCGCCGTGCGGGCTGTGGTGCTCACCGGTGCGGGTCGCGCCTTCAGTGCCGGCCAGGATCTGGCCGATCTGTCGTTCGATCCGGCTGCCCCCACCGACCTGGGCGAGCTGATCGAGTCGACCTTCAACCCCCTGATCCGGCGCATGCATGCGCTGCCCAAGCCGATCGTGGCGCGCGTGCAGGGCATTGCGGCGGGCGCCGGTGCGAGCCTTGCGCTGGCCTGCGACCTGGTGGTCGCGGGGCGTTCGGCGAGCTTTCTGCAGGCCTTCGTCAATATCGGACTGGTGCCCGACTCGGGCGGCACCTGGCTGCTGCCGGCGCGCGTGGGCGTAGCTCGTGCGCTGGGGCTGGCCATGCTGGGCGAAAAGCTTCCGGCTGAAAAAGCAGAGCAGTGGGGTCTGATCTGGAAGTGTGTGGATGACGCCCAACTCGATGCCGAAGTGGCTGCGCTGGCGGGCAAGCTGGCCACCATGCCCACGCGGGCGATCGGCGCGATCAAGCAGGCCGTGCGCCTGGCGCACACCAGCACAC
>Ga0255092_1000562_pt1 | contig 13771 bp, 14 predicted proteins | sample Colum_Yuk_RepC_8_2_FD_188454 | JGI IMG/M metagenome (GOLD analysis project Ga0255092, IMG submission 188454) | Freshwater microbial communities from Columbia River, Oregon, United States - Colum_Yuk_RepC_8d | ecosystem: Environmental > Aquatic > Freshwater > River | place: USA: Oregon...
CCATCAGAATGTTCGATGGGGTCGACGCGGTCGGCCCAATGCCGGCGGTCGGCTCCCCTATGGCGCTTCTTCTTAGCAGCCGTTCATCCCTGCCGCAGCGAAACCGTCAAGGCAGTGTCGTCGATGCGGGACAAAGCAGCCGTATTACACGGCAGTAACCGAGGCGCAGGACAGAAACGGTCGGTTTTGTCCCACCTTAAAGCACGACCGGCGGCCAACACGTTACGTCGGTCAGAACCCTAGGGCAGAACCTATCTTGTTTTGGCACGTTTGTGTCCGACCGCAGAAGCCGCCGTTCGTCGAGGGCGGACCGGCAAGGTCACCTCCTCTGGCATCGCGAAAGAAGGGCCGCTTCCGCCGCATACCGCGAGGAATTGCCGCGCCTGCATCGGTCTACTCCCCGCCCTTGAAGTCAGTCGTGCTGCAACGCAGCCAATTCCTGTACCGCATTGGCGAACGACTGCATCGTCCCGTTCAGCCGACATTGCTTGCTCGGCTGTCAAGAGTCATCGCCCCTCGCCGCATCAGAGCAGTTCCGGCGCCAACTCCAGTGCCCAAAACAGAAGGAAACTAAGACTTGCGCTTCAGTCTTCCTTCGAACTGAGCGCCAGTTTCGACGTCGATCGCCTCATGCGTTATATCTGCCTGAACCCGGGCAGAGCCTGAGAGCAACACAGATTTCGCGGCAATCGTGCCGTCAATGGTGCCCAGTACTGAGATATCGAGTGCTGTGATCTGACCCGCTATGCGCCCCGTGGCGGAGACGAGAACTTCCGGCGCCGTCAGTGTGCCCGTGATTTTGCCCATTACGTCGATCGGGCCAGTTGTGCTGACATCGCCGTCGATCTCCAAATCCTCCGCCAGGCGCGAGCGTGCGGCGCTGTTTGCTGCGGCGATCGGCCATTCCGCCTTCGTCATCTCCGTGCCCATGTCCTGTTATTCCCCTTTTCCTGTTTGTGATCGTGCATAGGACCAGAAGGCGGGGCCGCGTCAGTGACGCGGGTATTTTCTCGGCGAAACCGGCAGGCAAGCGCCGCTTGACGGACAGCACTGCGTGGGCGAAGCGATATCCGACCGACGGCGTCACAGGAGCACCGGATGCGCATCAGACCATGGCTGCGGATGGAATGGTGCAAAAGGGTGCGGGGCGTTTTGCACGGCTTGTTTCGAGCATCTATCCGACCCTGAATAGGGGCACCCGGGGCGCTTGGCACTTCCTGATAGATATATTGTCTTTTTTCAGTTACTTATATAATATCCGCTAATCAAGGTTATGTAATATATTGATTTCATTGGACAATCATTCCTTCCAGAATTTGGGCCGATTGGCGTAGTCAGCCCCAAAGGCGTTGAGCCCGGCCTGACCACCGCCGAGCGCCGTCAACTGCGGCCCCAAGGCTTTGAGATCGACGTTCAGCACAGTCGAGCTGCGCGGCGTGCGCGACAGCACCATGCGCTGGCCCGGGATCGGGCTGAGGACAAAATCCAACTCACCGTCGGTCAATCGGAACCCGTCATAGTCGGCAGTTGCAGCTTCGCCGTTCGGGAATAGGAGCTGGTTCGGCAGCGCTTCCAGGATCGAGCGGGCTTTGGAACCCCGGATCTGGCTTGGAAACTGCGTCATCATCACCACGACGACATTCTTCTTGCGCGCGGTCACCAGCCATTCGGCGAGTTTCTTGGCGAAGTACTCGTCATCGAGCACCTTCCAGGCCTCGTCGATCAAGATCAGCGTTGGACGCTTTTCTTCGATCAGCATCTCGATGCGGCGGAAGAGATAGCCGAGGATCGCAGTGCGTTCGGTGCCGAGGTCAAGGATTTCGGTGAGGTCGACCGCGGTCACGTCATGGCTAGTGAAATCCACCACCGGCTCGTCGGCTTCGCCAAAAACCCAGCCATAGCGGCCTTCAGGCCCCCATTCGCTGATCCGCTGTGCCAGATCGAGCCCATCCCCGACATCACCAAAGAGCTCCTGAAACGCCCGGAAATTCCGCAACCCTTGCCGGGCCTTGCCGTTTTGAGCGATGGCGGATTTGAGGGCTTCCGATTGTAATGGCGACATCGGGCCGCTGCGGCTTTCCAATAGCGCCACGAGCCAGTCCAAGAACCAGGCCTCGCCGCGTTCGCCGGATTCCGTGGCAAGCGGGTTCAGCCCTGTCGGTCGTCCGGCGCGAATTTCGGCATAGCGGCCGCCAAGGGCGCGGACGGCCATCTTCAGGCCGGCTTCCTTATCAAAGATGATCGTCCGGCCCCCTGCCCTTTGGGCTTGGGCTGCAAGGAAGGCGACGGTGGTGGTCTTGCCGCCACCGGATTTGCCCAAAACGAGCGTGTGGCCGTTGGTCGGCTCCGCTTTTGGATCGCCGGGCTCATGGAAGCTGAACCGGTGCAGCGATCCTTGCAGGGTTTGGAACAGCGTGAGCGGCGTTTGCCATGGCAGGCGGGCAGCTTCCGTACCGGTGTCAGCGGCATGCAGCGCCGCCATATCGGCAAAGTTCAACGACGAGACCGTCATGTCCCGCGCCCGGTAGTCCATATTGCCGGGGTGCATGGCGAAGAACGCAGCCTCGAGTGCCGTGACTTCCCGGACCAGCCGCATGCCGTTTTGATGCGCGATGCCGCGGATGCGGGCCACCTCGGTGTCGAGAGCCGCCTGATCTTGGGCAAAGACCGTGATGGTCATCTGATGGACGCCAAACCCAAGCTCGCCGCTTTCCGACTTGTCGGCAGCCTCGAAGAGCTGGGCCTCGATTGTCGCGGCGATGTCTTCGGAGGCCCGCATTTGGGCCACGCGGCGTTTCACGCGCTCGGTGATACTGCCGCGCTCAATGGGCGTGTAGCTGTGGGTGATGATGGTGTCGCGGCTCGCCCCAAGCGCATCCAGCATGCCGGGCCAAGTCGAGGTCGCATAGGATTTGACATAGAGGACGGCACCGACGCGGGGCGTGTCTGCCCCCTCTTCTAATGTGAACTGGCCTTTGCCGAAACGGATGGCGGCATCGCTGGCGTCCTCGGCGATGATACCGAATGGGCTGCGCGATTTAGCACGAAGCTCTCCGGTCAAAAGCGAGGCGTAGAAACCGATCAGGCTGCCATCGCTGATCTTGAGGCGGTGGGATTTGACCCCAAGGCCGGTCTCGAGGATCGAGACCACTTCGCGCAATTCCTCTAGCCGATGGTCGGTATCCTCACCCCAGACTTTTGCGGCCGCCTTGCCAAAGAGTGGCACCGCCAGCGGCGCAACCTGCCGCCGAACAACCGTCAGGATCAGCACCGATTCCTGCAGATTGCGGCGCTGCAGCTCGAAACTCCAGGCCCGGTCGATATCGGCGGCAAAGCTTTGACCGTGGATAGGTTTCAGCTGGGCTTGGGCCGGACGCATCATGCGGTGCAAATAGAAGCTGAACCGCTCGTCCAGCGTGTCGAGGAGATGGGCGAACCCCGCCCGCAAGGCGGTGACCGCCGAAGACCCGGATGTGACCCCGTCAATGCCGGTCACCTCAAGCGAGATCATCAGCCCGTTGTCGCGGGTGCGCACCACCTCATCATCAAGTTCGATGACGTAAGGCAGATGCGCATAAATCTTCGGGTCAGCCGGGAGCAACGCTCTCGCCCTGCCCCGTAACCCCTCCCGCTCAAGAAACATGACGCCGCCCTTTCCGAAGGATGGCTGTCGGTGTCACCTGCATCATGACGGCAAAGACGTGATGCCCGTTTGGGTTCACCTTGGTGGCCACGCGCGCCAGCCCGTACCAGATCGGGGCGGTCAGAAACCACCAGACTGGCTTGAAGAGAATAAAGGGCAGCACGGTCATCGCCCCCACTGCCATGGCATAGGGCATCGGCAGGCCGAGAAACTTGGCTTGCCGCGAGAGCCCGAGGATGACCGCGCTTTTCTCCATCGCTCTTGCCCTGCCTCAGCTGAAGGACGAGCGCAGGTTGGCGACGATGGCAGGACCCGCGAAGACGAGGAAAGCACCGACCACGACCAGTGCCACCCAGGCCCAACTGATCCGGTTGAAGGCTGCGAGGAAGCCGGTCACCACGAAAGCGATACCGAAGAAGGCTGTCGCAAGGGTCCCCCGGAATGAGGCCAGAACGCCGGTCGCGACCGTTTCGGCTTTGGTGAAAACCACCTGCGCCAGTGCGGGCTCAGATTGCGCCAGAAAAAGGGTGCAAAGGGTCAGGCCCAGAAGAGCCATATGTTGGTTACGCATGCGGGGTTTGTCCTTCTTGGTTCAGAGTGCGGTCAGGATGCGGTCGTAAACCGCCATTACCTTGACGATGTGGGATTGGGTCTCGGCGTAGGGCGGCACGCCGTCGTATTTGCGCACGGCCTCGGGGCCGGCGTTGTAGGCGGCAAGGGCAAGTTCGAGGCTGCCGAAGGTCGCCATCTGTTCCAGAAGATAGCGCGCGCCGCCATCGAGGTTATCGATTGGGTCTGCAGGATCGACGCCGAGATATGTGGCGGTGCCGGGCATCAGCTGCGCGAGACCAAGGGCACCCGCATGGCTGACAGCACCTTGGGTATAATTGCTCTCGACCTTGATCATCGCCTGGAAGAACGCAGCCCATTTGGCAGGCGAAAGCTTGAGCCGTGCCAAGGCTGGATGGTCTTGATAGCGGGTGGCAATCAACCGGATCGAAGGCAGGACGTTCCGTGGGGCTGCAACGCCTTTGGTGCTGTAAGATACATCGGTAGCGGCCTCAGTCCCGTCACCTTCCCGGGAATCTTCTTCAGCATGCTCAGGGCGGAGCGGTACAATCAGCTGTCCCTGCCCGTCATAGCGCAGAACAGATGTATCAAACGACGCAAGTTGGACGTCACCCCCCTGCCCTTCAGGCTCATTCCAGCGGATCACTTCCGCCCGGCAGGCTCCGCATGCCAGTGCAGACAGCGCCAGCGACAGCAGGCACGTCGAGATGGTCGAGGTTGAGCTTGCCGAAAGCGAGGCCGAACATGCCGATCGGCGAATTGACGATGCGTTCCCGCGCCAATGCCGTGACCAGCAGGAAGCGCTCGCCCGCAGGGCTGACAACGTAGAACAGCCATTCCCCGGAGAACCGCTCGTTGGGGTTGGGCGCAGAAACACACTCGATCTCAACAGTCGCTCCTGGATTTGCGGCCAGCTTGCGGAAATCGCGTTCCAGCAAGACAGGCAGTGCACGCCGTTTGGTATTCATGGGGTCCCCTCGGATCATCTGTTGGGAACGGTGTATCGCAGATTTATTGGTGGGGCGATGCCTAACAGAAAGTATGGCGCATTCAACACAAAAATGACAAACACGATAAAAGAAGGCTAGATGAGCTGGTGGATGAAGGATCGGATGCGCGGCCAAGGCCAGCAGTCTGAACCTTCCTCGGTCGGAAAAATGGTGCCGAAATATGACCGTGCGAAGTTGGGAAAAGCCCAAGAGATGTTGAGAGATCGTCCACCCCCAGGCACTGCTTCTTGGTCCTGCGAAGCGCACCCAAGGTGCCGGCGTGCGTGGCTTCTGCTCACGATTTGCATGGCGGTATCAGTCAGCTCCGCTGCCTCGGCACAACCAGAGGTGATTCGCTGTCTGGCTCCAGAAGTGCCGATCACCGACTTGCCCGAGGCGGTTCTCGCCGAGTACCGCGCAGAAATCGTGGCCGAGTTCGAGGTCTACTTCGCGGATCTGAGCGATCACATCGCCTGTCTCGACACGGAACGCAGTCGCGCTTTGTCCGAAGCCCGCGCGGCCACCGAGGCCTATTCAGCCTTCCTCAACATCCCCTCAGCCCAGAAGGACCTTCCGTGAAACCTCTCCTCCCTGCCCTGCTCCTTGGTCTTGGCCTCTCTACCACGACCATCACACCGGCAGCCGCCTACCCGGTCGACTGTGCAATCCTCTTGTGTCTAGCCGGTGGATGGCCTGCGTCTGCCGAATGTGCCCATGCCCGCGCAGTCTTCATCCGCCGCATCACGCCTTGGCCGATCGAGCCGCCGCTTCAGATCTGGAACTGCCCAATGCGGGCGAGTTTCTGGGGCGAGCGGCGGCCTATTGAGCGCTTGTACGATATCGTATTCCGGGCTGATTTGGCTCCGCCAGCCTTGTCGCTCCCGGGTGTCTCGGCAGAGCCGATACTTGTCGACGCTCAGGCCGATGTCGACATTTCCGATGCCGCTTTCGACTTCGTCCGCTCGATCCACGTGTTTGAAATTACTTACCAGCAGCGCCGAAGTTCTGATGGCGACTGCAACACTTGGGGGACGGTCTACATGGGCAGCTACGGCGAACAGGGTGACTACACCCGGCGGCGGAGCAATATATCCGCTGTTCCAGAGGCCTCGGATTTTGGCATCCCCGCCAGTTGCGGCAATTACTGGCACCGCTCGGTCTTTGTCGAATGGCGAGACTATGAGGGCACCTACGGCCATGAGGAGGTGCACTACTAATCCCATCGCTCATCGGCCATCAACCAGGCCAAAAACCAAACCCCAGAAACAGAAACGACGCCAGACCATAGGTCCGACGCCGCGCTGATTTCTCCATTGCACGAGAAACTTACCGCGAGTGAAGCACCCGTTCAACCGGCAAAGCATTTTGCCCGAACGAATTTTTGCGCCCTATCGTCTGGCGTCCTAAAGCCAGGACGACACTCCCATGAACCTGACCGCCGGCGCCATTCTGCGCCGCATTACTAAAGCCGACCTTTCGGCCGCAAGTCATAAGCTCGCGACGATCATCCTCGACGGCATTGCTTGGAAGGATGGCTACAATGGCCTCGAGCGCGGGGCAGCCGCGTTTACGCTCGCGCATCTGGCCGAGAGGATGGGGGTGTCGCGGCAGCATCTGACGGGCTTGCTCTCAGAACTGGTCGAATCCGCTCTGGCGCTGGTTCGTCGGAAGTCAAACGGCAAGTTTGCGTGATGGCTCTTCCGCTTCGATGGGTCAGACGATGAGGTTACTTCGCCAGATGTCGTGTCAGCCACAGGCGAGCCATCTCTATATAGAGATTCTAAGAACAAAACTATATTCGCAGGAAGCATCAAAAATGACGCGAAGACAAACGTCTATAACACGCCTTGGGCGGAACTGATCAGGACTGCAAAATGGTCCCTTTCCTGTTGGAATGTAGACAACGGCAACCTCAAAGAACGCTTTACCTACCAATCCCCCGCGCATCCGAAGCTACCTGTCATTTCTCCTTTCGCAGCAGTCCCGCTGTTCCAGCGTGCGGCGTGACCCCAGATAGTTGAACGGTTCCAACGCCAGCTGGCGATCCAGAAGAAGAAGGGCACTCTGGTTGATCGCGCACGTGCCAAAGCGCTGTTATTCCGCCTCGCGCGGCAAGAACGTGATGTCTGGGTCACTTGGTCTGCCCGGGTGGCACCCGACTCTGGGGCGGCGAAGGCCTCTATGGCGGTCCCGACGCCAGAGCCGTAAGCCTTTTCAGCTTGCAATACTTCAACAGCCACCCGGCTATCGTAATTTGGCGCGACCACAATTTGCCCACCAGCCGCTTTGAACTGACCGACCTGCACAGGTGTCAGAACTGTGTCAGCGCCGATCACAGCGTCCTTCGCAAACCGACCTCTCATGCGATTGATGCTGCCCAACGCATTTGGTGGGTTGAGTGGTACTTCGACAATTGGGAACCCTCATCCAGCAACGCGCCAACGACGGGCAAGCCGGTGTCTGGCGTTAATCCTCGTCGCCGTCCTCGCACCGCCAGTTCAAGATGGCCAAGACCTCACTTCTCAGGAAAGCCGTGCAATCAGATGGAGATCAGGCGCGGCACAAATACTTGACAGGTCCAGCTTGATCCGGCCCTCGCTGTATCGCATTGGGCAATTTGGAACCGCTGGCCGTAGTGCGCACAAGTCCAAACCGGGGCACAATCGCGTGGCGCGGGCGCCCGTTCTGCATCGATCTTGATTGCGCCGACACGGTGTCGCCCGGCAGAGCGGATCAGCTCTACACAAACCGCAAATCCCTCACCTGACAATCACTCTGGTGAACGCCCGAGGGCTATGATGGCTGACAGAACCGCACTTCGATATGTGCTGAACCTGTCGTTTTGAAGGCCTGTAGAAATCAGGTCTTGACCTCAGCCGGCGTTGGTTTTTCGGCGGGTGAGGTGCAGGCAAGGGTGGTGCCCATGCCTGTCAGAATGTCATTGCATGTCGGTTTTCGTCAGAGCCCCTTGGATCGGTAGGCCTCTGCGACGCGGCCAATGGAAATGCAATAGGCCGCCGTGCGCAGATCTGTCACCCGCGAATCGCTGTGCCAAAGGGCGCGCATGGATTGGTAGGCCGTGCGCATCGTGTCATCCAGACCCGAGCGGACCAGTTCCAATTCGTCCGCGCCCCGCAGGAACGCTTGCTTGAACCTTTCCGACAAGGTCCACCCCATGTTCAGTTGCGCTGCCAGTTGCTCCAACTCGTCCACCAACATGTGATTGCGCGCTTCGTCATGCCGACGTTGCATCCGGCCAAAGGGAATGTGGCTAAGGTTCTTGACCCATTCGAAATAGGAAACCGTCACACCGCCCGCATTGGCGAACAGGTCCGGAATGATGACAACCCCGCGCGCGCACAGGATTTGATCCGCCTCGGCGGTGACCGGGCCATTGGCGGCCTCAAGGATCAGTCGGGCACGGATCGCAGGGGCGTTTCCGGCGTGAATTGCCGCCTCCATCGCGGCGGGGATCAGGATGTCACATTCCGTTTCCAGGGCTGCGGCCCCATCGGCGCTGTAATTGCCCCCGGGAAAACCCGCTACGGCCCCGGTTTGCTTCAGATGCGCAACCAGCGCCTCAATGTCCAAACCATCCGGATTGAACACCGCACCGTCCCGTTCAATCACGCAGATGATCTTTGACCCATCCTCTTGCGACAAAAAGCGCGCAACGTGGCTGCCGACATTGCCAAGCCCCTGCACGACCACGCGCTTGCCTTGCAAACTGCCCGTCAGCCCCGCGATCTGCACATCTTCGGGGTGGCGAAAGAACTCGCGCAACGCGTATTGCAGCCCACGCCCGGTGGCCTCGACCCGGCCCACGATCCCGCCCGCACTTAGTGGTTTGCCGGTAACACAGGCGCGGGCGTTGATATCGGTGGTGAACATGCGCGCGTATTGATCAGCCATCCATGCCATTTCACGCTCGCCCGTGCCCATGTCCGGCGCCGGTACGTTCTGGCTGGGGCTGATCAGGCCGCGCTTGGCCAATTCATAGGTAAAGCGCCGGGTGATCTGTTCCAGTTCATGCTCTTCCCAGGCCCGTGGATCAATGCACAGACCGCCTTTTGAGCCGCCAAAAGGCGTTTCAACCAGTGCGCATTTATAGGTCATCAACGCCGCAAGCGCTTCGACCTCGTCCTGATTGACGTCCATCGCATAGCGGATGCCACCCTTTACAGGTTCCATATGTTCGGAATGGACCGAGCGATAGCCGGTAAAGGTCTGAATCTCTCCGCGCAGCCGCACCCCAAACCGCACCACATAGGTTGAGTTGCACACACGGATTTTCTCCTCAAGCCCGTAGGGCAAATCAAGGATCTTGGCGGCACGACGGAACATCGCATCGACAGAGTCGCGGAAAGTAGGAGCGTTCATTTTAGGCCTCTTGGCATGTGAATGGGTTGTACCCGCTGCAGGCTGCAAGGGGTGTCGGGTTGTGTCGGACCACCATCTTTTGTCGTAGGGCTACAGCTTGCTGATCAGTTCCGGCACCGCAGTGAACAGGTCCGCGACCAACGCATAATCGGCCACCTGAAAAATCGGCGCCTCTTCGTCCTTGTTGATCGCCACGATGACCTTGCTGTCCTTCATGCCCGCAAGGTGTTGAATAGCACCGGAAATTCCGACCGCCACATAAAGCTGCGGAGCCACGACCTTGCCGGTTTGGCCAACCTGCCAATCGTTCGGCGCATAGCCAGAGTCGACGGCCGCGCGTGATGCACCGACCGCAGCGCCCAGCTTGTCCGCCAGCCCCTCGATCAGGTCGAAGCTTTCCTTCGATCCCACGCCGCGCCCGCCTGACACCACAATGCCCGCAGAGGTCAGCTCTGGCCGATCAGACGTGGCCACCCGGTCCGCGACCCAAGCCGACAGCCCGGCCTCGCCCGGCCCGCCGATTTTCTCAACGCTGGCCGAACCACCCGCGCCAACGGCAGTGAAAGTGGCGGTGCGCACGGTGAAAACCTTGGTCGCATCGGTGGATTTTACCGTCTGCACTGCGTTTCCGGCATAGATCGGACGCTCAAACGTGTCGGCATCGATCACCGCCACCGCGTCAGAGATCACCATGACGTCCAGCAAAGCCGCGACGCGCGGCAAAACGTTCTTGTTGAACGCCGTCGCTGCCCCGCAAATATGGCTATAGCCACCGGCCAGACTAACCACCAAAGCAGCAGTGGATTCCGCCATCCCGTGGCAATAGGCGTGGTCATCGGCGAACAACACCTTGGAAACGACCGACAAAGTGGCAGCCTCGGCCGCCGCCGCATCGCCGCCGGTGCCCGCGACCAGCACATGTACGTCGCCCAAACCGGCCACAGCCGCCAAGGTTTTGGCCACGGCATCGGTTGCCAAAGCGCCCTCATTTACATCCGCAATCAGAAGAACGGCCATCAGATCACCCCTGCTTCGTCTTTGAGTTTTGCAAGCAATTCGTCCACCGAGGCCACCTTGACGCCCGCTTTGCGGCCCGCAGGTTCCACGGTTTTCACCACGTTCAAACGCGGGGTCACATCGACACCGTAATCAGCCGGGGTCTTGGCCGCCAAAGGCTTCGCCTTGGCCTTCATGATGTTCGGCAAGGACGCATAGCGCGGCTCGTTCAGACGCAGATCCACGGTCACAATCGTTGGCATCTTCACCGAAATCGTCTGCAAACCGCCATCGACTTCGCGTGTAACCACTGCCTTTTCACCGTCAATCGCCAGCTCTGACACAAACGTCGCTTGCGACCAACCCAGCAGCGCCGACAGCATCTGCCCGGTGGCATTCATATCGTTATCAATGGCTTGCTTGCCGCACAGCACCAAACCGGGGGCTTCTTCGCGCACCACGGCGGCCAGCAGTTTGGCCACGGACAGCGGTTCGATGTCGGTCTGCACGTTGTCGGTCGCCTCGATCAGAATCGCGCGGTCCGCACCCATAGCCAAGGCGGTGCGCAGGGTTTCCTGTGACTGCTTGACGCCGATAGACACTACCAAAACCTCGGTCGCGATGCCCTTTTCCTTCAAACGGATCGCTTCTTCGACGGCAATTTCATCGAAAGGGTTCATCGACATTTTCACGTTCGCAAGATCGACACCAGAGCCGTCTGCCTTGACGCGCACCTTTACGTTGTAGTCGATCACCCGTTTAACAGGCACCAAAACTTTCATTGCAATCCTCCTTTACCTCGTGGGAACGGGGATTTCCCCGCGATAATCGTAGAATCCGCGTTGGGACTTGCGGCCAAGCCAGCCGGCCTCGACATATTTCGTCAGCAGCGGGCAGGGGCGGTATTTGGTGTCGGCCAGCCCTTCGTGCAGCACGTTCATGATCGCAAGGCAGGTATCCAGCCCGATGAAATCGGCCAGCTCCAAGGGGCCCATCGGGTGATTCGCACCCAGCTTTAGCGCACCGTCGATGGATTTGACCGAGCCCACGCCCTCATACAGCGTGTAAACGGCCTCGTTGATCATCGGCATTAGGATGCGGTTCACGATGAAGGCGGGGAAGTCCTCGGCGCTGGCAGAGGTCTTGCCAAGTCGCCCCACCACGGCGAGCAACGCATCATAGGTTTCCCCATCCGTCGCAATTCCTCGAATAAGTTCAATAAGTTGCATCACCGGCACCGGATTCATGAAGTGAAACCCCATGAATTTCTCGGGCCTGTCGGTCCGGCTGGCCAGCCGAGTGATGGAAATCGACGAGGTGTTGGAGGTCAGGATGGTTTGCGGTGCCAAATGCGGCAAGAGGCCGGCGAAAATCTTGTTCTTGATATCTTCCTTTTCCGTCGCCGCCTCGATGATCAGATCGCAGGGGCCAAGGTCGGCCAGAACCAGCGTGGTTTTGATCCGCGCCATGGCATCGGCCTTGGCCTGCACTGAAGTCTTGCCCCGCGTCACCTGACGTTCCAGATTGCGGTCGATAGTGGCAATTGCCGCTTCCAGCCCCGCAGCCGAGATATCGTTCAGCAGCACATCATAGCCAGCCTGCGCAAAGACATGGGCGATGCCGTTGCCCATCTGGCCCGCCCCCACGATGCCAACAGATTGAATCATAGCCCCTGCCCCGCCCGAATTGCCTGCGCCATGACCAGACCCAGCACGCGCTGAGCCGCCCCGTCGGACCGCGAGTTCAGCAGCACCGGCACCAAGGCCCCCAGAACGATGCTGCCGGTTTGGGCCCCACCATGCAGCTTCCATGCCTTGACCGTCGCATTGCCAGACTCGATATTGGGAAACAGGATCAGATCGGCCTGCCCCGCCACATCAGACCCTTGCAACCCCTTGGCTTTGGCGGCCTGCGCCGACAGCGCCACGTCATAACCGAAAGGCCCGTCAACGATCAGGCCCGGCAATTGCCCCGCCCGGCTTTCTGCGGAAAGTGCCGCAGCGTCGACGGTGGCGGGCTGGCGGTCTGAAACCTTTTCGGACGCCGCAATGGCTGCCACGCGCACCTGCGACAGCCCCAGGCCCAGAAACAGGGGGCGGGCATTTTGCAGGATGGCCCGCTTTTGCTCCAGGCTGGGCAAGGGGATGATGCCGTTATCCGTAGCCCCGATCAGGCGCGGCACAGAAGGCATTTGCGCCAGTGTCAGGTTGGACAGCACCCCCCCAGAACGGATGCCGGCTTCGCGGTCAACAATGGCACGCAGATACGCTGCGGAATCGACGTGGCCCTTCATCAGCACATCCGCCCGCCCGGCCCGCACTTCGGCCACAGCAAGGGTGGCCACCGCTTGCGGGGTGTCTGCGTCCAGCAAGCGCAACTGATCGCGCCAAGCCTCGGGGACAAGGGCCTGCATCGCAGTCAGATCTCCGGTCAAGGTGGCCGAGGAGATCAGCCCTGCCTCAAACGCGGCCACCACACCTGCCATCACGGAGGGATCATCGCCACCCGCCACCGCAAGATGCATCGGCGCACTTCCCTGCATCGCCGTGCGCAGGGCGTCAAAACTGCGGATCACCATGCTGCCACCCTTGTGTCTATCGGCCATGTCATCGCGGCCTCTTGCCCGGCCAGCACCCGCGCAGCCCCTTCGGCCAAAGCGCGGGATTCGTCTGATCCGGGGTAAACATGCAGAGGCGCCAGCGCCCCGCAGCGGGCACGGATCGCCGCCACCACCCGCGCGCTATGCGCCATCCCACCCGTCAGGATCAGCCCATCCGGCGCGAAATCCAGCACCGCGGCCATAGCCCCGATTGCGCGGCCCACCTGATACAGCATCGCGTCATGGATCAACGCGGCTTTCTCGTCGCCCGCGTCAATCATTGCCTCGACACGGCGCATGTCCTTGGTGCCCAGATAGGCAAAGGCCCCGCCCTGCCCGTAAAGCCGCTTCAGCAGCGTGGCCTTCTCATATTTCCCGGAATAACACAGCTCGATCAGCGGGATAGGAGGAAGGCCCCCTGCCCGCTCTGGCGAAAACGGCGAGACTTCCATCCGGTTGGAGCTGTCCACGATCCGCCCACCTTTCAGCGCCGCAATCGAAAATCCCGCACCAAGATGAGCGACAACAACGTTCAACTCATGGAAGGGCTTGCCCAGTTCATCGGCCAGCCTGCGCCCACAGGCGCGGATGTTT
>Ga0255092_1000563_pt1 | contig 13755 bp, 14 predicted proteins | sample Colum_Yuk_RepC_8_2_FD_188454 | JGI IMG/M metagenome (GOLD analysis project Ga0255092, IMG submission 188454) | Freshwater microbial communities from Columbia River, Oregon, United States - Colum_Yuk_RepC_8d | ecosystem: Environmental > Aquatic > Freshwater > River | place: USA: Oregon...
CCGTTTTCCCCCATCGAAGACCCCAATTTCGACGGGGACAAGCTGAAGGAAGAGTGTGGCATCTTCGGCGTCGTCGGCGTGAATGACGCCGCGAACTTCGTCGCACTTGGCCTGCACGCCCTGCAACACCGCGGGCAAGAGGCAGGTGGCATCGTCGCCCATGATCCCGAACAGGGGTTCAACTCGGTCCGTCGCTTTGGCTATGTGCGCGACAATTTCACCAAGGCCGAGGTGATGAAAGACCTGCCCGGCCCCTTGGCCATCGGCCATGTGCGCTATTCCACCGCCGGGGCCAAGGGCCAGACCGCCATCCGCGATGTGCAGCCCTTCTTTGGCGAATTTTCCATGGGCGGCGCGGCCATTGCGCACAACGGCACGCTGACCAATGCCGTCGCGCTGCGCCGTGAATTGATCGAACGTGGCTCGATCTTCCAGTCCGGGTCGGACAGCGAATGCATCATCCACCTGATGGCGCGGTCGATCCAGAAAACCATCGCTGAACGGATCAAGGACGCGCTGCGCCGCGTCGAAGGCGCCTTTGCCATCGTTGCCATGACCCGCACCAAATTGATCGGGGTGCGCGATCCTTTGGGCGTTCGTCCGTTGGTTCTGGGCCGCCTTGGTGACAATGCTTGGGCGCTGTCGTCGGAAACCTGTGCGCTGGACATCATCGGTGCCGAGTTTGTCCGCGAGATTGAGCCCGGCGAGATGGTGGTGATCGAAGACGGCAAGGTGATTTCGTCGCGCCCCTTCGCCCCGGCAGCCAGCCGGTTCTGCATCTTCGAACAGGTCTATTTCTCGCGCCCCGATAGCATCATCGGCGGCCGCTCGGTCTATGAAACCCGCCGGCAGATCGGCGTGGAGCTGGCCCGTGAAGCCCCGGTTGAGGCAGATCTGGTCTGCCCGGTGCCGGATTCCGGCACCCCTGCCGCCATCGGCTATAGCCAAGAGTCGGGCATCCCCTATGCGATGGGGATCATCCGCAACCAGTATATGGGCCGGACCTTTATCGAGCCGACCGAACAGATCCGCAACATGGGCGTGCGGCTGAAGCTGAACGTCAACCGCGCCCTGATCAAGGGCAAGCGGGTGATCTTGGTCGATGACAGCGTGGTGCGCGGCACCACCAGCCGCAAGATCAAGGACATGATTTTGGAGGCAGGCGCCGCCGAAGTTCACTTCCGCATCGCCTCGCCGCCGACGGCTTGGCCGTGCTTTTACGGTGTCGACACGCCCGAGCGCGCCAAACTCTTGGCGGCCACCATGACCGAAGACGAAATGCGTGACTGGATCGGCGTCAACAGCCTGAAATTCATCTCGCTGGACGGGCTTTACCGCGCCGCGGGCGAGGCACAGGGCCGTGACCCCAAAGCACCGAAGTTCTGCGATGCCTGTTTCTCGGGCGATTATCCGATCGTGCCGGCAGACAAGATCGCCGAAGGCTTTCAGATGAAGGCCGCCGAGTAATGACGGCGGCTTTGGTCGACGCCTATGTCGCCGCCCAAAGCCCCGCCTTCGCCGCCGCCCTGACCACGCTGCGCCTGCGTCTTCGGGCGCTGCTGCCAGACCATATCGAGTGTATGTCCTACGCCATGCCCGGCTTTCGCCAGCCGGGGCCAAAGGGCAAGATGGTGGTCGGTTATGCCGCCTTTACCCATCACTTGGGGCTTTACCCCCATTCGGGGTCTGTGATCCCGCAAATTGACTGCGCGCCGTTCAAAACCTCAAAATCCGGCGTGCTGTTTTCCCCCGATAGCCCCCTGCCCGATGCACTGCTTGCCGCCATCGTTACCGCGCGGCAGGCCGAAATTGCCGCAGGCTATGGGCGCCGCGCCTGACACCCGGCCCTTGCCCCTTCATCTGTTCTCAAATATCCCCGCTCGGCAGGCTTCCAGCCCCAGCCACAGGAGCAGACCATGACCCGTAAACTCGCCCTCATCACCGGTGCCTCGCGTGGACTTGGCGCGGCCATGGCGGAACATCTGGCGGTCAAAGGCTGGGATGTGGTGGCGGTTGCCCGCACGGTCGGGGGCTTGGAAGAGTTGGACGACCGGGTCAAGGCGCTTGGCCTGCCCGGTGCAGGCAGCCTAACCCTTGCGCCGATGGATGTGACCAATGAAGATGCCATGCGCCATCTGTGCCGGTCCATCCATGACCGCTGGGGCGGAGTGCAGCTGTGGGTTCATGCGGCGGTGCATGTCGCCCCGCTGTCGCCCGCCGGATCGGTCGACATGAAAGATTGGGACAAGTCGATTGCCACCAATACCCGCGCCACCGGCAGCCTGATTCCGTTGGTGGAACCATTGCTGCTGGCGGGCAATGGAACGGCACTGTTTCTGGATGATCCGCGTGGCGGTGAAAAGTTCTTTGGGGCCTATGGCGCGACCAAAGCGGCACAGATCGCCTTGGCACAAAGCTGGCAGGCCGAAACGGCCAAGCATGGCCCGCGTGTGATCATCGCCACCCCAGGCCCGATGCCCACCGCCACCCGCGCCCGCTTTTTCCCCGGCGAAGATCGCAAGGCCCTGTTGGAGCCGAAGGCCGAGGCAGCCCGCATCCTCAACGCGCTTTGATTGCGGCGTTTTCGCGGCATTTCAAGCGGATACGCGGTATTCGCTGACTGATCTGCATCCCGAAACCTGCTAATGTCAGGCTTGGGGGCACCACAGTGAATGGGGGTTGAGATGGCTATCTCATCCGCAATGTCCGTCGTCGCCGTGCAAAATCATTCCAGCCCGTCGCCGCAACCCGCCCGCGAAAAGCCGCTTCCCGGCCCGGCCGCCGCGCAAACCCGCCCGGTGGCCACTGAAACCCAGCCTGCCCAACCCGTGGCCTTACCGCCGGTCGTCACCGCGCTGACGGCTGACCTTGCCGCAGGCCGCGCCGCAGCCGAGGCGGCCCGGATCGCCTACCGCGAACAGCAAAGGATGTCGGGCGGCTAATGCCTGTCAGGTTTCAGACAAATGGGCCTTATCGAAAAGCGCGTTCGTACAACTGCACGAGACAGCGCTTTTCGATTCAACTCAGCCCAGACACGGCTGAACGTCACCCAAAACCAGGCTGAATGGTCCCGGCTTTACTCTGCCGCTGTGGCGGCAGGGTTGTTCGGGTGCGTCGTCCAATCGGCAAAGGTACCAACGGCGCGGCCGGTGCGTTCGTCCATCGCGCCGACGGGCAACCGCTTCATGGTGATGCAATTGTCCACCGGGCAGACGTTGACGCACAGGTTGCAGGCCACACATTCCTCGTCCTTGACGGTAAAGGTGCGGTCCTCGCTCATGGCGATGGCCTGATGGCTGGTGTCTTCGCAGGCGGCATAGCAGCGGCCGCATTTGATGCAATCGTCCTGATTGATCACCGCCTTGGTGACATAGTTCAGGTTCAGATGCTGCCATTCTACGAAATTCGGCACCGCACGGCCCACAAGATCAGACAGCGCCATCTCTTTGCTGTCCAGATACTCTGACAGGCCCGAAATCATCTCTTGCACGATCTTGAAGCCATAGGTCATCGCCGCCGTGCAGACCTGCACATTACCGGCCCCCATTGCCAGAAACTCGGCCGCATCGCGCCAGGTCGTCACCCCGCCAATACCGGAAATCGGCAGGCCGCGGGTTTCGGAATGACGGGCAATCTCACCGACCATGTTCAGCGCAATCGGCTTGACCGCCGGACCACAATAGCCGCCATGCGAGCCTTGCCCGTCGATCATCGGGAACGGCGAAAACGCATCAAGATCGACATTGGTGATGGATTTGATGGTGTTGATCAGCGAAACCGCATCCGCCCCCCCCCGGTTTGCCGCCATCGCGGGTGGCAGGATCGAAGTGATGTTGGGCGTGAGCTTCACGATACAGGGCATGCGGCTGTATTTCTTGACCCAGCGCGTGACCATTTCGATATATTCCGGCACCTGCCCCACGGCGCTGCCCATGCCACGTTCGGCCATGCCATGCGGGCAGCCAAAGTTCAGCTCCACCCCATCGGCCTCGGTGTCCTCGATGGCCTTGAGGATGTCCTTCCAGTAATCCTCCTCGCAGGGCACCATCAGCGAAATGACCAAGGCGCGGTCTTTCCACTTGCGCTTGACCTCCTTGATCTCTCGCAGGTTCACCTCCAACGGGCGGTCGGTGATAAGTTCGATGTTGTTCAGGCCCAACAACCGCCGATCCGCCCCAAAGATCGCGCCATAACGCGGACCAGAGACGTTAACGACCGGCGGCCCTTCGCTGCCAAGGGTCTTCCAGACCACCCCACCCCAGCCTGCCTCGAAGGCACGTTCGACGTTCACCTTCTTGTCGGTCGGCGGGGCCGAGGCCAGCCAGAACGGGTTGGGGGATTTGATGCCGATGAAATTCGATGCCAGATTTGCCATGATGTTTCCCCTTAACCCATCAATGCCGCGTGAATGGCTTCGGCGGCGTCGCGGCCCTGCTTGACGGCGGTGACCGTCAGATCCTCGCCACCTGTCGCACAATCCCCACCCGCCCAGATGCCTTTGACCGATGTGGCGCCTGTGGCGTCCACCGCGATCTTGCCGCCGTCAATCTTCACCCCTTCGGGTGCGCCGGTCAGGGTTTGGCCGATGGCCTTGAAAACCTGATCGGCCTTCAGACGGAAGGTCTCTTTGGTCAGCGTCAGGCCATTCGGGCCGTCTTCGGTATAGGCGAACTCCACCTCATGGCCGTGTACCGCGACCGGGGCGGCGTTGCAGATGATCCGCACACCAGCACCTGTGGCGTGTTCCTGTTCGTACCCCGAGGCCGCCATCTTTTCCTGCCCGCGCCGGTAAACGATGGTCACGTTTTCAGCACCCAGAAGCTTCGATTGCACGGCGGCGTCCACCGCCGTCATCCCGCCACCGATCACCACCACATCACGGCCGATGGCCAACTTGGACTTATCCGGCTGCTGGCGCAGTTCAGAAATGAAATCAACGGCATTGCGGACATGCGACGCATCCTCACCCGGGGCCCGCAGCGCGTTCACGCCCGGCAACCCCATGCCCAAAAACACCGCCCCATAGGTCTTTTGCAGATCCGCCAGCGCGATGTCGCGGCCCAAAGCCTTGCCGTTTTCAATCTGAATACCGCCAATCTTGAGCAGCCAAGCCACTTCCTTGGCTGCGAAATCATTGGTCGATTTGTAGCTGGCGATGCCATATTCGTTCAGGCCGCCCGCCTTGGGGCGCGGATCGAACACCGTCACCTCATGCCCCTTCATGGCAAGCCGGTGGGCGCAGGCCAAACCTGCAGGGCCCGCGCCCACCACTGCCACCTTCTTCCCGCTGGGAGGCAGACGGGAGAAGGGATGCTTGCCCTTGGCCATCAAGGTATCGGTGGCAAAACGCTGCAACCGGCCAATTTCAACCGGCTTGCCCTCGGCGGTTTCGCGCACGCACACCTCTTCGCACAGCGTCTCGGTCGGGCAGACTCGGGCGCACATGCCACCCAGAATATTCTGGCTGAAGATGGTTTTCGCGGCCGCCTCGGCTGTGCCGGTGGCGATCTGACGAATGAACAGCGGAATGTCGATGGAGGTCGGACAGGCCGTCATACACGGCGCGTCATGGCAGAAATAACACCGGTCAGCGGCAACGCGCGCTTCGTGCTGATCAAAAGGCGCCTCGTGATCAGAGAAATTTCGGGCCAGCGCGGCGTCAGGCAGACGACCGGCAACGACACCGGGGGTCAGCGGGCTGTTGGACAAGGTGGAACCTCCCATTGGCTTTGCTTTTATGGAATCAGGCTGCCACAGGTTATATTTTTTATCAAATGGTAAAATGATAGCGGCACCGGAATTGGCAAAAGCCATTCGGGGCTTTCTTCCCCCGGCCCAAAGCCCTATAACAATGCCCAATCCCCGGGCGGCCAAAAGGCCCCGAAACGTCAACAGAGGACGGCATGAGCAAGAACACGACTGAGGCCGATGTGGCCTTCATCTCGGCGCTGGCAGAACTTCTGAACAAGAACGACCTGACCGAGCTTTCCGTGAAACGCGAATATGGCGAGGATGACAGCCTTGATGTGCGCGTCGTCAAACAGGTGACGGTCGTCCATGCCGCCCCGGTGGTGCACGCGGCCCCGGTCGCCCATGCGCCCGCCGCCGCCCCTGCCGCCGCAGCCGCCCCGGTCGCACATGAAGACCCGGCCCAACATCCGGGCGCGGTGACCTCGCCCATGGTTGGCACCTGCTATCTGTCGCCCGAACCGGGTGCTGCCGCCTTTGTCGCTGTGGGTGCCACCGTGACCGAAGGCCAGACCGTTCTCATCATCGAGGCGATGAAGACCATGAACCACATCCCGGCGCCGAAATCGGGCACCGTGAAGCGGATCCTCGTCACCGACGGGCATCCGGTGGAATATGGCGCACCTTTGATGATCATCGAGTAAGCCCCCATGTTCGACAAAATCCTGATCGCCAACCGGGGCGAGATCGCCCTACGCGTGATCCGCGCCTGCCGCGAGATGGGGATCAAATCGGTCGCGGTGCATTCCACCGCCGATTCCGATGCGATGCATGTGCGGATGGCAGACGAATCCGTTTGCATCGGCCCGGCGCCCTCGTCGGAAAGCTATCTTTCCAAGGCCGCCATCATTTCGGCCTGCGAGATCACCGGCGCGCAAGCCGTGCATCCGGGCTATGGGTTCCTGTCCGAAAACGCCAGCTTCGCGCAGGCGCTGGAAGATCACGGTTTGACCTTCATCGGCCCGTCGGCGGAACATATCCGCATCATGGGCGACAAGATCACCGCCAAGGAAACCGCCAAGAACCTTGGGATTCCGGTGGTGCCGGGGTCAGAGGGCGGCGTGCCGGACTATGAAACCGCGCTGAAAGTGGCCGAGACGATCAAATATCCGGTCATCATCAAGGCCACCGCCGGCGGCGGCGGTCGCGGGATGAAGGTTGCCAAGAACGCCGAAGAGCTGGAAATCGCCTTCCGCACCGCCCGGGCCGAGGCCAAAGTCGCCTTTGGCAATGACGAAGTCTATATCGAGAAATACCTGCAAAAACCGCGCCATATCGAGATCCAGGTCTTTGGTGATGGCCGTGGCAAAGCGGTGCACTTGGGCGAACGGGATTGCTCTTTGCAGCGCCGTCACCAGAAGGTGTTTGAAGAGGCCCCCGGCCCCTGCATCACCCCCGAAATGCGCGCCCGCATTGGCAAGACCTGCGCGGATGCCGTCGCCGCGATCAAATACATCGGCGCGGGCACCATCGAATTCCTCTATGAGGATGGCGAGTTCTATTTCATCGAAATGAACACCCGCCTGCAGGTGGAACATCCCGTCACCGAAGGCATCTTCGGCGTCGATCTCGTGCGCGAACAGATCCGCGTTGCCTCTGGCATGGAAATGTCGTTCGGGCAGGACGATCTGGAGATCAACGGCCATTCGATCGAAGTGCGGATCAATGCCGAAAAGATCCCGAACTTCTCGCCCTGCCCCGGCAAGGTGACGCAGTACCACGCCCCCGGTGGGTTGGGTGTGCGGATGGACAGCGCACTTTATGATGGCTACCGCATCCCGCCTTACTACGACAGCTTGATCGGCAAGTTGATTGTGCATGGCCGCGACCGGCCCGAAGCCTTGGCCCGCCTGAAGCGCGCGCTGGGAGAGATCATCATCGACGGCATCGACACCTCGATCCCGCTCTTCCACATGCTGTTGGCCGAGCCGGAGATTCAGTCGGGCGAATACAACATCCACTGGCTGGAAAAGTGGCTCGAAAAACAGTTCGCCAAATAAGCCAAAGCAAGACAGGGGGCGCCTTCGGGCGCCCTTTCATATTGCGGCAAAGCGTTTGACAAAGCGGCTTAAACCGATTTTCCCTTCCCCCCATGACCCAACGGATTACACCTGATCTCCTGCTCAACGCCTATGCCATGGGGGTCTTTCCGATGGCCGAGGGGCGTGATGACCCTACGGTGCATTGGGTGGACCCGCGCCGTCGCGGCGTGTTTCCCTTGGACGGCTTTCACATCTCGCGCAGCTTGGCCAAGGTGATCCGACAGGGCCGGTTTAGCGTGACCACGGACCATGATTTCATAGGCGTGGTGCGGGGTTGTGCCGACAGGCCCGAGACTTGGATCAACGACGAAATCTTCAGCCTTTACAGCAGCCTACATGAGATGGGTCGCGCCCATAGCCTTGAGGTTTGGCAAGGCGACCGTCTGGTGGGTGGGGTTTACGGCGTGGTCTTGGGCGCGGCGTTCTTTGGGGAATCGATGTTCTCACGCGCCACGGATGCGTCAAAATTGGCGCTGGCCTATCTGATACATCGGCTGCGGGCGGGCGGGTTTACGCTGTTTGACACGCAATTCCTGACCCCGCATCTGGCCAGCCTTGGCGCGATCGAGATTTCCCGCGGCACCTATCACAAACGCTTGCAGGCAGCGTTGCACGGCACGGCCCGGTTCGATCCGGCCGGGTATCAGCCGTTGCCATCCTCGGTCGCGGCACCTGCGTCTGGGGCCGGATCTGTGGAAGCGGGGTCTTCGGCGGGGGCCTCCTTGACCTCGGGCAGCGCCAAATCGGGAACGTCGCAGCGCAGCACCCAAACGTCATAGCGCGGATGGTCCAGCGCCGAAAGCGCAGGCGCGGTGGCCAGCATCCAGCCATTGAACACCGGTTCGGGCGAGGCCTCATCCAGGATCGTCAGATGCGCGTCAGCCTCGGCCACGGTGTTGTCGGCGGGCGAACGGCAGGCATCCAACTGCACCGTCAAACGCCCGGTGGTCATGGATTGCCCGCGCGCCAAGGTGACGTCCTGCACCTCGCCCGTCAGCTTGTCGAGAATACGCAACTGGGCGCCCGGCGCCTCGGCCATCTCTTGCGCGGCGACCGGGGCGGCCAGCAGGGCAACAAGGATGGCCAGCCGTTTCATTCGGTGGCCGTCCCGCTTGCGGTGGCATCTTCGCCAGAGCCACCAATCCATTTCATCAAAAGCGTCAGCAGGCTGACCGCACCTTGGGTATCTTCAATCTCGTCCCCGGGGGCGAGAATGTCTTCGGCCCCACCCGGCACCAATTCGACGAAATTGCCGCCCAGCAGCCCCTCGGACGAAATCAGGATCGCGGAATCGGTTGGCAGTTTCAACCGGGCGTCCACCTCGACCACGGCATCGGCGTAATAGGTTTCCGGGTTCAGCGTCAGCGCGGTGATGCTGCCAACTTTGACACCCGCCAGCCGCACATCAGACCCCGCCCGAATGCCTTCGACCGAGCGGAACGAGGCGGTCAGCGTATAGCTGCCGGCATGACCGGTCAGCCGCTCACCGCCCAAGGACCAGCCCAAAAAGCCCAAGGCCGCGCCAAGGACAACGACCCCGGCAAGAATTTCTGCGCGATTTTCAGCCATTATTCGGGCTGCCATGCCTCGTAATCGGCGCGCGCCACCGGCGCACCGGCCCGGATCGAGCCGGGCGGCGCATAGGCGGCCAGCGTGCCGGTCAGGTTTTCCTGATGCGGTTTTTCCCACGCCTTGTGCGCCAAGGGGGCCTTGGTCGGCGGTTCATTCCAGGTGAAATGCAGCCAGCCGTGCCAATCGGGCGACACGCGCGAGGCTTCGGATTCGCCGTTATAAATCACCCAGCGCCGCTTGCCGTCGCGGGTCTGGAAAAACCGGTTGCCCTGATCGTCTTCGCCAACTTTTACCCCCTTGCGGGCGGTGAAAATCTGGGTGCCAAGGGTCTGGCCATTCCACCAGGTCAGCAAGCGAAGAAGAAAGTTCATCGGGAACCTCAAAGGCTGTTTTGCCCCTTATAGCAGGCGGTTTTGCAGGGTCTAGGGCCGATTGCCGCCTGCCCGACCGGATGCGCGGGCCAGCGCCGCGACAAGATCGCCCGCAGCCCGGCACACCCACGCGCCTTCGGCGGCAAGGCTGTCGGCCACATCCATCGGCAGGCTGGTGTTGGAGCCTTCGGGAATCTGGTTGAGCCTGCCGCCAATCAACACGGGCAAGTCCAGCCCCTGCCCGGCCAGCGCGATTTGCAGGCTGCGAAAATAGGCCAGCGCAACGCCATTATAGGTCGAAAGCGCAATCGCATCGGGGCGCAGCTTGGCGGCCAGACCGGCCAAAGGGCCGGGGTCGGTAGAGGTGCCGCCATCCAGCGCCTCGGCCCCGAGTTGGCGCAACATGTCTTCGATCACCATGCGGCCGTGTTCATGCACATCGGTGGTGGCGACCAGAACCCGCAGACCACGAACCGCCGGTTTCAGCGCCGCATCGGCCGCGGCAAGGCCCGCATGCGCCATCTCGGCAATCTCCGACAGTATCGTCGCCGCAACAACGGGGGTACGGCCCCCCGCGGCGGCGGCGTCGGGCAAACCCGCGCCAAACGCGGCCTCGATCCTGCGTCCGCCCATGCGGCGCAAGGCGAGAAGAACCGCAAAAACATTGGCGCAATCAACACCTTGCTGCTCTAACCCCGCCCAAAGCGCGCCCCGGAACCGGGCCGCCCCCGCGCGCAGCCGGGCGGTCAGGGTTTCCACCATCTCCTCCGCAATCATCGGCGGAAAGCCCGCCGATTGCTCGATCAAGCGCCCCGCGAAGACCTGTGCGTCGATGACTTCCTGCACGTCGGGGATGCGTTCGTTTTCCGAAACCGGCACCGGGTTGATCGCATGGCCGGTGGGCGTCAGGCGCTGGCCCAGCGCATCAACCATCAGATAGCTGGCAAGGCTGGCCCAGTTCTGCGCCACACTGCCGCGATAACTGGTGGTGTTGCCGTAAACCATGGTTCCGGGAGTTGCGCCCTCTTGTGCCAGTGCGCGCTGAAACGCCATGCGGGCCACAGGGTCAGAGAAATGATGGCCAAAGGCATGGCCGATCGGCGCCCCCACCAACCCCCGCACGATGTCGCGCTCCACAAGGATCATCCCCAAGGCATTGGCCAGATCGGTGAATTGCGCGGCAAAGCCGTCGTCGATGTTGGAATGGACCATCACCGGCTGCGCCTGCGCCGCGATCAGGCCCAGCGCGGTCACGGTGGCGGCGGTGGCCTCAATGTCGTCGTCATGGCCCGGCACGCGAAAGGTGAAATACTGCCCCAGATTGCCGATGGCGGTCGCCCCTGCCGCCAGCGCGGCTTGGGTGTTTTCCAGTGCAGCCGGAAAGCCCAGCACGAAATCGCCAAAATGTGCGGCGACCGGGGCGGCATTGGCCAAGGCCACAAAATCCTCCACCCCGCGCAGGATCATCCCGGTCCCGCGCATCCCTTTGTCGCGGATGCTGCGCGGCAGGGCCATCGACCAGTCAAGGCACAGGCCATAGCGGTCCACCCGGTGACCCTGCGCCGCGCTTGCCTCCCAGATGCGATGATAAGCGGCAATGGACTGGCCCGGATCGCGCCAACCGATCTGGGCATGGCACATGACCCGGCCCTCGGCCATGGCTTGCCGCTTGTAATCAAGCTCCGAGGCCACGCCGTAATGGGTAAGGAAAGCCGACGGCCCCACCGTCCAATCGCGCGCCAGTGCACGGCCCTCGGCCAGAAGGTCAGCGCCTTTGGGCAACTCAGACAGCTTCACTTGGTCTTGCATCGCAGCGCTCGCAGGTTTGGCACAAGGACAGTGGACCTGTGTTTTCATACGGGACAAGCAAGAAACGCTTGCTGATCGCATGAAAAAAGCAGGCCCGAAGGCCTGCCCTTTTTTACCACTGTTGCCGGGCCTCAGCCCGCTGCAGCCGGTTCTTTTTTCTTGGCCTCGGTGTGCACGATCAAAGGCTTGGCACCGTTGTTCACCGCCTCTTCGTTGACCACGACCTCTTCGACGCCTTCCAGACCCGGCAATTCGAACATGGTATCCAGCAGGATATCTTCCATGATCGACCGCAGGCCCCGCGCACCGGTCTTGCGCTTGATGGCGCGCTTGGCGATGGCCGACAGCGCATCGGTGGTGAAGGTCAGCTTGACGCCTTCGATTTCGAAAAGCCGCTGGTATTGCTTCACAAGCGCGTTCTTCGGCTCGGTCAGGATGATGATCAGCGCCGGCTCGTCCAGATCGGTAAGCGTCGCAATCACCGGCAGACGGCCGACGAATTCCGGAATCAGACCGAATTTCAGCAGATCTTCCGGCTCCAGCTCTTTGAACAACTCGCCCGCGCCGCGTGCATCGGGATCCTTGACCTCGGCGCCAAAGCCGATGCCCGACCCCTTGTTGCGATGCGCGATGATCTTTTCCAGACCCGCAAACGCACCGCCACAGATGAACAGGATGTTCGTCGTGTCCACTTGCAGGAATTCCTGCTGCGGATGCTTGCGCCCGCCCTGCGGCGGCACCGAAGCGACGGTGCCTTCCATGATCTTCAGAAGCGCTTGCTGAACGCCCTCGCCCGACACGTCGCGGGTGATCGAAGGGTTGTCCGACTTGCGGGTGATCTTATCAACTTCGTCGATATAGACGATGCCGCGCTGCGCGCGTTCAACGTTGTATTCGCTGGCCTGAAGCAGCTTGAGGATGATGTTTTCCACATCTTCCCCAACGTAACCCGCTTCGGTCAGCGTGGTCGCGTCTGCCATGGTGAACGGCACATCCAGAATGCGGGCCAAGGTCTGGGCCAGCAGGGTCTTGCCGCAGCCGGTCGGGCCGATCAGCAGGATGTTCGATTTCGCCAGCTCGATATCGGTCTTCGACGAGTGGTTCAGCCGCTTGTAATGGTTATGAACCGCAACCGACAGCACGCGCTTGGCGTGTTCCTGTCCGATCACATAGTCGTCCAGCACCTTGCAGATATCGCGTGGGGTCGGCACGCCATCGGTGGCCTTCAGCCCCGTGGCCTTGGTTTCCTCACGGATGATATCCATGCACAGCTCCACGCATTCATCGCAGATGAACACTGTGGGGCCTGCAATCAGCTTGCGGACCTCATGCTGGCTCTTGCCGCAGAAGGAACAATAAAGCGTGTTCTTGCTGTCGCTGCCCGAGTTCGTTGCCATGGGTATCCTCTGCCTTATCCGGTCGCCCGGGCGTCATGTGAAGTTTAGGCCAAGCCCAAGGCCTCCACAACCAGAAATCCCCCCGAAAGATAGGCCCGTCGGGGGGCAGGAGATCAGATCAAACCGCGGCGTCGGATTTGTCGCGCGGGGCCACGATTTCGTCGATCAGGCCCCAGTCCTTGGCCTCTTCGGCGGACATGAAGTTGTCCCGCTCCAGCGCCTTGACCACGGTGTCATAGTCATTGCCGGTGTGCTTGACGTAGACCTCGTTCAGGCGCTGCTTCAAACGCTCGGTTTCGCGGGCGTGAATCAGGATATCGGTTGCCTGACCCTGATAGCCGCCCGAGGGCTGGTGAACCATGATCCGGCTGTTCGGCAGCGAGAAACGCATACCCTTTTCGCCCGCGGTCAGCAAAAGCGACCCCATCGAGGCGGCCTGCCCGATGCAAACGGTCGACACCTTGGGTTTGATGTATTGCATGGTGTCGTAGATCGACATGCCGCTGGTGACGACGCCACCGGGGCTGTTGATATACATCGAGATTTCCTTCGAGGGGTTCTCTGCCTCAAGGAACAAAAGCTGCGCGACGATGATCGTCGCCATCTCATCATGCACGGGGCCGGCGACGAAAATGATCCGCTCCTTCAGCAGGCGCGAGAAGATGTCATAGCGGATCGAACCGCGCGCCGAGGTTTCTTCAACCGTCGGGATGATGAAGTTGTAAAAGGTGGAAACCGGATCTCTCATGTCAAACCTGCCTGTTCATGTTCGAAGCTTTATCGCCGGATGCTTGACAGAGTCTTAGTGTCGCGCGC
>Ga0255092_1000568_pt1 | contig 13708 bp, 8 predicted proteins | sample Colum_Yuk_RepC_8_2_FD_188454 | JGI IMG/M metagenome (GOLD analysis project Ga0255092, IMG submission 188454) | Freshwater microbial communities from Columbia River, Oregon, United States - Colum_Yuk_RepC_8d | ecosystem: Environmental > Aquatic > Freshwater > River | place: USA: Oregon | collected...
GGATGAATTTCTCCTCGCCGGTTATCTCCGCAAGAAATCCGTCGAACTCGTGAAGTGCGAGACCAACGACCTCGAAGTTCCGGCGAACTCCGACTTCGTCATCGAAGGCTACATCGACCCCACCGAACCGCTCCGCGACGAAGGCCCGTTCGGCGATCACACCGGCTACTACACATTGCCCGAGCCGTATCCCGTCTTTCACGTTACCGCCATCACGCACCGCAAGGACGCCGTCTATCCCGCCACCATCGTCGGCATCCCGCCGATGGAAGACTTCTACATCGGCGGCGCGTCCGTGAAACTCTTCCTGCCCATCTTCAAGATGAACTTCCCCGAGATCGTGGACCTCGCGCTGCCGGCCGAAGGCGTCTTCCACAACCTCGTTTTCGTGAGCATCAAGAAGACCTACCCGATGCAAGCCTACAAAATCATGCACGGCCTCTGGGGCATGGGGCAGATGATGTTCACCAAATACATCATCGTGGTGGACGACGACGTGGACGTGCACAACACCAGTGACGTCCTCTTCCGCCTCTGCGCCAACACCGACCCGCAACGCGACAGCATCTTCACCAAAGGCCCGTCCGACGTGCTCGATCACGCCACCAGCGAAATCGCCAGCGGCAGTAAGCAAGGCTTCGACGCGACGAAGAAACTGCCCGGCGAAGGTTTCAAACGCCCCTGGCCACCGCTGATCAAGATGGATGCAGCAGTGAAGGCGAAGGTGGGGAATATTTTAGATCAATCAAAATGAGCGATGGAGGCCGCAATGTTTTCCTGACAGCTGAATGGAAACATTTGGCGATGCTCAATTTCGAAATTGAGCCATCAGTTCTAACGCTGTTCGTCCCGCGTGGAACAGAGCTTGATTCATGGAATGGTAAAACTTTTGTATCGGTTGTCGGATTTCTCTTTTTGCGAACCCGTGTTCTCGGACTTCCTGTTCCATTCCTCCGAAACTTTGTTGAGCTGAATCTTCGCTTTTACGTCCGGCGCAAAGCCGATGACGGTTGGCGGCGCGGTGTGGTGTTCATTAAGGAAATTGTTCCCAGTGCGGTTATCGCGCTAGTTGCCCGGGAGTTTTACAACGAACCCTACATTGCGCTGCCTATGACGCATCGCATCGAGGATGCGGGCGGCGTGCCAACATCAGCAGAATATTCCTGGCAATTCGCCGGCAAACGCCACGCGATAAAACTGAAAACGCGTGGCGAAGCACAGCCGTTGCGCGCTGGATCTGAGGCTGAGTTCATCACCGAACATTACTGGGGCTATAACAAACAACGAGATGGCTCGACACTCGAATATCGTGTGGAACATCCGCGCTGGCGCGTTCAGGAGACAACAGAACCACATCTTGATTGTGACGTGGTCGGTCTCTACGGCACACCGTTTCATGACAGTCTGAGTCGCGAACCGTCGTCGGCATTCCTCGCGGAAGGTTCAGCTGTGACCGTCTTCAAGGGCGCACGAGTGACGCGATGAATCAGCCAAACACACATCATAAACCAGTTAGTTGGCTGGATTCTCTATGATGACTCCTGCGGATTCTGTCGTCGGTGAATTCCCTTTTGGGAATGCGCGTTGCGCCGGCGTGGATTCGAAATCGCGCCTCTCCAAACCGATTGGGTCAGAGAGAGGCTTCGATTATCGGAAGGCGATCTCCTCCGTGACCTGCGATTGCTGCTTGCGGACGGAACGCAGGTTTGTGGGGCGGATGTCTATCGTTATGCCATGCGGAGGATCTGGTGGGCTTGGCCAGCTTATCTGTTTTCCATTGCGCCAGGCTTACAAAATGTTTTCCACTGGGGTTATCGAACATTCGCTAGAAATCGTTTCCGTGTTTCCTCAGCTTGCGGTCTTGGCGTGAAATAGTGACGCCACTTTCCCTATGTTAACCCGTCGTGCAGCCTTGATTTTGGCGATGTAGGTCTTGCCCCTGTCCATCAACGCGGCGAAGGCGCGTTTGGCTTCTGCGCCATCGGTTGCCCGCGCCGTTTGAGAATCCCAACGGCATTCCGCCCCAAAGCCCAGGGTTGCGCGGCACGCGCTATCCTGGGTCAACATCCCACCAACATTTTCAACCGCAACGCGGTTGCGGCCGCGCTCCGTCCGGAGCGAAATCTTTGTAGAAACACCGCCCACAAAAATTCCCCAAGCCCCATCGGGGCGAAACATGCCGCTCCTGCCCGAACTTGAATCCGTCTTCACGTTTTGAACTGCAAAGATGTCGCCCCGCCGGGGCTTTTCACGGAGCGCGGGGCTGTGACCCGCAACAGGTGCGGGGGCGAGAGGACGCTGGATTACCTGGAGAATTGCTGACGAGGGTCGAGGCTGCGGCTTGGAAAGCCGCGCTCCGAGAATGGCCAAAAATGGATGGTTTCGGCGGTGGCTGTGTAACTGGCTGTTTTTTAAGAGGATAGAGCTTTCTTAACGGTGCAAAAGGGGTTGGTTTGAAGTTGGGGAGGCCCCTTTTGCACGCAAAAAGCGAGGGCTGAAAGTCGCGGAACGGGCTTTTGCGTGCCAAGGGCAGGGGTTGAGTTTGAGGCGGGGGCTGTGGCCTGCGAACGGGCAGGAGGCCGAATCAGCCGGGTAAAACCGGTTTCAGTGTGCGCGGCCAGGCCAGTCGCAGAATAAATCTTTACTCCCCGCGTGCTGTTTTCCAGATTCGCCGCCCGATGTCAGTTGTTATCCCATCCGGTCGCGGCTCCATGCCGGCCGCCTCTGCAACCGCCCCAGCCAGTCAGTTCTCCCCGGCCGCCCTTACGGCTGCCACCCGGCGGTCGCAAGATTACCTGTTGGGCGTTCAGAATCCCGAGGGCTATTGGGTGGGCGAACTGCTCGTGGACTCCACGCTCGTCTCGGACATGGTGGCCTATCACCACTGGTCCGACACCGTGGACCCCGAGTGGCAGCGGCGGGCGGTGAACCACATCTTCGAGCGTCAGCTTGAGGACGGCGGCTGGAACATCTATCCGCACGGTCCTGCGGAGGTGAACGCCACCGTGAAGGCGTATCTCGCGCTCAAGCTGGCCGGCGTCCCGGTCACTGATCCTCGCATGCTCAAGGCGCGTGAGCTGGCCCGCAACCTTGGCGGCGTGCCGCGCATGAACACCTTCTCCAAGCTGTATCTCGCCCTCCTCGGCCTGGTCGGCTGGAACCATGTGCCTTCCATTCCCTGCGAGGTGCTGCTCATCGGCAAATGGTTTCATGTCAACTTCTGGGACATGTCCAACTGGTCGCGGGCCATGCTCGTGCCGCTGGCGATCATCAACCACTTCCGCCCCACCCGGCCGCTGAAGAACGGCGTGAACCTCGACGAGCTGTATCCCGACGGAAAGCGCGAGTTGGAAGAGGCGCTGCGCCCGCGTTACTTCGATTTCGGCCTGCGCAACGCCTTCCTCTGGCTCGACCGCCTGCACAAGCTCGCGGAGTGGGTCGCGCGCAAGAGTGTCCACCCCTTCCGCAAGCGGGCGTTGAAGAAGTGCGAGCAGTGGATGCTGGAACGTTACGAGGGCAGCGACGGTCTGGCCGCGATTTTCCCCGCGATGCTCAACAGCGTCATCGCGCTCGAAGCGCTGGGGTATCCGAAGGACCATCCGATCTTTGCCCGGGAATATCGGGAGTTGAAGCGGCTCGAACATCACACGGCCGATTCCATGCGCATTGAGCCGTGCTTCTCGCCGGTGTGGGACACGGCCATCGTCAGCATCTGCCTCCGTGAATCCGGCGTGCCGGCGGAACATCCGCAACTCCAGCGCGCCGCCCACTGGCTCATCGACCGCGAGATTCGTTTTCGCGGTGACTGGTATCACAAGAACCCCGTGGACGTGGAGCCGAGCGGCTGGGTCTTCGAGTTCAACAACAAGTGGAACCCGGACGTGGACGACACCGCGATGGTGCTGCTCGCGCTGCGCCAGATCCCCACGGCCGACGGGAAGCGTCGTGATGAGTGTTTCCGGCGCGGCTACAACTGGATGCTCGCCTTTCAGTGCCGGGATGGCGGCTGGGCGGCCTTCGACAAGGACTGCACCAAGAGCATTTTGGAGAAGGTTCCCTTTGCCGACCACAACGCGATGCTCGACCCCGAGTGCGTGGACATCACGGCGCGCATCCTGGAAGTCATGGGCCTCGAAGGCGTGTGCAAGGATCATCCGCAGGTGCGGCGCGGGCTGGCCTTCATCAAGAAATCCCAGGAGGAAGATGGTTCCTTCTACGGCCGCTGGGGCGTGAACTACGTCTATGGCACGTGGCAGGTCTTGCGCGGCTTGAAGGCGCTCGACTACGACATGACCGAGCCGTGGCTGCTGCGCGGACGCGACTGGCTTATGTCCGTGCAACACGAGGACGGCGGCTGGGGCGAGCGGTGCAACACCTACGACGATCCCGTCCACAAGGGCAGGGGACCCAGCACAGCGTCACAGACCGCGTGGGCGGTCATGGGCCTCTGCACGTTTGGCGATCCGGATTTGCCGGCGCTTCAGCGGGGCATTGAGTATCTCTGCCGCACGCAGAATCCCGATGGCTCGTGGTCCGAGGACGAGATCACCGGCACCGGCTTTCCGAAGGTTTTCTACCTCAAATACGACATGTATCGGAACGCCTGGCCGCTGCTGGCACTGGCGACCTACCAGCAAATCCTTGATGCGAAGGCGGCGAAAGCCAATGGCCACAGCGCAGGGGCTTCCGCTTCTTCCTCCGCCCGAGTGCCCGCAGCCCTGTCCTGGTGAGCCGCTCCATCCTCGTTTGCTTTGCGGTCAAGGAGGAGGCCGCGCCGTTTCTCCGCCAGCTTCCCGTGGGCGTTGAAACCTTGGTTACGGGCATGGGGGCCGCTGCCGCTGAACGCGCGACGCGGCCTCGACTCGCTGCGCGGGAGTGGGATTTTGTCCTGACCTGTGGCTTCGCCGGTGGGCTGAATCCAGCGCTTCGCTCGGAGACGGTCATCTTCGAGGCGGATGAGAAATTTCCGTTGCTTCAGGAGTTGCGCAAGGCCGGGGCGGCACCGGCACGTTTCCACTGCGCGGACCGGGTGGCAGTTACAGCCGCCGAAAAGTCCCAACTGCGGGCTCGCACCGGTGCGGACGCGGTGGAGATGGAATCGGGCGTCATCCGCCGGCTTTGCCGTGAGCGCGGTGTGCCCAGCGCCACGGTGCGGGTCATTTCCGACGCGGCGCACGAGGCGCTCCCGCTGGACTTCAACACGCTGATGAAACCGGACGGCACACTGAACTTTGGCAAGCTGTTGGGGGCCATCCTCTGTCGTCCGCAGAAAATCCCCGCTCTCATCGCCCTTGGCCAGCGTTCCAAGTCAGCCGCCCAACGGCTGGCCACCGTGCTGCACGAGACGTTGGGTGCGGCGGGCGCTGGCGTGGACGGTCGGTAGTTGCGCCCAAGGGATCGAACTGCGCCATTCGGCTCTGTCCTCGGCTGCGGCAGCCGGCCGTGCTCACTCTTGGAGCCGCGCTGCCAGCAGCTTTGGCTTGCGGTCGCGGAGCGGGAGCCAGACCCGGAACTGGGTGCCTTCATCCACCCGGCTTTCCAGCTCAATCCGCCCGCCGTGGTCACGCACGATCCGCTGCACAATCATCAGGCCCAGTCCGGTGCCCTTGGCCTTGGTGGTGTAGAACGGCTCGAAGATGCGGTTGATCTGATCCTGCGGAATGCCGCCGCCGGTGTCATTGATGTTGAACCAGACGCCGTCCGCGCCCTCACCCGTGGTGAGCGTGAGGGTGCCGCCCTTGGTCATGGCCTGCATGGCGTTCTTGATGAGGTTCACGAGCACCTGCTGGATTTGCACGCTGTCCATCGGCGCAAGCGGCAGGCTGGAGGCCAGCTTCTGCTCGACGTGCAGGCGGCGGTTTTTCAGCTCGGGGCCGAGCAGGGCAAGTGACTCGCGAATTACGTCGTTCAGGGATGCCGGTTGAAGCTTGGGCGGCGATGGGCGGATGGCCTGGAGGAATTGCGAGACAATGTAGTCGAGACGGGTGATCTCACCTTTCGCGACATCGAGATAGCCTTGCAGCTTGTCAGCGACCGCCACGGTCTCGGCGTCGGTCCGGCGCGGCTGGCGGTAGCGGGTGAGGCGCGAGGGTTTCGGCCCTGCGTCGGGCACCCGGAGCTTCTTCAACTCACGCTCCATGAGCTGAAGGTGGATGTGCAGCGCGTTGAGCGGGTTGCCGATCTCGTGTGCGACGCTGGCGGCGAGGAGTGTCAACGCCTGCATGCGCTCGCTTTCGATGGCCTCGAAAGTCTTCAGCCGCGCTTCCGTGGCGTCGTGGAGAATAAGCGCGACCCCAGATGCACCAGTCGCCTCGCCGTCGAGTGGCGCGGCGTAGAGCCGGAGGAAGCGTGGGCGCGGCCACTCAACTTCCAGTTCGTGACGGACCACTTGCCTTCCACCTGAGGCATCGGCCCGGAGCAGGCTTTTCACATCCAGACCGGGCAGGAACCGGGTGATGGGCTGCCCTTCTGAGGAATCGTGCGTCAAGCCAAGCAGCGTGGTGACGGCCTCGTTGAAGTAGAGGACCCGGCCCTGCTCATCCACCACCAGAACCCCGTCCTCGATCACGTCGAAGAGCGTCTCCAGAAAACTGCGCTCCCGGGCGAGCCGTTCGATGACGGTCTGCAAGCCCTGGGTGTCCAGCCGTCCGATGCGGCCAAGCACCTTGTCGAGAAAGCTGGATTTCTGCGGGGGCATCAGCGATGTGGAGCCGGGCTCAGAACCACTTTCGCTTCTTCACATACCACCAGGTTACCAGAGTGGTGAAGGCGGTGAGGCCGAACACGAACGAATAGCCGTGCAGCCATTTTAGCTCCGGCATGGTCTCGAAGTTCATGCCATACCAGGTGCCGATCAGCATCGCCGGCGTGGTGACGATGGTGATGAGCGTCAGCGCCTTGACCGTCTCGCCAGTTTTGTTCGACGTCATGCTCAGGTGGATGTGCAGGATGCCCGTGAGCGAGTCAGTGAAGTTCTGGGCCAGCGTGGCGATGTGGAAGAGGCGGTCGTAAATGTCTCGGAAGTAGGGGACCAGGTGCGCGCGGATGAGCTTGAACTCCCCTTGGGCGAAGCGCTTGAGCACCTCCTGCTGCGGGCCGATGATCTGGCGCAGATGGAGCACCTCGCGCTTGATGCCGATGATTTTGTTCAAGGTCCGCTGCGTGGGGTGCTCCACCACGTCGTTCTCCAGCTCGGCGATTTCCAGCGACAGCTCCTCCAGCGCGGGTTTGTAATTGTCCACGAGTGCATCCAGCAACGTGTGCGCCACGCGGTCCGGAGCGCGGGCAATGTGCATGGTGCTCTTGGTGGCCCGTTCGGCCGTCGTGGAGACGCTTTTCAGCGGCACATCGTGGTAGGTCACGAGAAAGTTCTTCCCCAGAAAGAAGTTCAACTCGCTGGTGGCAAAAACCCCGTCCTTGCGGCTGTAGTCCACCGCATGGATGACCATGAAAAGATAAGGCGAGAACCGGTCCTCATCCTTGGGCGAATATTCTTCGATCTTTGGGTTGGGGCTGGTCTTGATGCAGTCCTCAATCGAGAGCTGGTGAAAGTGAAAAATGCCTTCGAGGATGGTCTTGGACTCTTCGGGGGTGGAGGCCTCCAGATCCACCCAGAGGAACAGGTTCGTGTCCGCGAGCAGGGTGGGCATCAGGAACAGGTCGATGTCCTGAGTGTGCAGGCGGCCCTGGGTGGTGAAGGCAAAGGAGCGAATCATGCGCCGATGGCAAGGATGCTAGGGAGCGGGCTTCCGGCAGGCAAGGAAAGGCTGAACTGTTATCGCGGAGTTTTCAAAGCGGGACATTTTAGCAGTTAGCAAAGCAGGACAGTTTCAACTTGGCCGATTGGTGAAGAGGAGCGTGGGCTTTTGTTGGGCATCGGGTGGCGCGGCTAGTCCGGAGTGATTCGCGGATGAACGCGGGCGCATGACGGTGGGAAGTTTGCAAAGCCGCGCAGGCCACGCGCCACAGCAGTCTCCACCGCCATTCTTTCCCTCGGGCATCGTTCCGCTCGCCCTCCTCCAAGAATGGTGGTGGAGACGGCAGATTCCTGCTTTGCAAATCCCAAACTTGTCCTGCTTTGCTGCTAGAGCTTCGTCGAGGAGGGGCGGATTTCTGACCTGCTCGACTTGGTTGGATCCCGAGGTTTTCGCCGAGGAAATGCACCGGGAAGAATATCGAGGCATTTAGCCACCTTGGAATCAGGAAGCGTGCAGGCGGAGCTGGAGGCCGGGCTGAAATGTGCCGCTGGTGAAACCAAGACCACGTAGCGGCTTTCTAAAAACAATGCGGGAGGGCGGCACACGCCGTCCCCCCGTGGGCTCGTCCGTGCGGACGAAAAAAACTGAGGAGCGGGCCGCGCTGGGCGTGGCCTGCCCCTTACTCTGGGACAGTGCGGTAGGCGCGGTAGAAGCGCTTGCCCTGGCCCGGCGAACTCGGATCAATCACCAGATACGGGCTGGAGGGAAGCGTGACATTCGTAAGCATTAGCCAGTTCGTGGTGCCCGCATTCATAACGTCCGCGTAATCCACCCGGAACTGCTGCCCAACCGGCCCGGCCAGTATCGTGCCCGCGTAGAACTTCAAATCGCCGAAGTAGATCAAATCCGCGTTGGCGCTCGTCACGCTGCCTGCCGCATTCGTGATGACCACCCGGTAAGAGCCTGCGTCCGCTGCCGTGAGGTTCGCGAGGGCGAGTGTTGCGGTTGTCGCGCCCACGAGGTTTGTCCCGTTGAACTGCCACTGGTAGAACAGAGGGGCCGTGCCGGCAGCGGTGACGGACAGTGTCACGCCACTGCTCAGGGCGAAGGTCTGCCCGGTCGGTGGCGTGGTGATGCTGGGCGGGAGGACGACGACGGTGAGCGACACCACGCCGCTCGTCACCGCGCCGGCGGCGTTGGTGATGACCAACCGGTAGTTGCCGCCCTGGCCGAGCTGCACATTGGGGAGCGTGAGGTTGCTGTTCGTGGCGTTCATGACCGGCGCGCTGGCGAAGAACCACTGATACGCCAGCGGTGCGGTGCCTGTGGCCGTGACGCCGAATTGAACGGTGTCACCGACGGTGTTTGTCACGTTCGCAGGTGGCCCGGCTGTGATTTGTGGCGGCACCAGCACCGTCAGTGCGGCCACCGCGCTCGTGATTGCGCCGAAGGAATTCGTGATGACCACCGTGTAATCACCGGCCTGATGGACCTGCACGCTATTTAATGTGAGCGTGTCAATGTTCGCTCCACTGAGGTCGCCGCCTCCGCGACGCCACTGGTAGCTCAATGGCGCGGTGCCAGCGGCGGCCACGGTGAAGCCCACGTTTGCGCCCTGGTTGACCGTCTGGCTTAGCGGCTGAGTCACGATCGATGGAGCGGTCCCGCCAGCCTCGGGGGTGAACAGGACCTGATCCAGCCAGCCCCGGTCCGCGCCCGCGCTGCCTGAGGCGTTCTTCCTATACTGCCAGCTTACGGTGTGAGGCCCGGGACCGGTGAGCGTCACCGTCACTGGCACCCAACCGACCTCGCCTGAGATGGTTTGGAGGGTGGCGGGATTCCAGTCTGATTGGAACGACAGGGTGTCAGCGTTGGTCTCGGAGGAAACCTTCCACCAGAAACTTAGCGTGCCTGGCCCCGTGATGGTGCCTTCAACAAAGGCCACCCCGTTGTCACTCAGCATCGGGCTTTCAGCGGCGTCCACGCCGTCGTGCGTAGTCGAGGTCTGTCCATACCAGCCGGGGTCAGTGCCCAGAATGCCGCTGCCGCTGGTGAAGATGTCTGGCGTCGAGAAATCGATCGCCTCGGTAAGGGTGAGCGTCCGAAGGAAGAAATGCACGTCGTTCACCGTGCTGCCGGCGTTGACGGTCAAGGTCACTGCCGCAGCATGACTAGTCGCATTGGGATACCATTGCGCCGACAACCGGTTGTCTCCCGGCACGAAGCGGGCCTTGTAGTTCCCAGGTTGCAGATATGACATCACGTAGTTCGGGCTGCTGGGCCCGAACAAGTAAACCATCTTCGAACTAATCAGATTCTGCGCCCCCGCCTCGTAAATCTCCAGATTTCCGACCAAATGCTGGGGCCCGCCAGAACCCGATTCCAGCTTCCGGACGCTGCCAGCCAACTGGCCCCGGGCCGGGTCGTTCACGACATTCAGCGCCACATGCCGCTTGGAGGTTTCGGAAATCCCGGTTTGGAACGTGCCCGTAAAAGTGTAAGCCCGAAGGATCGTCATACCAGGATCAGCTCCCGGCGCCACTTGGAAGGTGGTCTCCACGCGAGTGTTGGCGTCGAACCAAGTGGTGTTGGCGTTGCTCAGGGTGAGGCCTTCCCAACCGACGCCCAATGGACCGGTGCCTTGGGCATAGAAGGTATTGGTCTCGTCACCCTTGTTGGTCATCGTGGGCAGGTTCAAGCCGATGCTCGTCACTTTGGGGCTGGAGGGCACGCTGACATTGACCGTGAGCTGACGGCTGTAGCCATCGGGCGTGCTCACAGTCAAGGTAGTGCTCCCGCTCTCGTTGACAAAGAGCCGGTGGTTTCCGAAGGAGGCATCGCGGGTCACCAGCAAGATCGACGGATTGCCTGAAGTCAAAGTCGCGGCACTGGTGTCCAGCGAAGTTTGTGCAGCGTCATACAGCGTGAAGCTGAAGCCGTAAAATTCCCCTTGGGCGGTGAGGTTGAGCGGTCCCAATAGTTCGACCCCAGAGTTGTAGAACTTCAAATCGGCCACCGTGACCACCTGAAGTTCAAACGGTGTCAGCCGGGCAGCCGAACCGCTTTCTGTAGCCTGCACATTCCAGAGATTCGTCCCGGCGGCGAGCGACGTCGTGTCCACCTTCATGATCCCGCCTCCGGACTGGCGCATCGGCAACGGGGTGAACGTGGCAATGGACGGATTATCCACCAGGGAAAGATTGATTCCGCTGGCGGTGGTGAAGCCGTTCAGCATGTCCACCTTGAGCACAACAGTCGCGAGCGTGCCCTTGATGACCTTCAGTGGCGTGCTCAGCACGTCCACCGTGAAGTTCGGCGAGGTCATCTGCACGTCGAAACTCCCGTCCGCTTCGACGAAGTCCCGGTGCAACGTGAGGCGTCCGTTGCGCACTGGCTCCTGCAAGGTGAGGGAGACTTGCGTGTCCGCCCAGTTCTGAACCGTGACGCCCGCCACGGAATCACGCACTTTCACCTGGCCTGGGCTGGAGCCGAAGTTCTGCCCGGTCACAATGATGGTGGTGCCATACGGGCCGCGGTCGGGACTGACCGTTGAAACCACGGGGACGACATCGGCGGTCAGCGTGCTCGAAGTCACCGACACATCGTCCACGTTGAAATCGCCGAAATCATCTTTGGCAAGGCCGATTCCTGTCAGCTTGCGTGCATCCGGTGGAAAGGTGTAGTTCGCGCTGAAGACCGCCCAGTCCGCCACGGCACTGTTGTCCGGGTTCAGCACTTTGACCCGCCGCTGTTCATTCCCGGTTGTGACGTATTGAAGATACACTGCGGCGGTTTTGCCAGCCGGGGCCGATATTTTCTGCAATTTGCAGGAGACAGTCACCTGTTGGCTCGCGATGTTTGTCACGTTGAGGCTCTGGTAGATAATCTGCCCCATCCCGCCACTGCCGGGCGGATGGATGCCCACGTAGCCAGCTTGCAACGGATTCCAGTTTCCCCAGGCGGCATCCACCTTCCACGCCTGCAATCCGTCCGTGAATGAGCCGTTTCTGAGCAACTCGCCGCCGATGGCTTGGCTGCCAGCCAACAGCGCGCATGCCAACACCCGGAGACCTGCGCTTCTGAGGCGGTGGAATGCGCGGGTCACGCTAGCGTTGAAACAGTGATTGAACGTGTCACGATGTGTAAGATGAGTCTTCATGGATCCACCGCTCGCACGCCGGCGATTCGCGGCTCCCCGCTTTTTGCCTTTTTGCAGTCAAAAATAGCAGGGAAACTCAACTGTCGTTGACAGCCGCATTGCAAGTAGAGACTGACCTAGGGAAGGCAGAGCCGACAGCAGGGCGGATTAAGCGGGGGCGACCCGGGGGGACTGGGTCCGTGCCAAAATCGTGGTCGGGCTGGGTTCAACAACGACGGTTTTGCCGAATTGACAACATCTGTGAACGGCCAAAAACAGGGGTGAGACGGTCGGGCTGGTTGCAACTGGATGCTGTAGCTTTCCCTGTCTCTTCACGGAGAACCTTGTTAACAAAGGGTGGTGCCCCGGGTAGGACTCGAACCTACGATACCATTCCACCCCAACAATACGTGGATTTGTTGAGATATTTAACACTGCAGAACACGATTGACACCGGCTACTGTTGTAACAAATGCTGTAGCTGTCATGGCTAGCTTACGACGTGTTCCCCGGTCACCGTATTGGATCGCGTGCTTTACCCTCCCCGATGGAATCCGCACCAACCGTTCGACCGGAACGGCGGACAGGCGGCAGGCACAACGTATCGCGAACGACTTCGAGGATGCTGCTGCTGAAGCCAAGGCGGGGCGCCTGACGGAAGCCCGTGCCCGCAAGACCATCGCCGACATTTTTGCCATCGGAAACAAGGATGCCCTCCCGAGTGCCAGTGTGAAGGACTATTTGGAATCCTGGCTGAAGCGGAAGGAGCTGGAGGCGGGGGAAGCCACGCATGCCCGTTACGCGGTGATTTGCCGACAGTTCCTCGCTCATCTAGGACCGAAGGCGGGACGTGACCTGCTGCAAGTGACCGCCAAGGAGTTCGTGAGCTTTCGTGATTTCCAGGCGGGCAAGCTTTCCGCGAACTCAGTGAACATCTGCTTGAAGGTGCTGCGGGCAGCGATGGCTCAAGCGGTGCGGGATGGGTTGATCGACAACAACGAGGCCTCTCGGGTCAGCCTGCTCAAGCGCGAGGACAAGTTTCAGCGTCGGCCATTCACCCTCCCGGAACTGCGCCGAATTCTTGAGGTAGCTGATGAGGAATGGCGAGGGTTGATCCTGTTTGGCCTCTATACCGGCCAGCGTTTGGGCGATCTGACCATGTTGACGTGGCAGAACCTCGACCTTGGACGCCGTGAGTTACGCCTCTCCACCGAGAAGACCGGGCGACGGCAGATCATTCCCTTGTCGAAGCAGCTCGTTCAGTATATTGAAAGTCTGCCAGCTGGTGACGACCCCAAGGCACCGCTGTTTCCTCGAGCTTACGCTGTGGCCACTAATGGAACAACCGGCGGCAGAAACTCGAAGCAGTTCCACGCGATTCTTGTGCAGTGCGGACTTAGCCGCCCGCAGAAGCAAAAAAGCGATGAGAAGAGCAAGGGGCGCTCCGCCAGGCGCGAGCAAAACGAGCTCAGTTTCCACTGCCTCCGCCACACCGCGACGAGTTTGCTGAAGAACGCCGGCGTTTCGGAAGTGGTTGCGCGTGACATCATCGGTCACGACAGCGCAGCGGTGAGCGCAAATTACACCCACGTCGATGAGGATACCAAGCGCAAGGCCGTGGACATGCTGCCGGACATCTTCCTCGGCAAGTAGCCAGTGGACGCTTCTGTGGTAGCAGGCTTGGTGGCGTTGTTTGCTGGGCAGTCCGGCCTCTCCCTTCGTTGCCTGAGTCCCTCGGTTCAGGACGACACTGTAAGAATCCCCGCTGCGTTCTCGCTGTTGATGGCATGAAGCTTAACGCAACGACGACAACTGCGGTCCAAGCCAACGACCAAACAGCGATCACCCCTGAGTTCATCCGCTTGCCAAAGCC
>Ga0255092_1000573_pt1 | contig 13591 bp, 10 predicted proteins | sample Colum_Yuk_RepC_8_2_FD_188454 | JGI IMG/M metagenome (GOLD analysis project Ga0255092, IMG submission 188454) | Freshwater microbial communities from Columbia River, Oregon, United States - Colum_Yuk_RepC_8d | ecosystem: Environmental > Aquatic > Freshwater > River | place: USA: Oregon...
GACAAGCCCCGTCGCCTCTACGAGATCTTCAAAGCCGCCGGCACGCCGGACGAGGCCCGCACCTTCGAATTCGCGTTGCCGGTGATCGGATTGCAGGACTGGTCCGCGCTGCGAGCCCCGCCCTGATGGCAGCCGCGCTCCAGCCGACACCAACATTGACGAACCCCGCAGCGTCATCTTAGATCCGTGGCACCGGATTGACCCATTTCAACTCACAGCCCACACCTCACCATGCCCCCGAAACCCGAAGCCAAAGCCATCGAAACCAAAGCCGATTCCAAAGCCGCTGACGCCGCCAAAGCCGCCTCCGCCACCAAGCAGCGCGACCTCGATGCCGCCATTTCCACCATCACCAAAAGCTACGGCGAAGGCGCCATCATGCGCCTCGGCGTGGCCACCGCGCTTCGGCAGATTGAAGTCATTCCCACCACGGCCCTCGCGCTCGATCTCGCGCTCGGCGTGGGCGGCGTGCCGCGCGGGCGCGTCATCGAGATTTTCGGCCCCGAGTCCTCCGGCAAGACCACGCTGATGCTCCACATCATCGCCAACGCGCAGAAGTCCGGCGGCCTCGCGGCGTTCATTGACGCCGAGCACGCGCTCGACCCCGCCTATGCCAAGAAACTCGGCGTCAACCTCGACGACCTGCTCGTCTCCCAGCCCGACTCCGGCGAAGAGGCGTTGACCATTTGCGAGACCCTTGCCCGCTCGAACGCCCTCGATGTCATCGTCATTGACTCCGTCGCCGCGCTCGTGCCCAAGGCGGAACTCGAAGGTGAGATGGGCATGGCCACGATGGGCATGCAGGCCCGCCTCATGAGCCAGGCGCTGCGCAAGCTCACCGCCATCCTCAACAAGGGCAAGACCACCTGCATCTTCACCAACCAGCTCCGCGAGAAGGTCGGCGTCATGTTCGGCAACCCGGAGACCACGCCCGGCGGCAAGGCGCTGAAGTTCTACGCCAGCGTGCGCATGGACATCCGCCGCAAGGACACGCTCAAGGACGCAGCCGGCAACGCCACCGGCAACCACGTCCGCGTGAAGGTCGTGAAGAACAAGGTCGCGCCGCCCTTTGCTGAGGCCGAGTTCGACATCATCTACAACCACGGCATCGACAAGGAAGGTAGCATCCTCGACGTGGGCATCGAGAACGGCGTCGTGGAGAAAAAAGGCGCGTGGCTGCAATTCGCTGGCGACCTCATCGGCCAGGGCAAGGAAGCGGCCAAGAAGGCGCTCGCCGAGAAGCCCGACCTCGCGAAGAAGATCGTGGAAGCCATCATGGCCAAGCGTGCGGTGGCGGTGCCGGCGGCGTGACTACAGTCAGGCCATCTCGCACTTCATGCCGCCCTCGCTACCCATCGAAATCGCTTCGAGGCAGTCTTGGAAGACATTAGCGTCGCCAGAAGCCCGCGCAGATTTGGCCTTCGCTGAAGCTTACTCTGTCGAAGATTTCGAGCGTATCAAGCGAGGGGTTATTCCCCAGGCAATGGAGGACAAGTGGTTTGTATTTTACGAAGAGCCGTGGCTTTACTTTCATCGTAGTTGGACCGGTTTTTGTATCTATGGCGTCCGGTTTCAGTCGTCGGCTTCGGTAGCTACTCCAGTCGAATCTTGGGTCAGTCGGGACATCAGCCAATACAAGGAGACGCGGACTGACTACGATCGTGCAATGCTCAAGTTCTTGATTGATGCTTTCTTGCTTGGGAGGCGCGCTACTTTTCCGGTCCCCAACGACGTGTCAGCGAGTGCGCCCAGTGGTCTTTACCAACACCACTTGGTTGGCAGGGCATATCCAGAGGTTACACATCCTTCAGGCGAGCCACTGGTTCGCTCCCCTTGGAAACGGTTTATGGAGTGGCTTAGGAAGAGATGAGGAGTTCAATGCTGTGCTGAGTGCCACTGAACGCGCTGCAAACCATAGCGTCCTCCGCAGTTGCACCGCTACGCGGTGCCATCCCTTTCTGCCGTTCCCCGTGGGTTGCACCCACGGCTACGGTTGTTTCAGCCCTCCGGGCTGCAAGCGATGTTCACGAGGACCGATGGTGCCATGGAGTGCGGCGAGTTCTCGCCGCTTTCCGCAGGCGACTCGTCGCCGTCTGCTCACTGTGGCATTCGAATGGCAGGTGCATCTTTGCTCGCGCCAGTGGCAACGCGGTCGAACTTCCACTCTCCCTATGCATTCGACGGCGACAAGTCGCCTGCGGAAAGCGGTGACGAGTCACCGCACTCCATAAGGCGCTTGGACTTCGGTCGTCTTTCGAAAATCCGTGACGAACCGCCTTCCTCCACTTCCCATCTCTGACAATTTCGTTGCCCGGCCAGCCAAACGGTGAATCGTTGAGCCGTGACGCCGCCGCCTTTATCAGCGCAACCCAAGCAGCCAGCGCGCGGCGCGGTATCCCAACCCACGAACCGCTTCGTCGGCACTTCGTCGGAGCGCGATGAGGAGTTCGATGACTCCGAGGAGCCGCTGCCGCGCACGCAGTTTCTCCCGGACCATTCGCTGACGGCCATCGCCTGGAACGACAGCCCGGACATCGGCTTTCGCGCGAGCCTCAATCCCTATCGCGGCTGCGAGCACGGCTGCATCTACTGCTACGCGCGGCCCACCCACGAGTATCTCGGCTTCTCCAGCGGCCTCGACTTCGAGACGCGCATCATGGTCAAGGAACGCGCGCCGGAGCTGCTGCGCGCGGAGCTGGCGTCGTCGAAGTGGCAGCCGCAAGTCATCGCCATGAGCGGCGTGACGGACTGCTACCAGCCGGTCGAGCGGAAGCTGGAACTCACGCGCCGCTGCCTCGCCGTGCTGGCGGAGTTCCGCAACCCGGTCGGCATCGTGACCAAGAACCGGCTCGTCACGCGGGATATTGACCTCTTGCAGGAACTCGCGCGGCACAGCGCCGTCGTCGTTTACATCTCACTCACCACGCTCGACACGGAGCTTCGCCGCGTGATGGAGCCGCGCACATCGCCGCCCGCCGCCCGGCTCGCGACGATTTCCGACCTCGCCCGCGCCGGCATCCCGGTCGGTGTGCTGACCGCGCCGATGATTCCCGGCCTGAACGACCACGAGCTGCCGCAGCTCCTCGGCGCGGCGGCGGATGCGGGCGCGCAGTTCGCCGGCTACGTGACGCTGCGGCTGCCGTATCAGAACAAGACGCTTTTCGAGCAGTGGCTCACGGAGCATTTCCCGCTGCGGAAGGACAAGGTGCTCGCCGGCATCCGCGCCGTGCGGGAGGGCGACTTGAACAACACCGAGTTTGGCACGCGCATGCGCGGCAGCGGCCAGCGCGCGGACCAGATTGAGAAACTGTTCGAGGTCGGCTGCCGCAAGGCGGGGCTGAACCAGCGGGAGTTGCAGTTGTCCACCGCCGCCTTCCGCCGTCCCGGCGGCGTGCAGATGGAGTTGATCTAGCGCGGGGTCGGACGCGGCGGACGCTCAATCAGTCACGGGCAGGAGGATGGTGAACTCCGTGAAGCGGTCGGGCTCGCTCGTCACTTTAATCTCACCCTTGTGCGCCTTGATGATGTCGTAGCAGATCGAGAGCCCCAGGCCCGTGCCGAGGCCCGTCGGCTTGGTGGTGAAGAAGGGCGTGAACAGCTTCTTGAGCGTCTCCGCCGACATGCCGGTGCCGTTGTCCCGCACGCGGATTTCGGCAAAGCCCGGCTTCCGTCGTGTGGAAACGCGGATGGTTGGCACAAAACCCGGGCCGGCGTGCTTGCCGCGCTCGATGGCCGCGTAGGAGCCGTTGTTGACCATGTTGAGCAGCACCCGCCGCAGGTCCTGGGACACAACTTCCATGGGCGCAAGCGACGCGTCGTAGTCGCGCTCCAGCACGAGGTTGAAGCTCGGGTCGTTGGCCCGGAGCGCCTGGTAGGCGAGGTTCGCCGAGTCTTCCACCAGGTGGTTGAGGATGACCTTTTCCTGCTTGTCCGCACGGCCGCGCGAGGCGGCCATCATGCTCTGCACGATGCCGTCGGCGCGGCGGCCGTGCTCGTTGATCTTGCCGCAGTTGGAGGCGAGGTCGTTGAGGATGTCGTCCACGATCTCCGCGGTTTCCCCGGGCAGGACCGCCCGGTGCGCGGCGATCTCCTCACGCAGCTCGTTCACCAGCCGCAGGGAGAGGGCGGAGAAGTTGTTCACGAAGTTGAGCGGGTTCTTGATCTCGTGCGAGATGCCGGCGGTGAGCTGGCCCAGGGAGGCCATCTTCTCCTGGGTGATGAGCTGGTTCTGCATGGCCTTGAGCTTTTCCAGCGTGGTGTGCAGCTCGTCGTTCTTCGACTTCAGCTCGCTGGTGCGGTCCGCAACGCGTTGTTCCAGCGTGCGGTAGAGCAACGCGTTTTCCAGCGAGATGGCGGCCTGGGAGGAAAGCAGGTTCAACACCTTGAGGCGGTCGGCGGTGAAGACGTTGGGCGCCAGCCGGTTTTCGAGGTAAAGGACGCCGGTGAGCTTGCCCTGGTGGACGATGGGCAGGCAGAGGGCGGACTTCACCTTCTGGGCGATGATGTAGGGATCGGCGGTGAAGAGGCCGGCCTCGACGGCGTTGTCCAGCACCACGTGTTTGCGGGTGCGGGCCACATAATTGACCATGGAGACGGGCAGGCGGGTGGAGGTGGCGATCGGCTCGGAGAGCATGACCCGCTCCTGGGACTCGTCCACCGCGCCCAGAGCCTGGATGAGCAGCGCGCCTTCGTGCTCGAGGATCAAGGCACCGCTCTGCGCGCCGGCGTTTTCCATGAGCAGGCGCATGAGCTTGCGGAGCAGATTCTCGAGGTTGATCTCACCGAGGATGCTCTGGGAGGCCTTGATGACGGTGGCCAGGTCCAACTGGGCCTCGCCGGTGCTGGAAGCACCGCTGGTGCTCACGCTGGCAGAGGCGTCCACGGTGGTGCGGGCATGCACTTTGGGCAGCAGCTCCGGATGTTTGGCCTCCAGGTCGAGCACCTTCGTGGCGGCCCCGCTGCGCTCGTAGGCGTGGCGGGCCTCCATGATGTAGGCCTTGGCGATGTTGCGGCGGTTCTGCTGGAGGAAGCAGCGGGCGGCCAGCTCGTTGGCCAGCGCCTCGTCCATGACGAAGCCGTTCTCCCGCGCGTGGTGGATGGCTTGATCGTAAAGAGCCTCGGCCTCCTTGCGCTGGCCGGCCAGCCGGGCGCGCTCGGCCTTGATAAGCAGGCTCTTGTGCAGGTAGTTCTCCGGGCAGTTCTCCGCCCAGATGTCCATCTGCCTGGCATTCGCGGCGAAGGCCTCTTCCAGCTCCTTGCGCTCGCCTTCCGCGGTGCGTTCGATGACGCCGACGAGGATGAGGGAGTGGAGGAAGCCGGCCTTGGCCACGTAATAGGTGGCGAAGAGCGCCTGCATCAAGTTGTTGGCCTGCTGGGCGTGGTTCAACGCGGTGTGGTAATCCTCGAAGAGCAGGTGCAGATAGGCCTTGAGGATGTGGTGCCAGAGGATGCCGATGGCGTAGCCGCGCTGCTTCAGGTTCTCGACGACCTTGTCCTCGTCGAAGGTGTCGTCGCTGAGCGAGAGCCGGTTGTGGGTGAGCCCGCGGAGGCCGGCGTAGAACTGGTGCGTGAACAGCACTGCGTGATAGCGCAAGGTGTCCCCGGTCCACTTGAGGAAGCCGGCGAACTTCTGGATTTCGCGGCAGACCTCCCGGGCCGGCACGCCGCAGAAGCCGAGGTAGTTCGTGTAGTTGAAGGGCATCCACCCGCCGTAGATGACGTCGCCGGATTCCAAGCCGGCTTGATAGGCCTCCTTGAGATGGGGCAGGGCCTGCTGGAGCGGGCGCCGCCAGTGCTGGATGAAGACGCCGAAGACGAAGTTGACCTTGCAGCGAATCTCCTCGTTCTTCAGCCGCGCGTTGAGCTTGATGCCCAGCTCGCCGTATTCGAGGCCGGTCTTGTAGTCGCCAAACGCCGCGCCCAGCACCATGCCCCAGAGCGCGTAGGCGTAGGCGGAGACGTCGGCATTGCCGTGCTTGAGCGAGATGTTGACCATCTTGAGCGCCACCATGGTCATCAACTGGCTGTTGCCCAGGTAATAGGCGGGCGGGATGATGCCCATCAGCATCCGCATCACGGCGCTCTTCTCCGCATCCGCCAGCTCGGGCGAGTCGATCAACGAGGCAATGCTGCGGCCCGCCAGATTTTCCTGCGTGAGCGCCACCTCGGCCATCAGCGCCTCGACCTTGGGGCTGAACTCCATGTCCACACCGAACAGGCGCAGGCCGGCCAGACTCATGTTCGCGGACTCGACCAGCTTGCCGAGGTTGGAGTAGGCGGCGGCCTGGATGCCGGTGAGCGCGGCCTGGTCCAGGCGGTTGCGCGTCCGGGCGGTGACACTCTGCACGAGCTGGTCCGCAACCTCGGGATGGGAGCAGAGGAACTCGCACTCAATGCGGTCCTTGTAGAGGCCGAAGGCCATCTCGTAATTCCGCTCCCAGTCGTCGGCCGTCAGCCAGTCGGTGGCCAGCGTCAGGTGCCGGAGCGCGGATTCGTAGGCGGCGGATTGCTTGGCCTTGCGGCCGGCGATCAGGTTGAGGCGGACCAGTTGCTCGCGCTCGCCCACCTCGGTGATGAGGTCGCGGCCCGAGTTGAGATGCCGTGTGATTTCAAAGATCCGACCCGCCAGTCCGGCTTCCGTGGTGTCCCGGCGCAGCAAGCGGCCGATGTGCAGGTGCAGCGCCGGCCGTTCCGGCTCGGGCACGAGCGAGTAAGCCGCCTGCTGCACGCGATCGTGGACGAACTTGCACTGCACCTGCGCCTTCGCGGCCTCCTCGGTCGAGAACTTCGCAAAGTGGCGTAGACGATCTGCGGCGTCTGCACCAGCCCTTCGCGCACGGCTTCCCACAAGGCGGCGGCGGTGTCGCGCGGCGACTGCTCCAGCACCACGGCCAGCTCGTGCAGGTTGAACTGGTTGCCCAGGCAGGCGGCCGTCTTGAGGCTGGCACGCGTCTTCTCGTCCAGGGTCAGGATCTTGTCGGCCATGAACTCCACCACGTTGTCGGTGTAGCCCTTGGCCTCGATCTGCGCCGCGTCCCACCGCCACCGGCCGGCGGCGGGATCATACTTGAGCAGCCCCTCCCGGTGCAGCGAGGCAAGGAAGACATTCGCGAAGAACGGGTTGCCCGCCGTTTTCGCCATCACGATTTCCGCGAGCGGACGGGCCTCGGATGCATCCGTCCGCACCACGCCGGAGACGAGCTCGGTGAGATGGTCGAGGGTCAACGGTCCCAAAGTGAGCGTCTCGTGCAGCGTGCCGGACTTGGCCAGCTCGCCGAGCATCAGCATGAGCGGGTGCGAGGCGGTGACCTCGTTGTCGCGGTAAGCGCCGATGATCAGCAGGTAGCTGTTGTCTGGGTCGGACATGATCGTCTGGATCATCTGCAACGACCCGGCGTCGGCCCATTGCAGGTCGTCCAGGAACACCACCAGCGGATGGCTTGCCTGGGCGAACACGCTCACAAACTCCTGGAAGACGAGCTTGAAGCGGTTCTGGGATTCCAGCGGGGGCAGATAGGGGACCGGCGGCTGCTGGCCGATGATGGCTTCCAGCTCGGGAATGACCTCCACCACCACCTGCGCATTGGGGCCGAGCGCCTTCAGCAAATCCTTGCGCCAGTCGCCCAGGACGGCCTCGTCCGACGTGAGGATCTGCCGGAGCAGCTCGGTGAACGCCCGGATGAACGCGCTGTAGGGCACGCCGCGCTCGAACTGGTCGAACTTGCCGGAGGTGAAATAGCCGCGCTCCTCGACGATGGGCTTCTGCACCTCGTTCACCAGCGCTGATTTGCCGATGCCCGAGTAACCGCAGATCAGCATCATCCCCGTGCTGCCCTCGGCCACGCGCTTGAACATGCGCAGCAGCTCGGCCCGCTCCGCATCGCGGCCGTAGAGCTGCTGCGGGATCTGGAATTTCTCCGAGCTGTCGTGCTGCGCCGGCACGAAGCCGGCCAGCGAGGTGCCGGCCCGGATGCGCGTGAGGCACTCTTCGAGATCACGCCGCAGGCCGTAGGCGCTCTGGTAGCGCTCCTCCGCGGTCTTGGCCAGCAGCTTCATGACGATGGCGGAAACCGCCTCGGGCACCCCCGCGTTCCGCGCATGCGGTGGCTCCGGTGTCCGCGCGATGTGGCAATGCACCCACTCCATCGGATCATGCGCCTCGAAGGGCAGCACCCCGGTCAGCGCCTGATACAAGGTCACTCCCAGCGAGTAAAAATCCGTCCGGTAGTCAATCGCCCGGTTCATCCGCCCCGTCTGCTCCGGCGACATGTAGGCCAGCGTGCCCTCAATCCGGTCCGGGCTGGTGATGGCCTGGCTCTCGCGGTCGAGCACCGAGGCATGCTCGAAGTCCGTCAGCCGTGCCTCCCAAGTCTTGACGTTGACGATCAGATTGTGCGGCTTGACGTCCCGGTGAACGATGTTGCGCTGGTGGAGCTGCCCCAGCACCTGCACCACCTGCACGGCGATCTGAAGGGTGCCCTCCAAATCCACGCGACCCTGCTCCAGCAAGCCCTTGAGCGATTCCCCGCCAATGTCCTCCACCACCAGCCAGGTGCGGCTGCCGTGCTGCACCAGCTCCAGCACCCGGATCACGCCCGGCAGGTTCAACTGCTGGTTGAAGTCGAACTCGTGCTTCAGCCGGGCGGTCTCCGCCGGGGTGGGATACTCGTTGGTGTTGGTCTTGAGGATGACCGGCTGGCCGTCCGCCAGCCGGCGGCCGCGATAAACCTGGGTCCGCTCGGCCTGGACGAGCAACTGCTGAAGCTGGAATCAGGGGACTGTGATCATGGCATGATGCGAACCCGCACTGAACGTATTTCCTATGGGACGCGCGCGAGGTTTAGAGCATTTGCCACGCAAAGTCCACCGAAGTTCGGCGCGCTCCAGCTCAGCTCCGTTGGTTGCCCAAGCCCGGCGGCCGTGACCGGCAGACTCCGATCACGGCTTGATGACGCGCACCCGGTGCGCCTCGCTGTCGCCAATGAACACGCTGCCGTCCTTGTCCACCCACAAGCCATGCAGGCGCGCGAGCTTGCACTTGAGCGGGTCACCGTCCGGGCCGTCGCCCTTCTCGCCGGTGCCGCAGATGAGTTCGAGCGTGCCCTTCTTCACGTCCACCATGCGCACGCTGTGGCTTTCGGTGTCGGCGAGATACACGTTGCCATTGGGCGCGACGGCAATGCCCTTCGGGCCGGAGAGCGTCGCCTCCTTCGCCGGACCACCGTGGCCGGTGAAGCCCTTCTTCCCGGTGCCCGCGATGTGCTGAATCTTCCCGGCCTTGAGGTCGAACTTGAACACCTGGTTGCCCTCGCGCGTGGCGAGCCAAAGGTTCCCTGCGGCATCGAAGTCCAGCGAGCGCGGGCCGTTGAGCGGCGTGCCCGCGATGGGCGATCCATCGGGCGTGGGGCCGGCCTTACCCACCCCGGCGAAGGTGCTGATGACGCCGGTCTTCATGTTGACCTTGCGGATGACGTGGTTGCCGATGTCGCAGACGAAGAGGTCACCGGCGGGGTCGAACTGGATGCTGTGCGGCTGCTTGAACTGCGCGTCCTTCGCCGGGCCGCCGTCGCCGGAGTAACCCGCCTTGCCGGTGCCTGCGAAGGTCGTGATGACGCCGGTCTTCAGGTCCACCTTGCGCACGGCGTGGTTGGCCATGTCCACGATGTAGAGGTCGCCGGCTTTGTCGAAGCGGATTTCGTGCGGGAGGTTGAACGCGGCTTGCAACGCCGGGCCGCCATCGCCGGTGTAGCCCTTCTGCCCGCTGCCCGCGACGGTGTGAATCTTCCCGTCTGGCGTGACCTTGCGCACGCGCTGACCGGTGTATTCGCAGAACCAGATATTGCCGTCCGGCCCGCGCACGACGCCGAAGGGATTGTTGATTTGCGCCGCCGTCGCCGGGCCGCCGTCGCCGGAGAAGCCAGCTTGTCCAGTGCCCGCGAAGGTGGCGGTGGTGGCGGCGCGGGCGCAGGGGGAAAGCAGCGCAGCGGTGAGCGCAACGAGGCCGAGAAAGCGAAGCGGTGTCATCATGTTGCCGCGAGCGTAACACAGCCGGGCGTGGAGCCAAGAACGTAGGACAGCGCATCTTGCCTGACCTCCAATTAGCAGCAGCCGCTTGAGCGGGGACTGAAAGTTAAAAGGACAGGCAGGACGCGCTGTCCTACTTGGTGTAGGAGACGAGGTGACGAGTCTCTGACCTGCGCGGGCTTCTTTTTGAAGAGAGACTCCTCACGTCGTCTCCTGCGACGATCACTTCGGCCCGCCCAGCTTGCGGCGATGCTTCCACAGCTCGCCCGGCTTGAAGATGCCTTCGGGCGTGATGATGCCGGTGATGAGTTCCGGCGGCGTGACATCGAAGCCCGGATTGCGCGCCCCGCTCGTCGGATTCGCCACCCGCACATAAGCGCGCTCCCCGCCCTTTTGCCTTTCACCTTTTACCTTTTGCCTTTGCACCACTCCCCACGCCCCGAGCACTTCGCTCTCACTCCGTTCCTCGATGGGAATGTCCCGCCCGGACTTCATCTCCCAGTCAATCGTCGAGCGCGGGATGGCGACGTAGAAGGGGATGCCGTGGCGCTTCGCCAGCACGGCCTTCGTGTAGGTGCCAATCTTGTTCGCCACCTCGCCGGTGCGGCCCAGCGTGCGGTCGCTGCCCACGATGACCAGGTCAATCTCCCCGCGCCACATGAGGAAGCCGGCGGCGTTGTCGGCGATGATTTGGTGCGACACGCCCTGCTGCGCCAGCTCCCACGCGGTGAGCGTCGCGCCCTGCGAGCGCGGGCGCGTCTCGTCGCAGAAGACGTGGAACTTGCGGCCCGCCGCCTGCGCCGCATACATCGGCGCGGTGGCGGTGCCGATGTCCACGAAGGCCAGCCAGCCGGCGTTGCAATGCGTGAGCACGCGCATCCCGTCGCGAATCAACTTCGCGCCGTGCTGGCCGATGGCTTTGCAATGCGCCACGTCCTCGTCGGCGAAGTGCTCGGCGGCGGCGAGGGCGAGGGCCTGCTGCTCGGCGACGGTCGTGCCGACGGACATCGCGCGACGCACATCCAGCATCGCGTTGACGGGGTCAACGGCGGTGGGCCGGGCGTCCTTCAGCACGGTGAAGACGGCTTCCACATGCGCCTGAAACTTCGCCAAATCCTTCCCGCGAAACGCCCGCGCGCCCTGCGCCAGGCCGTAAGCCGCCGTCGCGCCGATGGCTCCCGCGCCGCGCACCACCATGTCGCGGATGGCGACGGCGGTGGCGCGGAAGTCGCGCGTGCCGACGACCTTGAACTCGTGCGGCAGGAGGCGTTGCTCGATGAGCAGGACTTGGTTCTTCGCCGCCTCGAAGCTGACGGTGCGGTAATGGCGCGTGCGCCCACGGACGGTCACGTTCATGCGCGCAGTGTGCGGAACGGACGGAGACGGGGAAAGGAATTTGGCGGCGCGACGAGTAGCCCCGCGTTCTGCGGAGGCCACGCGCCGGAGGCGAGGATGAAGGTAGCCGGTGGGAAGCGAAGCGCACCCACCGGAAAGCCCCCGTAGCGAGCGGCGTCCCGGAGGGACGCATGAAACACGCGTGGAGAACGTGGCGTTCATGCGCCCCGCTGGGGCGCGGGACGTTCGGGCGGTTGGTCCGGTGGGTGCGCCTTTCCCTGCGGTCGAGGCTGCCCACCGGCTACCTTCACTGGCCCCTCCGGGGCCGGGCCAAGTCAGCACTGGCTCAGGCGCTTCGCACGACTCGAAGTTCAGCGTGTGGGCACCGCGCCGTTAGCTAGTCGAACGCAGATATTGTTGGCATTGGAGCGCTCTGATTAGGCCAAGCGTCCATGCAACAAAGTCTTTATCTCATCGTTGTCGAAGTGCTGAGCCAACTCGTTCGGCGTCTCGCCTATACCACTACACAACTGTGTATCTGCGCCCCGCTCAAGCAGCGCACGGACAGCCTCAGGACGCCCATGCGCAACCGCGTAGTGAAGAGCCGTGTATCCTGTCTCTCCTAACGCGTGAATGTCTGCCCCTGCATCAAGGAGTAGTTTGATGGCCCTCACATCGCCTTGAATGACTGCGATGTGCAACGGAGTGTCACCGACGCGACTTCGGGTTTGAGGTCCGACTTCGGACGCGTCCTCGAATCCTTGGGCCAAGTCTCGAAGGCCCTTCAAGAACTGGTTCAAGTATTCATCGCTCATGGAGTGCTTGAAAGTCGCCTAGCTTTGACTTAGCCGCTTCACCGGTGCCTCCCACATCATCGCGTGGGCTTCGCGGAGGATTTCCGGGATGCGGGGGCTGCGCTGCATGGTCAGCCATCCTTGAGCAGGCGTTCGTATTCGTCGTGCGAGCCAATCCAGAACCAGAGGTAGCCATCCGGCACGGCGACGGCCAAGGCACGGTGCCCATCGCCGAAGCAGGCCCGCCAGTAACGCCCGCGCTTTTGAAACTGAAGCGAACCGTGACGCGGGTTTTCCCGCCAGAGCCGGTAGGCCTTGCGCGCGGCGGCGCGGGCGGACGGGGAGAGCTTGGCGTAGGCCCGCCAGAACTCAGGGCTGGTCAACGATTTCATCCAGCGGTTTCACCCGGCCCGCGTGGTAGTCGGCCAGCGCCTGGTCGGCCAGCCGGTCAAGCCGTCCCGCCGCGATGTCCTCATCAATCTGGCGGTTCCACTTCTCCGAAAGGTATTCCTGAAGCCAGCCGGCCACCTGCCAGGCTTCCCGCTCGGGCAGTTCGCGGAGGGCTGATTCAATTTCAACCACGGTGCTCATGGTGCAAGTCTAGGGAACGCGGGGCGGATTGGCAATTCAGCTTTGGCTCAACCGCTTCACCGGGGCCTCCAGCAGCTTCGCGTGGCACCGTGCCGGCGATTTGTAATCGCCGTGTTGCGTGTGGGCAGCTCAAAGGCCCATTGAACTACTGTTGCCCACCGACGGCGGTTGCAAACCGCCGGCACGGGGTTCAGCTTTGACTTAGCCGCTTCACCGGTGCCTCCCACATCATCGCGTGGGCTTCGCGGAGGATGGCCGGGATGCGGGCGGCGAAGGGGCTGCGCTGCACGGTGGCCAGCAGCGTGCGCTCGTCGAAGCTCGCGGCGTTGTGGCCGGGGAACCAGTGGTCGGCCTGGCCCAGCAGGTTGTAGCGCATCTTGCCCCAGTCCACGAGGTCGAGGGACTTCGCGTAGGTCCAGAGGCGGAGGATTTCGCTCACGTTGATTTCGCCGGGCACGTCGCCGTAGTTGGGCAGGCCCTCGAACCACTGGCGGCACCAGTCGTCGCCCAGCACGCGGAGCATCTCGGCGCGCAGCCGGGCCTCGATGGGAGCGATGACTTCCGCCGCGCGGTCGTAGTGCGCGAGGCCGGCGACGTGGTCGTCGAAGTCGCTGGGTCGCGCCGCGCCGCAACTGAGGGTGTGGACTTGCGGGCGCGCGAGGCAGTAGAGGGAGTTGAACTGCATCGGTGTCAGCGGGGCGCACATGTCCACGAGCTTCGGCGGCGGGGCATAGAGTTTCCCGCCCTTGTCGTTGGGGCTGATGATGAAGACGCCCATGTCGAGGCGCGTGGCGGCCTCGATGGTGGACCAGTTGAGGTCGTTGACGAAATACCAGTGGACGTTGAAG
>Ga0255092_1000579_pt1 | contig 13497 bp, 8 predicted proteins | sample Colum_Yuk_RepC_8_2_FD_188454 | JGI IMG/M metagenome (GOLD analysis project Ga0255092, IMG submission 188454) | Freshwater microbial communities from Columbia River, Oregon, United States - Colum_Yuk_RepC_8d | ecosystem: Environmental > Aquatic > Freshwater > River | place: USA: Oregon | collected...
CTCACGGTCCCGGTGGGCGCAGCCGGATCGACGGAGATCCCGGAGGTTACGAGACCAAGAGCATTGAGGTGCTCGACGAGATCCCGACCCAGATCGTCACGGCCCACGCGCGAAACCACGAGGGACTCGGCTCCCAACGCATGCGCATGGTAGGCGAAGTTGGCGGGCGCTCCGCCCAATTGGCGACCGCCCGGCAAGAGGTCCCAAAGAACTTCCCCGAGGCCGATGCAAAAGTAGCGGCGGGATCCGAAGTTCATGGCCGCGTCGGGCTGGCCGTATTGGCCGGAAATGCCGGACGTGCCGGAGAAACTGAACCCGCCGGTGTCATGACTTTCCGCGCAGTCCAGGCAGATTGCAGTTCATGAGCCTCGAGGTTCTTGAAGACGACGGCACCTCCCTGGACCTCCAGCGAAAGCGAACGGTCCTCGGGCTTCGGCTGGACGGGCATCGGCACGTAACAAAGCCCACGGCTGGCGAAGACCTCCAGGCCGGTACGGTCGCAGTAAATAATCAGGTCCAAGGTGCCGTCGTGCAGCGGCGCCGGCGCGCGATGTTGAGCCACCACCAGTTCTTGCTGCTTCACGTCGTAAACCACAGGCACCCCGCGAATGCTGAACACGATGTGGGTCGCTGGTCCGGGCTTCAGGACGGCGCGGACTTCGAGCAATTCCCCCTGCACCTTCGCCAGCGGATTCTTCGCGCCCGGAGCCAACGACAACGATCCCAAGCGTTGGGAGCCGGCCCGCAGCGCCTCCAGTTCGCGCACGGGTGTGAAGGTCAATCGCGGCCCGTCCGCCGTGGTCAGCAACCGGAGCTCCAGCGGCACGGTCATGGACTGGTTGAAGGTCATGCCCTTGGTGGCGGTCTGGAACCAACCCATTTGAATGCGACGACCATCGGCACCCGGAATGTCGCTGAAGGTCTGGGGCGCGTAGAAGCCCTTGCCTCGCTGACCGGCCAGGTTGCTCTGCTCGGGCACGAAGCGTGCGCCATCAAAGGTGCCCACGGCATAAGCGCTGTTGGCTGCGAGTAGCACCCACTTCCGACGGGTCGGATCGCCGTCCACGGGCAACTCGAAGAAGTCCGGGCATTCGAAGAGATAGGGTTTGCCGGGCGCATCGCCCTCGACAATTTGGGTCAGGCTCCAATCGCGGAGATTGGGCGAGTTGAAGAAGTGGATGGTGTGCTTCTTCTGCCGCTCCACGTAGAGCACCATCACCCATTTCCGGGAGGCTTCATGCCACATCACCTTGGGATCGCGATTGCCTCCGGTGATTTCTTTCAGAACGGGATTGCCCGCAAACTTGGTGAACTTGCGGCCGTCGGTGCTGTAGGCGATGCACTGCACGGTGGGATTGCCGGCGGCTGTGTAAATGAGCACGAGCGGCGGTTTACCGTCCTTGCCGAAGCCGCTGGTGTTCTTCCAGTCCACCACGGCGCTGCCGCTGAACATCGGTCCCATGTCGTCGGGCAGGAGCTTGTCTCCGAGCTCCTCCCAATGGATCAGATCACGACTGACGGCGTGGCCCCAGTGCATGTTGCCCCAATCCCAACCGTACGGATTGTGTTGGAAGAACAAGTGATACTCGCCGTTGTAGAAGACCATGCCGTTCGGATCGTTGTTCCAGCCGCGCTTCGGCGAAAAATGGAACTGCCCGCGCAACGGCTCGCGGTACATCGATCCCTCATCCTTGAAACCGTCGCCTTGCTCGATCGCCGACAGCGCCACGGAATCGGCGGGCAATGCGTCCACACGGAGGGTGACGGTCTTTCCCCGCCAGGCCGACACGTCCATGGGCGCCCACCAGTCGGCGGAACCATCGGCCAACTCGATGTCGTTCCGAACGACGGACTTCCCATCCACCATCAAGGTGACCACGCGCTTCGGAGCCCCGTTGCGAATGGGCAGGTGCAAATAGCGGGCCGTCACCGGGATGGACCGTTCGACGTTCTTCTGCAGGCCTTTCGGTCGGGTGTCGGTTTGCCGGAGGTGATCCACATTGAGGTGCCCCCAACCGCCCTTGGCCTCGTCGACAATGCGAATGGAGGCCGTCTGACCGGCCAAATCGACGACGTCCCACGAGTCGGGGGCCAACGCCTCGCTGCCGCCGCTGCGGTCATTCGGTCCTGTTGCCGAACGCACCACCCGGCCATCCACCAGCAATTGCAGGGCGAGCTTTTGCTCGTTGTGACCCCCGCCGATGAGGAAGGCGACGAAGCGCCGCTCGATCTTGAAGGGCGTTGAACTCAGGGCACCGGTCGCGTCATCGCCCCCGCGGAACGTGTTGACCAAACCCTTCCCCAGGAAACCCTCGACCTGCATCTGCCCGGCTAATGCACCGCGGGCCGGGGCGCTGCCAAACGCCTCGCCGGTGGCCTTCCATGCGCCGTAGTCGACGCCTTCAAAGTCGGCGATGAGGAGGTCGTCGGCCGCGCGGGCACCGGCGACGGTCGCGAGCACCATTGCAAGGAGAGCGGACTGGATGATCGATTTCATGGGACAGGAATTAGCTAGATCGAAGTCGGAATAGGATGCGATTCGGGATCGCAGTTCGAGCCTGAGAATAGGGACGGAAAATCAACCTGTTGCCTCAAAAGTTTTGACACCCTGAGGGATTGGCTTGGCGGTGGAGGATGAGGTCGTTGACTCAAAAGGGGTGACACCGGCTAGGAGAAGGGATGCCGATGAGCCGGAAGGTAGCCGAGGAGATGTTGCCGCGATTGCGACAGCGGTACATGGGACGAGGGCGCGAGGGGCGCCAGCGGATGATCGACGAGATCTGTGAACAGTGGGGTCAAGAGGCGCAGAGACCGGCAGGATTGCCGGATCACTCAACGGGCTTGGCGTAGCTTGTCGAGGAGCACGGCTCCCAAAATCACCAACCCGAGCACCACCTTCTGGGTGTAACTCTCCACATTGGTGAGGTTCATGCCGTTTTGAATGACGGCGATAGTGAAGGCACCGGTCAACGTCCCCAGCATCCGGCCCTCGCCTCCGCTCAGGCTTGTACCGCCCACGACGACGGCGGCGATCACGTAGAGCTCGTACATGTTGCCATACGTGGGTGATCCGCTCTTGAGCTGCGAAGCCATGATCACGCCCCCGAGTCCCGCCAGCAGCCCACTGGCCACATAAGCAAAGAGGAGCACGCGCCGGACCGGCACACCCGAAAGCCGCGCCGCCTCGGCATTGCCACCGACGGCGTACAAGTAACGTCCGAGCTTCATGCGCGCCATGAGCACCTGGGCCAAGGCGTACAAAACCAACAGGAGCACCACGGCATTGGGAAGCCCGAAGAGGTCCGCACCGCGCCCGAGCCAGACGAAGGAATCGGGAATTTGATAAATCGATTGTCCCTGGGCCAGAATATACGCCATGCCGCTGCCGACGAGCATCGTGGCCAGCGTCACGATGAAAGGTGGAATTGCGAATCGGGTGATCATCAATCCAGAGAAACCTCCGATGGCCCCGCACACCAGAATCGCCAACAAACACCCGAGCACCATGCCGCCGGTGGAGGCGGTGACACCCCCGGCCTGGTCACGAATAAATCCCGCCGCCAGCACCGCCGCCAGCGCGATGAGGCTCCCGACAGACAAATCGATGCCGCCGGTGATAATCACCAAAGTCATGCCAATGGCCACGATGGCGATCACGGCAATTTGATTGGCGATATTCAGGAGGTTCTCGGACTTCAGAAAATGGGGCCACCGGTAGCTGGCGGGCGTGATCACGCGCGGCGATCCCAGCGACGGGAAATCGGAGGCGAGGTCCGTGATAAGCCGCCAACCTCCGGCCACCCGGGTGGCGGCGATCGCATCGAGCAACCCGCCGGCGGCCTGGATTTTCTGCATGGCCTCGCGGGCGTTCCGGGGTTCACCAGTCGCGGACGCGAGGACCCGTGCGCCGGCCGCTGTCAGATCGCGTTCAACCCGAGCCGCGAAAGCCGCATCTCCAGGCTGGTCGCTGGCTACAACCAAAACGCGGGCTCCATTGGGAACCGCCTTCAACACCGCCTCAACCACCTGACGCGCAGCCACCTCACCGGTCAGCGACTGCTCGCTGTAAGTCACCGCGCTGAAAAAGGTGCACAGCAGCACCAAGACCAAAATCATGCCGTAGTCGGCCAGCCATCGTGCAGGTTTCATGGGTTCAGGCATGGGCCAATTGGAGGATTTGTTCCTGAGTGGCGTGGGCCACATCGGTGATTTCGCCGGTGATCCGGCCTTCGTGCAGGACCAGGATCCGGTCGGCCATCCCCAGCACCTCCGGCAATTCGGAGCTGATCATGAGAATGGATTTTCCGGCGGCCACCAGTTCGTTCATGAGCAGGTAAATCTCGTACTTAGCGCCGACATCAATGCCCCGGGTCGGCTCGTCGAAGATGAGCACCTCGCAGTCGCGGGCCAGCCACTTAGCCAACACCACCTTCTGCTGATTGCCACCCGAGAGGTTGCCAACACGCTCCTCCGGGTTGGACAGGCGAATGCGGAGGGCCGCGATGTAGTGGTCCAATTCGGCGCGCTCCCGCAGGTGCTGCACAAAGCCGCGCCGGCACCACCGACGCAAGTTGGGCAGGCCGAAGTTCTCCCGGATCGGATGCCTCAGCACCAGGCCTTGCAGTTTGCGATCTTCGGTCAGCAATCCAATGCCAGCCTCGATGGCATCGCGGGGCGACCGGATGTCGAGAACCTGGCCATCAAGCCGGATTTCTCCGGCGTCTCTCGGATCAGCCCCGAACACCAACCGGACCGTCTCGGTGCGACCTGCCCCAACCAATCCGGTCAGCGCCACTATTTCACCCCGGTGCACCTGAAAGGAAATGCCTTGGACGGCCTTTCCCCGGCGCAAGCCCGACACCTCCAACCGCGGACCGCCCCGAGTCACACGACGGGACGGGAACTCCTGATCCAGCGGTCGACCCACCATGCGTTCGATCATTTGATCGCGGGTGATCGCATGAATCGGGCAGTCGGAGACATTGCCTCCGTCGCGCAAAATGGTCACTCGGTCGGCGATGGTGAACACCTCCTCCAACCGGTGGCTGATGTAGAGGATCCCCATGCCCTGACGCCGCAATTCCCGCATGAGTGCGAAGAGCTTCTCCACTTCGTGAGATGTCAGCGCGGCCGTGGGTTCATCCATGACCAGGATCCGAGCCTTGTGAATCAAGGCTTTGGCAATTTCGACCAACTGCTGCTGGGCGGTGCTGAGCCGGCGGCAGGGCGCATCCAAGTCCACTTCGACGCCCATCCGTTGAAACAGGGCCGAAACTTGTTCCCGTTCTTGGCTGCGGGCCAGGAAGCCACCGGTGGTCTCCTCCTGGCCTAGGAAGATGTTTTCCACCGCCGTAAGCGCCGGGACCAAGTTGAACTCTTGGTAAATCACCGCCACACCGGCTGCGCGAGATTCTTGCGGGGATTGAAATCGTTGCTGCTGTCCGTCGATAGCCAAGCTGCCCACATCGGCGGCATGGGCGCCTCCGATGATTTTCATCAAGGTGCTCTTGCCCGCGCCGTTTTCACCCAACACCGCCAGCACCTCTCCGGCGTTGAGTTGCAGGTCCACCCCCCGCAAGGCCCAAACGCCAGGAAAGGACTTCACGATCCCGCTTAGGGACAACAGGGGTGGGTTCGTCGGATTCGTCGAACTCAGCGGCACAGACGGACTCGGCAGGCTCATACGCCCATGGCGGACTCCAAGGCCTGACGCATCACCACGGCGTGGGGATCGATACCCGTCCAATATTGAATACCCACGATGCCTTGGTTGACGAGCATGCCCAATCCGTCGAGCGGGCGGCAGCCCCGGGCGGCGGCCTCGATCAAGAATCGTGTACGAACCGGGTTGAAGACCACATCCGCTGCAATCATGCCCGGGCGAAGCGAATCCAGATCGATCGCCAGTCGCACCTCGGGGTCATAGAGCCCAATGGACGTGCCGTTAATCACCACGTCGGTGCCTTCGGGCACGGTGTAATCACCACTCCAGACAACGAGTTGGGCCTCCAGTTGGAGTTGTTCGCGCAACACGTTCACCAATTCGGCCCCGCGCTGCTCGGAGCGGTTAACGATCGTGATGTGGCGCACGCCCGCCAGACCCAGTTCCACGGCGATGGCCCGTGCGGCGCCACCGGCCCCAAAGAGCACCACCGATTTGCCCTGAGGATCGATCATCGACTGCAGAGATTTCAGGAAGCCCTTTCCATCGGTGTTTTCACCAATGAACCGACCGTCCCGCCGCACCACACAATTCACGGCACCCATGACCGAGGCCGACTGACCCAGGCCGTCGAGGTGGGCGATCACACTCACCTTGTGCGGGAGACTGCAATTGAAGCCCCGGAACCCCATGGCCCTGGCCCCCTTCACGGCGGCTCCAAGGTCCGCCGGCGAGACCTCCATGTTGATGTAGCGCCAGTGCAGTCCATGGTGCCGGAAGGCCGCCTCGACCATTACCACGGTAGGATTGCCGTCGGCCCCCTGGGACATGGATCCGACGAGTTCGTGCAAGAAATGTTGGGATTGGCTCATGGGTCAAAGGATGGATCGGGATCAGTGGAGAGTGGTGTCTTTCTGCGCGTCGGACTTTCGGTAAAGGCGCGTCGGAATGAGCATTTGAGCCGGCAGCGTCTCACCCTTGGAATGGCGCAGAATCGCATCGACCATGCGGACTCCCATCTGGTCAGGAAACTGGATCGGATCGGCGTAGATCTTGCCGTCCTTAATGGCCTGCTTGCCCTCGGGTTGACCATCGAAACCGATGATGAGCACCTGGGTTTTGCCGGCCTTTTCAACCGCTGCGCGGGCACCGAGTGCGGCGGGATCGTTGATGGCAAAGATGCCGCGAAGATCCGGGTGCGCCTGCAAGGCATCCTCGGCCGCCTTGTATCCCAAATCCTTGGCCGCACCGCTCTCCAACTCGGTGACCACATCGATCTTCGATTTGCCGCCCGCGTTGTGGGCACGAATTACTTCCATGAACCCCTTCACGCGCAGCTGGCAAGATTCGGCCTGCTTGAAATGCAGCACCGCGATCTTGCCGCCGGCCTCGCCGAGGGCCTCGATCATGGCCTGACCGGCCTCCCGTCCACCGCCTTCGTTGTCGGTGGCGATTTGCGTGACGATCTTCACGCCCGGTTCATTGCAAGGGATGTCCACGGTGAACACCGGAATGCCGGCCGCATTGGCCTCCTGGATGACCGGAATGATCGACTTGGAATCACAGGGACTCAGCACGATGGCGCTGACCTTCTTGACGATGAAGTCCTTGATTTGATTCCCCTGCTTGGCGACGTCCTTGTCGCCGCTAACCACGACCGTCTCGTAGCCGTGTTTTTTACCTTCAGCCGTGATACTGTCTCCGATGACCTTGAAGAAGGGGTTGTCGAGGGTGAGCAGCGAGACGCCAATAACTCCCTGCGCCTTCGAGGCCGAGGCGGCCGGGTGGCTCGAATCGACCGCCTTGTCTCCGCATCCGCCCAGGAGAGCGAGGAGGCAAGCCATGAGAGCGCGTTGGAAGTATTTCATGCGATGGGACGGTGCGGGATGGATGAATCAGGTCAAAGCGTTCCGGTTCTCACGAATTCATGGTGCACCGGAATGGTGACACGCTGGCCGGAGGTGGACAGGAACGTCACAGCACCGGGCGCAAATTCAAGCTTCTGAACCCCGTCGAATCCCGACGGAATCCTGGCCACCCCCTGGATGTAATTCACTCGGGTGGGCTGGGTCGGACTCAACGCAATGGCGGTCGGGACACCTAGCCGGGTGAGCGGGTTGTCCCGGGTCGATGCGGCAAGGCCATCGGCGAAGCAGGCCGTCACGTCCTCCAAGCCCAGACAGTTGTTGCGACCATTCCACGGATGCCCGTGACGCCCATGGTTTTCCATCCAGAAGACGGTGCTGTTGAGCACCGCCGGATCCTTGAGGGAAAACCACAGATACCCTTCGTCCGTGAAGGTCGCAGTCGTCCAGGCGGGGCCCCCGGTCTTCTCCCACGGTTCGTTGACCAGTTGGACGAGATCGGCATGCCCATATCGGGCGGGCAATCGGGTCAGGTCGGCATCGGGCGCCCCCTTCCAGGCGGCAGGAACCCGGGTCAAATCGGCCCATTGCGCACCCGGAAGCAGTGCTTGGTATTCCCGCTGCTTCGGATCGCTGAAGAGGGACGGACACGTCATGCCCCAGCGGAAGGCGCTGGTCGCTATGCGCACGGACCCTTCCTTCTCGGGCATGGCCAAGGTGGCATGATGACCCAGCGGCACCCGCCCGGAGAACCCTTGAAGGGTATGCCGGGTATAAACAACGTTTTCACCGTCCACCAATGACAACTCCTTCGTGACATGCCCAGGTCGGACACGGGTCTCGAAGTCGAGGGTCAAGGTCGTGACCTTTCCGGCGCGCCGTGTTCCAACAACCTTCCAAGGTTCGCCCACAATTTCACCATGGGGCGGGTGCTTCTCGCCGGCGACCGTTTCCGAATTGCCTCCGAAGGGCAGGCAAAAGAAATCACCGCGCAACGTGATGAGCACCGGCGCAGGCATCGCCGAAGGCTTTTCAAGCTGCCACGGCGTGATGTGGTAAGGCCGCACCGGCCGGTCGCTGTCGCTGAAGAACGTGACCGGAGCCATGTGGCCCCCACGGCGGGTGATCGCCACCTCCACCTGCTTGGTGGCGATGATGCAACTGGGTTGGGAATGAACCGTGCGCACCGTGGTGCCCGATGCGGCCCAGACAGCCATGGGGACCGACAAGATGAACAAGGTGATCTGGGTCAACGTGGGTAGTCTCATGAAGCAAAATGGGATTGGGAATGGGGGATAGCCTTTCAGGCGGCCAACAACGGACGGGGTGACTCCCGACCGTGATGCCCTTGGCAATCCAGGTTCGTCAACGCCGACGGTGAAGATTTTGTGATTCGAAACCGGTGTGGGTCCTTGTGGAGCGCCGGAATTCGATTTCCGATTCTGGATCCAACGCTGGGGATTGCTTCTCAACCATCAGCTCCTCAGTCTCTGGTGAGTCCCCGAACATTATGTCCTACCGTCATCGTATCCTCGCGGCTGTCATTGCCACTCTCACACTTTCTTCGGCTGCCCTGGCCGAAGTGAGCCTCCCCGCCGGATTCGGCATCGAAACCGTCGCCGGTCCGGAGGTGGTCAGCGAACCCATGGAGATGGCGTTCGCTCCCGATGGAGCTGCCTGGGTGACGGGCCGCACGGGACAACTCTGGCGCATCGATACCACGACGCGCGCCACGCAATCGGTCGGCTCGGTGGCAACAGAGGTGAGCGGTGACCGTGGCTTGCACGGCATCGCGTTCCATCCGGATTTTCCGCGCATTCCGCATGTGTTTCTGGCCTACCACCTCACCAATGCCCCGCAGGGCAAATACGTGGCTCGGGTTTCGCGTTGGACTGTCACTGGCACCGGAGCCGCTTCGCGAATCGACCCGGCCAGCGAGAAGTCGCTGGTGGAATGGGAGGGCGATCAAGCCGGTCAGCACGTGGGCGGCGCGTTGCTGGCCCATCCGAAGGAACGGGTGCTCTACGTGACCACCGGTGAGAACAACCAGAACGCCAACCTCCGCAAGTACTGCGACGACCCGAACAACAAGGCTCAATCGTTGGGCGACCCGCGCGGAAAAGTCCTCCGCATCGGTTTTGATGGCTCGGTGCCCAAGGACAACCCGCACGTGAAAACCCCCGGAGCCGACCCACGCGTGTTCACCCGCGGACACCGTCAACCCTGGTCTCTGACCTACGACGCACCCACCGGCCTCATTTTGGCGGCCGAAAATGGCGGCGACCTGAGCGATGACTATGACGAGGTGAACCGCATCGTCCCGGGAGCCAACTTCGGCTGGCCGAAGGTCTTTGGTGCCGGCTTGCAAACCCTCACGCGAACCAACCACGTGGACGGCTTCTCCGACCCCTGGTTCCAGTACCAACGCAACACCGGTGCCTCCTGCGTCGGTGCTCTGATCTACCGCCCCGCCACATCGGGCCAGGGCTTCCCCGAGAAGTACCGTGGTGCACTCTTCTATGCCGATTTCGCCCGCAAATCCATACGCACGGCCGCGGTGAACCCCAAGAACGGAAAGCCCGGTCCCGGCGAGGCCTTCCTTCAAGGGCTCCCGGCGGGCCCCTTGGCCATGCAGTTGGGCAAAGACGGTGCTGTTTATTTCATCACCCATGGTGGCGGGACCAAGAGTTCCACCAACGACAGCGTCGCGCGGATCGTCTGGAAGCAGCCGTGAACTGGGAACAGATTCAGTGGGACGGTGGTCGTCCCACTGAATCGTCGCGTTTGATAAAAATCAGGGCAGCGGCTCAATCCGGTAAAATTGCTGGGCCGACAAATGAACCGGTGCCAGCCACATCAAGCGACCCTCTGAGTCCGAATCGGCCTGACCCAGTTCTTCCCAAACCAGCGGAGCTTGCAGGGATGCGCTCGACAGCACACGGAAGCGGTGGCTGGGCTGTGCGCGGAAGCGCAATTGGATTCCGCGTTCCGACGGCAGCAATTGAGCAGCGGATTTTTGCGTTCCCGTCGTCCAAGGTTGGGCCATCAATAGAACCGAGGCGCGTGCGGTTTCACCTCCCTGCCGAATCTCATAACTAAACCGATCCACTGCCCCTTCCGGCAAATCAGACGCCGGACGGTAAACAACCCATTCCCCCTCCACGGCGATCACTCCCCCTTGCTCGGATCGACCGCCAGGGATTTGCACGTCCACGCCCCCATCGCTCACAACGTCGTTCTGCAGCAATTCACTGGTACGCCAGCGTTGGATGGGTTGAGTAGATCGGTTCAAGCTATCAGGGACAGCGACCAGACGTTCACGCAGGAGCAAATGGATTTGCCCGCCTGTGGCATAGGTGATTTGAACCCCCAATGAATCCACTAGCTCGGCATCGAAGGGCAAATAAGCCGGGCGCAGCCCGGACTTTCCAGAGTCGGGAACATACATCCAACGTCCCAGCTCCAGCTCCTCGGCAGAAACGTCGATCAAGTTCTCGAGACTAGGGGTAACCTGCGACCAGACACCTCCCCGAAGCCGTTGGAGCGATCCACAGACATTGCCGTGCTCATCCAACGGGACGGAGTTGAAGATCAGGCGAACGGTGAGTCCCAACGAATGGAGCAAGTCGAGGGACAGGTCAGACCCATCCTGGCGACGAACCTTCACCATCGCATCGCCGGGTGAAATCACCCGACCTTTAGCGGGAGCATCTTCCAATATTGTCGGGTAAGCCGGGTTTAATCGCAGGGAGTATCGTGGTCGTGACACAGTCAGGAGACCGGATATCGAGCCGGCGACATTGGGATCGCGGACGAAGGCCACGACGGGATAATTGCCTGGCAAGGTGGGCGGGGTATCACTGCCTGCGTAGGTCACAAACACCCTCAAATCCCCGGGTTGGGTCACAACGTGAACCGGCTTGGGTCGCCCGTCATAGGTTTGTTCCCAATCCACGACGCTGAGCCGAGCCTGAGCAGGCAATATCACCAAACGCACTTGGGCCGAGACGGTGGCAGACGGAATCCCAGAGTCCCGAGCCGAAAGAGTCAGGGAGTAACTCCCCACCTGTTCAGGCACGCCGCGAACGGTTCGATTCAACGGATCGAAGATCAATCCACGCGGCAACCCTGAAAGAGTGAGGCGCAAGGTTTGGCCGGCATCGGGATCGGTGAATGCGGTCGCTGGGACAGCCCACTGGAACGCCTCTCGATAAACACCGCTCAGGCCTTCAATCTCGCTGGCCCGGCGAGGCGGATCATTTTCGTCGGTGACCGACACCAAAACCTCTCGCTCGGTGGACAACCCACCCCTGTCCGTGACAGACACACGCAGTCGGTACTGACGCTGGGTTTCAAAATCCAGAGGTCTCTTGCTCAAGAGACGGTCTCCTTGGACTTCGAAAGAGGCATTGTCGGCAACCCCAGTGACCAATCGGTATTGAAGTGAATCTCCACGGTCGGGATCCGTTCCCCGCAACTGGCCAAGAACAAGACCCGAACGGGCATTCTCAGGCAGTGTTAAGCCGTTCAAGTCCACGAGTGCCGGGGCTTCATTGGCATCGGTGACCGTCACTGTGATGGAGTGATCGGTGGTGTTGCCGGCGATGTCCGTGGCACGAACCACAACAAAGTAATTATTGTTCCCGTCGGAATCCGCTGGAGCTTCAAAGTCGGTGTTCCTAATGAAAGACAGGGTTCCACCCGTCAGGATGAAATGGTCGGCATCGACTCCGCTGTTGATACTCCAGACCACTGGCTCGTTGGCCGTGTACGTCGCAATCCCTGTCACGGTTTCAACAAACGACTGCGCACTAGGACCTGCGATCACCGTAGTGTTCTCCACCACGGATGGTGCGAACGAGCCGGAGATCACCGGAGCAATTTCGTCAGCATCAGTCACCGTCACGGTGATGGATTGATCCACGGTGTTACCGGCAGTGTCCGTGGCACGAATCATCACGTTGTAGATGTTATCGGCGTTAGCATCGGACGGTGCTTCGAAGTCCGGTGCGGATGCGAAGGCTAGAACTCCGGCGTTCAGAGTGAACCGGGTCACATCGGCTCCGCCGTTCAAGCTCCAGGTCACCGTCTCGTTGGCGGTGTAAGTGGCGACAGCCGTGCTGTTCTCCACTATCGACGGCGCAATCAGCCCAGAGATCGACGGAGCAATCTCGTCAGCATCGGTCACCGTCACGGTGAGGGATTGATCGGTGGTGTTGCCCGCAGTGTCCGTGGCACGAATCACCACGTTGTAGATGTTGTCGGTGTTGGCATCGGTCGGGGCCTCGAAGTTTGGCGCGGATGCGAAGGCGAGAACTCCACCGCTCAAGGTGAACCGGGCCGCGTCAGCTCCGCCATTCAAGCTCCAAGTCACCGACTCGTTGGCGGTGTAGGTGGCCACAGCCGTGGTGTTCTCCACGACCGACGGCGCGACTTGGCCTGCGATCACAGGAGGAATTTCATCAGAATCGGTCACCGTCACGGTGATGGATTGATCCACGGTGTTACCGGCAGTGTCCGTGGCTCGGATCACCACCAAGTAGGCGTTGTCGCTATTACCATCCGCTGGCGCTTCGAAGTCGGATGCAGACACGAAGTCCAGAGCTCCGCCATTGAGAGTGAACCGGGACGCGTCGGCTCCGCCATTCAAGCTCCAGGTGACCGGCTCGTTGGCAATGTAGGTCGCAACAGCCGTGATGTTCTCCAGCACCGACGGCGTAACCGGGCCAGAGATCTCAGGAGCAATCTCGTCGGCATCAGTCACCGTCACGGTCAGGGATTGGTCCGTGATATTACCCGCGGTGTCCCGGGCACGGATCACCACCAGGTAGATGTTATCGGCACTGGCATCGGCCGGGGCTTCGAAGTTCGGCGCAGACACAAAGACCAAGACTCCTGCGTTCAAGGTGAACCGGGCCGCGTCAGCTCCACTGTTCAGGCTCCAGGTAACCGGTTCGTTGGCGGGGTAAG
>Ga0255092_1000580_pt1 | contig 13480 bp, 12 predicted proteins | sample Colum_Yuk_RepC_8_2_FD_188454 | JGI IMG/M metagenome (GOLD analysis project Ga0255092, IMG submission 188454) | Freshwater microbial communities from Columbia River, Oregon, United States - Colum_Yuk_RepC_8d | ecosystem: Environmental > Aquatic > Freshwater > River | place: USA: Oregon...
GTGCGTGTCCGAGTCGCTCGAACCGTCGCCTGATGTGATGTAAAGCATGCCGTCGCGGCCGAAGGCCATCTCGCCACCGTTGTGGCCGTTGGACCACCACTTGATGATCTCCAGCTCGGACGCGGCATCCGCGCGGCCCTGCGGCGTGACAGTGTAGCGCAGGATGCGGTTGAACTTGTTGGTCCCGCCGGAGTTTGGCCCGTGGGCGAAGACAAACATGAAGCGGTTGGTGGCGAAGCCCGGGTGGAAGTGGCACGAGTAGAAATCGTGGTCGGCGAGCTGGAGAAACGGCTCCTGATTCGTGCTGGCCTGATCGCGGGGGATGGCAACGATGCGCCCGCCTTGCTCGACGATCAAAAAGCGGTCGCTGCCCGCGTCGCGCCCGATGAAGGCCGGACGCTTGAACTCCTGATTCGGCCAGGCGCGCTTGGCGCGGTAGAGCAGCGGCGGCTCGGGCGAGCCAACGACCCGCGAGGTCGTCAGCAGCCGGCGCTCGGCAATGCCCACCGGCTGGCCATCATGCGACAACGTCACGCCAGACGCACGCCAGGCGGCCAGGGTCAGTGCCACAAAGCACCAGCGGAAAAGGTGGTTCATGCGCGGAACCGTAGGCGGACCAGCGGGCGCGTCAATGCCCTTCCCGGAGACCGGCACTCCGGCGAAGGCGTGGCCCGCGCCCTACTTCCGTGGCCCGCGCAGCCGGCTGATGGCCTCCCCGAGTTCGTGGAGCTTCACCCAAGCATTCGTGCCGTCCACCTTCACGGAGGTTTCGGCATCCACGCGGCCATCATTGATCCAGCGGAGCAGGACCGTCGCCGGCACGGGCCCGTATTGTTTGCCGTCGCCACCAATGATGCGGTAGTGCCGGGCCAAATCCACCACCCGCTTGAGCGCAGCCACCGGATCCACCGGCACGGGCGGGGGCTTGGCCGGAGCTGTTTGCGCAGCAGCCGCAGGCGTGGTCTCCGGGATGGCAGGCATGGCCGTGGATTCCAATCTCAACGGCGCGACCGACTCACCGATCCGCCGACTGGTGAGCTGGATTTCAGCCAGCGAAAGATTACCCGGTGACTCGGAGGCCGGCGGGACAGGTGCAGACAGGCGGGCCGCCTCGGCGACGCTTTCCGTCATGGGACTCATGCCGGCGTTGGCCGTGGCGAATACTTGATAGCCGTTGACCAGCACTTCGAGCCGGCCGGTGGCCAGATCCAGCAAGGCACCATGCACGGGCACACGCGGTCCGATGAGCGGGCTGGCCCGGACGTGCTCGACGGCCCTGAGGACATTCTGCCGCTCGCTGGCAAAGAGGCCGAAAAACTCCTGCAAGTTCTCCGGCAGCTTGGCCCGGGGAACCCCGAGGGCGTCGAACTTGCCCAACAGCTCCAACGTGCCGGTCTTGCGCACCAGGCAGTCTGAATGGCCGAGGATGAGGATCTCCTTTCCCCCCTTCACGGCGCAGGCCATCGCCAGCGAACGCAGGGTGCTGCTCATGGGGCTAGTGATGATGTTCCCGGCGTTGCGCAGCCAGATGAAGTGCGATTCCGGCACTCCCAGCGCCTCCGGCAGCCGGTGATTGAGCCGGGCGTCGATGCAGGTGAGCGCGACCAGTGGCAACGCGTCCGCGAACTCGTCCGGGATCAGCGGCGACGCGTGGCCATCGGTCGCCCGCTGGTTGGCATCGAGGATGGCATCGAAAAGGCGCATGGTGGTGGACCTAGCCGCCAGTGAATCGCAGGCCCGTCCGCGGATTCAACTGCAAAAGCCGGCCGGGCCTACTTCTTGGCCGGGGCCTTCGGGGCAGGCCCCTTGGCGCCGGCCGGTGGCTGGTTGGTGCCGCGCGGGATGGTGACGGAGAAGTTCACACGCTGCAGGCGGTCGGCTGCCGCGTGGGTCTTGTCCTGCATCGGCACAAAGGTGAGCACGCCCGGCAGGGTGATCGGGAAGACCGCCGCCGGACCGATCACCACCGGCACCTGCACGGTGAGCAAGGCCTCGTAAACCTCCACCGGCTGCGTGATGCCCGGCAGGGTTTTCTTGCCCGCCGGGAATGAGTAGGCGACCGGATACGCGCGGGCGCTGGCATTCTGGCCCACCTGCGCAAAGGTCGGCGTGGCCTGGCGTAACAGCGGCCGGCTCGAGTGCAGGTAGTGACCTTCCTTGATTTTGAAGCTGGCAGTGACCACGGCGTTGCTGCCCGGCAGCGCGTAGCCGGCGGTGACGGTGGCACTCTCAAACGTCACGTAAGGGTTGGGGGCCTGCGCCTGACCTGAAACCGGGGCCAGCCACAGGAGAAACAACACGAGCGCGGGGAATTTCATAAGTAGTTGCATGTTTCGGACGCCGCTCAAACAGACTTTTGCATCGGCCAGCCGCCAGCGACCATGCCTTTGTAGCCGCCGATGAGCGAGGCGACGTTGCGGTAGCCCATCCGTTGCGCGGCATCACACGTCAGGGCCGAGCGGAAGCCGCCGCCGCAATACATGATGATCTCCGTGTCCGGGTCGGGAAACCGTTGTTCCAGATCGCGCTCCAGAATGCCCTTGCCCAGGTGCTGCGCCTCGACCGCGTGCCCGGCCTGCCATTCGGAGTCCTCGCGCACATCCAGCAACACGGCGCGCGGGTTGGCTGCCAGACGGGCGCGGGCCTGGTCGAGGGTCACTTCCCGCACTGAGGCACGGGCCTCGTTGACGAGTTTCAGAAAGCCGGGCGAATGGTTCACACGGGCAAAGTAGCGGCGGCACCCGGAGGGGCAAAGTGTTTTTCCACCCACCCGCCATCCGGGGGGAACTGAGCACTTGTCTTCCCTCGCGTCGGTTCCTAACGTCACGCCGTGAAATCCCCTTGGTATAAACAGCTCTTCCAGCATTCGGCGGCCAAGGATTTCCTGCTGCACCGCGAGCGCGCCGAGCAAGGCGACGCCGAGTCACAGTATCAGCTCGCCCTGCGGTTGAGCAGCGGCCACGGCACGACCGCCGACCATGCCGCCGCCGCACACTGGTATCGCCAGGCGGCCGAGCAGGGCCACGCGGACGCCCAGAACGCGTTGGGCCTCTGCTACGACGAGGGCACGGGCGTGGATCGGGATCCGGTCGAGGCCGTGAGCTGGTATCACAAGGCAGCCGAGCAGGGCGTGGCCGCCGCGCAAAACAATCTGGGGCTCAGCTACCGCAAGGGCGAGGGCGTGGCGCGCAATGTCGAGGAGTCCGTGCGTTGGTTCCGGCTCGCGGCGGAGCAAGGCTACCCGGACGCGGAATACAGCCTGGGCCTCGCGTATTATCGGGGCGAGGGGCTGCCGCAGGACAACGGCCGCGCGATCAAGTGGCTGCACAAGGCTGCGGACAAAGGCGAGGTCAATGCCATGCACCGACTGGCCCGCGCACTGCACAAGCACGCGGAGACCAAGGCCCAGTTCCGCGAAACGGCCAAGTGGTATCGGGCCGCCGCGGAGCAGGGCCACCCGGAAGCCATGTTCTACCTCGCGGAGCTCCACACGTTCGGCAACGGGGTGCCGGAGAACTTCGTCGAAGCCTCCACCTGGCTGCACAAGGCGGCGGCCGAGCAGCATGCCCCGTCACAATTCGAGCTTGGCCGACGATGCCTCGTCGGCCAGGGCATGCCCACGGACCCAGCGGCGGCGGTCCGCTGGTTCCAGCTCGCCGCCAACCAGGGGAACGGACCCGCGCAACTGCGCCTGGGCATGTGCTACCTGGAGGGCAAGGGCGTCACCCTGGACTTGGGCCTGGCATACAAGTGGTTCTCTCTCGCCGCCAACCAGGGCAACCGGGAGGCGGCCATCGAGCGTGACCGCATCACCGGCGCGTTGACCCGGGAACAAATGGTGGAGGCCCGGCGGCGCATCGCCGAGTTCACGGCCACCATTCCGGACTGAGCCCGCGTCTGCCGTCAGGCCGCTGGAACGGGGGGATCCAGGAGGTTCCAGATGGCGCGCGCTGCCCGGACATTTGCACCGGGAGTGCCCAAGCCCGCGATGATCTGGCCCAGCTTGACCTGCATCGCCTGCCGCCGCGGCTCATCCTGCAACAGATCCAGCGCGGCTTTCGCCAAATTTGGCCCCGTCGCCTCCTCCTGCACGAACTCCGGAAACACGCTTTCGCCAGCGAGCAGGTTGGGCATCGCCAGATGCTTCACGGTGACAATGCGCTTCCCGATTTGGTAGGTGCTCCACGAGGTCTTGTAGAGCGCGATGGTCGGCACCTTGAAAAACGCGCACTCCATCGTGACCGTGCCGGTGGAGGCGATGGCGATGGTGGCGGAGCGGAGCGCCTCCGGCAACCCGCCCACCTGCACGTCCAGCCCGCGGAAAACCTGCCGTGCCAGATTCCGTGCCTGCGCCAGCGAAGTGACGGCGATGTCCGGCAGGTTCTCCTTGTCCATCGCAAACGGCCGGTAATGCCGTGCGAACACCGGCAACAGTTGCGCCGAGGGCAGCACCACGCGAAACCCGCTGTCCACTTCCATGCCGATGCGCCGCGCCGCATCCAGCATCGGCGGCAGATGACGCACCAGTTCGGCAGGTCGGCTGCCGGGCAGCAGCACGGTGAGAAACTTATGCGGCACGGGGGGCGGTGCGGCCGGCCGCCCACGCCACTCTGCATGGCGGTCCAGCAGCGGGTGGCCAACAAACTCCACCTTTAGCTTGGGCGCGCGCTTCGCATACCAGTCCTTCTCAAACGGAAATATGGACAGCAGCAGGTCGTAGTCGTCCGCCATCTTCGTCGCACGCCCTGGACGCGATGCCCAGACCTGCGGCGAGACGTATTGCACGATGCGCGGGTTCCACTTGCCTTTGCTGCGCGCTGCCCGCTTCCGCACGGCGTGGGCGAAACGGCGGTTGAACCCGGAGAAATCCACGCAGACCAGCAGCGCCGGATGCCGTTCTTCCGCAAGGTCCAGCAGGTCGTTGAAGACGCGCCGGAACTTGCCGTAGTTCTTGATGACCTCCCACAGCCCGATGACCGCGTGCCGCGTCAGATCGACGGCCAGTTCCATGCCCGCGGCTTCGAGCTTCGAACCGCCCGCACCGAAAAAGCGCAGCACCGGCTTCGCGGGGTGACAGTGAAACTCCGCCTCCGCGCGCAGTGCCTGCACGAGTTCCGCCGCCAGCGCGTCGCCGCTTGGCTCCCCGGCGATGAACATGATTCTCGTCTCGGACATTGCTCAGACTTGTTTTGCCGCCAGGCGCTCCGCCATCGCGTTGCCCGCCAGCCAGCCCGTAGTCCAGGCGGCCTGAAAATTGAAACCGCCCGTGATGCCGTCAATGTCCAGCAACTCGCCGGCAAAATACAAGCCGGGGCAAACCCGGCTTTGCATCGTCTTGAAATCCACTTCCGCCAACCGCACGCCGCCGCACGTCACGAACTCCTCCTTGTTCATGCTCTTGCCTGTCACCGCGAACTCTGACTCCACCAGCAGCCGTGCCAGCGCCTGCGTTTGCGCCTTGTTCAACCCCGCCCACTGCGTCTGCTCCGCGACGCCCGCTGTCGCCACCAGCCGCTCCCACAACCGTGATGGCAAGCCGGCCAGCGATACATTCTGCACACGCTTCGCCCCCGTCAGCCCGCGCTGCTGCTGAGCGAGAGCGGTGATGCTGTCGAAGTTGTGCTCCGGCAGCCAGTTCACGCGCAACTTGAACTGGTAATTCACTGCCGCCAGCTCCCGCGCGCCCCACGCGGACAACCGGAGAATCCCCGGCCCGCTCAAACCCCAGTGCGTGATGAGCACCGGCCCCGTCTCCTTAAGCTTCGTCCCCGCCACGCTCACCGTCGCCCGCTCCACTGCGAGGCCGGACAAGCCTTCCAGCCGCTTGTCCGTGATGTGGAACGTGAACAGCGACGGCACCGGCGGCTCAATCGTGTGCCCAAGCGAACTTGCCAGCACATCCGCCGCCTTTGCCCCGCCCGTGGCTAGGAGCAGCGCGTCGCAATCGAGCGTCCCGCTGGCTGACAATTGAAGTCTGAAACCTCCCACACTCTTCCGCTCCACCCGCTCCACCCCGCAGCCCGTCCGTAACTCCACCCCTGCATCCCGCGACGCGTTCGTCAGGCAGTTGATGATGGTCTGCGACTGGTCCGTGGTCGGGAACATCCGCCCGTCCGCCTCGGTCTTCAGCACCACACCACGCGCCTCGAACCACTTCACCGTGTCCGCCGCCTGAAACCGGTGAAACGCCCCGATGAGCGCCGGTCCGCCGCGCGGATACCGCTTCGCCAGCTCCTTCGGCTCGAAGCACGAGTGCGTCACATTGCACCGTCCGCCACCGGAGATTTTGACCTTCTGCAGGACATTGGCCCCTCGCTCTAAAATCATGACCGAGCCCCGTCCCTGCAACGCCTCGGCACAGGTGATGGCTCCGAAGAAGCCCGCCGCGCCGCCGCCGACCACGATGACCTTGGCAGAAAGTGAATTGCTCATGAACCAAAGAGACACAGAGAGCACAGAGGGACAGCGCTCATTTCTGTGCCTCTGTGGTTAATTCCGCCTTCCGAATCTGGCTCGTGATTTCAAACGCCACGTCCAGCGCGTGTTTGGCGGACGCGCCGCTGACCTTGGGTGTGCGGCGCTCGCGGACGCACTCGACGAAGTGCGCCAGCTCCAGCTTGAGCGGCTCGTCCTTCGCGATGGGCACCGGCTCGCGCACGATTTTCTTCCCGGCAAACTCGCTCACGATGGCCGAGTCGTTCGCGGACAAAAGCATCTTGAGCAGCGAGCTTTTCTCTGCGTCGTCACCAGCAAGGCGATAGATGAAGCCCTTCTGCTCGCGGTAATCCAACGAGATGTAGCTGGGCTGCGCGCCGCCGCTAAACACGCGGATTTTGCGCAGGCGCTCCGGGCTGATGCGGCTGGCGGTGAGGTTCGCCACGCAGCCGTTGGCGAAGCGCAGCCGCGCGTTCGCGATGTCCTCGCTCTTGCTCAGGACCGGAATGCCGACCGCGTCCACGCTCACGACCGGTGATTTCACGAACGCCAGCACCACGTCGAGATCGTGAATCATCAGGTCCAGCACCACGCCGATGTCCGTGCTGCGCGCGGGGAAGGGCGAGAGCCGGTGGCACTCGATGAAGCGCGGCTCCGGCGCGGCAGTTTCGAGGTAGCTGAAGACGGGATTGAAGCGCTCGACGTGGCCGACTTGCAGCACGAGCGCGCGGTCGTGGGCGAGCCGCACCAACTCCGCCGCCTGGTCGGAGCGCTCGGTCATCGGCTTCTCCACGAGCACGTGCCGGCCGGCTTCTAGCAGCGTCTTGGCGATGTCGAAGTGCGTCGTGGTGGGCGTGACGATGCTCAACGCATCGCTCGCGGCAGCGGCCTCGGCGATGGAAGTGAACGCCCGCGTGCCGTGCGCGGCGGCGTGCTTGCGCGCGGCCTCCGGGTTGGCGTCAAAGACGCCGGCGAACTTCACAGCGCCAGTGCGCGCCAGCTCGGCGTAGAGCCGGGCGTGTTCCTTGCCCAACGAGCCAGTGCCGATGACGGCGACGCGGATTTTTTCAACTGCCACAGACGGCAGTGTGCCCTGTGGAAGTGCGGCTGACAACGCGGGCGTTTGGCATCCGTTTCCCGTGCCGGCCACTTGCAGTCGCCGTCTGTGGCGTGAGAATGCTCGGACACTCCTCTTTCCGCCCACCCGCAACACGGCGGCTGCAAGCCGCCGACACGCGCGATGGTGCCTCCGAACTTTGAACTTTGAACTTCGCCCGCCCGAAACATACTCCGCGCGTGGCTGCCGCCCTCATCACACTGATTCTGTTGAGCTACTTGCTCGGCTCGATTCCGACCGGTTTCCTCGTCGCGAAGGCGAAGGGCGTGGATATCCGCAGCGTGGGCAGCGGAAACATTGGGGCAACGAATGTCTTCCGTATCCTGGGCAAGGGAGCGGGAATCTTCGTGCTGACGGCGGATGCCATGAAGGGTGTCTTCGTCGTGGCGGTCATCGCACCGGCATGCCAGCGGATTTCCTCAGACACTCTCACACCACACTTGCCAGCCCTCGCCGGCATTTGCGCCATCCTCGGGCACAACTACACCTGCTGGCTGAAGTTCAAGGGCGGCAAGGGCATCGCCACCACGGCGGGCGTGTTCGCGGCGCTGGCCCCGGCGGCGTTTGGCATCGCGCTGGCGACGTGGCTCGTGGTCTTCGCGGCGAGCCGCTACGTGTCGCTCGCGTCCATCGTGGCGGCGGTGGCGCTGCCGTTGGCAGTGTGGCTCACGGGGAACGGCGGCTTGCTCATCGGCGTCTCAGCGGCGTTGGGCGCGCTGGCCATTTACAAGCACAAGGCCAACATCGAGCGCCTGCTGGCCGGGACCGAAAGCCGCATCGGAGCGAAGAAGCCGGAACCGCCGGCAAACAAGACTTAGCCCGCCGCGAAAGGGCGCAGTGAGCACAAAGATGAACACCCGAAACGTCCAACGTCCAACACTCAACTTCCAACTTTCAACGGTGTGCTGCGCGGCGTCTTTGAGCGTTGAGCGTTGGACGTTGGGCGTTGGACGTTTCCCGCTTTTCCCCTCTCCATGAACATCACCGTTCTCGGTGCCGGTGCGTGGGGCACGGCGCTCGCCAAACTGGCTTGTGAGTCGGGCCACGAAGTCGCGCTCTGGGGCCACGATCCCGCGCATCTGGCCGAGGTGCGCACCACCGGCCGCAACGAGCGCTATCTGCCCGGCGTGACGCTGCCGGCGGGCCTGCACTGCGTGGACGACCGGGCAGATGCCTTGCGCGGCGCAGGCACGGTGGTCGTGGCCGTGCCGTCGCGGGCGTTCCGCGAAGTGGTGGGCGCGTTCCAGGATTTTCGCGGCATCGCCATCAGCGTCACCAAGGGCATCGAACACGACAGCGGGCTGACCATGTGCGGCATCTTGCGGGCCTGCGCACCGCAGGCAAAGGTCGCCGCGTTGTCCGGTCCCACGCTCGCGCCGGAGGTTGCCCGTGGTATTCCCACGGCCATCGTCGCCGCGAGCGATGACCCGGGGACCGCGCACATCGTGCAAAACCTCTTTCACCGGCCCTCGTTCCGGGTTTACACGAGCGCCGACCTGCTGGGCGTGGAGCTTGGCGGCGCGCTCAAGAACATCATCGCCATCGCTGCCGGGGTGGGCGACGGCCTCGGCTTCGGTGACAACGCGAAGGCCGCGCTCGTCACCCGCGCACTGGCGGAGATGCGCCGGCTAGGCGTGGCGTGCGGTGCGCAGGCGGAGACCTTCGCCGGCTTGAGCGGCTTGGGCGACCTGACCGTGACGTGCTTCTCGAAGCTGAGCCGCAACCGTTCGTTCGGTGAGCAATTGGGGCGCGGCACGCCGCTGCTGGAGCTATTCGCGAGCACCCGGCATGTGGTGGAGGGCTTCCCCACCGCCCGCTCGGCTTGGCAACTGGCCCGCAAACACGGTGTCAGCACGCCCATCATCGAGCAGGTCCACGCGATGCTTTACGAAGGCAAGGATGTGAAGGCGGCCGTGCGGGATCTGACCAGCCGGGACTCGAAGGCGGAGGACTGAGGGAAGTAACCAGTGTTCAGTATTCAGTCAGCAACGGTGCGCAGCTCCCCGCTGAACACTGGTTACTGAATACCTCTTCAAAGCTCCGCCTTGAGCTTCGCCATCAGCTCCGCGTGCTTTTCCAGTGCCGGGAACTGCGGGAACTCGCGCTTCACGTTCTCGGGCGCGTGCAGCAGGAAACCCTTGTCCGCCTGAAGCAGCATCGAGGTGTCGTTGTAAGAATCGCCGGCGGAGAGGACGCGGTAATTCAGCAGTTGCAGCGCGCGGACGGACTGGCGCTTCTGGTCGGCCATGCGGAGCTGGTAGCCGGTGATGCGGTCGTTCTCCACCAGCAGCCGGTGGCAGAACAGCGTCGGCCAGCCGAGCTGGCGCATGAGCGGCTGGGCGAACTGCTCGAAGGTGTCGCTCAGGATGATGACCTGGGTGAGTGCGCGCAGCTCGTCCAGGAACTCCTTGCCACCCGGCAGCGGCGCAAGCGTGCCGATGACCGCCTGGATGTCCGAGAGCTTGATGCCGTGCTGGTCGAGGATGCCGATGCGGTAGCGCATGAGCTTGTCGTAATCCGGCTCGTCGCGCGTGGTGCGGCGCAGATCGGGGATGCCGGTCTTCTCGGCGACGGCGATCCAAATCTCGGGCACCAGCACGCCTTCCAAATCCAAGGTGACAATGGTCGGTTTCACAGCGCGGGAGAGTGCGGACGGAGGCGGGGGAAGTCGAGAGCGAGGTGGAGCCTGACTTTTCATGGTCCGAGCGGATGGTGACATCCCCGGAATTGCACTTGTCGGCGGCGGGGGCCGCAGGTTAGCTCCGATGCATGAAAGCATTGATGTTGGCTTCGGTTTTCTCCGCCACGCTCCTGACACTCACCGCCTGCCGACGCCAGGCTCCTCCCACCGTAGTCCCGGCCACGCCGGCAGAGGCACAGGGACAAGCGGCACCCGCGGCACCCGCTACACCGGTGGATCCAGCCTCTATCGTGCCGGCTGAACCGGGGAGTGCGGCCCACGCCAGCTTGGAGATGCTGACATTCGCCGTGCAGCAGTTTCAGGGCACGAAAGGCCGGTTGCCGAAAGATTTGAACGAAGTGGCGGCGGCGGGGTTGATCTCTTCGGTCCCAAAGCCTCCGGCCGGCCAGCGATACGTCATCGATGCGCAGAGACGCCAAGTGGTGTTGATCCGCTGAGGGTGCGCAGCTCAGGGGACTACGCCGACGCGCGGCACGGCATCCTTGCGCCAGTAGAGCTGCCAAAGGTCAGGCAGCTTAACAGTTTCCGTGTGGCCATCCATCAGGGTCACATTGATTCCCCTTCCGTGCCGGGCCACGGTGATGCGCCCAAAGCCGGTGTTGGCTCCGTAGCGGACGTCATACGTGGTCGGCAACACTTCGGTGTTATCTGGCCAGCTATCCACCCAGGTGCCGTCCGACAAAACCGGCTGGACCGTGGGTTTGCCGTCCTCGAAGTTGGAAAAATAGTGCGCGGGATAATTGAGCGGTCCACCAGCCACGGTGCGCTGACCTTGAATATTCCCATTTATACAGTAGCTGCCGGTGGTTCCCCCAATGAAAGTGCCCGGGCCCCCATACCATGCCGCATGCACCGGTAGCGGCGCGGTTGAGAACGTGGCGAAACCATTGTTGCCAGCCTGCGTCTTGGGACAAATCCAGGTCTTTTCAGCATTGAGGTAGTTGCTTTTGAGCAAGGGGATCCAGAAAGTCTGCGGGGTCAGGCCGGCCGAGGTGTCGTAGGGCATGGCCCGCTCGAAATCGCCAACATACAGGAGGAGTCCGGTGCCGAGTTGCTTAAGGTTGTTCAAGGACTGGATGGTTTTAGCCTTCTCCTTGGCCTGCGCCAGCGCCGGCAGCAACAGCCCGGCAAGGATCGCAATGATGGCAATCACCACCAACAGTTCAATCAACGTAAAGGCAACCGCCGGCAGCGAACGAACCGAACGCTTTTCAAGAGAGGTGCTTCGCATAAATAAATTTGCGTTGGCCCGCACGTCACCGACCGACCGGCGACGACTAACCGAACACGCTTCAATTGGCTACGCCTCAAGGTCGGGACTGTAAAGCCCTCACTGGGCCATCACCTTCACCGCGGCGGTGGTCCGGTCGTATTGGATGTAAGTGCCCGGCGGGAGGGGCGGCAGTCGTTTCATCAGCCCGGCGTGGACCAGATCCGCCAGCGTGTAGGGGTTCTGCTTGAACTGCTGTTGGTATTTTTTGATGGCCTCGCGGAGCGGTGTCAGGTCGACCGCCTGAATCGCCGTCGCCTGCGCGGGCGTTACCACCGGAGGCGGGCGCTCCGGACCGGGGTCTGGCTTGACCGAGGAGGTCACGGGGGCGGCCTCCGCTCCTTCCGCCACCGGCTTCGGCTTGCGGCAACCACCCGATAACACTGCGACAACAAACAAGCTGGTGGCCAGCCACGACCGGCCCGAGCCAAATTGCCGAAAGACCAGCGCCAGCATGCCTCGCCGACGGGAATCGGCAGGTCCCGGTTGATGATTTGCCCAGATGTTCATTCGGAATGGAAAATGGCTGTTGATGGCTTCAATAGCGGGCATGAGCCGGGGCGTAAAGCACATCTTCGCCTTCAAGTTGACACGACGACGGCGATACGTGGCGCCGGCCTCCGGCGGGTCGAGACCGGAGGCTGTCAGGCGCGGGTCCAGATGCGCGCGCCATCAGGGCTGGAGAACTTCCCGCTTCCCTTCCCGCCTCCCTTTGCCAAGCTCACCCCCACTATGACCCGCTGGAATTACTCTGCCCCCCGTGTCGGCGACTTGCAGTCGCCATCTGTGACGCCACTCACGCCCGACGGCAACTGGAAGTCGCCGGCACGCCTGCCAGTCCTGCTCCTCCTGCTCGCGCTGCTGTGCGCCGCTGTTACTTCCACCCGCGCTGCTGTGCCCTTCGAGCTGAAGGACGGCGACCGCGTCATCTTCCTGGGCGACACGCTCATCGAGCGCGAGCAGAGCTACGGGTGGATCGAGCTGATGCTCACCACGCGCTTCCCGGACCGCAACGTCACCTTCCGCAACCTCGGCTGGAGCGCGGACCTGCCGGATGGCGAGTCGCGCCTGGGCCTCTCGCTCGCGCAAGCGGGCGTCGAGCCGCCGGGCGAAGCGTGGAAGCTGCTCCAGAAACAAATCGAGGAAGCCCGGCCGACGGTGGCGTTCATCGGCTACGGCATGGCGGCGTCGTTCGACGGCGCGGCGGGGCTGCCGAAGTTCAAGGCGGACTACGAGCGGCTGCTGGACACGATTGAGAAGCTGTCGCCGGGGTGCCGGTTCGTGCTGCTGTCGCCCATCAAGCACGAGAAGCTGCCGGCACCGATGCCGGACCCGACGAAGCATAATGAGCAACTTGACCTTTACACGAAGGCCATTGGTGAGATTGCTTCCGCTGGGAAGGCATCGTTCGTAAGTCAATTCCGAGGCTTGGATGGAAACCGGGTTATCCCAGCCATTCCGACCGACCCTCCTGGTGTCTTTCGCGCGCGCAATACGGAGGCTGTGACGGAGAATGGGATTCATCTCACCGGAGCTGCTTACAAACAAGCGGCGTTGTTCATCGGCTCAGAACTAACCGGGAAATTGAATCCAGCCATGCTGAATCCAACCGGCGAGGCCCTCCGCCAAGTCATCCTCCGCAAAAACGAGTTCTACTTCCACCGCTCCCGCCCCGCAAACATGGCCTACATCTTCGGCTTCCGGAAACGCGAGCAGGGCAAGAACGCCGTCGAGATGCCGCAGTTCGACCCCCTCATCGCCGCCGAGGAGAAGAAGATTCGCGAGCTGTGCAAGCACTTGAACGACGCGAGCTTCAAGCCCGGCCCCGAACTCCAGCCCGCCGCGCTGCTCGGCAAGGCCGCCGCCGCCAAGCACACGCCGCAGCCCACGCCCGAGTTCACCGTCGCCGACGGCCTCGAAGTCACGCTCTGGGCCGAGAACCCGCACCTCGCCAAGC
>Ga0255092_1000583_pt1 | contig 13471 bp, 10 predicted proteins | sample Colum_Yuk_RepC_8_2_FD_188454 | JGI IMG/M metagenome (GOLD analysis project Ga0255092, IMG submission 188454) | Freshwater microbial communities from Columbia River, Oregon, United States - Colum_Yuk_RepC_8d | ecosystem: Environmental > Aquatic > Freshwater > River | place: USA: Oregon...
TTCTGCAAAGTCGGGGCAGGTCTGCGATTTGCCGGAAAGCAGCAGACGAGTGTTGCGGTGTTTTCCGAACGTTGAATCGCTGTCAATTCAGGCGGTTTTTGCCGATGATCCGGCATTCGGGGCTGCCGCAGGCGTCTGTCCGGGGAAAAGAGCGACGTTCCGAAAAATCGCTGAGTTTCGGCACCGGTATTGCATTGTTGGTTCAGGCGTGCGGAGCGGGGATTGCGGGGAGTCTGTTCAGATGAGTTCCATCGAGTTTCTGCTGCTGGCACAACGCAGGCGATACGATCCGTTCCAGACTCTGTGGTCCTGGTTACCTCTGCTGATTGCAGCGGTTGTTCTGGTTCTGCTGATTTGGGCGATTCTGCATATCCTGTCGAAAATGAACGAAGACGTTGATCCTGCCGAGGCGGATCGAGAGATGCTGCAGGCACTTCGTGATTTGCGGCGTGAGGGTGACTTGTCCGAGGATGAATTCCGATCCATCAGGGGGAAACTGGCGACCCGGCTTAATACCCTGCAGCCTGGGGAAAAGTCCTCGGAAAATACTCCGCCGAAATCAGCGGAAAATGCCGCAGGACAGTCCCCTCAGCCGCTTGCGAGCAAGGGCTCGACAGTGACCGAAAACACTGAACTGAAACCGCCTGACAAGGAAGAATCAGTTCAGCCGGAATAAACCGGCAGATCGAAATACGTTCCCAGTCTTGTTATGGATCTGAATCAACTCGATGCACACCCGTTGCCCCCGGATTCCGAATTAGAGAGGGTCTGAAAAATGGGCGGATTGCCAGTGGCCGGCAGCCACTGGTGTTCTGCCCACGCGAAAAAATCAGGTGCCGCTGCGGGCTACCGGGCTTTGGCAGCGGCACCTGAGGACGAGATCAAAGTTGGCAGGGATGCCAGCAACCACGGAGCGAAGGTTCCAGAGATCTGTGCACACAGGCGTATCAACAGCTCAAAGACTCCTGCCTCCAGAGTCATGCAGAGCAGTTGACTTCGCCGGGTGCCTGAAGAATTCAAAGGCAAAACGATGGTATCGGGCAAGGAATTCGGTTCGGGCAAAACGTCGCAGCAGGGCAAACGCAATGCCAACTGCTCTTTCTGCCGCAAGAACTACCGCGAAGTCGGACCTTTGGTGGAAGGTCCGGAAGATGTTTACATCTGCGGTGAATGCATCGAACTGTGCCAGTCCATACTGGATCAGGAACGTCGCCGTCGCGGGGCGTCAAAGAAGCTGTTCAATCGCGTCCCGACTCCGCGGGAAATTGTGCGCGAGCTCGACCAGTACGTCATCGGTCAGGCTCGCTCCAAGAAGCTGCTGTCCGTTGCCGTTCACAGCCACTACAAGCGGCTGATGCACAATCTGGAAAACGGCACGGAAGACGTCGAAATTGAAAAGTCCAATATTCTGCTGATCGGTCCGACGGGTTCGGGCAAGACGCTGCTGGCCAAGACCCTCGCTCGCTCGCTGCAGGTGCCTTTTGCCATCGGCGATGCGACCACGCTGACCGAAGCCGGCTACGTCGGTGAAGACGTTGAAAACCTGCTGCTGAAACTGCTGCACGCTGCGGATTTCGACATTGAAGCGGCCCAGCGTGGCATTATTTTCATCGACGAAATTGACAAGATCGGCAAGACCAGCCAGAACGTCAGCATTACGCGTGACGTTTCCGGTGAAGGTGTGCAGCAGGCACTTCTGAAGATGCTGGAAGGCACGGTCGCCAACGTGCCGCCCCAGGGTGGTCGAAAGCATCCGGAGCAGCAGTATATTCAGATTGATACCACCAACATTCTGTTCATCTGCGGTGGGACCTTCGTTGGTCTGGAAGACATTGTTTCCCGTCGTCTGGGACGGAAGGTGATTGGCTTCGGCACTGCATCTGAGGTATCGGACGAGAAGAGTCGCGAGCACCTGCTGTCTCAGGCAACGGTCGAGGACGTGATGGAGTTCGGGCTGATTCCTGAACTTCTGGGACGACTGCCGGTGATCGGAACTCTGGCACCGCTGGACGAGGATGCACTGATGCAGGTGCTGACTGAGCCTCGCAATGCCCTCGTTCGCCAGTACCGCAAGATGTTTGAAATGGAAGAATGCGAGCTGGACTTCACGCAGGGTGCCCTGCGGGAAATCGCCCGCCTCGCCCGGACCCGCGAAACCGGGGCTCGCGGCCTGCGATCGATCCTGGAAGGCGTGATGTTCGACCTGATGTTTGATCTGCCGGAACTGGAGCGTGGTCAGAAGTTTGTGGTGACGGAAGAAATGGTTCGTGGAGATCTGAAGATCCCGCGACGCGATTCGGCTGCAGCCTGATCAGACCGAGAAATCTCTCCCCTGCCTGCGCCGCTGTCCCGCCCCGGGACAGCGGCGTTTTTTTGGCTCAACGCAAAATGAAGTACGCGGTGTAAAGAAGTATTTTGACCACGAAAGACACCACGTACGGAGTCATCCAGAGGCGAGCCGCAAAACCTCGGGAGGGCGAGGCTCCCGCCGAGCCGCAAAACCTCGGGAGGGCGAGGCTCCCGCCGAGCCGCAAAACCTCGGGAGGGCGAGGCTCCCGCCGAGCCGCCAAACCCTCGGGAGGGCGAGGCTCCTGCCGAGCCGCAAACCCCTCGGGAGGGCGAGGCTCCTGCCGAGCCGCAAACCCCTCGGGAGGGCGAGGCTCCTGCCGAGCCGCAGGATCGAACGGCGCGGCAGCTCTTCGCCTCAGCGGGAGCTTCGCCCTCCCGAAGCGGTCCACACCCGTGGCAAGGCAATCGTAGCTCCGCACAGGATTTCGCGTTGATCCCTTTTTTGCTGGCCCGGCCGATCTTCCGGACTGTTCATTCCGGATTAACAATCAGCCCTGAAGATCCGGGAGTCCGTGCGACTTGCGAAACGGACGGCCAGTCGGAATGATTCCCGCTGGTCAATTGCTCCTGTGCTCCCACTTCAGGATTCTGCCATGCGTTCACTGCTGTCTCCTGTTCGATTCCCCTGTCGCCGGTTGCGGCTGCTGTCTGTCCTGTTGCCGGTTTTCCTGAGCGTGTCGGGGGTATCCCCGGCACGGGCTGACGATCCGCTGGCTGCGGAACTGACGGCTGACAACTGGGAGCTGCTGGTACCCCGGGGCAAGGAAGTGGATGCCATTTACGGGGACGTGGTGCTGCGGAATGATTTTTTGACCGCCGTGATTGCACGCCCGAATGCCGCTCGCCACGCCAACATGACGATTCGCTCGGTGGGTGGCTGTCTGATTGATCTGGCAGTGCGATCGCATGAGAGCGACCAGTTGGGGGCCTTCTATCCGGGGCGTCGCACCTATCCGTTTGCAGAATTGCAGTTGACCGCAGCGCAGCAGGCGGGTGGCCGCGCGATGGTCACCGTGAAGGCTCCCGGCACCGACAAAACGGCCGAGTTTCGTACAGAGTGGTCGCTGGGGGCAACTGATCGTTTTCTGACGGCTGTTTCCACATGGACCAATGCCTCAGCCGCTGATCTGACGGTCGTGCTGGAGGACGCCGTACGGGCCGATGGTGGCAAGGAAGACATGCCGAAATGTCCTGACGGCGATCGCCGATTGTTCTGGTTCCATGACATCCACTGGCAGCAGGCCTACGGTGTGCATGTCCCGGGATATCGCATGCGAGCAAAAAATGGCAATCGTGAGACGGACCTCGCGTACGAACCGGAGGCTGGTGGCTCTGTTGTGCTGAAGCCCGGAGCATCTGTGACTGTGCGGAGGATGATCTATGTCAACGTGGATCTGCCCGCGGTTCGAGCGGATCATGCGGACAGTCTGGGCACGGGCGATCGATTGCAGTCATATGTGCTGCAGGTCACAGCCGAACAGCGTCCGATTTCTGCTGCCCGTGTGGAACTGACCGCCGCTGGTGATGCGGTGGGCACCGTGGTGACCGGTGCGGATGGCACAGCACCCGTGCGTCTGCCGGGCGGGGCACTGAAGGCTGTTGTGAATATTGATGGCCAGCAGTTTGAGGCGCGTGAGGTGACCGGAACTGACGGCCGGGTACAGGTGCACGTTGATGAGTACCGAGGTGGGCAGGTGCTGCTGAAGGTTGTGGATGACGTCGGGCGACCGCTGCCGGCGAAGGTGGAGTTTGCGGGTCGGGAAGGTACGGTGACACCACGGTGGGCACCGGACACAGCCGAGTATTTTGTCAGGAATGTGGCCTATACAGCCAGTGGTACGGTGCAGGCGCGGCTGGCGGCCGGCGAATATGACGTCACGATCAGTCATGGACCGGAGTACAACGCGGAGTTTACGAAGCTGAAGGTGGAGGCTGGCGGTACGACCGAGCGAACCGTGGTGTTGCCGCGGGTGGTTTCAACGGAGGGCTGGATCAGTGCCGATTTTCACAGCCACAGTACTCCTTCCGGCGACAACACCAGCAGTCAGCTGGGGCGAGTTCTGAATCTGGCGGCGGAGCATGTCGAGTTTGCTCCGTGTACTGAACACAACCGGGTGTCGACTTATGCGGACCATCTGCGATCACTGCAGCTGACGGGTCATCTGGCAAGTGTGGAGGGTATGGAACTGACCGGGCAGCCGCTGCCTCTGAATCATCAGAATGTGTTTCCGATGCGTTTTCGCCCGCGGACACAGGATGGTGGCGGGCCGGTAACGGATGTCAGTCCCGAAGCGCAGATGGAAAGACTGGCGGCATGGGACGAGAACAGCGTGAAGCTGATACAGCAGAATCATCCGGACGCGGGCTGGCTGTTTTATGATCAGGACGGCGATCAGCAGCCTGACGGCGGATATGAGCGTTCGTTCGGCCTGATCAACGTGATGGAGATCCACCCGATTGACAAGCTGCTGAAGCGTGAGCGATTTGACATTCGGGGTGGTAAAGCGATCGAGAATCATACAGCGCTGAACTGGCTGCAGCTGCTGAACCAGGGATTCCGCATTTATGGCGTGGTGAATACGGATTCGCATTACAACTTTCACGGTTCGGGCGGATTGCGGATCTGGCTGAAATCTTCCACGGATGATCCGTCCCGGATCAGTTCGGACGAGATGCGGGATGTGTCTCGTGAGGGCCGAATCATCATGTCGAATGGTCCGTATCTGGAAGCATCGTTTGGTGAGTCTGGCAGTGCTGCGGCTCAGGCGATTTCCGGCGACGATCTGCGAGCGGCATCCGGGAAAGTGACCGGGCGAATTCGGGTGCAGTGTGCGAACTGGCTGGACATTGATACGGTGCAGGTACTGGTGAATGGGCGTCCTGCGGACGGCCTGACGTTTACTCGCCAGTCGCATCCTCAGTTGTTTGGAACCGGTGTGGTGAAGTTTGAGAAGACGGTAGAGCTGGGGCTGGCCGGTGATGCCCATCTGGTGGTGCTGGTCGGCCATGCGACTCAGGTGCTGGGCGGTGTGGTGGGTCCGGACTGGGGTCAGCAGCATCCCACGGCGCTCAGCAACCCCGTATTTGTGGATGTGGATGGTGGCGGGTTTCGGGCGAACCGCGATACGCTGGATATTCCACTGCCTGTAAAATTTGCGGCTCCGAAGTGACCCTATGATCCACTGGCCTCGGGCTGTTTACCTGCATGTGCCCTTCTGTCTGCATCACTGCGGTTACTGTGATTTCACGCTGGTGGCACGGCGTGATCACCTGATACCGCAGTGGTTTGACTGTCTGCAGCGTGAGCTTGAGCAGCATCGGCGGGAGTCGGGCGCGAGATTGCCGGTGGACACGATATTCATCGGCGGTGGCACGCCGACGCATCTGAGTGTGTCGCAGCTGCAGTGTCTGGCAGAATTGATTGCCGGGCATTTTGAGCTGCAGCCCGGCGGTGAGTATTCGATGGAGGCCAATCCGGATGGTCTGGATACTGAGAAGCTGCAGGTGCTGCGACAGGCCGGGGTGAATCGGCTGAGCCTGGGAGTGCAGTCGTTTGATGATGGCGTGCTGCAGCTGCTGGAGCGGACTCATCGGGCCGATGCGGCTGCGGAGGTGGTGTGTCAGGCGGCATCGATCCTGCCGGCCGTCAGTCTGGATCTGATGTTTGGAGTTCCGGGCCAGTCGGAGGCGTCGTGGCAGCGGACCGTGGAGCGAGCTGTTTCGCTGCCGGTGATGCATGTTTCAACCTACGGCCTGACGTGGGAACAGGGAACGCCGTTTTTTCGTCGCCAGCGCAGCGGGGAGCTGCAGCGAGCCGAGGACGAGCTGGAACGGAGTCAGTATCTGGGGGCGATCCGGCAACTGACCGGGGCGGGTTTTGAGCATTACGAGGTTTCCAATTTTGCTCGCCCCGGCTGGCAGTGTCGGCACAATCTGGTGTACTGGCGTGCTGAGGAGTATCTGGCGTTTGGCCCGGGGGCAGCGCGGTACGTGGGTGGCGTCCGATCCACCAGTTGTCGCAGCGTGGTGAAATGGCTGCGGAGCTGGTCTGAGGGGCGAGCGTGTGTGGAGGAGGAGGAGCGTTGTGAACCGGAGCAGCGAGCGCGGGAGGCAATCATGCTGGGACTGCGGCTGCGACGGGGATTTGATGTGTCCGAGTTTGAGCTGCGATTTGGCGTGAAACTGCGTGAACTGGCCGCAGAGGCGCTGGATCAGGGCCTGCGAAGGGGCCAGCTGGAGCTGGCGGACGGGCGACTGCGACTGACGGAAACCGGCCTGTTACTGGCGGACAGTGTGACTGCTGAGTTTCTGTAGTTTTGCTGCGGTCAGGAGTGAATGTGGAAGTGGCGGATGTCGGTTACCATGCCCTGCACTGCAGCGGCAGCCACCATCGCCGGGCTCATCAGCAGCGTGCGTCCTGTGGGACTGCCCTGACGGCCCTTGAAATTGCGATTGCTGGAGGATGCGCAGAGCTGTCGGCCCTGCAGTTTATCGGGATTCATGGCCAGACACATGGAGCAGCCGGCAGCGCGCCATTCGAACCCGGCGGCTTCGAAGATGCGGTCCAGCCCTTCCTGCATCGCCTGCTGTCGCACCTGTTGTGAACCTGGCACGACGATGGCCTTGACGTGAGCGGCCACTTTGTGTCCCTGCACAACGCGAGCAGCTTCGCGGAGGTCAGAAATGCGTGAATTGGTGCAGGAGCCGATGAAGGCCACGTCGATGCGAGTACCCTGCAGGGGCTGACCTTCCTGCAGGCCCATGAATTCGAGGGCTTCGCGGATCAGCTTCTGTTCTTCAGCCGGCACCTGTGTCAGGCGTGGCAGCGGAGTACTGACGGCGACGGACTGGGCCGGAGTAATGCCCCAGGTGACGGTTGGCTCAATGTCGGCCGCGCTGAATTCGACGACGTCATCGAACTGAGCATCAGCAGCGGAAGCCATACTGAGCCACCATGCGGCGGCACGGTCAAAGTCGGTTCCCTGCGGAGCCAGCGGACGACCACGAAGATAGTCGACCGTCTTCTGGTCAGGATTGATGTAGCCGCAGCGAGCCCCCCCTTCGATGCTCATGTTGCACACCGTCATCCGCTCTTCCATCGACATGGCGTCGAAGGTGCTGCCGGCGAATTCATAGGCGTATCCCACACCGCCCTGGACACCCAGCTTCTGGATGATGTACAGGATCACGTCCTTGGCGTAGACGCCCGGGCCCAGCTGGCCATTGACGACCACACGTCGCACCTTCGGGCGATTCAGGAACATGGTCTGAGTGGCCAGTACTTCAGCCACGTTGCTGGTGCCGATCCCAATGGCTCCGAATGCCCCATGAGTGCTGGTGTGGCTGTCGCCGCAGACAATGGTCATGCCGGGCTGAGTCAGTCCCTGTTCGGGGCCGACCACGTGTACGATGCCCTGGCGGTTATCGGACAGATTCAGCAGGGTGACGCCGAAATCGGCACAGTTCTTTTCGATGGCCGCCATCATCTCTTCGGCCAGTTCGTCCCGGAACGGTCGGAGCTGATTGTCGGTGGGCACGATATGATCGACCGTGGCGATTGTTCGCTGCGGAAATGCCACTTTGAGCCCGCGTTCGCGCAGAATCTGGAAGGCCTGCGGGCTGGTGACTTCGTGAATCAGGTGCAGACCGATGAAAAGCTGAGTCTGGCCACCGGGCAGCGTGCGAACAGTGTGCAGATCCCAGACTTTATTGAACAGATTGCGTTTGTCGGACATGATGGGGATAGCAGTGCAGCAGAAAGTATCAGCGAAGTGAAAACCGCAGCGAGCAGGGCGAGGATGAGTCAGGATGAAGAGTGTAACGCGGAAACGGTCAGGAGTCAGGTTTCCGGCCGTGGAAAGGGGTGAGTGTCCGGAATTTGATGTCGGCCGTCGGTGCGGGCGATTTTTTCCGAGTATTCGGTGCGGTTGTACAGTCCGTGCCGGGAAGATTTCTGAAGTTCAGGAACCGGGGAGGGATCCGGGAACGTCGGATATTGACACTCCTGCCCCCCAGCCGTAATGTCTGCTCAGTCCGCGAACCGATGATCTGTCCGGCGGACGACATGTTTCCCGGGAATATCCCGGTGAATTTTTGCAGCCGACAGCAGATTTTTCTGCCTTCCGGCTGCCGGTAGGGATACCGTCCAGACAGCAGACTGGCGGGGACAGAAATCCATGACAGCAGTTGCTGCCGCAGCTCGGTTGCAGGCGATCCAGCAGCTTCGGGGTCAGCTCCGTGCGGCCAGTGCCCCTGTGGCAGCTCGCGGCGTTTTTCCCACCGGTCTGGCAGCATTGGATGCGCTGCTGCCAGGTGGTGGCTTTACGGCTGGTTCCGTGGTGGAATGGCTCAGTCGCGGGCCCGGACAATCGGCCACGTCGCTGGCTCTGCGTTCGTCCGCCGGTCTGCTCAGCCAGCCCGGCTGTCTGGCGGTCATCGACGAAGCGCGCGGCTTTTTCCCCGCCATGGCTCCACTGCACGGCGTACCGCTGTCCCGCATTCTGCTGGTGCAGCCGCCTCCGGATACCCGCAATGGTTCGGGGCAGGCCCTGTGGGCACTCGAACAGACGGCGCGCAGTCGTGGCGTGAAAGTGGTACTGGCATGGATGAATCGGTGCACATCGGCAGTGGTCAGACGACTGCAACTGGCGGTGGAACACAGCGGTGCCACGGTCATGCTGATCCGTCCGGCCGCGGCTCTGCAACAGCCTTCATTTGCCGACCTGCGACTGCTGGTGGAACCGGCAGCGGCTGCACAGCAGCGGCTGCTGAACATTCGGCTGATGCGTTCACGCCAGGGTCTGCTGTGTGAAGGCTGCGCGCAGCTGCATCAGGAACCTTCCGAAAAATTTGTCTCCGTCGCAGGCAATGTGGCCAGTTGAGCTGTATCGCGGGCAATCGTCATGGTGCAGGCCACCAGGTCCAGGCAATTGTCCTCCAGACCAAATGGATCCTCGGTCTCCACTCCGGCTTCCTCCAGCCCGAACATTCCCAGCGAAATTGCGGCCAGCAGCACCGGAGACCACCAGCCGCAGCGTTCGCACAGCACAACCGGCAGAGTCAGCAGGTAAATCAGGATCAGTTGTCGGATCATGGCCACATAGACAAACGGCAGCGGTGTTTTCTGGATGCGTTCGCAGCCACCCTGCGCATCCACCAGTCGATTCAGCAGCTCTTCCATGTGTCGCAGCATGATGGAATCCAGCTGCTGGCGTCGAAATCGCGTGGTGATCCATTCCGAAATGACCTGACTGATGCCGGTCGGCAGATTGCCGAAACGACTGATGCGGTGCACGACAGCATCGGAAAGGTACAGATCGGCCTCACCGAGATCGCGAAATCCCTGCAGTCCCCGTCGCAGGCACATGACGTAACCGGTGATCAGCCGAGCCAGTTCCTCAGGTTCACTGCAGTGCTGACTGGCAAAGCGAACCAGATTGCGACTGTTATTGATCAGTGTGCCCCACAGGGTGCGGCCTTCCCACCAGCGGGTATTTGAGGCATTGATGCGGAATACGATCAGAAAGCCGATCAGTGATCCCAGCACTGCGTGCCCGGCCGGATCGATGCCCAGAAAGTACACTTCCGAAATCCAGCCGGCGTCAGCACCGTACTCGTACAGTGACTGAATCAGTATGGCGTAAAGCAGGAAGATCAGGACGCGGCTGAGTGCCAGAGGCAGGGCCGTGCCACGCCATGAGAATGTGGATTTCCACCAGCGATAGGGGTCGTATGCGATCATGAGGTGTCCGGGCAGCAGAGATGCAGCAGTCCGGAACCCCGGCGACAAACGCCGCGGGACCGGCACGGGAATTGTAAAACAGGAGCGGCCAACGGGCGAGTGCTGCGGGGTGGGATGCCTGCCCGCCGACTGATATACTGCCCGTCAGGTCACGGGATGTCTCCCGGGCAGCACCTGCGAAATACTCTGTCGGCAGCCGATTTTGCGTTCACATTTCTTCATTGATCGCCCCATTTTTGCGGCCGTGATTTCCATCGTGATTACGATGGTCGGCGCCATCGCGCTGACGCGTCTGCCACTGGCACAGTACCCCCAGATTGCTCCGCCCACAGTGGAAGTGCAGTGCAACTATCCCGGCGCCAGTGCTCAGACGGTCGCGGAAACCATCGCCGCCCCGATTGAACAGAAAGTGAACGGCGTTGAAGACATGCTGTACATGAATTCGTCCAGCACCAACGACGGCTCATACGCACTCACCGTCACCTTCAAGCCCGGTGTCGATCTGAATCTGGCACAGGTTCTGGTTCAGAATCGGGTCGGTCTGGCCCTGCCGACACTGCCGGAAGTTGTACGACGCACCGGAGTCATTACTCGCAAACGTTCGCCCGACATTCTGCTGCAGGTCAGCATCAACTGTCCCGACGGTCGGTATGACCAGTTGTATCTCAGCAATTACGCCCGTCTGCACCTGCAGGATGAGCTCAGCCGTGTGCCCGGGGTCAGTGAAGTGCGAGTGTTCGGGCAGCGGGATTACAGCATGCGAATCTGGCTGGATCCTGACAAGCTGGCCGTCCGCGGACTGACAGCCGCAGACGTGGCCAATGCCGTCCGCGAACAGAATGTGGAAGTGGCACTGGGACAACTGGGGCAGGGCCCCGTCGCCGGACAGCAGGCATGGCAGATTCCACTGACCGTGCCAGGTCGACTGGAATCCATTCCGGCCTTCGAAGACATCATCGTCCGCTCCCAGCCGGACGGTCGCATGCTGCGAGTTCGTGACGTGGGACGAGTGGAACTGGCTGCACGCGCTGAAGAAACCAACAACCGTTTCAACCAGAAACCCACCGTGGGACTGGCGATCTTTCAGTTGCCCGATGCCAACGCTCTGGAAACGGCAGACCTGATCAAGGCGCGAGTGACGGAACTGTCAAAGGACTTTCCCGAGGGTGTGATTGCCGAAGCTGGGTACGATACGACACCGTTCGTCCGTGAGTCGATTCGCGAGGTCTTCAAGTCACTGCGCGATGCTGTGATCCTGGTCGCACTTGTGGTGCTGTTGTTTCTGCAGGGCTGGCGACCGGCCATCATTCCGCTGATTGCCGTCCCCGTGGCCATCATTGGAACCTTCGCGGCACTGGCTCTGTTCGGTTTCAGCCTGAACAATCTGACCCTGTTCGGACTGGTGCTGGCCATCGGCATTGTGGTGGATGATGCGATCGTGGTGGTGGAGGCCGTGGAGCAGAATATTGAGCGGGGACTGGCCCCGAAGGAAGCCACGATGCGGGCCATGGAGGAAGTGACCGGGCCTGTCATTGCGGTGGGACTGGTACTGGCAGCCGTATTCATTCCCTGTGCCTTCGTGTCCGGTCTGGTGGGACAGTTTTTCCTGCAGTTCGCCATGACCATTTCCGTATCCACACTGATTTCCACCGTCAATTCGCTGACACTCAGCCCGGCACTGGCTGCTGTGCTGCTGCGACCGCGTCATGGGCCGCAGGACTGGCTGACCCGACTGCTCAACTTCAGTCTGGGCTGGCTGTTTCGCGGCTTCAACTCCGCCATGCGATTTTCGGTGACAGGGTATGAGTACGGAGTGGGGAAACTGCTGCGAGTTCCGCTGCTGGTGTTGACGGTGTATGGCGGGCTGCTGGTGCTGACGTGGTATGGATTCACATCACTGCCCAGCGGTTTCATTCCAACGCAGGATAAGGGCTATCTGGTGTGCAGTGTGCAGTTGCCGGATGCCGCATCGTCCGAACGCACTCTGAAAACACTGCAGAAGGTGGAACGCATCACTCTGGAAACTGCGGGCGTCCGAGCCGTCAATGCGATTGCCGGAAACTCGTTCCAGTTGGGTGCTCGAGCGTCAAACTTCTGTTCGATGTTCATCATTCTGGACGAGTTTGAGGAGCGGCAGACGGCAGAGCTGGGGGCATCAGCAATTCAGGAATCGCTGCTGAAACAATACGCCGCGGAGATTCCTGAAGCGACAGTCACCATCAATCCTCCACCGGCAGTTTCCGGAGTGGGACGTGCCGGCGGGCTGAAACTGATGGTGGAGGATCGCGGTGATCTGGGACTGAAGGGGCTGCAGGACCAGACGGACGCACTGGTTCGTGAGGCTGGCCAGTTGCCGCAGCTGCGCGGGCTGCTCAGTGTGTTCAATGTCAACGCGCCGCAACTGTTTGTGGATGTCAATCGTGATGCCTGCCTGTCGCTGGGCGTATCGATGGCTGAAGTGTTCGGCACGCTGCAGGGATATCTGGGTTCCCGTTATGTCAACGATTTCGGGCTGTTCGGGCGGACGTGGCAGGTGGTGGTCCAGGCGGATCGCGAATTCCGGGATCGCATCGAAGATGTGAAGAAGCTGCAGGTGCGAAATCGGGACGGGCAGATGATCCCGCTCGGGTCCGTCGCTTCCGTGCGGCGCATCGGCGGTCCGCTGATGGTAACTCGCTACAACATGTATCCGGCCGCAGCGATTACTGCAAACGCGTCGCCCGGTTTCAGCAGCGGTGAAGGCATCGCAGCACTGGAACAACTGGCTGCACGCGAACTGCCTCCGACCATGGCTGCCGAATGGACGGAACTGGCTTTTCTGGAACGCACGTCCGGCAGTACGGGAATGCTGCTGTTTGCCGGATCCGTGGCCTTCGTATTTCTGGTGCTCGCGGCTCTGTATGAAAGCTGGACACTGCCCCTCGCAGTGATTCTGGTGGTGCCCATGTGTGTGCTGTGTTCGCTGGCCGGAGTGGCTATGGCGGAAATGGACATCAACATCTTCACGCAGGTGGGCTTCGTGGTTCTGATCGGTCTGGCCTGCAAGAACGCGATTCTGATCGTGGAATATGCCAAACTGCGGCGTGACGAAGGTTACTCAGCCCAGGTCGCGGTGCTGGCGGCCTGCCGTCAGCGATTGCGGCCGATTCTGATGACGTCCTTCGCGTTCATACTGGGAGTTGTTCCGCTGGTGTTCGCGACCGGAGCGGGAGCAGAGATGCGGAAGGCCCTCGGGACCGCAGTGTTCAGCGGTATGCTGGGAGTAACCCTGTTCGGGATTTTCCTGACCCCTGTGTTCTATTATGTCGTGGATCGCCTGACGAGGCCCGCCGCAGAACCGGTTCGCAAATGAGGTTTCCGGCAGCGCGGGTACAGTGGCTG
>Ga0255092_1000598_pt1 | contig 13234 bp, 6 predicted proteins | sample Colum_Yuk_RepC_8_2_FD_188454 | JGI IMG/M metagenome (GOLD analysis project Ga0255092, IMG submission 188454) | Freshwater microbial communities from Columbia River, Oregon, United States - Colum_Yuk_RepC_8d | ecosystem: Environmental > Aquatic > Freshwater > River | place: USA: Oregon | collected...
AATTCCTTCAAGCTCGTGAGCACGAGGCGCGCGCCGGTCGCGCCCACGGGATGGCCGAGCGCGATGGCCCCGCCGTTCACGTTGAGCCGGTCGCGCCGGATTTCCCCGACGGGATAGGCGCGACCGAGCATCTTCTTGGCGAACTTCTCCGACTCGCAGCACTTGAGCACCGCGAGCGTCTGGGCGGCGAAAGCCTCGTTGATTTCGACAAGGTCAGCGTAGTTCACGGCGAGGCCGGTCTTCTCCTCGGCTTTGGCGATGGCATACACGGGGCCGAGACCCATCCGCGACGGGTCACAGCCCGCATAGGCGTAGCCGAGCAACGCGCCGATGGGCGTGAAGCCCAGCTCGGCAGCGCGCTCCTCGGTCATCACGAGCAAGGCGACCGCGCCGTCCGTGATTTGCGAGGCGTTGCCGGCGGTGACAGTGCCGTGGCGACGGTCGAAGACGGGGCGAAGTTTCGCGAGCGCTTCCATCGTTTGCGATTCGCGCACGCCGTTGTCGGCGACGATGGGTTTTGAGTTCCGGCCTTTGGGGTCGGAGTTGAAGACAGGGCAAATTTCTTCGGCCAGCTTGGCTTTCGCGGCGGCGGCGCGCTTGTGGGATTCGAGGGCGAAGGCGTCTTGCTCCTCGCGGGTGAGACCGGACTCGCGGGCGAGCAGCTCGGCGGTGTCGCCCATGTTCATGCCGCAGACGGGGTCGGTGAGGCCGAGCTGGAGCGTGATGCGCGGGTTGAAGTCGGCGAGGCGGAACGCGGCGAGGGCGGAGGCTTTCTCGACGAAGGATTTTGCGCGACCGAGCTTGGCGAACTTCTCCGCCGCCGTCTTCGTGTAGAGCAACGGGTAGTTGCTCATGCTCTCCGCGCCGCCGACGAGGAAGATGGAGCCGCGCCCGGCGGTCATCTTCTCGTAAGCCTGCGTGAGCGACTCCAGGCCAGAGGCGCAGTTGCGATGCACGGTGATGGCCGGGACGTGCTCGGGGATGCCGGCGCGCAGGGCGATGACGCGCGCAACGTTCGCGGCGTCGGCGGGCTGGCCGACACAGCCGAAGATGACCTCGTCAATTAGTGCGGGGTCGAGGCCGGTGCGGGTGAGGAGGGCTTGCGTGGCGATGCGGCCGAGTTCGTCCGCGCCGAGCGCGGCAAGGTCGGAACCCATTTTGCAGAACGGCGTGCGGACGCCGTCCACGATGACAAGACGAGGAGTGCTCATGCGGGCTCCTTTCTAAGCGGACTGCTTGCGAGAGGCACGCTGTTCTTCGGGCGATGGTCCACGAGCTTCTGTTCCTTGAGCTGCACGCCGACACCTTGCAGGTCACGCATCTGCTCGGCGTTGTGGAAATCGATGCGGTTCGGCGTGATTTCACAATGCGTCATGAGGCGAGTGCGGAGGTCGTGCGTGAGATGGTCGTCGTCCGCGCCGTTGGTCTTCTGGACGTGCAGGACCAGCTCGTCCACTTCGAGCGGGTCGTCGTGAAGTTTGCGAAGCTCAATCTGCCACGCGCCGACATTCGGGGCGTCGTCGAGGACGTGCTCCAGCTCGTTGAAGTCCACGAGCGTGCCCTTGATTTTGTCGAGTTGCACTTCCTTGAAGGCGGAGCTTCGCGAAATCTTTCCGAGCAAGCGTGGCATCTGGCGACCGCAGTGTGGACAAGTTTCGAAGGTTAGGCCGCCGTCAATGTAATCGCCGGTGCGGTAGCGGAGGACGACCGTCCCGCGCGAATCGAGCGGAGTGAAGACAATCTCGCCGGGCTGGCCGTTCGGCACCGGGTCGCCGGTCTCTGGGTCCACAACCTCCACGACACCAAGGTCAGGATAGAGATGGTAGCCGCTGGGCGTCTCGTCCACCGGCACGGGGCATTCGGCGAAGGCCATCTTCGCCTCGGTAAAGCCGTAGGTGGTGACCACATCAATTTCGCGTGCACCTAGTTCGAGGGCGAGGTTGCGGAGTTTCAGCCGCATGCCGTCGGGCACCTTCTCGCCGCCGAGCACGATGCGCCGGAGGTTTTCGCAGCGCACGCCTTCCTCCGCTGCTTGATGCAGGACGTGATAGACGAAGGTCGGCATCCCGATGAGCACGTCGGGACGGATCTTGCGGAGGAAACGAAGCTGGCCCTCGGTGCCCATGACCTTGCCGCCGCCGGTGCTCGCGGTGAACACGCCAAAGCTCGTGCTCCCGTAGTGAGTCAGCCAAAACGCCAGGTGCGGCGCGTAGGGGAACATGTTAAGCAGCTTGTCCTCGCGCCGCGCACCGCACACGCCAAAGACGCGCTCGCCCGCGAGCTGGAGATTCGCGAGGTCGTGGTTCGTGTAGAGGAACGGCACGGGGTCGGCGCTGCGGCCCGTCGTGCTCGTGAGAAAGATGGGGCGGAACTCGTTTTCAAAACCGTCCGCCACCGCTTTGCGCCCGTGCAACAGCGCGCGGAAAATCGTCGAGGGGCGGCGCGAAAGGAAGTTGCGGTCCGGCACGAGCAGGAAGTCGCGAGCTTTCTGCGGATTATCCGGCGTGTTGAGCAAGTCGGCCTTGCTGGTGAAGGGCAGCCGGCGCAAGTCGTCGAGCGAGCGAAAATCATCGGCGGTGAGCTTGAGCCGGCGGAACAGCTCGCGGTAGTGCGCGGAAAACGGCAGCACCGTGTCGCGCAGCCAGCGGCGGAGCTTGTCCGCTTGCAGGGCGCTGACGGTGGCTTCAGGCAGCCGATGCCAGTTCGTGGTGAGGAGTTGCGTGCTCATGGGTGGGCTCCTTTCGGTTCACGAGGTTTTTGATGTCCGCGAGGCTCTCCTCGGCCACGCGGCGACCGAGGGAAATGTATTTCATGGGGTTGGAAAAGTCGTGCCAGCGGGAGTCGCAGGCGAGCGGGCGGAGAACGACATCTGCCTGACGGCAAGCATCCTCGGCAGACCGGATTTGCCCGCCGATGACGGCGCGCTGGGTGACGTCGAGGATGTTGCCGTAGGCGAAATAGTTGACCTGCTGGTTGAGCAAGTGGAGGAAGCTGAAGCCGCGCCGCTTCTCCTCGACCTGTTCGCGCTCGTGCTCGCGGGCGCAGCGGAGGAAGGCTGAAGTGGGAATGATGTTCACGGCGATGACGCGCTCGACGCCCGCCTCGCGCAGCACGTCCACGGGCAGCGGATCGGAGACTCCGCCGTCGATGTAGTTTTCACCGTCGAGCCGCACCGGCACAAAGACACTCGGAATGGCGCAGCTCGCGAGCACTGCGGAGGAAACCTTGCCGACGCTGAAGACCGTGCGCTCCAGTGTGTCAAAGCGCGTCGTCACCACGCTGAGCGGACGGGGGAGCTGCTCAAACCGCGCTTCACCGATGCTGCGCTCCAACCGCTTCTGAATCGCAGTCCCGTGGATAAACCCACGACGCGGCGGGAACGCGGGGTCAATCAGTTTGAGCAACCCCCACTTGCCCTCCAGTTCGCGGGCCTTGGTTTCGATGAACTGCCCGTCGTGCCCGAACGCCCACAGCGCGCCGATGTAGGCCCCCATGCTGGTGCCGGCGACGACATCCACTTCAATGCCATTTTCCTCCAGCACCTGCAGCACCCCGATGTGCGCGAGCCCCTTGGCTCCGCCGCTGGAGAGCGCCAGGCCGATGCGGCAACGTCCGATTTCACGCGCGAACCGGCGCAGGTCGAACTTGAACGCCACCGGCCACACTCCACCGCAGTGCGCGTGGAGCGCATCCACGGAGGCCGGCGATTCGCGGAGATTCAGATGCGCGGGCTGGCCGATTTGCTTGACGAAATCCTCCGCCGGCTGCGGCACCTCGCCGTGTGCGAGGCAGAGCACGATCTTCAAGTCCGTCGCCACGCCACCCCGCGCGGCGCGCAGCTCGCGGTCGAGCTGGTTGAACTCAAAGAGGCTGTCCACCGTTTGCTGGGCGAGCACGTAGGTGGCGGAGGAACGGGCCGCCGCCTCGGCCAGGGCCTGGCGAGGCGCGTCCGCGTCCACGAGAATAATCACTTGGTCGAAGTGGCGGGCGCAGTGCCCGAAGAAAGCGGAGAGAAACGGGCGCTCGGCGAGATGATTCGTCACCCGGAGCGTGAGGCGCTCGAAACCACCGAGGTGCTGGAGCTGGTCAGTAAAGGCAAAGCCATTGTTTGGGAGTGAATGCAGCGGGCTCCAGACTTTTGCAGTCGCCCCGGCATCGGATGGCATGAGTTGCAGGAGAAGGACCCGTTCCCCAGTCACAGAAGCGAGCATTTCCGAAAGGGACTCGGCGACGAGACGCTCCGGAATGCGCCGGGAAGCGGAGGCAACAGACGTAAGCCGGCCGGTGCGATTGAAGCTGACCTGCGGCGGCCGGGCGAGTGATGAGAGCAGTTCCTTTCTACGCTGGTCCCACACTGACCCTTGGTTTGGAAGTGACGCAGTCATGTCCGTCTTTCTACACGACGGCCGCTGCGGAACCATCCACACCTAACAACTCACACGGCTCCCAAGCCGACCATCGCTGCCATCAAAGGCTTTGCTATATGCGTAGCTCATCGTGCTTCTCTGTCTTGGTTCAGCATAGCGCACAACTCGTGCCGGTCAAATTTGAGAACATCCGGAACAGGACTGAATGACCATCGCCCGCCGGGCACAGCCGAAATCGATCAAATTCCCGGCGGTGGCGCAGCGTCGCAAATGGGCAGCCATTACATCCCAGCACCCGCCATGCTTCAAATCCTAGGACCCCAAGACCCCGGCCGCCCCTTCTGCGATGGCGTGTCCCGGCGCAACTTCATCAAGATTGGCGGGCTGGGCGCGGCCGGACTTTCACTGCCGACCCTCCTGTCGCTGGAAGCCCGGGCCGGCATCCGCAATTCCCACAAGTCGGTGATCATGATCTATCTGGTCGGGGGCCCGCCGCATCAGGACATGTTCGATCTGAAGCCGGATGCGCCGCGTGAAATTGCCGGACCGCACAAGCCCATCAGCACGAACGTGCCGGGCATCCAGATCTGCGAGCTGTTTCCCCGGATGGCGAAGATGATGGACAAGTTTGCCCTCATCCGGTCGCTCGTCGGCGCGCAAAACGATCACGACGCCTTCCAGTGCTACACCGGCCACAGCCGCACCGAGATGGCTCCGGCTGGCGGCTGGGCACCATTCGGCAGCATCGTCAGCCAGGTTCAGGGGCCGGTGAATCCCACGACGCCACCGTTCGTGAGCATGTGCTACGAATGCACGCACGGCCCCTACAACGAGCCAGGCTCAGGCATGGTCAATGTGGCGCATTCCGGTTTCCGCCCGGTGGGTCCCAGCCGCGCTGACCTCACCTTGCAAGGCATCACCTACGACCGCTTGGCGGACCGCACGCGCCTTCAAGCCAGCGTGGATCAGTTCCGCCGCGACGTGGACGCCAGCGGGCAGATGCAGGGCCTCGACGCCTTTACCCAGCAAGCGATGGGCATGCTCACCTCATCGAAGCTCGCCGAAGCGCTCGACTTGTCGAAAGAAGACCCCCGCATCGTTGCCCGGTATGGCCGGGGCAACGAGGTGACGCGCATCGACGGCAACGGTGCGCCGCGTGTCCCGCAGAGCTTCCTTGCCGCACGCCGCCTGGTGGAGGCCGGCGCGCGTGTGGTCACCGTCAATTACAGCAAGTGGGACTGGCACGGCGGCCCGGGCAATGACATTTTTTCGCGCGAACGCGAGGACTTCCCGATCTTTGATCAAGGGATCACCGCGCTCGTCGAGGACCTCCACCAACGCGGCATGGACAAGGACACCACGGTGCTGGTGTGGGGCGAGTTCGGCCGCACGCCGCGCATCAGTGCGCAGGTGGGCCGGGACCACTGGCCGCGCGTGGCGATGGCCCTGCTGGCCGGCGGCGGAATGAACTGCGGACAAGTTATCGGCTCCACCGACCGCCTGGGCGGCGAGGCGAACAGCCGCCCCGTCACCTTCCAGGAAGTTTTCGCGACGCTCTACCACAACCTCGGCATCGACGTGAACACCACGACCATCGTGGACACCAAAGGCCGCCCACATTACCTCGTGGACGGCGGGGCACAGCCGGTCCGGGAGCTGGTTTGAGCATCTCGCAGAATCATTTTAGGAGAAGGAATCGACGGTGGCTTGGATGTGATTCGCGGGCAGGCAATCTTGCCTAGTATGAGGGTCGGCTCTTACAAAGATATTGTTCAATGGTTCAGGATTCTATTTCAGTGGCTGAAGAGTCCTTGGATACGAACCGCTGCAACACTCACCGCTCTTACCTATCTCCTGTGGCGATCAATTCTTTGGGCGATAGCGCCGGGCTTTTGGGGTGGTAGCTGGCTTCACAACGAGAACGACACTGCGCTGAAGCTTGCCAACGAGATGTTCGGTCCCGTTCTGCTGGTGAAGTGGTGGATTCAAGACCCGCCAGGTGCTTGGGGTGATAAGTGGGCAGTGCTTCATCAATGGGGCCAGTTTGAAACAGCCGCTCGACTGGTCCTAATTGTCGGCATCTTATGGATCGTGATTTGCTGCATGTTTCTCATCCCAAAAATGAAATGCGCAAAGCAAGGTGACGGTGCCAATCCTCACTCAGGTCAGGATGCAGAGAGTTAGTTCAGTCCACAAATGCCGCCTCGTTTGAAACGAGGAGGATGTGCGCGAGTTTTTCCCAGGCGGCCAGGCTTTTCGCCGGCTCGGCCCGCGGCTTGGTGAAATCAGCCTTCGCATCCCATTCCGTCTCGTAGCCGACCGGAAGCTGCTTGGAGCGCTTCAGCGGGTCGGTGAACTTGAGCTTCGGTGCCCAGTTGAAGCTGTCGCTGTTGGAGCCGGTGCGGCAGTCGGTGATGAAGTCCAGCGTGTCGCCAGCCTTCACGGTGAGGCCGGAGACTTTGAGCTCGGCGGAGCCATTCTGAGCCACGGCTTCGCCAACCACGCCCGCGCGGCTGCTCACGACGCGCCCCCGCACTCCATCGCCTTGCGTGCTCGCGTGCGACAGCACCCCTGACACGGATAGCGTGCCGTCGCGCGGTGCGACCCAGCGGCGGATGACGGCGCGGGATTGGCTTTGTCCCGGATGTCCGCCCTCGGCGCGGAGGAGGAGGTGGCCGAATTCCTTGTCCGGGAAGTCACGGCCCACCTGCCACTGACCGCCGGTGAAGAACGCAAACGGCGTGAAGCTCTTCACGCGCTTCGTCGTTTCGTCAAACTCGCCGTAGCCGTAGTGCCACCCGGCGTTCGGTGCGAACTCAGCGGTATCTTCACCGGGCGCGGCGAGGAACGCCTTCGCCATCGTGACCTCATCCGCCGCAGGGCGGCGCTGGTAAACGGTTTCGTAGAGGAAGCCGATGCGGGCGGCGTCGCTGGTGAACTTCTTGAAGTCGTCGCGGGCGGCGAGGGCTTGCGCCTGCTGCAACACGAACGGCGCGTTCATCAGGAAGAGCGCCTGCTGTGGCACCGTCGTCTGGAAGCGCTGCGACGCGCTCACGTCCGGGCTGGCGAAGTCGAACGTGCGGAACATCGCCGGGAGGTTCTGGCGGTCAATGTATCCGTAGGCTGTGCGCCGCGTGGCGAAGGGTTGCGCGGTCAGGTCCACCGGCAGGCCGCCGGGCGTGAGGTCGAGCTTGCCGGACGCGAGCAGGAGTGAGTCGCGGAGCTGCTCGAAGTCGAGGCGCTGGCGGTTGAACTTCCAGAGCAAGGTGTTCGCAGGGTCGGCCTTCACGCACTCGGCACGGTCATCACTGGCCTGCTGGTAGGTTGCGGAGAGCATGATGACCTTGTGCAGCTTCTTGATGCTCCAGCCGTCGGCTACAAAACGCGTCGCCAGCCAGTCGAGCAACTCAGGATGCGTCGGTGGGTCGGCGCGCACGCCAAAGTCACTGGGCGTGCGGACGAGACCCGCGCCGAAGTGCCAGGTCCAGACACGGTTCACTAGGACGCGTGCGGTCAGCGGGTTGTCCTTGCTGGCAATGGCTCTCGCCAGTTCGAGGCGGCCGCTGGACTTGGCCGGGAACGGCACGGCCTGACCGAGCGACGCAATTTTCGGGAAACCACGCTCGACCTCGGGACCGCGATTACCCGGGTTGCCGCGCACGAAGACGTAGGGCTTCGTGGGCGAATCGCGGTCCACCAGCGCCATCGCGCGCGGCGGTGCGCCGGGATGCGTGGCGTCCACCTCGTCCACCTTGGCCTTCAACTGGCGCAAACGCGGGCGGGCGTCTTCGAGCAAGGTGTCGTTCTCCGGGGCTGGTAGATTTGGCGGCGCATCGTCGGCACGCAACGCGAGGCGCAAGGCTTCCTTGTCCTTGTCTGCATGTGGAGTGCCGGCGTCGGCGTCAGTGAGCAGCTTGCCATAGCGCTCGGCGACTTCCTTCATTGTTTTGGGAGCGGTTTTGAACGCAGCGGCGACGGCTGGGGAACAGCCAGCCGGCAAAGTGACCTTCGCCGCCTCTTCGGCAAACTTGTCATCTGGCAGCTTTGCGTAAACGTGCCACAGCGACCAAACCGGGTCGGGCGTCTTCGCGCTCGCGGACTTGGCGAGGTAATCCTGCCAGCGACGCACGGCAGTGGGGATGAGCTTGCGCTCCTGGAAATACTTGTCGCGGTTTTGGCGGCTTGCAGTGGCAGAAGCGCGGGCGACTATGGGGTCCACCTCGTCTGCGGCGAGCAGGTAGTCGGCGGTGCGTTTGCGGAGCATGGCGACCTGCTTGTCGAGCTGCTCGACGCGGTATTTCTCCATCTCGTCCTCGCGCTTCTTCTTCTCGGCAAGATAGGCGGCGTGCGACGCACCATCAGGCTTGATGCCCAGCAGTGGTTTTTCCGCCGGCTCCTGGCTGGAGGCGAAGACGCCGTAGAGACTGTAATACTCCGCCGTCGAGACGGGGTCGTATTTATGATCGTGGCAGCGGGCGCATTGCGCGGTCAGGCCCATCGTGCCGCGCGTCACCACGTCAATCCGGTCGTCAATGATGTCGTTGACGTTGTTCAGAAAGCGGCGGCCTAGCGTGAGGAAGCCGAGGCCGGCGAGCGCGCGTTTGTCCTCGCCGAGTTGCAATTGGTCGGCGGCAATCTGCTCGGTGAGGAAACGATCGTAGGGCGCGTCCTCGTTGAAACTGCGGATGACATAGTCACGATAGGTGTAGCTGAAGGCGAAGCGCCGCTGCTCGTCGCCGGCGAGGTAGCCCTTGGTGTCCGCATAGCGCGCGACATCAAGCCAGTGACGGCCCCAGCGCTCTCCATAACGCGGCGAGGCGAGGAGTTTGTCCACGAGCTTCGCGAAGGCATCGGGTGACTTGTCCGCGACGAACGCCTCGACCTCGGCCATTGAAGGCGGCAGGCCGTGCAGATCGAAGTAAGCGCGGCGGCTGAGCGTGCGTTTGTCGGCAGGCGGCGATGGAAGCCATTTCTTCTCGGCCAACTTGGCGGCAACGAAGGCGTCTATGGGACTTTGAACCTTGAACTTTAAACCTTGAACTTGAGGCACCTTCGGCTCCTTCACCGGCTGGAACGCCCAATGGTTCTTCACCACGTTCGGGTCTGAGAGCGGCGGGCCGGAGGGCTTGCCGGTGCGCGGGTCGGGTGCGCCGAGGCGGACCCACTCCTCGAAGAGTGCGATTTGCTGGGCCGTGAGTTTCTTTCCCTTTGGCGGCATCTGGAGGTCTTTGTCCGCATAACGAATCGCGCGGATGAAGAGCGACTTGTCCGGCTGGCCAGGGACGATGGCGGGGCCGTTCTCGCCGCCCTTTTCCCAGCCGGCGCGGGTGTCGAGCGCGAGCCCGCCCTTGGGCTTGTCCGTCGCCGCGCCGTCGTGGCATTTGAGGCAGTGCTCGATGAGCAGCGGACGGATTTTGTTCTCGAAGAAGTCGTGGCCGGCGGCGGAGTCGGCGGCGCGGGCACCGAGCGCGGACAGTGCGAGAAAGATTGTGGCGAGGCGAACCATGCGGAGAGTGTTCAGTAATCAGTGTTCAGTCTTCAGTGCAGCGATCCGAAATCCAGGTGGTTTAGTAACACCGCACCGGCAACTGAACACTGAATACTGATTACTGAGCACTTCGGCTATTCGGATTCTTTTACCAACTTGTCCTCCACCTCGCCGCTGACCAGCACGACGAACTCGCCCTTGAGCGAGCGCTTGGCCACGAGCGCGAGCAGCTCGGCAGGTGTGCCGCGCAGGAACTCCTCGAACTTCTTCGTCAGTTCACGCGCGAGGACGAGGGTGCGGTCGGGGAAGACTTCGTTCAGCTCGCCGAGCAGCTTCTCGATGCGATAGGGCGACTCGTAGAGCGCGAGCGTGCCGGCGAAGGACTTGAGCGCTTCGAGCTGCTTTCGCCGCTGGCCAGACTTGTGCGGCAGGAAGCCGATGAAATGAAACTCGTCCGTCGGCAGGCCGCTGGCCGTCAGCGCCGCGACCAGCGCGCACGGACCAGGGACAGCTTCGACACGCTGCCCCGCCGCCACCGCCGCGCGCACGACGCGCTCGCCGGGGTCGCTGATGCCCGGTGTGCCCGCGTCCGTGACGAGCGCGACCTTCTCGCCGCGCTTGAGTCGTTCGAGAATCTCCTCGGAGCGCTTGGCCTCGTTGAACTGGAAGTAGCTGAGGAGCGGCTTGCTGATTTCAAAATGTTTCAGCAACTGCCCCGTGCGGCGCGTGTCCTCCGCCGCCACCACGTCGCACTCCCGCAGCACGCGCAGGGCGCGCAGCGTGATGTCCTCCAGGTTGCCGATGGGCGTGGCAACCAGATAGAGCGTGCCGGGAATCAACGGCGGCGGCGTCTTGTCCATGCCGGCAGCGTGCCAGCGCGGGGAGGCCGAGAGAACAGATTTTTCAGACCGGAAGCCGCGCGCTGTTCACACAGCCCCAGCCCACTTGAGCATGGCGTAAATGACCGCCGCCTCCACCAGCACGTAAGCCATGAAGGCGAAGAACGGAAGCAACTCCTCCACCACTTCTCGTAGCGCTCTCATGCCTGACATCCAGCACCGACGATGCCGTTCGTGGCAGAACTGCCCTGAGGGAAACACCTGATCGGTCCCCCTGCCCCGAATGCTCCCACCTCACTCGGCCACTTCGTAAAGCACTCCGCCCATGAAAAACTGGACGGACTTGCCCAACGCCAGCCACTGGCGCGCCGCCGGGTGAAGCGTCAGCAGGTCGAAGTATTCCTGCGACCCAAACTTGAGCTGCACCTTCTTGGCATCAGCCACTTGGTGCGCGGCTGCATCAATCCACTGGTCCCCGTTCTGGAAGAAGGTCTTACCGCCGACGAACCGGTTTTGCTGCGCGTATTGGGACACCCGGGTGGCCGCGCTGGCATTGGGCTGGCCCAAGGCCGTCGTCGCGGAACCACGCAGGACTGGATTGGCGAGGCTGGGCAAGGCTGGGGCTGCTGTCGGGGCGGGGCCGCTGTAGCTGCGCGCCACGGACTGATTGGCCCGCTGCTGCGCCAGCGCCGGGGCGGTCGCTGCCTTGAGTTCCATGGTGGCCTGAGCACCGCCCACGGCAACGTCACCGGCCTTCTCACGCTTGAGACTATCGTAGGAGGCCGCCGCCTGCCGGCGGGCATCGCGGTCGGATTCCAACTGCGGCAGCAGGCGGAAGCGCGGACTCACATTGCGCTTCGCCTCATCCTCGGTGATCAACCACGCGGTGTAGGGCGTGACGATGCCATATTTGCGCGCCAGCTCCGTGACTTCATCCTTCAGCTCAGCATTCTCCCCGCGCAGGCGGATTTCATCCAGCAGGTAGCCCACCCGGCGGGTGGCCCAGAGGCGGGGGATGAAGTCATATCCCTGCGATTCGCTTCCAAAACTCACGTCATAGCCAAACTTCCGCTCCTCGCCCGCGACGCTGCCCGTGATGGTCAGCTTGCCTTTGGCCTCACCCGTGAAACGGCCGGCGAGCACGAGCTGCTCACCCTTGAACAAATCGGGCAGCGGCGACGGGTAAAGCTTCGTGACGCGGACCCCGTCCGGAAACGTGAGCTTCAAGTTGGCCAGCGCGGGCTCCTTGATCTTTGAGAAGAACGCCGAGAGCTTCACTTCGAGGTCCTCCTCCGGCAGCACGTAGGTGCTGAAGGCCCTGGTTTCGTCGGCGATTTTGTCCAGCAGGTGCGTGTTCACATCCGTGCCGATGCCGAAGCAGAACATGCGGGTCAGTCCGCTGTTGGCGTCCTTGACGTTGCGCAAGATGGAGCCTTCGTCGGTCACGCCGATGGTCGGCCGGCCGTCGGTGAGGAAGACCACGACGAATTGGCGGTCCAGTTTCGCAGGCCGCGTGGCGAGGGCTTTGCGCAGCGCGTCGTCAATGGCGGTGGAGCCCAGCGGCTTCAGGCCCTTGATGAAGTCTTGGGCGCGCTTGCGGTTGGCCCCGTCGGCCTCAACCAGTTTCTCGAACAGCGGTTCCACCTCGGTTGAGAAGCGCAGCACTTCAAAGCGATCATTGTCGTTCAAATTCTCGACGCAGAACGCAACCGCCTTCCTGGCCTGGTCCAGCTTGCCGCCGGCCATCGATCCCGAGGTGTCGATCACGAAGCAAACATCCTTCGGCACGGACTTGCCGCCCTTCACCGCGGCATCGGGCGAGGCGAGCAGGAGAAACCAGCCGTCCTCACCCGCAACCTTGTGCGTGAGCAGGTTTGCGCCGAGTTCTCCGGCCTCGAAGGAGAAGAAGAGCTGGAAATCCGTGTCCGGCCTCACATCGCGGGCCTCGAACCCAACCGTGGCCTTGCCGCCGGTGCGCTTCACTTCCACGGCGTGGCTCGGCGACCAGATGGCCTTGAGCGGACGCGCCCCGGCAAGCTCGACCTTGAGGCTGACGTTCTTGAGCGGCTTGGCGGAGAACTTGGCGGTGTTCAGCGGCGCGACATAGCTGAGCAGGCCACCGTCTGCCTTGAGCACCTGGGTGTAGCTGAGGGTGACGCGCTTCTTGCCGTGCGGCTCGAAGGGGAAGATGCGCACGCGGAAGACGTCCTGGCCGAGGTATTCGAGGAGGGCGGGATCGCGCATGGAGCGGACGATGTCCTCGTAGATGCGCCGGGCCTTGTCCGCCGGCAGCAGTTCGGCCTCCGCCTGCTTGCCGTCGATCTCCATCGTGAAACGATTGAGCTGCGCACCGCGTGGGACGGGCAGAAGGAACGTTCCCTCCAGCCGCGTCGGGTTCGGATTGTAAAACTCCCGCTCGATGGTGGTGGTCGAGACCTGGTCGGTGATGCGCGCCGTGACCTGGTGGTGGTTGATCTCAATGGGCGCAACCATCCGCATCGGCGGCGGCATGGGCCGGGGCGGGATGATGATGGGCGGTC
>Ga0255092_1000602_pt1 | contig 13182 bp, 9 predicted proteins | sample Colum_Yuk_RepC_8_2_FD_188454 | JGI IMG/M metagenome (GOLD analysis project Ga0255092, IMG submission 188454) | Freshwater microbial communities from Columbia River, Oregon, United States - Colum_Yuk_RepC_8d | ecosystem: Environmental > Aquatic > Freshwater > River | place: USA: Oregon | collected...
CTCATTCCAGACGATCTGGTCCCCCTGAAGCCGGAGCCCACGAATCTTGCCCGTTTCCCAATCTCCGAAAACATAGGCTCCCTTGAGCTCGGGCAACCCGTCGGCTCCGTCATGGAAAAAGCCTCCGGTGATGCTGGCGAACTCGCTGTGCGGCAAGGCCAGCAACGGTTCTTGAATCGGAGTCGGCGGTTGTTGGGTTGCATTGACCAACTGAGGCCCTTCCATGCGACTCCAACCGCCATTGTAGCCGCCGGTCTTGATCCGGTGGACGGTTTCCCAGAGCTCCCATCCCACATCGCCCACCCACAAGGCCCCATCCGGGCCGAAGGACGTGCGCCACGGATTGCGAAACCCATAGGCCCAAATCTCGGGCAACGCTCCTGGGCGGCCAATGAATGGGTTTCCCGGGGGAATGGAAAACGCGTTGGTTCCCGAAGGTCGATCCACGTCGATGCGGAGAATGCAGCTCAGGCGATCGTCCAGATTCTGCCCCGTTAGCAGCACATCCGGAGGCTCCGGCGAGGCCGCGTCGCCCGTGGAAATGTACAGAAACCCGTCAGGACCGAATTGGAGTGAACTGCCGTTGTGTCCCCCGCCCAACCAAGTCAGCAGGATTTGTTCGCTCGACGGATCCACCCGCGGCGGGTCGGTGGGTTCCACGCGGAAACGGCTCAGGCGGGTTCCGGCCGGATCCCGATCCTGAACGACATAGACCAGATACAGGAATCGGTTGGTGGCGAATCCCGGATGGAAGGCGAATCCGAGCGCCTGCGCAAAGGGGCTGCGAACCTTGCCCAAATCGAGGGACAAATCGGTGGCGGCGGCCTCGGCCCGCGGAACGAAGGAAACCAGTCGCCCGCCAACCTCCAACACCCACAGTCGGGATCCCGACGGGTCGAAGGCCAATTCGACCGGATCCTTGAACTGCAGCTTGGGAAACACGCGATCCACCTGGGCCATGGGCGGCGGCTCTGGGGATCCTTGAACCCGGCCTGAGGTCCACGGCGCTCGAGATTCGGCCCGTGCCCCGAGCACAACGCAAAGCACCAGCCATACGGCCCAACACTTCCGGGAGATCATAATCCGACACTACCCCACCGATTTCCGGATTTCAAACACCCCCGGACACACCCGTTCCACTCTGTTCCTTGCGTGAGTCTGAATTCCGTGGTCGCTTGAGCACTCACGATGCCACTGATTCGCATCCTCGTGGACGGCTACAGCCTCCTGCATGCCTGGCCTGAATTGGCGCCGAAATCGGCACGCCATTCCGCCATGGCTCGCGACGCCCTCATCGCCCGTCTCGAGGAATATCAGGCGGCCTTGGGCACGCCCATCACCGTGTTCTTCGACGGCCAGAGCGGTGGCCTCTCATCGCGCACGAAGTCGACCGATCCGAGGGAGGTGGAAGTGCTCTATTCCAAGGCTGGGCAAACCGCGGACGATCTCATCGAACGCGCCGCCTACCGCTTCAAGGCTTACGGAGAAGTGTTGGTCATCACCGATGACCACGCCGAACGCGACACCGTGCAAGGGTTTGGCGGGCTGGCCTCCAGTTGCGCGACCTTCATTGCCCAGATCGAGGGGCAACTCCAACAAGTCCACCTCGACCTCAAGGCCCACAACCGCCGGGAGCGAGACCGCTTTCAGCGCGATCGTTCCCGATAAAAACAAACCCTTCGGTCCCCGAAGGAACCGTGGGGTCGAAATCCTCGTCCTTGGCCGGCGCCTATTCTTCGCCAGCCAGAAGCTTGGCGATGACGTTGATGTCTTCGAGGGTGGTGGTGTCACCCTTGATGTCCACGCCGCTGGCGATCTGCTTAAGCAGACGACGCATGATCTTGCCGGACCGAGTCTTGGGCAGCGCCTCGGCAAACCGGACCTCATCGGGTTTGGCCACTGGGCCGATTTCCTTGCCGATGTGGTTGCGTAGTTCGTTCTTCAGCTCGGGCGAGGCTTTCTGCCCCGTCTTGAGCGTCACGAAACAAACCAGAGCCTGGCCCTTCAATTCGTCCGGACGGCCCACCACGGCGGCCTCGGCTACCGACGGATGGCTAACCAACGCGCTTTCCACTTCGGCCGTGCCGATGCGATGGCCGGCGACGTTGAGCACGTCGTCGATACGGCCCACGATCCAGAAGTAACCGTCCTTGTCCTGGCGGCATCCGTCGCCTGTGAAGTAGCTGCCCGGGACCTCGGTCCAGTAAGTTTCCTTGTAGCGGGCGGTGTCTCCCCAAATGCCCCGCAGCATGGACGGCCACGGCTTGCGGACCACCAGCTTGCCGCCGGAATTCTTCGGCACGGGCTTGCCGGCGTCATCCACGACCTCGGGTAAAATGCCGAAGAACGGCAAGGTCGCGGTGCCCGGCTTGAGGGGAGTCGCGCCCGGCATGGGTGTGATCATGATGCTGCCCGTCTCCGTCTGCCACCAGGTGTCCACGATGGGGCAGCGGCTGCCGCCAACCACCTTGTGATACCAGGTCCAGGCCTCCGGATTAATAGGTTCACCCACGCTGCCCAACAGACGCAATGACGACAGGTCGTGCTTCTTCACCCACTCATCGCCCCACTTCATGAAGGCCCGGATCGCGGTGGGAGCCGTGTACAAAATGGTGACGCCGTACTTCTGGATGATGCGCCAAAAACGATCGGGCTCGGGCCAGTTCGGCGCGCCCTCGTACATGAGCGCCGTGGCTCCATTGGCCAGCGGACCATAGACAATGTAGCTGTGGCCGGTGACCCAGCCGACATCGGCGGTGCACCAATACACATCCTCGTCCTTCAAATCGAAGACGTACTTGGAAGTCAGCTTGGTGCCCAGCAGGTAACCCGCCGTGGTGTGCAAGATACCCTTGGGTTTGCCAGTCGATCCACTGGTGTACAGGATGAACAGCGGCGCCTCGGAATCCATCTTCGCGGCCGGGCACTCGTCGGAAACGTATTGGAGTTCGCGGTGCCACCAAACGTCGCGATCCTCAACCATCTGCACCTCATTGCCGCAACGGCGGACCACGATGACTTTCTCGATGCTCTCGGTGAGCGACTGGCCGGCGGCATCCCGGATGACCAGCGCATCATCGACGTTCTTCTTGAGCGGAACGACTGCACCGCGGCGGAAACCACCGTCCGATGTGATCACCAGCTTGGCACCACAGTCCTGGATGCGGTCGGCCACCGACTGCGCGCTGAATCCGCCGAACACGACACTGTGCACCGCACCGATGCGCGTGCAGGCCAGCATGGCGATGGCGGCCTCGGGGATCATCGGCAAGTAGATGATCACCCGGTCTCCCTTGCCCACGCCGTTGCGCTTGAGCACGTTGGCGAATCGGCACACCTCGCGGTGCAATTGGCGGTAGGTCAGCACCCGCTCTTCACCCGGAGCCCCATCGGTGGCGGGCTCGCCTTCCCAAATAAGCGCCGCCTTGTTGGCCGTTGCGGTGCCGAGCCACTTGTCGAGGCAGTTGGAGGACACATTGAGTTGTCCGCCCACGAACCACTTGGCGAAGGGTACCTTCCACTGCAGCACCTTTTTGAAGGGCTTGAACCACACCAACTCGGTCTCGGCCTGCTTCTTCCAGAAGCGCTCGGGATTCTTCACCGATTCAGTCCACAGCTTCTTGTACTGGGCCATGGATCGGATGTGAGCCTGGGCGGCGAACTCCTTGGACGGCTTAAAGACGCGGGACTCCTTGAGATGGGACTCGATGTTCGACGATGAAGCGGTGCTCATGGATGGACGGTGAACAGGACCTCAGTGTGTTGTTCGAACCGGGCATGCGTCAATCATGCGAGATCGAAGTCCGCCAAAAGCCAGACGCAGGAATCCGGGGCGGCCTGAAAACGAACATCCCCGGAACCGTTGCCGGCCCGGGGATGTCGAATTCGGATTCGTTGCTAGATCCGGCGGTGACCGATCCGTGGATCAGTACTCGCGCTTCTTGTTCAGGCCGGGGGCCGGCACCGGGTAGTGGCCGGAGGCGTCGGCGAGAACCGGAGCCGGAGAATCCATGCGGAAGTTCTCGATGCCCGGAGCGAACTCGTGGTCGCTGTTGAGAATCTGATCGTAGGTGATGATCTGGCCGGTGTGGGCGGCCATGCGACCCATCGAGGAGACCAAGCTGGCGCGCACGCCGCGATCGACCTCGTTGTAGGGCTTGTCGTTGCGGATCGCGTCAGTGAGGTCTTCCCACTCCATCTGGTAGGGGTCGGGCTCCTGACGGGGACCGCGCCAGACGATGTTTTCGGGCTTCATTTCCTGGCCCTTGTAAATGCGGGCCTTGGACGGCGCGTGGCCATTCTCGGAGATGACGGCCAGACCCTTGCTGCCGTGGGCGTAGCTGGCGAACTGGTCATGGCAGCCCGGAACGATGCGACCGTAGTGCATCAGCTTGGAACCATCGGGGAAGGTGTACTCCACCGAGTAGTTGTCGAAGTTCTGGTCGACGTTGTCGCCGCGGTAGTGGCGGCCACCGGAGGCCTGGGCCATCACCGGCCAGTCATTCTTGATCCAGCAGCTCTCGTCGATGTTGTGGATGTAGTAGTCGTTGAAGGCGCCGCCGGAGGCCCATAGGAAGCTATGGAAGCGCTCGATCTGCCAGAGCAACTCGCTGCGACCCTCGGGCTTCTTGACCGAGAACCCAGAGGCCACCGGACCGTGCATGCGGTAGCAGCGCATGGCGATGATATCGCCGGCCTCGCCGTTGCGGACGCGGTCGAAGAGTTCGCCACGGACGCGGCAGTGGCGGCACATCAGGCCGACACCGACCTTGATCCCCTTCTCCAGCGCCTTCTTGTTCAGGTCGAACATGCGGCGGGAGGTCGGGCCGTCGACGGTGACAGGCTTCTCCATGAACACGTTGATGCCCTTTTCGATGGCGTATTTGTAGTGCACCCAGCGGAAGGCCGGCGGGGTGGCGAAGATGGCGATGTCCTTGCCCGGGGTGAGCAGGTCGATGGCCTTCTTGTAGCCCTCGAAATCAATGAAACGACGCTCTTCCGGAACATCCACGCGATCCTTGAACTCGCCCTTCAGGCCCTCGTAGCTCGACTTGAGACGGTTCTCGAACACGTCGGCCATGCCGATGAGCTTGATCGGACCGGTCTTAACGCGCAGCGCATTGGCGGCGGCACCGGTTCCACGACCACCCGCACCCACCAGAACGACGTTGATCGTGTCGGTGTGGGCCACGTGGGCGGCACGGGCGGGGTCGAGAGCCGTGGCGGCAATGGCGGCGGCCATCGGCTTGGCGGCCTGACCAGCACGGTTGGCCAGAAGGCCCGCGATGCCGCCGGCACCGGCGATGGATCCGGTGCGCTTCAGGAAGTCGCGACGGGATGAGTCGGGAGAGTTTTTCATAGCGAGGAGGTACGCACAAACGACAGCGCAGGTCGGGATCGGATTCAAACAGTTTCACGCGCAAAGCAGAAAAATCTAAGGCTTCGCAAAGGATCTGCACTGGAGAGAGTTTTGCGATGGGCTTCCTGACCGTCCGGAGTTTACATCAATTCATGCGCCAAGGCTGCGGTTTATTCCGGGGATGCGTCATCGCCGTCACGGTCATGATCTGCGGCTGCTCGGCACCGAAACCTCCAGCTTACACCCGTTTTCCGCAAACCCTGATTCCCGCGTCGACGGCGCCAAACCCTCCATCAGCAGCGGCCTCATCGGCCGCCGCCCCATCGGCCGCAACTTCCGTTGCCCCCGTGGCAACCGCTCCGCCCATTCTGCCAGCGAGCCTCCCTCCGCCGGCGAATCCCGTCGCCGCTTCACCAACGAATGCGCCAGCGCATGCGACAACGGCGGACCTCAATGACAACGAACCGTGGACGCCCATCCTGGACTGGTGCCGCTCTAAAGGTTTACCGCTGCCAGAGATCCAAGCCGGTTCCAGAACGGTGAAAATTGGCGGAATCACCCATTTTCTGGGCTTTGAACCCGCCGAACAAGGGGGAGCGGTTTGCATCCATCCGTTGGATCGCATCAAAACCTTTGAACCCCTGTTGCTGCCCCCGACTTGGCCCCACCCAAAAACCGTGGTGCTGGATCCGGGACACGGCGGCACCCAAGTGGGAACACGCAGCCTGACGGGCAACCGATTCGAGAAGGAATTCACCCTCGACTGGGCTCAACGCCTGAAGCCACTGCTCGAGGCGCGGGGTTGGACTGTGGCCCTGACACGAACCAACGATGTGGACCTGTCACTCAACGAGCGGGTCCATATCACGGATACCCTGCAGGCAGGCCTCTTCATCAGCCTCCATTTCAATTCGGCATTCCCCAACACCCAGCCTCGAGGCCTGGAAACCTACACCCTGACGCCCTGCGGCCTCACCTCGACCACGACCCGGATCTACGCCGACGACACCACCGCCACCTTCCCGAACAATCAGCACGATGCGGCCAATCTGGTGTTGGCCCGACGCATCCATCGACACCTGCTCTCGAACACCGGGAGTGCCGATCGGGGCATCCGGCGCGCCCGGTTCATGGATGTGCTGCGCGGCCAGAACCGACCCGCCGTACTGATCGAGGGCGGGTTCTTGTCCAATCCCGAGGAATCCCTGTCCATCAACACCCCTGCCTACCGGCAACGTCTGGCCGAAGCCGTTGCCCGGGCATTGGAATGACGGGCGGCTTTTCAGGCGGGGGAGTGGGGATTTCGGGTAGTCAAAAAAACTTTTGAACACTTTTCCATCCAGCGGTCTATAGTCGCGAACCGTTGGTGGTCAAAGGCTGTTCCGACACACTCCTCGACGTAGAAACGCCGGGGGTTGGCCAAGACAACCACACCGTCCTCGCTTCGCCCGGTTCGCGGCGTTGGCGGAACAGACCCCATCGGTTAGAACCGCAGTTGGCGTTAGTTGACGTTTTGACACCACGACTCTGGCAATGATTGACGTAGAAAATTTGATCAAGGAGTTCGGGCCCAAGCGGGCGGTGAACGGGGTTTCCTTCACGGTCCGCCGCGGCGAGATCCTCGGCTTCCTCGGGCCCAATGGCGCCGGGAAATCGACTACCATGCGAATGATCACCGGCTTTTTCCCGCCCACATCCGGGCGGGTTCGTATTGGTGACCACGACATCGCCGACCAACCCATCGCAGCCAAGAAACTCATCGGCTACCTCCCGGAAAGCGCTCCCTGCTATTCGGACATGACCGTCAACGGGTTCCTGCGATTCACGGCCGAACTCCGCGGAATGCGGGGCGCTCAAATCGATGCGGCCGTAGCCAAGGTGGCCGGCCAGTGCTTCCTGGAAGGCGTGCTCCACCAGAGCGTGGACACCCTTTCCAAGGGCTATCGACACCGCACCTGCTTCGCTCAGTCCATCCTCCATGATCCCGAGGTGCTGGTGCTGGACGAACCGACCGACGGTCTCGATCCGAACCAGAAGCACGAGGTTCGGCAGATCATCAAGCGCATGGGCCAGACCAAGGCCATCATCTTCTCGACCCACATCCTGGAGGAGGTCGAGGCCTGCTGTTCCCGCGCCATCATCATCGATCGCGGCACGGTCGTCGCCAACGGCACCCCGGCCGAGTTGAAGGCCCGCGCAGAGTCGGCCGGATCGGTCCACCTGCGCGTTCGCAACGTCTCGGGCGAAACCCTGAAGTCCAAATTGGGCGCGCTGCCCGTGGCCGGACGGGTCAGCCTGCAAGACAACGCAGACGGATCCCTTTCCGCCCGGGTCTTCCCGCGCGACAAGTCCACCCGGTCCGATCTGGCCCAATCCATCGCCCAGACTGCCACCCAGTCTGGATGGAACTTCGACGAGTTGCACACCGAGGAAGGTCGTCTGGACGACGTTTTCCGGGCCATCACCCTCCCTGATTCCGTCAAAACTCGCGAATGACCGCCCCTGATGCGGACCTCCTTGGGCCCAAGCTCTGAGGCATCGAGTCCGCGTCAACGAATCCACTGACCGCCCCATTCTCAATCCCATGAACGAATCGCTTCGGAACATCTGGACGATCCTGAAACGCGAGCTGACCGGCTACTTTGCTTCACCGGTCGCCTACGTGTTCATCGTCATCTTCTTGCTGCTCAACGGCTTCTTCACCTTCATGCTCGGAGGTTTCTTCGAGCTGGGCGAAGCTTCGCTGTCCCGCCCCTTCTTCAACTGGCATCCGTGGCTCTACTTGTTCCTGGTGCCCGCCGCCGGCATGCGCCTGTGGGCTGAAGAACGCCGCGTGGGCACCCTGGAGCTGCTCCTGACCATGCCGGTCACGGCGTCCCAGGCCATCATCGGCAAGTTCCTCGCCTGCTGGGCTTTCTTGGCTCTGGCTCTGGCACTGACCTTCCCGGTGGTCGGCTCCGTGTATTATCTAGGCCATCCGGACGGCGGCGCGGTCTTCGCCGGCTACGTCGGCAGCCTGCTTCTGGCCGGTTCTTACTTGGCCGTCACCGTGGCCACCTCGGCCATGACTCGCAACCAGGTCATCAGCTTCATCCTGTCGGTGGTCATTTGTTTCTTCCTCATCCTCGCCGGATGGGAACCGGTCACCAGCCTGCTGGTCCGCTGGGCCCCGGCGGGATTGGTGGAACTGGTCACCGGGTTCTCCGTGATGCCGCACTTCGCCAGCTTCCAGCGCGGGGTGATCGACTTCCGAGACCTGCTTTTCTTCGCTTCCGTGATCGTCTTCAGCCTCTTTGGTACCAGCGTGATCCTCCGTGGACTCCGCGGCGCCTGAAATCTCCGACCCTTCCTGCGCAATGAAACAGACCAAGATTCAAACACTGCTGTTCTCGACCGCCGGCGTCGGCCTGGCCTTCGTCGCGATCACCGGCCTGAACCTGCTGTTCAGCCCGGTCCGGGCCCGACTCGACCTCACGGCCGACGGCCTGCACACCCTGTCCGAGGGTTCCCGCAAGATCCTCGCCAAGATCGACTCCAACGTGGAGGTGCGGCTCTACGTCTCCCGCGGCGAGAACCGGATGCCCAGCGCGCTGAAGAATTACTCGCAAACCGTCGAAGACCTCCTGCAGGAGTTCCGCGCGGCTTCCGGCGGCAAGATCACCATCAAGCGCCTCGACCCCGAGCCCGACTCCGATGCCGAAGACACGGCCAAGCTCGACGGCATTGAACCGGTTTCATTGGGCCAGATGGGCGGCGATCCGATTTACTTCGGCATGGCCGTCAGCCTCGCTCCCGAGACCAAGGCCATTCCGTTCCTGTCTCCCCAGCGTGAAAAGCTCCTGGAATACGACATCGCGCGGGTGATTTCTCAGGTCATCGCCACCAACAAGCCGGTGCTCGGTGTGATGAGCCCGCTCCCCGTGTTGGGCGGGCCCGCCATGAACCCCATGATGATGCAAATGGGGCGTCAACCCCAGCAGCAGCAGCCGTGGATCACCTTCAGTGAGCTCAAGCGTGACTTCACCGTGGAAAGCGTCCCGATGGACAGCGACTCTATCCCGGAGAAGATCCAGGTGCTCATGGTCGTCCACCCGAAGGACATCTCGGAGAAGGCCCAATACGCCATCGATCAATTCATCCTGCGCGGCGGCAAACTCATCGCCTTCCTCGATACTCAATGCATCACCGACAATCGGAATCCGAACCCGATGGGCATGAACCTCGGTGGCGGCTCCTCCCTGCCCAAGCTTTTGGAGAAGTGGGGCATTGGTCTCGACACCTCCAAAGTGGTCGCCGACCGGACCTTCAGCCGCGAACTCCAGGGACGTGATGGTCGCCCGCAGCCGGTGCCGGCCTTCTTGTTCCTCAACGCCGACGGCGTGAACCGTGACGATGCCGTCACCGGCCAGAGTGACAACCTGTGGCTGCCCTTTGCCGGTGGATTCACTGGCAAGCCCGCCGACGGTCTCCGCGCGGATGTCCTGCTCAAATCGTCCGAGGATTCACAGCTGGTGGACGGCATGACCTCGCAGTTCAACGGATCGAAGATCCTCGATGATTTCGCCCCGTCCCGCACGAACTACCCACTGGCCCTGCGTTTGTCGGGCAAGTTCAAGACCGCCTTCCCGGATGGCAAACCCGGAGCCACCAACGCCAGCAGCCTGAAGGAGGCCAAGTCTGACACCGTCGTGTACCTCTTCGGTGACGTGGACTTCCTCAATGACGCCTACTCCGTCGAGGTCAACCCGATGCTGGGAATGGCCATGCCGCGCAACGGCAATTTGGCTCTGGTGCAGAACCTCGTGGAGCAAGCCTCCGGTGACGTGAATCTGGTCGGGGCCCGTGGCCGCGCTTCGGTGAGTCGCCCCTTCACGGTCGTCCAGAAGATGGAGGCCGAGGCCCGCGCCCGGTATCAGGGCAAGATCGAAGGCCTCAACCGCAAGGTCGAACAACTTCAGAGCAAGTTGAACGACGTTCAAATCAAGCAGGAAGGCAACACTTCGAAGATTATCCTGACCAAGGATCAACAGGACGCCATCGCCAACTTCAAGAAGCAGCAAGTCGAGGCGCGCAAAGATCTCCGCAAGGAGCGCCGCAACCTCGATGTGGACGTCAAGAATCTCGAAAACCGGGTCAAATGGTTGAACATCGCGGCGATGCCCCTGCTGGTTTCGGCCGCCGGGATCGCTCTGGCCATCGCCCGTAAGAACCGCACGAACGCCAAATGAAAACCCAGCAACTGGCCATCCTCGTCGCCGTCGGACTCGCCTTGGGCGGAGCGGGCCTCTATGTCCGCAACCAGCAGTCTGCCGGCTACCGGCAATCCTCCGCGCAATTGGGAGGAGCCCTCCTGCAGGGAGTCGACGCATCCACTCTGACGGGATTGCGCATCACCCAGGGCACCAATCAACTGAACATCCTGAAGTCCGGCAACGACTGGACCGTGAAGGAGCGCGGTGGCTACGCCGCCAACTTCGGCACCATCCAGGATCTCGTCCGGAAGTTGGTGGATCTCAAGGCCACCCAACCCATTCAAGTGGGCCCCTCCCGCCTGCCCATTCTTGAACTGGTCGCCCCGGACAAAGGCCCGGGCGTTCTGGTGGAACTGCTCGGCGCGGATGGCAAGACCTCCCGCTCGGTGCTGCTCGGCAAGAAGCACACCAAGGGCGGTCAGGATGACGGCGGTGGCGGCCTCGGAGGCATGGGCGGCGCCTGGCCCATCGGCCGATACGTCATGGTCGACAACAAGATCGAGACGGTCACCTTGGTCAACGAACCCTTGGCCAATGCCGAACCCAAGCCCGATCAGTGGCTCGAAAAGGAATGGTTCAAGGTTGAGCAACCCGTTTCCGTCACCATCACCCATCCCGAAGCCACCAACAGTTTCAGCCTGACCCGCACCAATGAGTTCTCCGAATGGACTTTGGTGGGAGCCACGGCCGAGGAGAAGGTGGACACGGCGAAAACCGGGGTGTTCAGCTCACTGCTCAGCTCTCCCAGCTTCGATGACGTGATCGTCGACGCCCAACCGGCCGCCCTCGGTCTTGACCAACCGGTCCAGGCGAAGATCCGCACCTCCAGCGGTTGGAATTATACGGTCAAGATCGGCAAGGCTCAGGAAGGCGATCACTACCCCGTGCAATTCACTACCGAAGCCCAGTTGCTCACCCAACGGAATCCGGCCAAGGACGAGAAGAAAGAGGAGACCGAGAAGTTCAACAAGGACTTCGCCGAGAAGCTCAAGAAGCAGCAGGAAAAACTGGCAGCCGAGCAATCGCGTGGCCGTTGGACCTATCTCGTCAGCAAGTGGACCATCGACTCGTTGCTCAAGAAGCGCTCGGAGCTGATGGTGGACCCCAAGAAGGACGCGGCTCCCGACAACGCGGACGCTATCTCAGCCCCGGTGGGCTTGCCCAATTTCGGGCAGTGATTTCGAGAATCTGTTGATTCGAGGACGTCCTAGACGGGCGAACCATCAGCACCAAAAAACCCCGACCCATTGTCCAATAGGTCGGGGTTTTGTGTCTCAATCGCGAAGCTCTTGCTGAAGAAGTCTCGGTTCTATCCAGCGCCCGGTTTCAGTGCCGGAAAAGACCAACTGTCGTGGTCAATCAGCCTGCCGGGCCAACTGTGAGGCACGCGCCGCTGACAGAATTTCGATCTCCTCGGCAGCCACCCGGCGGTGGTCGTAGCGTTGGACAAACTCCCGACCAGCCATCCCCCGCTGGCGAGCCTCCTCGGGATGGTCCAGCCAGTGCAGGATTCGTGTCACGGTCGTCCCGATGTCCTTCTGCGGCACCAAGTCCAACTGACCCGGGAACACGCTGCGGAACACCGGCACTTCCATGGCCACCACGGGCAAACCCGCGGCGAGGAATTCATTCACCGACAGACCCCACCCTTCCTCACGGGACAAACTCAGCCCCACCCGAGCCCGGGAGACCAAGGCCACCTTCTCTGCCTCGGAGACGGGTCCGGAAAAGTGCACCGCATCGCCTAAGCCCGCCGCCTCGAACCGGGACTTGAGCTCGGCTCGATGTGGTCCCTCCCCGATCACCAGCAAGCGCGCGCCAGGCCGTCGCTGCCGAACCGCCTGCCACAGCGGCACGGCATCGAACACGCCTTTGTGCTCATGCACCCGCCCCAGCAGCACCGCGTCGAATTCCTTGGGCCCATCGACCGACAAGGGAATCCGATCGAGATCAATGCCGTAACCCGTGGCGAAGGTCTTGCTGGGCTTGAGACCCAGATGGGTTTCCAAAGCGTTGAAATCCCGGGCGATCAATTCCGTACCGCAAAAAATGACATCGGCCTCCCGATTCAACCAACGCGCTGTCGTCCGTTCGGACTGAAAATGCATCCGGTCGAAGAGCCCTGCCGGCTGGCGCTGATTGGACAAAACGTGATGGATCTTCACCGTCAAAGCAGCCTTGCATCGGCGCGCCAAAGTGCGGGCGGGCCCGACTTCATAGATGAATTGGGCACAAGCCAAAATCACATCGTACTGCACCGGCAACCGGGTGAAGTGGGCAGTGAGCATCCGCCAGGCAAAGGCGGGGAGGTATCGCCAAGTCTGTCCCAAGTACCGGTTGGGATCGAAGAGATCGTCGCTGCTGATGAGTTGCGAGCGCGGATAAAGACTCTGGAACACCGGCCAAGCGGATCGGGCCACGAGGAAATCCACCCGATGCCCCGCGTTGATCCAATGCTCCACCACGCCGGCGAAATAGGTCTGCACCCCGGATACCGACCGGGCATCCAGCGCTGAATTGTAGACGATCAGGATCTGCACCGCCCCCATCAAAGCCCACTCCCTCACTGCT
>Ga0255092_1000603_pt1 | contig 13175 bp, 21 predicted proteins | sample Colum_Yuk_RepC_8_2_FD_188454 | JGI IMG/M metagenome (GOLD analysis project Ga0255092, IMG submission 188454) | Freshwater microbial communities from Columbia River, Oregon, United States - Colum_Yuk_RepC_8d | ecosystem: Environmental > Aquatic > Freshwater > River | place: USA: Oregon...
AATGGTACTAGGAACAGATCGTAAAGCGTCGATTGCATCTGCTAATCTCACAAATTCAAGGGTTAAGTTTCCACGGTCATCGTCAAGGCTATTGCGTAGCCCAGCAACCGAAAATGCCTGACAAGGCGTGCCGCCAACAAGAATGTCGGCATCCTTAATCCATTGCTGTTCGCGAAGAAGGGTGAAGTCCCCCTCTAAACGAACATCAGGGTAGTGATGCTCCAACACTTTGCGCGGGAATGGTTCAATCTCACTGAAGGCTAACGGCGTCCATCCAAGCGGATGCCAAGCAACAGTCGCGGCCTCAATGCCGCTACATACAGATAAGTATTTCATAGTTCCACCCAGAAAAGAGGGGCGGCCTTGCGACCGCCCCGTTGCATTAAGCTGCCGCCGGGCGGCGACGGCGACCAGTAGGCTCAAGATCCAACTCAGGCTCTTCAGCCGCAACGACTGGTTCAGCCGCGCCATCCATACCGACCCACTTCACGACCTTGAACACAGGCGTGAAGATGCGACCGTAGGACTTGTGCTGATAGTGTTCCTTCTGCAAGTTAATCACCGGCACAGGCTTGCTGACATCCGCGTCAACTTGCGCGGCGATAGCCGCCGCCATCTCCTGAACCGCACGCTTGCCGCCGACTGACGTGGTAGCGAAGCGCACTTCCATGTCCTTGTCTTCGCCATCCAAGCACTTCAGAGACATACCAACTTGCGTCTCCCAACCGCGCTTTGCGGTCGGCGGCGCTTCGTCCATTTCAGGCAAAGGTTGCGTCACGGGAACCATCTTCTCGCCCAATACGTCGCCCTCACCCCACGCAATAAACCCGTGAATAAAAGAGAACGGATTGACGGCCCAATTAGAACCACTTTCAACTTCGGTCTGGTCTGCACCGAAGACCCAATGGCCTGTCTTGTCCATTTTCAGGATGACAGAACCGCTTGACACACCCGTATCCAGTGCGCGAAGCGCCGTGCTGAGGCTCTGGATTGAGGGAAGGTTAACATTAGCAAATCCAACTGCATTAGACATTATCAAATCCCTATTTTACTAAGGGCAGCATTCAATTGCTGCCCGATGAGAAGCGCACTGGGTCGAGGGTCATCCTCGCTTGCCAGTGTATTACCTGACGAGATTGAGACAACTAATCCTTCCGGCATTTCGATAGCCCGCTTTTTAAGCAGTTTCTCTACTTTGGCCGGCGAGAGAAGAGAACTCTCAACCACTTCAGATTCGTCGAGGATGTTAAGAAGCACGCCCTTAGCGGCGTCCTCACTCACCCATTGTCTTGTGCCGCGCTTGGCGACCAGTTTGTACCCAGGTACGCTGTTACCGCGTTCGAGTGTACTAATTGCCAGATTTCTCAAATCCTTAATCCAGTCTTCAAGAAGATCCGCATTAAGAAGATACGCGCCGATTAGTGTATTGTCCAGAGCGTCGAACTTGGTCTTCAGCGCTCTATCCACAGCTCCCGTAAACATAGGACAGGTAGGCTTGGCGGCGCACCACCGGCAGTGATCGCCGACGTTCAAATCGGCGTCTGGCAGTTGCGCCTTCTTGACCGCACGGGTCAGCTCAATCTCAAACTGCGCGATGCGCTCAGGCGTTGTCGTCCAACGGCTGACGCCTCTGGTCGGCTGAACTATGATGCACTCGATTGTTGTGGCTCCATCAAACACCCATTTGACCGAGGGTGTCCGCATAGCGGCTGCGGCGTAGAACATGAGCTGCGGGTTTTCTTCTGCCGTGACAAGAACCCCGTCGCCAAATTTCCAGTCGATAACGTAGGCTGTGTCCCCAATTCGCCCCAACAAATCTGTTGAGCCAAACACACCGGACAGTGCCTCATTATCAAAACTGACGTTTGTCTCGACGGCGATGTCCATCTTTCCTTCTGGGTCAAGTTCATCCAACGCCTTAATCGCAGGAAGAAGTTTTTCATGCAGAAGATCCTCGGTCAGCGTTTGCGCCTCATATGTCCGTCCGATAAATTTGTCGGGCTTTGTGCCGTGTTCCAGATACTCGGCAATCAATGTATGCAGAAGAGTACCCTCGTCCGCGTAGGTGCTTGACGGCTTTGGTGGCATCTTCTCGCAAAGTGCTACTGAACCTGGACAGGCCATGACGCGCTTGGCGGTCGATCCGCCGACAACATTACTGTGCTTCATTTTTGCTGGCTTTCTTCTCTTGTATTTCCTTAACCGTTTTTTGCAAAAATACTGTAGTTTGTTCCATACAATCTTCTTGTTCTTCTAATGAAAGTGTTGATATAGCGCACGCTAAACATATTGTTAGCGCGTTTATGCTATCTTCAGCTTCGTCTGATTCTCCTAACGCTCCATTAATTCGTTTTGCTAATTTAAGCATCTTCATTTCATTTTCCTCCAGTTGAGATATCCACATTAACATCACATAAACTGTTGTCAAACAATTTTTAATGGCTTATACAACAAAATATGGAACGCGACGTAGAACACTATTTCAACTGGGCGGTCGAGCGCATGGGCGGTCGGTCGTACAAGTTCGTGTCCCCGGCGCGGCGTGGTGTGTCAGACAGAATAGCTTGTCTGCCAGACGGCTCGACATGGTTTGTTGAGTTGAAGACCAAGGGCGGCAGACTATCGCCGCTTCAGGAACTCTTCGCCGCCGAGATGCAACGGCTTAACCAGAACTATGCGTGTCTGTGGACAATTAAACAGGTAGACGAATGGAACTCCGACCGTATCAAAACGAAGCCGCCGACTTCCTCTTCACTAATGACAGAGCGATGATCCTTGCGCCTGTGGGCGCGGGTAAGACGGCGATTACGTTGACAGCATTGCAGGACATGATCCGGCACGGTCACATCAACCGTGTGCTTGTCCTCGCGCCTCTGCGCGTGGTCAAGAAGGTCTGGCCTGTAGAGCGGCCTCTGTGGGCCATTAACCTTACAATGTCGTTAGCGGTCGGGACGCCCAAGCAAAGGTTGCAGGCGTTGCAGGCCAATACGCACATCGTCGTTACGAACTACGACAATCTGCAATGGCTGGCGACGCAGAAGCTGAACTTCGACGCCATCGTGTTTGACGAGCTGACGCGGCTCAAAAACCCGTCAGGGGCGCGGTTCAAGGCGCTCGCCAAGGTGATTGACCCTATGCGCGTCAGGTGGGGCTTGACGGGCAGCTTTACGTCAAACGGGCTTGAGGATGTGTTCGGGCAGTGCAAGATCGTTGACCAGTCTCTGCTGGGCCGCTCAAAGGGCGCGTTCATGCAAGAGTACTTCATCCTGATGAATAAAGAGTACGGCGAGTGGGCGCCTCGCAAGGGTTCTCTTGAGAAGGTCATGGCGCGGATTAAGCCGGCGACGTTCGTGCTTGAGCCAGGCGAGTACAGTGACAAGCTGCCGCCGCTCCACGTCGTCGAGATGCGGTGCGACATGGATCGTAAAGACTACGAGAAGATGAAGAAGGATCTTGTTCTGGAGTACAACGACGCCAAGATCATTGCGGCCAACGCCGCTGTCGTGACGGGCAAACTGCAACAGATGGCGTCGGGGTTCGTGTACAACAGCTTTACCGAGGCATCGCCAACGCCGGGCAAGTTCAAGACGACCAAGACGCCGATTTGGTTCTCAACGCACAAGTTTGATTTGCTTGACGAGTTGTTGCAGGAGAACCAACACGCGCCAACAATTGTGGCGTACACATTCCAAGAAGAACTGGCAGAGTTGAAGCGCCGGTATCCGAAGGCGCTTACGCTTGACGATCACAACGCTATTGAGCGGTGGAACTCCGGCAAGGTTGAACTGCTGTTTGCCCATCCGAAGTCCGCAGGGCATGGCCTGAACCTACAGCATGGCGGGTCACGCATTGTGTTCCTGTCGTTGCCGTGGTCGTTGGAGCTATTTGAGCAGACGGTCGGGCGGTTGCACCGCAGCGGGCAGAAGCACGATGTGTGGTGCTACATCCTGATGACGAACAAGACAGTAGATGAGCGGATCTGGGCGGGGCTTCACGATAAACGGGCGCTATCCGACATAGCGATTGAGGAGTTGAAATGCGCGTAGAGAATTGGGTTGTGCTGAACAGCAAGTTGATGTCGTACACCGAGGATGAACTGTGGATGTTGATTGAACATGAGATTGACCATGACAAGCGGCCTACGTTCATCGTCAGGTTGCACCAGAGGTATTGCATCCTGCGTAACACGCGGGAGCGCGTTGAACTGTTGGAAAAATTAAAGGAGAAAGAACGATGACACGCCAGCGGATAAAAGAGAAACAAGATAGGTTCTATGAACAGATCAAAGACCAACGTAAAATGGCCGACGCATATAGGGACAAGAGCACCCAAGAATACGACACTCCTTTTGACGGGCCGCGTGGTGTCTCTGCAAAGATAGCTAAAGACCAATTTTATCGCAGTAAAAAAATACCCGTAACACTTCCTAAGATGTCATGGGAGAAAATGAAATGAGGCATTGCGACCCCGTGACGATGGATCACATCATTGAACTACGCAAGCGCGTGGCGCTGTTGGAGAAGCAGCTTGAGAACGCGCTGTCGTATGTGAGGCCAATGTTTGAGCAACAGCGGCGATATCTGGAGGACATTGGCTCATCAACCATCAGGGTTGGGGAAGAAACAAAATTCAGCCGCGATGCGCGCAGCTTTAATGGAGAGAAGTGATGGAAGACTACAAAGAAATGATACCAGCGGAATATTGGCAGACACAAGCGTCAGAATGGCATGAACGCTACAAGGAAGCGTTGAAATATGAATTAGATCATGCAGCGTTCAAGGAGGCTTTAGAGCGTCTGGCATCCGGCAAGTGGACGGCAGACCGTGGTCGGGCCATTGCACAAAAAGTGTTGAATAGCAGAAGGGTACAGTGATGGATATCGTTGAACGGTTGCGCGATACGACAGGCATACACGAAGAGTTAATGTATGAAGCCGCCGACATGATTGAACGGGCGCGGGTTTGCGACGCATATAACGCTAAATCAGTTGCGTGGGCTAATGTTGAGATTACACGGTTGCGGGAGGCGTTAATGCAGATTGTTGATTTTGATTTGTATGGTGATTACAGCAATGCTTATGCAATATCAGAAATTGCCCGTGACGCGCTAAAGGAGCCAGAATGATTCTTCAACTGTCCCCCACACTGCCAATGATTACCCCGAAGGGTAAAGCACTGGCGCACTTCGTGATTGACTACGGCGAAGAGCATCACCTGATGTGGGTATGCGTCCAAGAGACGGGTGAGATATGGACTTGGGCTAACCCCGAAGTTCGCGTCCAGAGCAACCCGACGTTCAACCGACCATCTTGAACGCTACCTCTTCCGTCTCGGCTACGCGCCTGCCCCAACCCTTGCCGAAGGTTTCCCATGTCGGCAGGGCTTGCAGGAACTCAAGTCTGCGTTCGCAGATTTTGGACGCCAGCTCGCGCGGGTTCATCTTCGCTACAGCGGCAAGTGTAGCAGGGCCGATAGCGCCATCAGCAGCCACACCACAAGCGCCCTGAAGAAACTTGCTGGCACGGCCAGTACCAGAATTAATAGCAAGATCAAAAACAGCAAAGTCCACCCCATGCGGGAGGTCATCGCAGCGGCACTTGTCCCAGTACCGGGCTTTGTAGAGCGGCGCGACGTCGGCAACTGTGAGGGATCTGATGTCATCTTTGGTTACCTCATGGCCGACCCATTCTTCCCAGACTTTCTTGGTGCAACCGTGGTTTGTTGCTCCCCCTGGATCCTTGGGGTGATCGACATACCCCCCTTCATGTTTCAAGACATGGGCGAGGCACTCTTCAAAATTATCTTTCACGACTTACTCCAAAGGTTTTGAGTTGTAGATCATCTGGTCTTTCTTCTGCGAGCCAGACGAAGACCCAAAATAAAATGCGATGATGCCGCCCCACGCTGTTTGCAAAGCGCCCAAAAGCAGAAGCAACGCCTCGTTGCCAGATGTCGGCAGGCCGTAGACGAGCATATAAATTAGAATGGCAAAGAACCCAAATGTCACGCTGATTGCAAGGGCGCGTGGAATCCAGTCTTTTACTTCTTTCTGCATATCTCTTGCAGACTTACGGTCGTCTACCGCAATGCGTTCAAGGTCAATGTCTAGGCTCTTCATCTGGACTTTGAAATCTGCGTCAATCTTTTTGACCGTTGCAAGCTGCTCAGGCGAGGCGGCGCGAAGCGCTGTTTGCAGATCGTCCTCAGAGCCGTCCTCGTTGCCAAGCAGTGCTTGGGATAGCGCCTTCGTTGCCATGCCCGCCAGTGGGCCGCCAAGGGCCGTAGCGATGCTAGGCGCGACTGAGCCGAGTAGCGGCCCGAATGTTTTAAGCAGATCCATCGTCCTTACCTCCAGTAGATTTAGAACCTAACATGATCCCCGACAGCGTGCCGGTCAGAAACGTCGCAATCGGCGCAATCAGCTTAAAAAATTCTTGGTCGTTTGGCGCTTGCCCGTCAATAGGCTGCACAACGAATATCAGGCTGTACAGCACGGCAAACACCGTCCCCGTCAGCGTCAGGCATAAGCTGATGCCAATGATGAACTGGAGAAGCGCGTGAAGTTCATCTTCCTTGATCCTCATCGCGCTACGGCTCCGCAAGGGTTCTGTTTCAGAGTGTCTGCGGAACAGGTTCCAGAGGCGGTGCAAATGGGCGGGTTGCACTCCGGCGCGTCCCAGTTCTTGGGGTCTTGGCACGGGTAGCGGTAGCGGTCTTCGCACCCTGACAGAACCAAAAATGCAATTGCCATCAGGTATCTCATTTGTGCGCCGTCAGATAGACGAAGAGTGCAAGACCAAGAGCCATAACGATAACGCCCAAGAACATCCATGCTCCCAAGATCAGTTCAGCTTGGCGTTCCTCGGCTTCCTTCTGCGCGGCGGCCGCTTGACGCACGGCCTCTTTACGCATTTCGGTGACTTCCTTCTGAATTGCAATCCACGCTTGTTGACCGTACGCCCCTACAAACAGGTTCTTGGTGTCCAACTGAAGCTGTTGCGCCTTAGCCCGCAAAGCGTATAGCTTGATTGCTTCAGCCTCGTATTCTGCTTGGCTTTGGAATAGCTTCTTTTTTTGCCCAGAGGTTAGTTGCGTGATCTGCGCGATCCTCGCAAACAAACTTCCCACGCGCTCTACAACGTCGATGGCCTCGTGGCCGGCGTCGGTCGCTGATTTGATTCCATTGTAGATGGCCGTCGCGCTCGCCAGCAGCGTAAAAGGATCCATTTACTTATCCGCTTTGTTTTCAAGCCGCTCAAATATTTGACGACAGATGTCTTTAAGCTCTTTCACTCCCTCTTGAAACTCATCTTTGCGAATGTAATTTGACGGTAGCGCAACCTCAATGATGTGCAGGTCTTTTCGCAGATCTTTCACCGCACCCCAAAGCTCACGCGCCAACCATCCCATGCCTGCGAGGATGATAGCGCCGCCAAGATTGATAAGGGTCTGCGTGTCCATTATTGCGCCGCCAATGCGTTCTGGTTGGTGGATGGTGGGGCAAGCATATTAGGAACCATGCCAATACCTGTCCCGGCTTGTGCAGCGCCAAACGTAGCTATGCCCCGCGCTAGTGCTTCTTTGAACCAATTTAACTTAAACTCGGCCGGTTCACGCATTGCGCGGAGTTGTTTTTCAAGACCATTGATAAACGCACGATTAACAAGCCCGCTTTCCAACATAGGCTCAGTTATTTGCTTAAGCGCGTCTTCCCCAGAAAACGATTTAGGCGACCGTTCAGCAATGTTGGCGATATGTTGTGAGACTGCTTTGGCAAGCAAATCACGACCTTGCGCTGAACCTTGAAGCGCGTCGGCTACGTTTACCCAATCGCTCATCTTGTTGCTGCTCAAAAGCTGTGCAATGCGCATTTCAGGCGCGGCGTCGCCTACAATATCCGCTAACTTATTTTTGCCGCCAAGCCGTATGTTTTCAGCTTCTGCCAACTTATTTGCAAGCGTTACATCTGCCTGCTTTTCCATACCCTTAGCAGTGCCGGTAAGCCCTTTGGAGGTACTGCCTGCTCTTTCAAGTTCGTCAACGTAATCAACTGCTTTTTGAAGCACAGGCTTAAGTTGCGGCGCAGACAGGAAATCCGAGTTCTTCTCTAACCAAGCGCGGGCTTCAATACCTGTTTTGCCGCTCAACTGTTTAGCAAGATAGTTAGACGCCGTGGTAAGCACCAGATCAGGGTCTTGCGTAAGCGCCTGCAATTGTTCCACGCCAGTGCGGCTACCAAAAAATTTAGCCGGGATGTCTTTAGCATCGCCAACAAACATCTCAGGAGCCAGTTTCTCAGTCTTAAGCACCGCCGCGCCTGCGCCGCCTTTAAAATCTGCTAAAAGACCCGACGCTAACTCGTACCCTTTTTGAAGATCGGTATGCGCTGCGCCTGCGTAATTGCTCTGGAGCTTGCTTAAATACCCGTACCATTCTTTAGCGCGGTTCTGCCCAAGTGCTTTAAACCCTTCTTCGCCCTGACCAAACGCCGCATCACCAAGTTTGCGTCGAACGGTGTCAATCGCGTTAAAAGACGGCTGCAACACTTGGTAGTTTTGCCCGTCAATGTTTTGAATGTTTGCGCCCCTGCGCGCTAATTGTTGCGCTGAGTTAGCCGACACCGGCTTCATTACCGGCGAAAGCGCGTCGCGCATCTGACGAAATGCAGAAAGCGTAAGTTGTTCTGTTTCAGGCGCTACGCCTTGCGAGGCGGGAATTTTCTTTTCCAACAACACCGATTTTATTTTGTTGTTAAGTCGTGTGTAAAGCGGAAGATCCGTTATAAATTCTTTGTTTGCTTCTTTTGCTTTTACAACATCGTCGCGGACAGCAACCATAGACTTATAAGTTTCGTCGCGATCTAAAGTTTCTTTTTCAAATCTTTTCAAAACCGCAGCGCGTTGCGTCCCGCCAATGTCGGTCAGTTCTACATTAGGGTCGCCTACGCGGTTGACCGTGCTTTTTGCTCTAGCCAGCGTATCATCAGCGGCGGTTAGCACACCTGAAGACCTAATAAAATCATCGCGGTTTTGCGTGTAAGCAGCAGCTTCACGCGCCTGCGCCGCCACATCTGCTTCTGACGCAATACGTTGACCGCCTTTTTTAATCTCTTCAAACAACTCTCTTGCCGCAGTCTCTCCACCCTGCTTCATTGCCTTAACTGTGTCGCGGACGATTGTCTGTTCGCCTTGGGACAAATTATCAAAGTTCATACCAAGTTCTTTAGCTACAGATTTAGCCCCTTTATCAATGTCTATAGGCAACGCCGAAGTTATAGCCGTAGCTATTTTTAGTATTTTACCAAACGTGGCGGGGGCACCTATGTTTGTTACAAGGTCTGCGGCAAGCGCATACGAAGGTTTAACGCCTTCAATTTCAAGTTTTTGTTTTACAACATTACCTGTACCAGCGCCAACAAGCCCGCTTATCATAGCTGAACCGCGGGATATAAACGGTGCGCCCAACGCCATTGCAGTGCCCGCCGCTTTAACTGGAGCGTAAGGAACTTTTTGAAGTACTTTCCCCGTGCCTTTAAGTATGTCAGGTAATGCAAAACCTGTAGCCGCGCCTGCGGTAATCGCGCCGCCGGTTTCTATAAGATCAAGATTTTGCCGAACAGGTTCGTCCGCAAAAATACTATAGCCAGTCCCATCTTTACGCGGCACGGCAAGGTTAGGCACTACCGGCGCAGCAAGCACAGGCGGTCGTTCCATATCGCCTGCGGGCGCGGTTTCGCCAAGCGCCGTGCCTCGCGCAGCCGCGCCGCCATCCAAGTTAGTAACTTGTTTGCTAAACTCTTTTGTGGCGCGTTGCGTAACTTCTTCAGGCGTAATCTCGTCCGGCGTATTTTGATATATATGCGTAGACCCGTCAGCAAAAGTTACGGTAATGTTTCTAGGCATTTGTCACCTATTTCCAATTACTTACAGTTGGGGCAGCGGCGTTCATTTCAGGCAGTTTAATTCTGTAGTCTTCAGCCCTAACATCACCGCGTTTTATTGCCTTATCAACAAAATCGTTATGCATTTTAACTTTTGCTATAAAAGGCTCGGAAAAAGCATCAACCAACCTTGCAAGTGCGTCTGGTTCTGTCTGTAATTGACCAATTGCATCTTTAAGCGCCTGTTGTTGACTCTGCGTTGGTTGCGAGTCCATTTTCTTTAAGTTTTCCAAAATGCCTTGGAACAAACGCGCTTCTATTTCGCGAGCGGAAGCTAAATTACCGTTTGCATCGTTAACATTAATGTTAGTGCCAAGACGGTTGTTAAGGAAACTGACAGCATCCGCGTATGTTGTACCGCCTTTACCCATAAATTTTACGGCTTGAGGGATAAGTTCTTTTACTTTTCTAAAATTTTCCAACTGTTGCGGAACATCAGATAGCGAGGCATAATTAGCTACTATTAACTCGCTACCTTTTTTCTCAAGTGTTTGTCCTGCGGTGTCGCCCGTGTTAACGGTAACTCCAGCCGCTTTTGTAGTCTCTTTTTCAATTGCGCGTTTTACATCAGCTAATCTAGGATCATTAGGGTTAGCCGCGTATAATTTAGCTTCAAGATTTTGAAGTTGCTCTAATTGAGTCGGGGCAATTGGGGTTACTTCAGGCGCAAGCGTTTCGTCGCCTAACTTAAGCCGTTCAACTCTGCCGTCCTTATAAACTTTTACTTTTATTGGGCCTGTAGAGGTTTGGACGTTTTCAACTGTAAATGCGTCTTTCGCCGCTTCAGTTTCGGCTTCAATTTTAACTGTATTAGCGGTTGCGGTTCCCGTTTGAGCCGCTACCAACCCACGGGCCGCAATGTTTTCCGCTGCCTTAGTCGCGCCTTGCGACATTTGTTCGCGTATTTGAGGAAAAAGATAGCCTTTCGCAGTTAGGCCATCAATAGCCGCCATTGATTGTTCAAGCGTCAAACCGTTTAGCTCATTAAATTTTGCCATAGGATGACCGGGCGTAAATGTTGCCGCTACTATTGCTTTAAGCGACTCAATATCTGGCGCGGCGTCAATTTGCGAACGGGTTAAATCAATATACTTTTTAGTATTATCATAGTCTGTACCCGTATTAGTTAAAAGTTGCCCCTCAGTTTTTGCCCGTGTTTCTTCATTGATCAAACCTTGGCCGGTAACTTTAGCTTCCTGTTCCTGTTGTTTGGCAATCTGCTCTTGCGCGTTGGAAAATGTAACCAAACCAGGAATATCACCGCGTCTAAGAAGTTCATTCTTAACTTTTTCTGGGTCAAAACTTGCCGGCGTGTTACCTTGAACAGTGCCTGGCCCCATGACAGCAGTTTTAGCAGGCATATACCCGCTCTGTATTGTACTTATAAATTGTTGTTTACGCAGGCGTTCAGCCAAAGCATTGCCCGCCGCTATCTTGCGGTTTTCGGCTTCTCTCGCACGATCTTCCATCGTGTACTGCATCTGCAAAGCGTTAGACTGCCGCGCTTGTTGAGCGCTTTGCATTTGCGACAATGAGTTGGCAGTGCCTACAAAATCAAAAGGGCCGGGAACATAAATTTCAGCCATTAGAAGTCTCCTGGTCTAGCAGTCGGCATAGCAACCGAACCGCCGCCTGCCAAACTGCCATAGTTGCTGTATGGGTTATAGCCGCCATTACCAAACATCTGGTTGTACAACATATTGGAGTTGATCGTGCCTGACGCGCCGCCCAACGCTCTGTTCCAAGAATCTGCCGAGTTAGTGTAGCCAGAAGCGCGGGCGTTACCGGCGGCCATCATGGTGCTACCGGCGTTTTTAGCGTAGTTTTGCCCTGCCGAACCAAGCTCGGACGCTGTTGTCTGGCCTTGCCCTAAAATTGATTGAAGCGGCGTTAGCACATCAGCGCGGTTAGTGCGGTAACGATTATAGGCGTTTGTATATTCTTGCGATGCAAGATCCTGCCCAAACTCTTGCGCGCCGCGAAGAGCGTTACCCGAAATCAAACCGCCCCTAGCCGCTGCGGTAGCGTCAAGACCTTTAAGACCTTCTTTCATGCGAAAGTTGTAACCAGGATCGGCGCGAAAATCATCCATGCCGAATGGTCTTACGCCCGACCCGTATCCTTCAGCAGTCGTGCGGTCGCTCAAGCCAAGAATATCTAACAACCGATTTTGTGCGGTTATGCCGGCTTCGTAAAACGGTTTCTGGCGAACAACGCCTTCCTCGTACATCTGCTTCTGAAGCGCGGTAGCTTTGTCCGCTGACCTAGCCTGCGTGCTAGCGGCCTTGCTCGCCGACGACGATGCCATTGCACCGCCGATGAGCGATGCGCCTGCGCCAATCACTGCCCCGATAATAAAAGCCATCTTAATGCTCCAGTTTCAGTTGGTCGGCGTAGGCAAGCTCCTGCTTGTTATTATCACCGCCCTGCAATTGGTCAACTGTTGATTCCGTAAGTTCTTCGACCAGCTTATCAAGATCCGTCTCGTTTGTCGCGTGGATGTTTGTCCAGACCGTATCCTCAAGCGCGTGGATGGCACGTTTTGTACCCGGTTGCGAGACAATGGTGACCGGCGCTACGAGATCCATAATACCATCCTCGGAGATAACATGGACGTGGCCTTGGGAGAGGATGCAAAAATGTGTCGTTTTATGAACAGCGCCGGTGAGGATCGTACCGGCGGGCATGAACATCTCGCGGGCGTACATCCCATTGGCAAAGTAGTGCTTAATAGGCAAAAATGCAGGGGGCATCCCCTGCATCATATCTTCGATCTGTTGAACTTGTTCTCTCATTCTGGCACAGGCTCAAGTTCTGGTTCAGGCGTTGGAACAGGCTCCTCAACAATAATCTTAACCTCGCCCGTCTGTACATTCACTTCAATTCTGTCCATGATTTTTACTCGTACAAGATGTTGATAGTGCCCGCGTCAAAGGTGTCTACACCAAGGACTGTTGTAACGCGAACGCGGTCTAAAGCACCGCTTAATGATGCAGAAGAACCGCCGCCAACTAAGTTAGTAGGTGCATTTGAAGTGCCGCCTACAAAAGAATACACCCATGTTGTCGCTGTAATATTAACGATAGTCACTACGCCATGAATGACATCTGCGGCGGCAGGTGTTGGCGACAACCCAAAACCAGCGGTAAAATTTGCAACGTCTGGGGCTGCGCGAAGTTCGCCGCCAGTTCCTAAGTATCCGCTTGAAACAACGCTCCCCGCGCCAATTTGAACTT
>Ga0255092_1000606_pt1 | contig 13124 bp, 3 predicted proteins | sample Colum_Yuk_RepC_8_2_FD_188454 | JGI IMG/M metagenome (GOLD analysis project Ga0255092, IMG submission 188454) | Freshwater microbial communities from Columbia River, Oregon, United States - Colum_Yuk_RepC_8d | ecosystem: Environmental > Aquatic > Freshwater > River | place: USA: Oregon | collected...
GCGGGCGAATTTGTCGCGGTGTCGCTGGGCTATACCGAGGACATCTGGGCCAAGGAATTCAAGGAACAACTGAACCGCCGCTACAATCCGGTGACGCTGGTGCTGTTCAAGGGGGCGACCGGCTCTCCTTGTGGGTCGGCGTCGGGGGCGACGGGGCCGTTCTATTGCCCGGGCGACAAGAAGGTGTACCTCGACACCGATTTCTTCACGACGATGAAAGATCAGCTCGGCGCGGGCGGTGATTTTGCCATGGCCTATGTGGTGGCGCATGAGGTGGCCCATCATGTGCAAGACGAATTGGGGATTCTGGGGCAGGCCAACCAGCTGCGCGGTCAGGTCAGTCAGACCGAAAGCAACCAGATTTCTGTGATGATCGAATTGCAGGCCGATTGCCTGTCGGGGGTCTGGGCGCGCGGCGTGCATGAAGAGTTCGGCGCGGTCGAGAAGGGCGATTTCGAAGAAGCGCTGAATGCGGCCCGCCAGATTGGTGATGATACGCTGCAACGCAACGCAGGCCAGCGCCCGATGCCGCATACCTTCACCCATGGCACCTCGGAACAGCGGGCGCGCTGGTTCTATACCGGCCTCGAAACCGGCGATCTCAACGCCTGCAATACTTTTGAGGCAGAACGTCTTTAACCGGCTTTCCCCCCGTTGACGCCGCCTTCGCGGCCGGATAAACGGACGGCGCTGGCCCGAGTGGCGGAATGGTAGACGCAGAGGTTTCAAAAACCTCCGACGCAAGTCGTGCGAGTTCGAGTCTCGCCTCGGGCACCAGCTTTCAACTTCTCTGTAAACATTTCGCCATCTTCGCCGCGCTGGGCTGGGGATAGCGCCGTTGTGATTCGGCGCTTTGCGGCCATGACAAATCCGTATCTGGCAAAGATTCCGGGCCATTGGCCGGATTGGCGCGAAGGTTGAAACAGCTTCGCAGCAAGTTTGTTTAAAATCTGGCGGGACGAAGGCAGCGGTCAACGATGGGCCTATCGTTTCGCAGGCGGAAACAATGCGCCGCAGGTCGGTTCGGTGCTTTTGGAAAGCTGCTTTTATCAAAAGGATTTACCGGAAAATCCGCGACCCGAAGATTGCGGAAACCGAAACAAAAGACCGGCCGTCCAGCGGGTATCTTTGCCATGATTTCGACAAGCTTGGGTGCGGTATCAAGAAGTTACGCCACATTCTTGTCTTTTTTGCTTCACCTGCGGACCGGGCAAGGCTATTCAACAGGAGTTCTTTTCGAAGACGTGTTTGGCCGTGGGGGCGGCTGTTGGTTGGTTGGCGTCGCAAGACGTCTTGGGTTGTGAAGGAATAAGCTGCCATTTCATCGGGTCACTGCGGGCCGGATGCGACATCTCAAATTTTATTGGGCATGAACGGGAATTTCCCCGAACGGTAGGCTTTTATCTCATCCCTCCGGCGACAGCAGGCATCTGGGCGCAACACCCGAGGTTCGGGTTGGCGTCTGTCCCTGCATCCATCCGGAGCAGGGTCCATGGTCGGGGGTCGCACCAGCGGTCCTGTGCTAGCGAGGATGAGATTATGCCGGTTTTTGCGCTTTATAATTTTGACGACGCCGACACCACCGCGCATGACAGCGCCTTGGGCAATGGCGCGCAGGACGGGCTATACGTCAACGGCGCTGCGGCCTCGGGTGGGCAGGTGGTGCTGGATGGCGACAATGATCTGGTCAAGATCTACCCCAACCCGGCCTTCCAGATGGATCGCGGCACGCTGGATATAAGCTTTGCCCTTGGTGCAGACCCGCTGACCGACACGCAAACCGTGTTGTCGCGTGACAGCACTGGCACCACAGACGGCGGCTATCGGATTGAAATTCTTGCTGATGGCGCGGTTGTTATCAGCCATGAAACCGCGAGCGGCGTTGAAACCTTTGGTACAGCCGCAGGCTTTGCGCATCCCGGCGACACCATTGATCTGAGCTATTCCTGGGATCAGGGCGGGACGGGCGGCCAATTGGTGATCGCCAACGCCACCACGGGCGCGGCCTTTGCCGAGCCTGTGCCGAACACGCTGACCATGGATATGTCTGGTCAGGGGCTGAACCAGCCTTGGATCATCGGCGCCGATCAAAGCAGCTCGGACCCGAATGCTCTGAACAACATTGACCAACATTTCCAAGGCATGGTCACCACGTTCCAGCTTTCGGACACCGTGGACAACCTGCCCGAACGCGACGGGATCGTACGTGGCTCGACCGGCGATGACGTGATCGACTACACCTATGTCGATCCAAGTGATGGCGACCGCGTCGATGCCAATGATGCGATCATTCCAGGCGACGGGCCGAACGACGACCGCGTCGAGGCAGGGGGCGGCAATGACAGCGCCCTTGGCGGCAACGGCAATGACACGGTGAATGGCGATGCGGGCAATGACACGCTTCTGGGCGATGGTCCGGGCGTTGCCGACAGCTATGACCGTGCTTACCCCGGCGATTACACCGCCGATGTGAACCCCGACAACAACCGCGACCTGCTGACCGGCGGTGCTGGCGTCGACATGCTTTACGGTGGCGACGATGCCGACACCCTTTACGGCGGTGGCAGCAATGACGCTGTCATGGGCGGTATTGATGACGACCTGATCTATGGCGGTGCTGCCCCGGGCGAAGTGAACAGCTTTGACGCAGGCGACAGCCTGGTCGGCGGCCAGGGTCGCGACACGATTTTCGGCGGCATCGGCAATGACCTGATCACCGGCGACGACAGTGCCGCTGGCACCCACAATGCGCCCGACGACGGCAGCGATCTGGATACCGAAAACAACCGCGACCTGTTGTCGGGCGGTGAGGGTGATGACCTGATCCGGGGCGGCGATGATGATGACACGCTGAACGGCGATGCGGGCAATGACGACCTGCGCGGTGGTCTGGACGATGATCTGGTCCAGGGCGGTGCGGGCAATGACCTCTTGATGGGTGAAGAAGGCAACGACGTGCTGAACGGCGATGCCGGCAATGACCAGCTCGTCGGCGGCACCGGCGATGACACGATGACGGGCGGCGGCGACCGGGACAGCTTTACCGGCGTCAATGCGGGCGACCGGGTGGATGGGTCGGAAACCGGCGACGACAATGACACGCTGGACCTGCGGGGCCTTGGCCCGCTGAGCGTGGCCTATGATCCGACCAATGCCGAAAACGGCACGGTGACCTTCCTTGACGGTGCGGGCAATCCGACCGGCACGCTGTCTTTCGTCAATATCGAAAACGTGCTGACCGATCCGAACCCCGGCCCGGATGCCAATCCCGATACCGCTGTGACCGATGAAGATGTGCCGGTCACCATTCCGGTTCTGGCCAATGACACCGACGGCAATGGCCAGCCCTTGACCGTGACCACCGCCACCGCGCCAAATGGCAGTGTGACGATCAATCCAAACGGCACCGTGACCTATACGCCGAACGGTGACTTCAACGGCACTGACACCATCACCTATTCGGTCCGTGATCCTGACGGCAACACCGCGACCTCGACCGTGACGGTTACGGTGAACCCGGTCAACGACGCGCCCGAGGCGATCGATGATGCCTCGACCACGCCGTTCAACACGCCGATCACCTTTGCCGTCATGGGCAACGATCGCGATGTCGATGGCGACACCCTGCGTCTTCAGGGCCTGCCGACCAGCCCGAACGGCACTGTGACGGCGAATTCCAATGGCACGCTGACCTTTACCCCCAATCCCGGCTTCACCGGGGCGGCGATGGTGACCTATACCATCGTGGACGAGGAAGGTCTGACCGATACCGCCGTCTGGACCATCACGGTCGAGGCCGCCGACCGCGACGGTATCGTGCGGGGAACCGAGGGGGCCGATGTGATCGACACCTCTTACGTCGATCCCCTTGATGCCGATCGGGTGGACGCCGGTGACGCGATCCTGCCCGGCGATGCCCCGAACGACGACCGCATTCTGGCGGGCGCTGGCAATGATACCGTGCTGGCGGGTCTTGGCGATGACTCGGTCGAGGGGGGGGCGGGCGATGATTCCGTGGCCACCGGTTCGGGCGATGACACGATCTATGGTCAGGACGGCAATGACACGCTCTTGGGTCAAGGCGGCGATGACGTGGTGATCGGTGGCAATGGTAATGATGTGGTGCGTGGTGGGGCAGGCGATGATCTGATCGACACCCGTGGTGATGCAACGCCCTTGCCCGATCAGGATTATCCGGGCCTTTACGGGGCGGATGACAATCCCAACGACGACCGCGACAATGTGCTGGGTGGCACCGGCAATGACACAATCCTGACCGGCGATGACGCGGACACCATCGGCGGTGGCTACGGCAATGATGTGATCGACGCCGGCTTTGACGACGACCTCATTGACGGCAATCAGGGCAATGACACCATCACCGGTGCAGAGGGCAATGACACCATCGACGCGGGTCAAGGCGATGACTTGGTCTATGGCGGCTATGGTCCCGGCATCCCCGATGTGGTGAATATTCCCGACGCCACCGATCTGCGCCCCGCCAATGGCCGCGACAGCATCGTGGGCGGTATGGGCAATGACACGCTGTATGGGATGGATGACGACGACACCCTCGCGGGCGGTGTGGACAATGACCTGATCTATGGCGGGATCGACGATGACTCGATCGGCGGCGAGATGGGCAATGACCGGCTGTTTGGGGACGATGGCAACGACACCGTCAATGGCGGGCAGGGCAATGACACGCTGACCGGGGGCGCGGGGCTTGATCTGCTGTCGGGCGATGCTGACCGCGACGATTTCCTGATCGGCTCACAGCTGCAGGGGGCCGGTGACACGGTCTACGGTGGCGCGGGGGGCGATGACTTTGACCGGCTGATCCTGACCGGCGCTGCCCCCTATCGTTTGGCCGGTGTGGTCGAAGACAGCGATGGCAATGGCATCGACGGTCGGGTGGAGTTTCTGGATGCCGATGGCAATGTCACCGGCAGCCTGAGCTTCACCAACATCGAAGAAATCGTGCCCTGCTTCACCCCCGGCACCCTGATCGCGACGCCGAAGGGGGAGGTTCCGGTGGAAAGCCTGAAGGCAGGCGACCGGGTCATCACCCGAGACAATGGTATTCAGGAAATCCGTTGGACCGGGCAAAAGGCGCTGGGCTGGAAAGAGTTGGCCGCCAACCCGCATCTGAAGCCGGTGCTGATCCGTCAGGGCAGCCTTGGCAATGGTCTGCCCGAGCGCGACATGATGGTGTCACCGAACCACCGCATGCTGGTCGCCAATGACCGCACGGCGCTGTATTTCGATGAACATGAGGTGCTGGTTTCGGCCAAGCATCTGGTGGCAGGCTTGGGTATTCAGGCGATCGACAGCATCGGCACGACCTATATCCACTTCATGTTTGACCGCCACGAGGTTGTCTTGGGCAACGGGGCTTGGACCGAAAGCTTCCAGCCCGGCGACATGACACTGAAGGGGATGGGCAACGCCCAACGCGCCGAGATTTTCGAGCTGTTCCCAGAATTGAAGACCGACGCGGGCCTGAATGACTATCAGGCCGCCCGCCGCACCCTGAAGAAGCACGAAGCGCGTCTTTTGGTCAAATAACCGGTTATGCAGCGCGGCCGGAGCCGCATCTTGCCTCCGGTTGCACGGAAAAGGGGCCCCGCAAGGGCCCCTTTTTCATGCTTGCCCAGAGCTTGCCGCAATTTGCCTTTTTCTTAACAAATCCGCTTCAATCTTAACCCAAAGTTCCCATCCAGAATTGCATCAAAGCCAATGCTCTTTCCCGTCGGGAAGGGGGCAGTTTGGTCTGTTCGAATGACACGCAGGCGACCCCCGAGGTGCCAGTTCCGTTTCTGAAGACCTGCGCCGAGCAGGTCTTGCCGCGCTTGCGGTTCGTAGAGCGGATCTGCCGAGGTGGTGGTCTTAGGGGTGGCCATTTGGCCACGATAAAGGGTTAAGGGGTAAGGTTCATGGCGATTGCGAACGAGCTGACGATCAACACCACGGCCAGCGCACTGGACATGGCGCAGGCCATTTTTGGCTCTGGAATCACTGTCGTTTCAGCAGATTACAGCGGTGACACGTCGGCCTCTGGCATCTATTCCGGTGCTCTGTCGACGATCCCGGGCGTCGTCTCTGCAGACAGCGGCGTGATCTTGTCGACCGGCAATGTCGCAACCTTTACCAATTCCTCGGGCACCACCGACACCAATATGGCGTCAGGCACCGGCGTTGATCTGGCGGGCGGTGTCGATGGCGATGCGCAACTGAACGCGGTTTCAGGTCAGGCGACGTTTGACGGCACGATTCTGACCGCAGACTTCATCCCGACCGGCGACATGCTGACGATGCAATTCGTGTTTTCGTCGGAAGAATACCCCGAATATGTGAACGGCGGGGTGAACGACAGCTTTGGGGTTTGGGTCAACGGCCAGTTTGTCGAAGCCACCATATCGATTGCTGGCAATATCTCGATCGACTCGGTCAACCAAAGCAGCAACCAGAACCTGTATCGCGACAATACCGCCGATCAGTTCAATACCGAAATGGACGGCTTCACCTATGTCTTGTCCTTCAAGGCGCCGGTGACAGCAGGGGAGGTGAACACCATCAAGATCGGCATCGCTGATGGCGGCGATGCGATTTACGATTCTAACCTTCTGATCATGGGCGACAGCATCCAGACCTATGCCTTGGCGATGGATGACACGGTGCAGTTGACGGCGAATTCCAGCCGCACCTTCGACATTCTGGCCAATGACCGTGATCTGACGAATGGCGGGCTGACGATCACCCAGATCAACGGCACCGATGTGGTTGCGGGCCAGACGGTGACGCTTGGCACGGGCGAACAGGTGCGGCTGAACGCCGACGGCACGGTGACGGTGTTCTCCGATGGCGATATCGGCACCAATACGCTGAGCTATTCCATCACCGACAGCGCCGGGAATACCGATGTCGGCTATCTCTTTGTCAAAACCGTTGCAGCGGCCGGGCCCGACGGCATTGTTGAGGGAACGGCCGGGGCCGACCTTATTGACGGCACCTATCTGGGCGATCCCGATGGCGACCGGGTTGATGCCAATGACGGGCAGGGCGTCTCAGGCACCGTTGGCGATGCTGATTACATCATGGCGGGGGCGGGCAATGACACCGTCACCGCGGGGGCCGGCAATGACATCATCTATGGTGGCACCGGCGATGACAGCGTTTCCGGTGGCACGGGGGATGATTGGGGCGCGCTGGGCGCAGGCAATGACCGCTTCACCGACGATGGCACCGGCAATGATACGGTTTACGGCGAGGCGGGCGATGATCTGCTGATCGGCGGCGATGGGGCAGACCAGCTGTATGGCGGTATCCACAACGATACCCTGTCGGGCGGCGCGGGCAGCGACACGCTAGAGGGCGGCGACGGATCGGACAGTTTTCTCATCAGCGATGACGATCAGGCCGACAGCATCCTTGGCGGAGAGGTGCGCGGCGATCAGGATCTGCTGTCCTTTGGCAATAGCGTCACCAACAATGGCGTCACCATCACCGCCACGGGAAATGAGGCGGGAACCTATGCCTATCAAGGCAGCGCTTCTGGCTCCTCGGGCAGCTATGCGCAGATCGAGGTGATTTCCGGCACCAGTCAGGAGGATGTCATCAACCTTGCCGCCTCGGGCAGCGATGACACGATCTGGGGTCAGGCGGGCAATGATCTGGTCTATGCGGGGGCGGGCAATGACCTGATCGATCTTGGCGCTGGCGATGACACGCTGGGCGACTGGACGTCGGATGCGGGCGACGACACCATTCTGGGCGGGCTTGGCAACGATCAGGTGATTGCAGGCTCTGGCCAGGACTCGGTCTTGGGCGGTGATGGCAACGATATGCTGTTCGGCTCGTCGGGCAATGACACGCTGATGGGCGAGGCGGGCAATGACCGGCTTTACGGCGGCCCTGGCAATGACATTGCCTATGGCGGCGCGGGCAATGACACCTTGCAGGTGGTGGACAGCGATCAGGGCGAGACACTGTTCGGTGGGTCCGACACGGACCATGTGCAGTTTTCAAGCTATTCCTCGACGGCGGGGGTCAATGTCACCTTCACAGGTGCAGGTGCGGGCAATTTCGCCTATGTGGCCACGCCGGGCGCGGGCAGCTTTGCCGAGATCGAAAGCTTTGGCCTGACCGAATACAACGATACGTTCAACGCCACAGCCTCGACCACGGCGGTGACCATCGGTGCGGGCGGAGGCAATGACGCGATCCGGGGCGGATCGGCGGCGGATCGCCTCTGGGGCGATGCCGATGCCGATACGATCTATGGCGGTGCGGGCGATACCGTGGTGGGTGGCGAAGGGGTCACCACCGGCACCGACAATGACGTTCTGGTGCTGAACCGGGCCGATGTGCAGTCCATCGCCTATGGCGGCGGCAACAACGAGGCGGGGACGGTCACCTTTGTTGGCGGTGGCACGCTGAGCTTCAGCGAGATCGAACAGATCATCTATGCCGGGCCGGTTGACGGGCTTGCCTCGGGTGAGGTGATGGGGCCGGATTATACCGATCTGAACGGCGATCAGATCGATGGCACCGACGGCATCAATGACACCATTTTTGGCAATGCCGGGAACGATACGATCAATGCGGGCGCGGGCGCCGATCTGGCTTATGGCGGCGATGGCGACGACCGGCTGGACGGCGGGCCGGATGCGGCGAGCGACACGGTTTACGGGGGCGCTGGCAATGATAGCATCACCGGGTTCGGCGGCGATGATACGTTGCAGGGCGATGCCGGGGCCGACACGATCGGGGGCGGCACGGGCAATGACGCGATCTATGGCGGGGATGACAATGACCTGTTGCAGGGGGAGGGCGGCAATGACGTCTTCTCGGCAGGGGCAGGGAATGACGTCAGCTATGGTGGTGATGGCTGTGGGGCAATGCCGGGGCCGACACGCAATATGGCGGCGCGGGCCAAGACGTTCTGACCGGGGTGGATGCGACCGGCGGCTATCTGATGGATGGCGGCACCGGCGATGACACCTTCTACAGCGGTGGGTTCAACGACACCGTCTATGGCGGCGACGGCAATGACCTCTTGGAAGGCGTGCTTTACAACAACCTCGGCGACGATCTGCTTGACGCAGGCGCCGGGAATGACACGGTCAACGCGGGTGACGGCAATGACGATGTCGACGGCGGGGCGGGCGATGACAGCCTGTCGGGTGGGGCAGGTGCCGACAGTCTGATCGGCGGAGATGGCGGCGATCTGCTGGACGCTGGTACGGGCGACGATACGCTTTACGGCGACGATCCGGGGCAGGACAGCGCGCCCTTGCCCGGCACATTCACCTTTGGGCTGTTTGCCATCAATTCAGGCGGCATGCCGATCGACAATTGGGTGCCCTATGTCAACGGCACCTCGACCTTTGACGGCGCGGCCGATGCCACGATGGTCAGCGTCAGCGATGATGAGATCGGGTTTGAAGATTATGGTCCCGGCGGCAACAGCCCGGTCGATGGTGGTGCGCCGCAGGTTCTGACCGAACCGGTGACCCTGACCAAGATCCTTGGCTATAATGCCGGGGTGCCGGTCTATGGTCAGGTGACCTTCCCGGCTGGAACGCCGATTCATGCCGTTGCACAATCTGACATCACCAACCTGACGACGGGCGAGACGGGCAACGCTTGGGTGATCCAGATTGGGTCCGACAACACCAATATCTTCTACGGCTATGACATTGCCGTGCGCGACGGCGATCAGCTGGAATGGGTGTCGGACAATGGTGGCGCCCAAAGCCCGATCTTTGCGGATGTCACCGGGTTGGCCTATGGCGATCTGGTGATGGCCGATGGCCAGCCGGCCAATCACAATGACACCCTGTCGGGCGGCGCGGGTCATGACCTGATCCATGGCAATATCGGCGATGACGATCTGGATGGCGGCAGTGGCAATGACACGCTTTTTGGCGATGACGGGGCCGATAGCGTGCAAGGGGGCGATGACCGCGACCTCATCTTTGGCGGTATCGACGATGTGGTTGATGGCGGTGAGGGCGGGGATGACTATGACACGCTTGACCTGACCGCTTGGGGGCCGGGCGCGACCAATATCCTGTATGACCCAGAAAACCCTGAAAATGGCACGGTCGAATTTCTGGATCAGGACGGCAATGTCATCGGCACGATGACCTTCAGCAACATCGAGGCGGTGGTGGCCTGTTTCACCCCCGGCGCGATGATCCTGACCGAGACGGGCGAGATTGCGGTGGAAGATCTGCAACCGGGCGACCGGGTGCTGACGCGCGACCATGGCTATCAGGCGATCCGCTGGATCGGCAGGCGGGATCTGACGGCGGCCGAATTGGCGATCGAGCCACGCTTCAACCCGGTCGTCATTGCTGCCGGGGCGCTGGGCGCGGGGTTGCCGCATCGCGCCATGGCGGTCAGCCCGCAGCATCGGATGCTGATCACCGGACCACAAAGCGAGTTGTTGTTTGGCGAACACGAGGTGCTGATCGCCGCCAAGCATCTGGTCGGGCGGGCCGGGATCGAGCAGCGTCTGACCTCGGGTGTCAGTTACATCCACATCCTGTTTGACGCGCATGAAATCGTGCGGGCCGATGGGGCCTGGTCGGAAAGCTTCCAGCCCGGCGCCCAAACGCTGGACAGCATGGACGAGGATCAGCGCGCCGAAATTCTGGCGTTGTTCCCCGAATTGCGCAGCAATACCGAGGCCTTTCCTGCCGCGCGTCTTGCCTTGAAGGGGCGCGAGGCGCGGGTCTTGATCGGGGCCTGACCCCGGCGGCCCCGCTGGCGCGGCGCGGGGCTGGTTAATTGATGCCAGAACAGCCTTAACTGTGGCTCTGCCGGAAACAAACCCCGGCAGCGCCCCAATTCTTGCACGAAACCCCGGTATTTCCAGTTCTAATCAAATTGGAGATACCCCGCCGTGGCCTGCAAGGCTCAACATCGTGGCAAGACCAAGGCAACGCCTTGCGGCGAGGTGCTCCTGTCGTATCGGCGGGGGGCTAAGTCATGGCCACGCTGATCTCCGGTCTGGGCGGCACGGCGGGCTATGGCGAACAGTCCTTCGCCAGTTCGTCCTACACCGGCAATCTGGATGACGGCTACACCACGATCAGCCTGACCTCGGTGTTCGGCTCGACCGGGGTCAATATCAACGGCACGACCTATACCCAGATGTATCTGGGCACCAACGGGCTGATCACCTTTGGCTCTGGCGTAACGACGTATACGCCTGCGGCACTCACCTCGCTCGGCCAACCGGTGATCGCGCCGTTTTGGACCGATATCGACATTTCCAAAGGCGGGGCGATCTATTGGGATTTTGATACGGCCAACAACCGTATCGTCATCACCTGGTCGAATGTCGCGCCCTATACCGGGACGGGCACCAACAGCTTTCAGGTCGTGCTGACCAATCAGGGCGGCGGCGATTTCAGCGTTGATTTCCTCTACAGCTCTATCGGCTTCACCAACGGATATACCGGCGTGGCGCAGGCGGGGATTGCCTCGGGCGGCACGCAAACCCTGCTGGAAGGTTCGGGCGACGCGGCCTTTTTGGCAAGCTATGCGGGCAATGATTTCGACACCCAAGACCCGGCCGGTGTCTGGTCGATGGGCTTCGAAGGTGGTGCGCGGTTTTTGGGCGATGGCGTTGTCGATGGCACGGCCGGCAATGACCTGATTGACCTGGCCTATACCGGCGACCCGGATGGCGACCGCATCGACCGGCTGGATGCCACTGGCCATTCCGGCACCTCGGGCGATGCCGATGTGGTGATGGCAGGCGCTGGCAACGACACGGTACAGGCTGGGATCGGCAATGACATCGTGTACGGCGGGTCGGGCAATGACCAGATCACCACCGCGCAAGGCAATGACTGGGCCGAGGGCGACAGCGAAAATGACAGTATCGACGGCGGGTCCGGCAATGACAGCCTCTATGGCGGCAGCGGCGATGATACGCTGATCGGCGGTGCCGACAGCGCGGCTACGACCTACACCCCCATCTATACCGAAATTATCGCGGCAACCCAGACGGTTACGGGCACGGCGCCGCGGCCCAATTTCGTCGTTCGCAGCGTCTCGAACGAAACGCTGACGGCTGGCACCAATGGCGCCATTTCCGGCTTTCGCTTGGGCGAGACGGATTCGGTTGAAACCCACACCCATACCGCCACGACGCAAATCTCGGGCGGGCAGATCCTGTTCAACGGTCTGAATGCCAACGAGACCCTGACGATCACGCTGGATGGTGTCACGGTCAACCTGACCACCGCGCTTGCCAATGGCACGGTCAGCTTCAACGGCGCTGGCCTTTATGACATCAACGGATCTGGCCAGATCGTGCGCATTGGCTCGGGCGGGACCAGCACGACCGTTGGCAGCTTGACGATCAATGTCCCCTACACCTCGGTGGCGCTCGCCTCGACGGGGACGACGACCGGTACGGCCGCGGGGCTGTGGTATGAATATTATGTCAACACGCAACCGAACAACGTGGCGGCCGCCGGTGGCGGCAATGATCTTTTGTCGGGCGGCGATGGCCATGACAGCCTGTTGGGTGGCAACGGCAATGACACCGTCAACGGAGACGCACAAAACGATACCATCGATGGTGGTGACGGCAACGATGTCGCCTATGGCGGCACCGGCGATGATTTTGTCTACGGCGGCCTTGGCGCTGATACGGTCTTTGGTGACGATGGCAGTGACTATGTGTCTGGCGGCGCTGGCAATGACACCGCCTATGGCGGGGCAGGCCATGACACGGTGCTGTCGGGCGGCGGCAATGATGTGCTGTCGGGCGACGGCGGGGATGACATTCTTTACGACGACGCCGGCAACAGCACGCTTTATGGCGGCGTCGGGTTGGATGCGCTCTTTGGGTATGGCGGCGATGACCAGCTTTACGGCGGGGATGATGCCGACACCCTCGACGGCGGCACGGGCAATGATGCGCTTTACGGCGATGCGGGGGCCGACTGGCTGCAAGGCGGGGATGGCGCGGACCAGCTTTTCGGTGGGCTTGGCAATGATTCCGGTCTGGGCGGTCTGGGAAATGACACGGCGTATGGGGACGCGGGTGATGATACCTTGTCGGGCGGCAGCGGGGCTGACAGCCTTTATGGGGGGGA
>Ga0255092_1000610_pt1 | contig 13080 bp, 12 predicted proteins | sample Colum_Yuk_RepC_8_2_FD_188454 | JGI IMG/M metagenome (GOLD analysis project Ga0255092, IMG submission 188454) | Freshwater microbial communities from Columbia River, Oregon, United States - Colum_Yuk_RepC_8d | ecosystem: Environmental > Aquatic > Freshwater > River | place: USA: Oregon...
CTTGGCTGACTCCGCCATTTTTGCCGCGAGCCTTTCCGCCCCCTTGGGTGACTCCGTCATCTTGACGGCCAGCCGGTCCACCTGCTTGGCCTTCAGCTCGATCACCGGCGCAGGCGATGTCGGTGCAGGCGGAGGTGGCAGCGTGGCGGCGGGCGGGTTGGTGTCCCCGTTGGAAAGCTCCTCCTCGGTGCGCAGGATGATCTTCAGCTCATCGCGGCCCACACGGTAGAGCTGCTGGGCATCGCCCTCCTGCAAGGCGGCGATGATGCGGACGGATTTAGCCAGCCGTTCACACTCCGCTTTGATGTTGCCGATGCGCAGCTCCTGCTCGCGCGGGACATAGGTTATCTGGGCCTCCAGCTTGTCCTTGAACACCTTTTCGTAAGCGGCCTGCACGCGCTTCTGGGTGAGATACAGCGTCACGCCTGACACCGCGCCCACGACGAGCATCATCGCGAAGAGCAGTTTGAAGCGGAAGCTGAGGCGCGGCATGGGCGGGGCTCGTCCTCTAGGCGGCTGCGCTGGGCTGACCGGCGCGTGGCGGGAACTGACCTTGCTGGGGTGTGCGCTTCATCAGTGTCTATTCCTGGTCCGGCTCACGGCGAACCGGGGAAGTTGACGCGGGTGGTTTCGCCCGGCTTCAGCTCGACAGTCTGCTCGCGGACCAGCTTCTCGTCGATCCATGCCTTGAGCTTGAACTGCCCGGCGGGCAGGCCGGTGATCCGGTAAGCGCCGTTGGTGTCGGTCTTCGTAAAATAGGGCGTGTCCAGCACCACGATCGTTCCGCGCATGTGCTCGTGGATTTCACAGTAGAGCTTCACGATCCCGGCCTGCTCGAAGGTCACCGCCGGCGGCTTCTCATCCTTCAGATAGCGGCCGAGATCGAAGCGCCGTGCCTTGGAATAGGAGAAAACGTTGTGATAAAAGCCGTCCAGATTGGGAAACTCAACGCGGGTGCCGGTGCGGACGGGCATCAATCCCGGGCTGAACTGCATGCCCTGCTGGAGCATCCGGACGGTGTTGGTCGCCTTGGGCTCGGCGGCTGGCGGAGGCGCGCCTTCGAGGAACACCACCGCCGTGGGCGGCTCGGGTGGCAGGAACGCGCCCGCCTGCGCCTGATAACGCGGGTTGAGGCGCGCGGCGGGCGGCGGGGGAGGCAGCTTCACAGTGCCCTCAACCGTGCCGCCTGTCTGGGCCGCGCCATCCTGCTGGCCCAGCAGCAAAACTGCGCCGCACAGGATCGGGAAGAATCTGGCTTTCATTCGATTGCCCCGAAAGCCCGCGCCCGCCGGCCTGGCAAGGTCTGCCTTCGGTGCGCGACACGCTACGACCAAACGGTGGCGGGTTCAGCAACAAACTTTCCGGCCTGGGCGCGCTGGGTGTTGCCACCGGAAGCATCACCCGCCCCCGCCTCCGCTCACAGCCACTCGCGGATCTTGTCCTGCCAGCGGTTGTAAACGTAGCCCAGCACGATGAGCGCGATGCCCAGCGCCATGAAGCTCAGCACGCGATACACCAGCGCAAGCTGCCACACATCCAGGAACACCACGCGGCCCAGCGCGCCTGCCAGCACCGCCAGCGCTAGCCACCGATACATGCGCTCCCGCAGCGCGAAGCCCACCGCGAACACCGTCAGCGCCAGCCCCGCCCAGCTCACCGTGAGGAAGAACTTTCCACCCGCTGCCTGCACGACCCAGCGGGACAGGAATAGCCACAGCGTCAGGCCGCTGGCGAAAATCGCCGCCGTGTGCGCGCCCTCGGGCAAAGCGGTGCCCTCGGGATGCCGGCGAGCCGCGCGTTGCAGCGCGAACACGGCGAGCATCGGCAGCACGTTCAGCGCGAACAGCTCCGGCTGCCAAGCGTCGCGGAGGGCCACGCGGGCCAGCGCCACCGCGAGGCAGCCCAGTCCGAGCGCGAAGTAGGTCCGCTCGCGCAGCCACAGTCCCACGGCGAAGAACACCGGCCCGAGCAGCGACCACGCGAGGGTGAAGAAATGCCCGTCGCGCTCCGGCAGGAGCCAGCGCGTGAGGTGCAGCCAAAGGGAGCCACCGGCCACCAGCACCACCGCCGCGTGCGCGTTTGCCGGCACGGGGAACCGCGCCGGTGCGCGGCGGGCGACTTGTTGCAGGGCGAGCGGCAGCAGCACGGCGAACAGGTTTGGCACGGTGAACAGCTGGTCGCTGGTCACGTTCGGTGAGAGCAGTGTCAGCAGGCCAAGGCCGAGTGCGAGCGCGCTGGCGAGCAGCGGCTGGGCAAGCCGCCCGCCGCCGGCAACGGCGAACAGCGCGCCGCCGAACAAGGCGAAAGTCCAAGGTCGGTTTTCCATCGGCACGTAGCGGAAGACCATCGCCACAATCATCGCGAACGCGGCCCAGAAATACACCGGCACGGCCACCGACAACGTCGTTCGCACGTTGTCGGTCAGTTGCCGGTTTCGGGCAAACCACGCCGCCACGGCTGCCGTCAGGCCAATCATGGCGATGGGCGCGAGCGCGACGGCCCAGTCATCACCGCGCCATTCGCTCAGATGGCCCACGAAATTGACAAACGCAACGGCGGTAAAGACCTGGCCCGTGGCCGCCAGCCGCCACGCCCGGGTGGCCGCGCCGTAGCCGCTCACACCCAGTGCCAGTCCGCTGGAGGCCATGAGCCATTGTGGCTCCGTGCAATGGGCGTGCAGCCACGAGTAGAGCAACGCGACGACCGCGACCGCGCAGCCCGCCTCGAAAGTCCCTGCGACCTTGCGGTCGCCGACCACGCTTTGCCTCGTCCACCAGTGCAAGACGACCAGCGTGGCGGCAAGCAGCAACGTCGGCCGCCACGCGGGCAGTTCCGCCCAGCCACCGTTGCCGAACAGCCAGTAACCGTGTGCGAGCAACAAGTAGCCTTGTCCGAAAAGTGTCAGCTCGCGTGTGCGCAACCAATGGACGGACACGGTGAGCAGCAATGCCGCGCCCGCGAGCCACACGGGAATCCACGGGGTCGCCGCGTGCAGCACGATGCTCGCCCCGCCCGCAATGAGCGCAAACATGGTGAAGACCGCCGTGCGAGCGCGGAGCAACGCGGCGTCCGCCGGGTCTTCGTGCCGGCCCATCCACCAGGCGTTGAAGAGCAGCAGCGCGGTCACGCCGAGGCCCAAGACGGGCGATTGCCCCGCGCGGTCGGTCAGCACCAGCCAGCCCGCCGCCAGCGCTGCCGAGACGAACGCGCCTGCGCGCAGCAGTCGGCTGGGCTGGCGCAGCCCGAGCGTGAGCAACACGACGCTCTCCGCCGCGAGTAGAACGGCGAGTTGATGGCCGGTGAACTTGAGGATGAGCCCGAGCGTGAGCAGCAGCAGCCCTTGCGTGACATACGCGGCGCGCACGGACGGCTCCAGCGGCAGGCGCAGCCGGGCGAGCGCCGCGAGGCCCAGCAGCACCGCGCCGAACCCGGCGCAGAACAGCCACAGCTTTCCGCCCCGGTGGGTCGCCATCGACAGCACGGCGAGCGCGAAGAACGCGCCGTTGTTCGCGCTGAGAAACGCGGCGCGGCGCTTGTCCGCGAGGATGTCTCCCTCGGCAAGGAAGGTTGCCGCCGTGAAACACAGCCAGTAGCCGGCGAGGAAGGCGAGCGCGAGTCCGAGATGTTCGCGCGGCGCGCCGAGCAGCCATTGGCCTTCATGAAAGAAGCGCCAGAACGCGAAGCCGCCGTAGGACGCCACGAGGCCCGCGAGCGTCAGGTGCGCCCAGCGGTTCCGGACGAGGAAAAACACCGTGGCGAGGGTGAGCACGAGGTTCGACGCCAACGTGAAGGTGCCGACCCGCGTCACGACCGCCGTGTAAAACCCCAATCCCAACGCGAACAGCGCGAGGGTCTCGGATTTCTTACGGTCGGCGAGCCACACGATGAAGCCGGCCCAGCCCAGTAGCAGCACGCCGTCGAGCCCCGCGCTGCCGATGACGCGCAGCGGCTCGTAGTGGTGCGCCGCGTAGGTGGTGAAATAGACCGCGCCCAGCCCGCCCGCGAGGAGCACGTGCGCGAAGTTTTGCAGCGACTCCTTCGCCTGCTTCCGCTGGAGCCACGCGCCTGCACCGAGCAATGCCGCACTGGCGACGTAGAGCAACGCGACTTTGCCCGCTGCGCCGAGCTGGGGGACGATTTGTCGGTAAGCCAGGTTCGCGAGGAAGACAAAACCCGTAAGCAGAATCACCACGCCCACGCGCACGAACCAGTAAGTGCCCAGCCGCAGCTCGAAGGACTGCGGCGGCTCCGGTGGGGCGGCGGGAACGGACACCGGCGGCAAGGATGACAAAGGCGCGGGCGGCCCTGCCTTCACTGCAGAGTCATCAGCCCGCAGGTAAGCGGGAACGGCTGGCGCTGGCGACGGAAGCGGTGGCAGGGGAGGAGGCGTCACCACGGATGCGGGTGCCGGCGGAACTTCCACGACCGGCTCCAATGGGACCGGCGGAATCGGTGTGGGTTCAAGTGCGATGGATGGCGTCAGTGCTGGCAGTTCAAGGGGTGTCGTGGCCAGCACCGGTTCCGTCACGGGGGGAGGCAGGACGATGGGCACCGGCGCAGGTTCTACTGCTGCGACCACTGGAGCCGGCGAGGGCGGCGGGGTGTTTTTGTCTGCCCGCGCCGCTGCCATCTGCGCGGCCTGAATTTCTCGGAGACTCCGGGCAAGTTGATCATGCCGGTGCTCCAAGTCGGCGTTGGCTTCGTAGAGCCTGGTCGTCCGGATGAACAGCCAGACGACGGCAACGATGAGGCAAAAGATGATGAAGCTCATGCGATTCTCCATGCCGCGTGCGGCGGCGTGTGTGGTTGGCAATCGGTGTTCACGGAGCGCAGGTTGACCCGGGCTTGAGCGGCACGGGTAATCGCTTTTTTTGGCGCAGGCATCGGGGCGGGCTGGTGATGAAATGTCGCGTCACCACCGGAGCTTGGCGAGCGGAGAGTTGGATCCGAGGCGAGCCGCCTCCTTCAGTGCCGGAACTGCGCCTGCTTGCTCACCCGTGCGAGCTGCTTCTCCCACTGGCCTTTGTTCGCCAATGGATCGGCGTCGGTGCCCCAGAGCTTCTTCACCATCTCGCGTTGCGGGACGAACGGGCACTTCGCCTTCGGGTTCTTGTGCGTGTCGTCAATCTGCCGCAGCGCAAGCTGCGCACCCGTCATCAGCGCGGGCTTGCCTGGCTGGCCGAACACGTTGTTCAACTTGTGTGCCGCCTCATCCAGCGCGCCCCAGCGCTCGGCGTGCGTGGTGCCCCAGAGCGTGGGCGGCGTGTCGAGGCGCTCCAGGTTCCAGAAGGCGAGGCGGATTTGCCGCACCGGCTTCCACTCGCGGCTCATCAGGTCGCGGAACAGCTCCTCCACCACGCGGTTGATGACCGAGTTTTGAAACTGCGGGTGCTGGAAGCGATGGTTGCTGCCCGTCTCGGTGAAATCGCAGAACCGAATCGTCAGCCCCAGCTCGCGCGCCTGGAGCTGCTCGCGCCGGAGCTGTCCCGTCAGCCGCGTGGCCTCGCTCAGCGCGAACGTCAGCGCCGCCTCGTAGTCCGGCTCGTCGTAGGGCAGCGTCGTGTTGCTCGAAATCGTTGTGCGGTCCTTCACTTCCAGCAGCAGCGGCTCGTTCCACTGGCCGTTCGCGAAGAGCCAGAGCTGCTGGCCCCAGATGCCGAACGCCTGCTTGAGCAACATGGATGGCAGCGCCGCCACGTCGCCAAACGTCTTCGCGCCGAGCGCGGCGAGCGCGCGTTCGCGACGCTTCGCGATGCCCGACATCTCGCGCACCGGCCGGTCCTTGAGAAACTCCTTCTCCGTGCCGGGCGCGACTTCGAGGAAGCCCGGCTTGCCCGCGTCGGTCGCGAGTTTCGCCAGCCGCGCCGAGTTCGCCAGCCCGCCGGACACCGGCAGCTTCACTTCGCGCCGGACGCGCTCGCCGATCGCGCGGATGTAATCCATCGGCGTCGTGTCGCGCCAGACGTGCTGGTCCATCGTGGTGAGGTCGAGGAAACCCTCATCAATCGAGACCGGCACCAGCGTGGGCGCATACTGCTCCAGAATGTGAAACATCTCGCTGGAGAGCCGCCTATACTCGTCGTAATGCGGCTTGCACAGCACGCCCTTGGGGCAGCGCTGCTTCGCCTCGAAACACGCCATGCCCGTCGTGATACCGAACTTCTTCGCCAGCCGGTTCGCCGCGATGACGATGCCATCCCCGCGCCGGCCGCCACCCACCCACACGGGCCGCCCCTCCAGTTTCGGCTCCAGCGCGATCTCGCAACTGGCGAAGAAACTGTCGCCGTCCACGTGCAGGATGCGGTTGAGCCGGTTCATCTGGCATCGGCCAGCGTAGCTCCGCGCGACACCCCGCCAAGCGACAAAGTTGGAAAAAGTGTTTTGCCTGGACAGGCGATGTCCGAGGGGTCGCCGTTCTCCAGTCCGGCATTGCACCTCGCTACGTCCCGTCAACGGACAGCAGCGCGCAGTGCGAACCCGCACCGGTCCGGCTGCCCCCGCTTCATTGACACTCCCGCCGCCGGTTCCTACCGTGCTGCGACATGAATACTTTGAAAGACTCGCTGGTGGAGCTGATTCGCCGGACCTCCGCCGAGCTGCCCGATGACGTGAACCGCGCGCTCGTCACCGCCTTGGAAAACGAGAAGAAAGGCACCATCGCCGCCAGCGCGCTCAAGATCATCGAGCAGAACATCGAGCTGGCCAAGCGCAAGTCCCAGCCCATCTGCCAGGACACCGGCAGCGTGATCTTCTACGTGGATTGCCCCGTGGGCTTCGACCAGATCGCCTGCGAGGAAGCCGCGCGCGAAGCGGTGAAAGCCGCGACGAAGATTGGCTATCTCCGGCAGAACTCCGTGGATTCCCTCACCGGCAAGAACGACGGCACGAACCTCGGACCCGGCGCGCCAGCCATCCACTTCCACCAGCACCGCTCACCGGAAATCGCCGTGCGGCTCGTGCTCAAGGGTGGCGGTTGCGAGAACGTCGGCGCGCAATACTCGCTGCCCGCCGAGAAGCTCCACGCCAACCGCGACCTCGACGGCTGCCGCAAGGTCATCCTCGACGCCGTGCTTCAGGCGCAGGGCAAGGGCTGCGGGCCGGGCATCCTCGGCGTGTGCATCGGCGGCGACCGCGCGACGGGCTACGAGTTCAGCAAGCAGCAGTTCCTCCGCCTGCTCGACGACCGCAACCCGAACCCCGAGCTGGACGCGTTGGAACAGGACATCTTGAAGACCGCGAACGAACTGGGCATCGGCCCGATGGGATTCGGCGGCAAGACGACCTTGCTGGGCGTGAAAATCTGCGCGGCCAACCGCGTGCCGGCGTCGTTCTTCGTCAGCGTGAGCTACATGTGCTGGGCCTACCGCCGGCAGGGCGTGGTGCTGGAGGCGGAGGGAAACATCGAAAAGTGGCTGTATTGAAGAAGCCAACCTATGTCGCTCGAAGCTACTCTCATTGATATCACTGCGCGCCTTCGCCAAGGACGGTTCGCAAACGAACAGTCAATCTCCCAAGGCATCGTTCTTCGCGTGCTTCAGGAGCTTGGTTGGGATACATGGGACACGGCTGTGGTTTGGCCTGAATTCAAGACTGGTGAGGGACGTGTTGATTTCGCGCTTTGCCATCCACCGGCCAAACCGGCGGTTTTCACAGAGGTCAAACAACCTGGTAAGGCTGAAGATGCGGTTCGGCAAGCACTCGAATATGCCTTTCACGCAGGAGTTCCTTTCGTGGTTCTGACGGATGGCAAGACTTGGAGTTTTTATCTTCCGGCGGAGCAAGGCAGCTACGAGGACAGGCGTGTTTACAAGCTCGACCTGTTCGAGCGTCCGCCTGCTGAGGCAAGTGAGATTCTGCACCGCTACCTCGCCCGTTCGAGAGTGGAATCAGGCGAAGCGCTTGAATCAGCGCGGAAGGAATATCGCAGCCGAAATCGTCGTTCCCAAGCCCGTGACGCAATTCCAGAAGCGTGGAGGGAGTTGGTGGAGAAGGGTGATGAACTTCTGGTTGATTTACTCTCCGCAGCAGTCGAGTCGAAAGCTGGTGTTCGTCCGGACAGTGATGACGTGATGGAGTTTCTTGCGGGATTGGGTCGGCCTGCGATTGTCGAAGCAACTCAACGTAACGCACCTCCGCAAACTCGTTTCTCCCAGAGGCCGGTAATCACACCCAGCGCGGGCAGTGCCTCACGCAGGGGGAGGCTTGTCCTGCTGGGGAAGGCGCACCCCTACCACAATGCCAAAGATGCGATGGTCGTAGTCCTTAGCGAACTCGCGAAATCCGACCCGTCCTTTCTCGAACGCTGTTCCCAGCACCCCGACGCACAAGGGCGGAAACGTCGCTACATCGCTCGCACTCCAGAAGAACTCTATCCTGACCGCGAGGATCTGCGCGACATGCGCGAGGGCTTGCCAGGTGGTTGGCTCGTCGCAACCAATCTCAACAATGTGCTAAAGAAAACCATCATCCGGCTGGCATCGGAGGTGGCGGGATTATCGCTCGGCAAGGATGTAATCGTGGAGTTTTAGGATGGGACGGTTGAGATGCAATCGGTTTACATTGAGACAAGTGTGGTGAGCTATCTGGTGGCGCGGCCTCCCAAGGACACGCTGGCGCACCAGTGGCACGTCTGGACGAAGGATTGGTGGCAAGTGCGCCGGCCCTTTTTTGAGTGCGTGGTTTCGGCGGAAGTCTTGCGCGAGGCTGCGGCGGGCGATCCACAGGCCAGTCGGCAGCGGCTGGAGGCCTTGAGCACCTTGGCGGTGCTGCGCCGCACGGAGGCGGTGGATGAACTGGCGGAGGCGTTTCTGTCCGCCGGCCCGCTGCCAGCGAAGGCCAAGGCGGACGCGGTGCATTTGGCCATCGCCACCATTCATCGGGTGGATTATCTTCTGACGTGGAATTGCAAGCATCTAGCCAACGCCGAGATTCTGTGGCGCTTGTGCCCGGTGGCTGAGCAGCGCGGGTATCGGATGCCTTCGGTTTGCCGACCGCTGCAATTGATGGGAGAGATTAAGTATGAAGACTGAGCCGATCCTTCTAGAACTTGAAGCCGTGAAAGACCGCCTAGTGGCGGATGCGGGCGATAACACGCGTCGTTTCCTCGACCAGATGGAGGCTTGGCTGATGGAGCACCCTCACCCCGGACCGGTAGTGAATTCAGCTGAGGAGTTGCAGTCACGTTTGCTAGCCCGGGAGGCCACCGAACCGCCCCCGACTCAAGGAAGGCCGTATCTGGTTCACGATCCCGTCATTGCTGAAGTGCACCGGATTCGGGAATCGCTCCATTACGAGTTGCAGGCTGGAACTTTGATTTTGAAGGACGAACCGACAAGCAAGCAGCCTTGATTGATTTCAAAACTACCATGACCTCTCTCACCTTCCCCTTCACCGAAACTCAGGTCCGCGCGCTCAAAGTCGGCGACGAGGTGTCCGTTTCGGGCATCGTCTTCGCTAAGCGCGGTCGGGAAGAGTTGGAAGTGGTCGCGGTGAACACCGAAGATTCATTTGAGTCACCGGGGCGCGTGGAGGCGGAGGTTGCCCGGGAACAATTCGGACGGTAGCGTGATGGCGGTTATGGCAGATCAAACGAAACGCATCGAGCAACTGGAAACCCAGTTTCCCGCCGTCTCCGGTTCGGCCTTCGCAACGGCGCGCGAACAAGTCCTCGCTTCCGGGCAAAGTGTGCTGCAATCCGATCAGGGCTGCCTTTACGAGGTGTTCCCGGACGGGCGGCGCGTTCTGATAAAGCAGCTTGCTCCACCCACCCATGCCGTAGCCGGCAGCAAGCTCCCCATCCGGTGAGCGCGGCCTTGGCACGCCTTCGGATGTTTGCCGGGCCGAATGGTTCCGGCAAAAGCACGCTCAAGTCCCATCTGCCGAATGAATTGCTCGGGGTTTATTTGAACGCCGATGAAATCGAGCAGACCATTCGCACTCACGGTTTGATCGACTTTGCCGCCTTCGGCGTGGCGGCGACGGCGGATGAAACGCGGTCGTTCTTTCAGGGTTCTTCGTTTTTGGCCGCTGCCGGAATGAGCGAAGCCGCCAAACAACTCCGCTTCACCGAGGGCCGCCTGGACTTTGCCAGCGTGGCGGTGAACTCCTACTTTGCATCCGTCGCGGTTGATTTTCTCCGGCGCAAACTTCTGGAGCGCAAAATCTCTTTCACGTTCGAGACCGTGATGTCGCATCCCAGCAAGGTGGCGTTGCTCACCGAGGCGCAGCAGTTGGGCTATCGGACTTATTTGTATTTCGTGGCCACCGACGATCCGGCCATCAACATCTCTCGCGTGCGCAACCGGGTCCGGCTGGGCGGACACGACGTGCCGGAAGATCGGATCGTGACCCGCTACCATCGGTCACTGGAACTTTTGCTGGAAGCCATCCGGCACACGAATCGCGCCTATGTGTTCGACAACTCCGGCGACAACAAGGACCGGGCGCACACTTGGGTCGCAGAAATCACGGATGGCCAGATGCTCGAACTGAAATCCGACCAGATTCCCGCTTGGTTTCAGCGAGCGGTTCTGGACAAAATTACCCCCACAACCACTGGCATACCCTAATATGACCCCGCTCACCTTCCCCTTCACCGAAGCCCAGGTTCGCGCGCTCAAAGTCGGCGACGAGGTGTCCATTTCGGGCATCGTCTTCACCGGGCGCGACGCGGTGCACAAATACATGCACGAGGGCGGCGCATTGCCGCCGGGCGTCTCGCTGCGCGATGGCATCATCTACCATTGCGGCCCGGTGATGATGAAGCAGGCCGATGGCTCCTACAAATGCACCGCCGCCGGCCCCACCACGTCCATCCGCGAGGAGCCGTATCAGTGGCAGATCATCCGTGATTTCGGCGTGCGCGGGGTCATCGGCAAGGGCGGCATGGGCGACAAGACGCTCGCCGCCTGCAAGGAGCACGGCTGCGTGTATCTGCACGCCATCGGTGGCGCGGCGCAGGTGCTGGCGGAGTGCGTGAAGAAGGTGCGCAACGTGTATTTCGCGGAAGAATTCGGCTCGCCCGAGGCCATCTGGGAACTGGAAATCGAGAACTTCCCTGCCGTGGTCACGATTGATGCGCACGGCAATTCACTGCACAAGGAAGTCCTGGCGCAGAGCCAGGCTGAACTGGCGAAGCGGCTGTGAATGGGCGCCGCTCACGCCCGCGCCGTAATCCAGAATCGGGTCAGAACTTCCGGCGGGGAGCCTCCAGTTTAACGGGGGCCGGAGCGCTGCGGGTGGGAAGAGTCGAGGGCTGCATCACCGTGTCCGGCGCGCCATAGTTCAGCGGGTTCGAGGGGTCGAAGCCATCCTTGCCGACGGGTCCGAGATTCATCGGGCCGCGCGTGGCCTGGCCGAGGTTGGATCCCGGTGCGCGCCGTGCCAGATCGTTGCCCATAAAGCCGCCGGGAGCGGAATGGCCGCCGGGAGCATTGCCAGCCAGGGGATTGCCGCCGCCACTGCTGTTTGCGGGCTGCGCCCAGGGGTTGTTGAAGCTGCGTTGGAAGGCTTCGAGGCTGGCGGCATTTTCCCGCTGCCGCTCGCGTTCCCGGGCGTCGTTCACCATGCGGCCATACGCCCCGGCCCGCGTGGCACCCGCGGTAAAAAGACTGGGGCCATCCATGCCGGGAGACGATCCCACCTGCCGGGTGTCGAGGGTGTTGCGGGCATCGCCGGCACGGGTGCCCAGCTCATTGCCCTGCGGTTCCCGGGAGTTGTTCTGCCCGCGCGGATCACGCTCGCGACGGCTCTTGTCAGCAGAAGTCTCGTTGCGCGGCTTGCCGCTCTTGTCAGCCGTGGCGTCGGAGTTTTCGAGAAACCGGCTTGCGGCGGACTTGGGACTGTCATCTCGGGAGAGCGGGTCGCGATTTGCCTCATCCTGCCGTTCGGCCTGCCGGAGGATGGTTTCGGGTGATTGCAAGAGCCAGTTGCGTTTCTGATCCTGGGCCTCCAGTTGGCGGCGGGTGAGCCCGGTGGTGGGGGTCATCGCCTGCGACGGCGGCATGAAGGTGTTCAGGGGCAGCTCGGGCTGGAGTTTGGCCTTGCCGTTGAAGCCGGCCTCGGTGGGCAGCAGCGGCTCACGCCGGTCAAACTCCTGCACCACGGCTGGGCCGGTGCGCCCGGAGAACCGGATTGGCTCGGCGGTCATCCGGACCGGCCACAGACCGGCCACCGCCACGGCCAGCACTCCCGCCTGGCGGAGGCGACGAAGGTTTGGGCGGGTCAGGTGCATGACTCTTCATAGTTCAACGCCGAGGCGGGGTCAAAGTGGAATCTGCGGCCTTGGCTCGGGTCTTTGCCCGATTCGCAGCTAGGTCGGACCGACAATGAACTTGTGTCCAAAGGTTGTTGGACTAGGCTCGCGGCACAGAAATCCCGCCGCGTGCCGGCGTGGCTCAGAATCGTGGTGCCAACGCATTCAACGCCTTCAACTGCGCGGCTCTTGCCCCCGGGCCGGCGGCGGCTGGATGGAGCCGGGCAGCGAGGTCGCCAACGGTTTGCCACATGAAGACCATCACCATCATCCAGCGGCTGCGCTCCGGCTTTTTGCTGCTGTATGTGGCGGCCATCCTGGGCGCCGTGGTGGTGGCGTGGCACGGCTGGCGGCTGGCAGTGGCCGAGCTCGCCGCCGAAACGCTGCGCCGGCAGGTGGGCGTGACGGTGGAGCGCATCCGCCATGCCACGCTGCAAATGGGGGACGCGCTTCGCGGGGTGATGCTGGATCCCCGCAGCGAAGTGGACCGCCGCCGGAAGCATGAGGCGGACGGCGATCTGAACCGGGCCATCGGGGAGCTGCGCCCGCTGCTACGCGCCCAGCCGGATCTCCTGCGTGCGCTGGAGGCGGTGGGCGACTATGACACCGGCACGCTCAACCCCATTGAGGATCGGTTGATGCAACTGGCCAGCGAAGATCCTGCCAAGGCCCGCGTGGATTACGCCGAAATTTACCTGCCCGCGCGCCGCGTCCAAGACCAGGCCTTGAACGAGCTCATCAGCCGCGCGGAACGCCTCGCCATCACCACCAATCTGGAATGGCGACGCTTGACGTTCAGCGGCGCGGTCGTGGTGTCCTTGCTGGGC
>Ga0255092_1000614_pt1 | contig 13040 bp, 5 predicted proteins | sample Colum_Yuk_RepC_8_2_FD_188454 | JGI IMG/M metagenome (GOLD analysis project Ga0255092, IMG submission 188454) | Freshwater microbial communities from Columbia River, Oregon, United States - Colum_Yuk_RepC_8d | ecosystem: Environmental > Aquatic > Freshwater > River | place: USA: Oregon | collected...
ATAGTAAAGAGAAAAAGATTTGTTCCTTGAGATTTGACATCGATTTTGTATCTTTACCCCTCCAAAAAAATGAACATGTCAAAAGTCAGAAAACAAGACGCACTCGATTACCATTCAATGGGAAAACCAGGAAAAATAGAGGTCGTCCCAACCAAACCATATGCCTCTCAACGAGACTTATCATTAGCATATTCGCCAGGGGTTGCAGAGCCGTGTTTAAAAATCGCAGAAAACAAGGAGGATGTGTACAAATACACGAGTAAATCTAATTTGGTTGCGGTTATATCCAATGGAACAGCAGTTTTAGGATTAGGAGATATTGGACCAGAGGCTTCTAAACCGGTAATGGAAGGAAAAGGCCTGTTGTTTAAAATATTTGCTGATATCGATGTGTTTGATATTGAGATTGACGCTTCTGATCCAGAATTGTTCATTCAAACCGTAAAAGCAATTGCCCCAACTTTTGGAGGAATTAATTTGGAGGATATTAAAGCTCCTGAGGCTTTTGAAATAGAACAGCGATTAAAAGAAGAGTTGGATATTCCGCTCATGCACGATGATCAACACGGAACAGCAATTATATCATCTGCGGCCTTATTAAACGCATTGGAGTTAGCTGAGAAAAAAATCAATCAAGTCAAGATTGTGGTTTCAGGAGCAGGAGCTTCAGCTATGTCTTGTGCAAAATTATATCATTCGCTCGGCGCCAAATTAGAGAACATATACATGTTTGATTCTAAGGGGTTGTTGTCTAGGACTAGGAAAGATTTGGATCAATATAAATTGTTTTTTGCAAATCACGATACAGATGTTTCTTTTGATGAGGTTTTTAAGGGGGCAGATGTTTTCTTAGGTCTTTCAAGAGCCGGGTTAGTTTCAAAGGACATGATTGCTGTCATGGCAGAAAACCCGATTGTATTTGCCCTTGCAAACCCCGAACCCGAGATTTCGTACAAAGATGCTACATCTGTTCGAAAAGATATCATATTAGCTACAGGTAGATCCGACCACCCTAATCAAGTGAATAATGTTTTAGGATTCCCGTTTATTTTTCGTGGAGCGCTCGATGTTCGGGCTACAACCATTAATGAGGAAATGAAATTGGCTGCCGTAAAAGCAATTGCTGCACTTGCAAAAGAAACGATACCGGAAGAGGTAATTCAAGCTTACGGCGAAAAGAACATTTCTTTCGGAAGAGAACAAATTATTCCTAAACCTTTGGATCCGCGCCTGATTTATTATGTTGCTCCTGCAGTTGCTAAAGCGGCTATGGATTCAGGAGTGGCAAAAAATCCCATTTTGGATTGGGAAGAATACGAATCAGTTTTAAAGACGAGACTTGGTTTAGACAACAAATTAGTAAGAAACATTACCACCAAAGCGCAAAGCAACCCGAAAAAAGTTGTTTTTGCAGAAGGAGATAATATTCAAATACTTAAAGCGGCGCAAGTAGCATATGAGGAGGGAATTGCTTATCCAATTTTGTTAGGAAAGAAAAAAAGAATCGATTCCATTATTAAGGAATATGGAATAGAATTACCTGAAAAATTAATAGTTGACCCCAAATCAGAAGAAGAAGAGAACAGGAGAATTGCATATGGTAAAGCTTTTTTTGAAAGAAGAAAAAGAAAAGGTTATACGGAGTTTGAGGCCATACAAGCCATGAGAGAGCGTAATTATTTTGGGTCGATGATGGTTGATCAAGGAGACGCCGACACAATGATAACAGGGGTTACCAGAAGTTATAGAACCTCCATAAAACCAGTTTTGCAGGTAATAGGCCTAAGGAAAGATGTTAACGTTGTTTCTGGGATGTATATTCTAATAACAAAACGCGGCCCTCTTTTCCTAGTGGACACAACGGTTAATTTAAACCCAACTGCCGAAGAAATAGCCGAGATAACGGTTAATGCTGCTAAAACAATCAAAAAATTAAAAATAACTCCCCGTATTGCGCTTTTAAGTTATTCTAATTTTGGATCCTCTCCAGGCGATGATTCTGAAAAGATGAGCAAGGCGGTTAAAATCTTACACGAAAATCATCCATCATTAATAGTTGACGGAGAAATGCAAGCAAATTTTGCTTTGAATCGAGAAATGATGAATGAAAAATTTCCGTTTTCAACACTTGCAAATAAAGAAGTTAATACATTGATTTTTCCCAATTTATCCTCTGGAAATATTGCTTATAAGCTCTTGCAACAAATGACAGAAGGAGACGCGATTGGTCCAATATTAATAGGGTTGAAAAAGCCAATTCATATTTTACAACTTGGAAGTTCCGTTCGTGAAATAGTTAATATGGTTAAAATCGCTGTAATAGACGCACAAAACAAGTAAAATGATAGGTCAGTTAAACGGAAAATTAGTAGAGAAAAATCCAACCGAGCTTTTAATTGATTGTTCAGGAGTTGGTTATGAAGTTAGAATTTCCTTACATACTTTTACTTCTATAGGTTCAGATGAGGCAATAAAAATTTACACGAAATTAATTGTTCGTGAAGATGCTCATTTGTTATATGGTTTTCACACAAAGGAAGAGAGAGAGATTTTTAATTTATTGATAAGTGTTTCTGGAATTGGTCCAAACACGGCAATGATAATGCTATCATCATTAACACCAAATGACGTTGCATCTGCTATTCAAACGGAAGATGTTAGAACTATTCAAAGTATAAAAGGGATAGGCGCAAAAACAGCACAACGAGTAATTATTGAACTCAAGGATAAAGTAATTAAGCTTGGATCAACATCAGAAAATATATCCGTTTCTCACAATACAAATCGATTTGATGCGTTAAATGCTTTACTTTCACTTGGGTTTGATAAAAAATCGATTGAAAAAGCATTGGATAAAATTTCTGCGGAAAATCAATCGGTAGAAGAACTTATCAAAGGGGCATTAAAACTATTGTAATTTGATATTAATAAACGGCATAACGGGTACTCGATCATTTAAACAATACTGCTTGTGGTTTTGTCTGTTTTTATTTTCTGTTATAACCGTTAATGGACAAGACACAACGCTACAATTTCCAATTACGAATCCCTTAGATCCAACATTAAATTCACCTCAAAGTTTTGATTTAGGTGATCCAACTTCTTTAGAACGAACGGTTGTTTATGACCCAGCAACGGGTCAGTATATGTTTATTGAAAAGTTAAGCAATGGCCTGTATTACAGATACCCTTCGATGATGACATTAGAGGAATATTTGGAATATGAGCGAAAAAAATCAACAACGTTAAATTGGCAGAAGAAAATTGAAGAACAAACAGAACAAGGAAGGCCTTTTGAATTACCCATTAAAGTTGGAAGTAAGCTGTTTGCCGATTTTTTTGGTGGGAATGAAATTGTCCTAACTCCTCAAGGCCAGGTAGAAATTTCACTTGGGGCAAATTATTCAAGATACGATAATCCAATTCTCCCTCTACGCCAAAGACAAATTACCCGTTTTGATTTTAATCAGCAGATTCAGATGAATCTTGTTGGTCAAATTGGCTCAAAACTTAAAATAAATACAAGTTACAATACCCAAGCGGCATTTGATTTTGACAATATTTCAAAGTTAGAACACACAGGTAATGAAGACCAAATTTTGCAAAAAATAGCTTTAGGTCAAATCACATTTGATTCACCAACATCTTTAATACAAGGGTCCTCTACTTTATTTGGAGCTAAGGCCCAATTAAAATTTGGTCGCTCATATTGGGATTTATTTGCTGCCACATCAAGAGGGAAGCGACAAGAAATAAACATTACTGGAAAGTCTCAAGTTCAAAAGTTTGATTTAGGTGCCGATAAGTATGAGGCAAATCGACACTATTTCTTGAATTTATATCATCACGATAATTACGATGCCGCAATGGCAACCTTGCCTGTTGTCAATTCTACTGCTTACATCACAAGGATTGAAGTTTGGTTAACTAACCGAACAAGTAATACAGAAAACACAAGAAACGTCGTTGCATTTGCCGATTTAGGTGAAGCAAAGATTGAAAATTGTCAAGGAACACCTGGAGGATATTCTTCAGTATTATTGCCAGACAATGAATCAAATAATTTGTATTCGTGGGCTTCCTCTCAGCCTCAAATCAGACAGTTTGCAAATGCCGTCACAACCTTATCTACTCAAGTTACTGCACCTGGGCCATTTAACCAAGCGGTTCATTATGAAAAGGTTGAGAATGCTAGAAAACTAACCGAACAAGAATATACTTACAACGCATTATTGGGATATATTTCATTGAATACTCCTCTTAACAATGATGAGGTTTTGGCCGTTGCTTATGAATATACATACAATGGAGAAACCTATCAAGTAGGTGAACTATCAACAGATGGTGCACAAGGTCAAGAAGCGCTTATTTTGAAATTATTAAAGCCGACCATTACGAACCCTAGAAATAAAGTATGGGATTTGATGATGAAGAATGTTTATTCTATTGGGGCATTTCAAGTTGATCAAACAGGATTTAAAATAGACATCCTTTATAACAATAGAGAAACATCTGTTAATGTTCCGTATTTTCCGATGAGTGGAGTAGACGATAAACAGATTGTGACCTTGTTAGAAATGGATAAGTTAAATCAGAATAATCAGCCTTTTTCTGATGGGGTATTTGATTTTGTTCCATTCACCTTGACAGGAAATAAAATGGAAAACGGGGGCACAATAAACAAAAAAAATGGCCGAATTTACTTTTCTACTATAGAGCCTTTTGGTAAGACATTGGCTTCAAAATTAAACGCAGCAGGGATAGCTCAAACATTAATTGATCAAGTTGTTTTCACCGAGCTTTATGATTCTACAATTACTGCCGCGCAACAGATACCAGCTAAAAACAGATTTTCATTTAAGGGAGAATATCAATCCTCCATTACATCGGATATTCCTTTAAATGCCTTGAATGTTCCCCAAGGTGCGGTTACAGTTACTGCTGGAGGTATCAAATTGACAGAGGGATTGGATTATTCGGTTGATTATAACTTAGGAAGAGTTAAGATATTAAATACGGGAATTTTAGAATCAAATACACCAATTAAAATCTCGATCGAAAGCAATTCTGTATTTGGTTTTCAAGCTAGATCTATGCTCGGTGCAAGATATAGTTATCGGTTGAGTGATAAATTCAATATCGGTGCTACATGGTTAAGAATGCTTGAAAGACCAGTGACTCAAAAAGTGGATATTGGTAATGAACCCTTTAAAAACACCATGATAGGAACGGATTTAGCATTTAAAACAAACCTTCCATTTTTGACCAAAATGGTGGATTGGCTTCCCGGAATATCTACGAGTGCTATGTCAACTTTATCATTTACCGGAGAGGTTGCCCGTCTAATACCCGGCCAGCCTAGGGCGATAAATAAAGAAGGAACTTCTTACGTGGATGATTTTGAGGCTTCCCAGAGTGCAATTGATTTAAGACAATTTTCCTCTTGGCGCATGGCATCGATTCCACAAGGTCAACCGGACCTATTTCCGGAAGCGCAAACAAAATCGTTGGTCGCGGGATACCGTAGAGCAAAATTGGCTTGGTATGTCATAGACCCGGTCTTTTATCAAGGAAATCAATTAACGCCAGCACATATAAAACAAAATCCGCAAATGTTGTCCGATAGTAGGATGAGGTTGGTGAATCAGGTGGACATTTTTCCAAACTTGCAAATGCAATATGGGTCAATTCCCAACATTCCTGTGTTAGATTTAGCTTTCTATCCAAAGGAAAGGGGAATGTATAATTATGATACTACGAATTCAATTAATCCGGACGGTACCTTTTCCAATCCTGAAAATAGATGGGGAGGAATTATGCGTTCTCTCACCACAAATGATTTTGAATTAGCGAATATTGAATTCATTCAGTTTTGGGTTTTAGATCCTTTTAACGACGATGCAGAAAATGAAAATCCAAATTCTATGCATACAGGAGGAGATTTTTACATCAATTTAGGGAATATTTCAGAAGACATTTTACCAGATTCACGAAAAAGTTTTGAAAATGGACTTCCTCCATTAGGGGTTTCAGCAACCGACAACATAGACACAACAGCTTGGTCAAAAATTTCAACTCAACAAGTAGTTGTTAATGCATTCGATACAGATCCAAATTCACGGTTAAATCAAGACGTGGGAATTGATGGTTGGAAAACACAAGAGGAAGCACAAGCATATCAGAACTTTGTTAATTGGGTTCAAAGCACACCGAATCTTTCCGGAGCAGCTAAATCCAAAATTCTTTCTGATCCTTCCAACGATAATTATAATTACTATTTGGATGATAATTATGATATTGACACATTAGATATTTTAGCTCGTTACAAAAAATACAATGGCATGGAGGGCAACTCGCCAACACGGGAAATGTCAGATACTGCAAATAATGACGGTTATCCAACTCAAGCGACCAACCAACCAGATATTGAAGATATAAACCAGGACAATAATTTATCGGAAACAGAAAGTTATTTCCAATATAAAATTAGTCTCAGACCATCAGACATGCAGGTTGGCAAGAACTTTATAACTAACGTTCAAACCTACCAGAATGGAAATAAAACAGAGAAATGGTATCAATTCAAGGTTCCTTTAGTAGGTTATGAAAAACGCGTAAATGGAATTCAGGATTTTAGATCCATACGGTTTATGAGGATGTTTTTAAATAATTTTGATGAGGAGGTTGTTATGCGTTTTGCTCGTTTGGAGTTAATACGCGGAGAATGGAGGCGTTACTTATTAGATTTAAATCAGCCTGGTTTAAGCGTTCAAACAGATCCGAATCTGACAACTTTTAATATAGGAGCAGTAAATGTCGAAGAAAACGATCAAAGAACTCCCGTTAAATATGAAATTCCACCAGGAATTGTTCGGGAGATTGATCCCTCTCAGGTATATCAGCGACAATTGAATGAGCAATCGCTTTCAATGGAGATCTGTAATCTCCAAGATGGAGATGCAAGGGCGGCCTATAAAAATGTTCAATTTGATGTTCGGACTTACAAAAAGTTAAAAATGTTTGTCCATGCGGAAGAAGTTAAACCGAATACATTAAAAAATAAAGACCTTACGCTATTTGTCAGACTAGGAACGGACTTCGTTGAAAACTATTATGAATACGAATTACCGTTAGACGTAACCCAATGGTACTCTACTTCGGCTGATGATATTTGGCCAGTTAATAATAATGTAGAAATTGTTTTTGATGACTTTTTAAGTTTGAAAAAGGAAAGAAATCAGAAAATTGAGAATGGTGCCGCAGGTGTTTCCTATGTTACAGAATATTCAGATTTGGACCCTAAAAATCCAAATCGTAAAATCAAAGTGAAAGGAAACCCGAATTTTCAAGGATTAAAAACAATCATGATCGGTGTGCGGAACCCATTAAAAAATGATCCCAACAACATTTGGAAACCCGACAATGGTGAGGCAGAATGTGCGATAGTATGGGTAAATGAACTTCGCTTGACCGATTTTGTGAGTGAAGGTGGTGATGCTGCCATAGGTCAGATGCGCATGCAAATTGCTGATGTTGCAACGGTTTCTGCATCTGGAAATTATTCAGGAATAAATTGGGGAAGTATTGAAAGCAGGGTACAAGAGCGTCAACGAAATGAAAAAATAGGATTAGACTTAAACACAACCGTTCAATTGGGTCAGTTTTTAGGAAAACAAGCTCGAATTTCCTTACCATTCTTCTATGGTTATTCGTTGGGAATCATTAATCCTGAATATGACCCGTTTAATCCAGATGTTAAATTAAAAGATTATGATCTTGCAACAAGAAGGGAAAAATCTAAATTGGGCCAAGACTTTACAGAAAGAAGATCGTTTAATTTTTCTAATGTAAGGAAAGAGGCTAAGGCGGGTTCAAAACCTGGATTTTGGAAAATATCGAATTGGTCTGCAAATTATGCTTCTTCTGAGGTAATGAGAAGAGATTTTAACATCAACTTTGATAAAACTAAAACGTATACGGGAGCCTTAAATTACAATTATACTTTTGCTACAAAACCTTGGGAACCGTTTAAGAAATGGAAGCCTGTGCAAAAATCTAAGTGGCTTCGCTTAGTGAAAGAAACCAACGTATTCTTCTTACCTAAGAACTTAACATTTACAAATGATATTGCACGACTTTATAACGAACGACAAATCCGTAATAATTTGGTTCCAGATTATGAATTTGCTCCGGTTTATTTAAAGCGCTTTGATTGGGTCAGAGGTTATAATGTTGGATATGACTTAACAAAAAATATAAAAACGACTTTTAGCGCAACGAATCGATCCATTTTTGAAGAAGGAAACAATCGTGTGGACAGAAAGTTAGATCCAGCTGGCTATAGAGAATATATGGATACACTTCGTTCTCAAATAGGAACTTTTGGTCGGACAATGGATTATACACACAATTACTCGTTAAGTGCAAATCTTCCATTGGATAAATTTCCATTAACAGATTGGATTAATTTAAATGGAAAATATGCGGGGACATTTAATTGGCAAAGATCTCCACTTGGACAGTCAGAATTTGGAAATACAATTCAAAACAATCGAACAGTTAATTTTACTGGTCAAGCGAATTTTGTCAACTTATATAATAAAATACCGTTTTTCAAAAGAGTATTAGGCGATTCTAAAAATTCGAGAGGTAGAGTTAATGTCAAAGACACAAATGGGGATGGTGGAAACAAAAAGAATCCTTCTGACGCCAAAAAGGAAGAAAAAGCAAAAGAAGATAAGGCTAAAGAAGAGCAAATGCTTGCTAAAATGACACCAAAGGAAAAGAAGAAATATTTGCGTAAAAAGAGACGAGAAGCAAGGAAAAAAAGACAACAAGAACGAGCGAAAGAAAAACCAAATCCAATTTTAGCCGCAGGGTCTCGCGTAATTATGACGGTTCGAAATGTTTCTGGAACGTATGCTTTAAGCGATGGAACAATGCTTCCTGGTTATAATCAGGAAACCCGCACATTAGGAATGAACAGCGGAAGCTATGGATTAACAAGTTTTGTTTTTGGGCAACAAGGATATGATTTGTTTGGAAGAAAAAACAATTATAATATTTCGACTTTAGCCACAAACAACAATTGGTTAGTACAAAATCCGAATTTAAATAAAGCATTTACTACCACTCATTCTGCAAATCTGAACATGAGAGCAACGCTTGAACCATTGAAAGATGTAATTATAGAATTAACGTTAAATCGAAATTACTCGAGAAATTCATCAGAATTCTATCGTTGGAATGCAACAGACAACTTATTTGAGGGTCAAAGTAGAGTTGAAACAGCCACATTGACATATACCAATTTAACGATAGGATCTGCTTTTGCTTTAATAAACAATAGAGATTATTCGTCCGAAACATTTACCAATTTACTGAATAACAGAGAACAGGTCTCAACATTATTAGGTCAACAAAATGCAAACTCTTCATCTATTTCAGGATCAGGGTATTTCACAGGGTATTCTGGAAGTCAACAAGAAGTGGTGCTTGGGGCGTTTTTAACAGCATATGGTAACACAAACGTTTCAGATAAAGCAATTAATCCGATAAGAAACACACCATTACCGAACTGGTCCGTTAATTACAACGGGTTAACAAAGTATGCATTTGTAAAGAAATACGTGAAGAATTTTGTTATAAAACACGCATACAGTTCAACCGTGAGCGTGAATGGAATGCAGTCTAACTTAAATGCAGAATTTGATGTCAATGGAGACGCGATAGGACGGGATATCAATAATAATTTTATTGCAAATCTTCAGGTTCAAAATGTTGTTTTAACAGAGCGATTTTCACCATTACTTGGTTTTGACGCCACATGGAACATAAAAGGTCAGGGACTAATTACAAAATTCGAATACAAAAAAGACAGAAGTTCCACGTTATCTTTAAACAACAATCAAGTGACCGAAGTACTTGGTAACGAAATGGTAATTGGTACAGGATACAAGTTTACAAAAGTGAAACTACCTTTTGACCAAATTCCAGCTAGTGATGTTAATCTTCGTTTCGATTTTTCATACAGAGATAATTTAACGGTAATTCGAAAAGTTGTAGAGAATACAAATCAAGCCACTGCCGGACAAAGAGTTATTTCAATTAAGGCTTCGGCTGATTATAATTTATCGAAAAACCTAACACTTCAGTTTTATTATGATCAAGTGTTAAATACCCCTAAAATTGCAACCGCATATCCAACTCAAAACTTGAGTACAGGATTTAAATTAAGGTTTAATTTGGCTGGAGTTAATTAGTATGTTCATTAGAGAAGCAAAGCCAGGAGACGAAAAGGCCATATTTGATTTAATCTATGCTTTGGCTGTTTATGAAAAAGCCCCTGAGCAGGTAACAAATACACCTGAACAATTAGGAATTGATCTTTTTAAAGATAACATATGTTCTGCTCTTGTTGCCGAAGAGGAAGGATTAATAGTAGGCTTTTCACTGTATTATATTTCATATTCAACTTGGAAAGGAAGGTGTTTGTATTTGGAAGATTTTTTTGTTTTACCCGATAAAAGACGCCATGGAATAGGCCAAATTTTATTTGATCAAACTGTTTCGATTGCGATTAAATTATGTGTTAAAAGAATGGATTGGCAGGTTTTAGAATGGAATGAACCAGCACTAAATTTTTACAGAAAAAACAAAGCCACATTGGATGCTGAATGGATTAATGGACGATTGTTTTTTGATTAGTTCTTTCTTTGTTCTCCAACGCTATAAAAATTGCGCATATTCCTAAAATGGGAATAGAAGCCTTATCTGTATCTAAATAATTATTTAGAAAAGCATGAATAAAATATGTGCTTAATGCAAGTACGCTTGTTAAAAGTATAATCCTCTCTTTTCTCTTTTCTGGATTGGTTTTGTAATAAAGAGTAATACCTGAATAAAATATAGCAATCACAAAAATCAGAAAGCTAACTAATCCTAAAACACCTGTTTCAGATAGCGCACCAAGATATTCGCTGTGAGCATTTCCAAGGTCGCCAAAATTTGTTGAAATAATAGTAAGGTTCTCTGGTTCTTGAAATTGAGCGTATTCAAATTGGTATGTTCCAGGCCCAAACCCTAAAAAAGGCCTTTGCTTGAACATTTCAATAGCGCAAGCCCAACGGTTAATTCGCTCTAAATTGGAGGCGTCCGTTGTAACATTGGCAGCGCTTTGCAAACGAGTTCCAAATTCTTCTGTGGTGTGAACTTCTTGGTTTCTTGCCAGCTCCATTTCAACTTGATCCCAAAAGGCAAAAACTCCCATTATCGCAATCATCGATGCAACCAGCAGATAATTTAATTTAATTCTCAAGTAAATCACAAACCAAACAACAATAGCTCCCGCAATACTTAGCCATGCAGCACGTGTATACGAGAAAAACAGCGCGAAAAATAGTACGATTAAGATGAAAATTAAAAATACTTTTTCGAGAGGATTCGTGTTTTTTGAGTAAAATAAAAAAACAGACCACGGTATTGTTAATGCCACAATTGCACCGTAAATAGTGTGATCTTTAAAAAATGGATACATCACCCAATGCCCTTCTTTTTCACCAAAACTATAGATGCTGTGATGAACGAGAGTGTATAAACTAGCAAGAACAGTTCCTAATACAAAAAGGAAAATAAACCAATAAATAGTTTTTTTATCTTGAAAAAAAATGGGAGCCAACAAAAGCATCGGAACAAAATACCAAAGTTTAGCGAGCAAGAATTTAAAAGAAACCAATGGGTGGGAACTTAAGATTGCAGCTAAAAAAACAATTAATAGATAAAAACCAGCACTGATTACAATAGGATGATTGAAAATGTATCTAGGAATGGTTCTTTTTCTTAATTCAAAAAACACGGTTAATAACATGAGCCCAAAATACAGGGGTTCCGTAGGTACAAATAATCCTAGTCCATTTGTGAATTCCTCAATGTTAACGGATAAAGGAGTTAAAAAAGCGAGGCTCAAAAAAACAATCTTTGTATGGTATATTGCCGCATAAATTCCTAATAATACAATTGGAAATAAACACAACCAATATAGATTTTGCCAAATGAGAATAATAGAAATCCCCAAGAAGGCAATTAACGTGATTATTACCCAAGTTTGATTTTTAAAATGCGCAATCATTTAAGTTGCTTTAATTCCTTTAGTCTTTGCTGAATAAGTAGAATTAACAGAGAAAATATCATCGCTCCCATGGAAGAAACCAAAACAATAATTAATCGTTTGGGTTGGTCTTTTTTATCTGCAACAACGGCGGACTCTACAACGAATTTGTGATTAAAATTGGTATTTGCATCAGATTCTGCTTGTTCATAAGCCATTTGAAATTCTTCAAGCTTAGTAATTTTTTCATTTCTTAATCGTTCAAGCCCATCATATTTTGATCCGAATTTGATGTTCATGTCAATTTTTTCTTTCATATCTGAACGATCATTACCTGATGCGCCTACATATGCTTCAAACAACCCAGAACGACTATTAAACGACATTACTCCTTTGGCAGACAGTGAGTCTAGTTCGATGTTCATTTGATTGATTTCTTTCTCGAGTTGTTCTTTTTTTCGCTTGTTAATATCAAAAGCCGGAATAGTTCGTTGTGAAATCATTTCATTTTTAACAGAATCAATTAAATCTACTATACTGTTTGCCATTTTGGCTGCCAATTTTGGGTCACGATCTAATACATCGATTTTAATAGAGCCAAAACGGGTTCTTGTAAATGTAAAATGACCTTCATATGCCTTGGAAAGTTTGTAGTATTTGTTTACATCGTCAGAGTCTATTTCATAATGTTCCATGAGGTTAAACTTCTTCACAATTCGATCTCGGATTTTTGATGATTGAAGAATTTGAACCAACTGTTCGGCTTGTTCCTCTTCTCCAAAATCCATTGATGCCGATTTTGCGTTTCTCTGTTCAGAAAAAGATACGGTTGAAGATGCAGCGGGGAATACAATAGCCGTGGATAAATAAAGTGGAGTAATTAATAACGAAACAATTAACGAAACAACAAAAGACACACCAGTAAAATAAATGA
>Ga0255092_1000615_pt1 | contig 13034 bp, 13 predicted proteins | sample Colum_Yuk_RepC_8_2_FD_188454 | JGI IMG/M metagenome (GOLD analysis project Ga0255092, IMG submission 188454) | Freshwater microbial communities from Columbia River, Oregon, United States - Colum_Yuk_RepC_8d | ecosystem: Environmental > Aquatic > Freshwater > River | place: USA: Oregon...
GCCTTGGGGAAGGAGATTGTGATGGGCGGGGTGTTGGTGGTCGGCTTGGCGTCCGTTTCGCCAGCCTTGGGGTCGCTGGCCTTCTTGCCCGCCGGGGGGGCTGCCTTGGGATCCTCAGCCTTGGGAGCGGCGTTGACCACGGGACCGGTGCTCCACACCAAGGCCACCCCGGCCGCCAAGGCGAGGGCGGTTGGGAGGTTGGGGAATCGGGCCGGACGTTTCATGGTCGTTTAATTACGCTTGGCGGTGGGACGTATCAAGGTGTTGAGTTCAAACGAAAACCGGAGCCGTTCACGATCAACGCCGGTGTTCAGGGTGCCCATCTCGTCCTCAGGGGTGATTTCCAAGTTCAAGACCCTCATGAACGGAAAGGAGTTTTCAAAGTCGCTGAGAAACTTGCCCAAGTCATGATAGAAAGCGGTCCCGGAAACCCGGTAGGTGGCGGCTTTGTAAGGGAAATCGGGAATCATCTCCATGTTCCCCAAGAATGGTGGAGGAAAGTTGGGAATCTCCACTTTATACGGGGCCTGGGTGCGGAATTTTTCGTAGGTCAGCCGGATCCAGAGATTGATGTCGCCGCTGACCATGGTGGATTCGATCGCGCCTAATTGGATTTCGCGTGCGGCCAGCTTTCCCTCCTCGGCCTCGGCACTGCGCACGAGCTTGGCGGCGTCGCTATACTTCTTCTCTGCGGCCTCCAAGTCGCCCTTCAACTTCGCTATGCCGGCGTTTGTGGGGCTGATGATGACAAAGAAAGTCACTGACAACGCCAGCACTGTGCCAACCAGCACCAAGGCAAAGTGCTGTTTCTTCTGGCTGGAGAGCTGTTTGATGTCGCTGATCATGTCATGTCATGTCAGTTGCGGAACTGCTCTGGGAAAAGGCACTCCATGGTGAAGGTCACAAACACCTTGGTCGGGTCGTCCTTGTCCGGCGTGGGGTTGGAGAAACCTCTGAACCGGGTGGCATTCTCTTTGGCGAGGTGTTGCTTGAACCATGGATGGGTTTCAATCTTTTCCTTGAATGCCTGATATACACGGTCCTCCTGCCGGCCGTAGTCCCGGGCAGTGATTACCAGCATGATCGACTCCGTGGAACTGGCCGGCTTGCTCTTACCGCGCTCCCGGGAAACCACCGCCGGCTGAATCTGGTAGTTCTGATCCACGCGGACGCGGGTGACCTGCACCTGGGGCAGCGTGCATTCCTGCAAGGCGTCCATGCAGGAGGACCAGAGCACGCGGTTGGTGGCCATGCGGTTCAGGCTGTGGATGTTGCGCTCGATTTCTGCCGTGCGCTTTTGGTAGTCCGCCACTTCCTTGGCCCGTTTCTCGACCTTGCCGAAACTGGCGTTTTGCGCTTCCAAGGCGGCGTTGATGCTGCTCTTGCCGTAAAGCAGCCAGCCCCACCAGACGAACATCAGCACCACGAGCACGCCGCCGAGGTAGGCGGCGCGCTTGACCGGGTCCCGGCGCCGCATTTCGGCGAGAAACTGGTCATCGGCCAGAAGATTGATGCGTATGGGCATGTGCGCTAAAAGGCTGACAGACCCGTGCCAACGGCCACGGTCAACTGGGGGGCCACGGATTCAATCTCCCCCAGCAACTGCGGGGGCAGCTCCAAGGTCATGAAATTCACCGGGTTCCACGTCTGGCAGGGGACCATCAACTCCACCTGCAGTGCCTGCACGATCTGAACGTTCCGCGCGGCTCCACCGCTGAAGTAAACATGGCTCACCGCGCGATCCCGCTGATGGTCATGGAAATCGATCGATGCCCTCAGTTCCCGGCCCAGCGGGGTCAGCAGCGACTGAGCCACCGACTCGACCTCGGGGGGCATGGTGACTTTTGCCCCCTCCGCCTCCTCCAAGCTCATGCCCAGCGCCTCGGAAATCCCCTGGGTGATCCTGCCCGAACCGTAGGCGACCACCCGGCTGAGGGTGAGTTCACCGTTGTAGAGGATGCAGATGGTGGTGTTCTTGTGGCCAACATCCACCAAGGCGATGACTTCCTTCGCAAATGCGTCGGGAAAGGCCATTTCAAAGGCGTTGGGTGGTCCGATAAAACTGGGCATAATCATGTCTGCCACTAACCCGGCCTCGCGGGCTGCTTCTTGGATATCATCTACCACCTGTCGCTTCGCAGCACCTACCAGCACACGTGTTTTCTGGGTCGCTTTGGTGGCCTCTCCCCCTTTGGTGTCTGCCTTGGGGGGAAGGATATGGACGTCGAAGGCGCAGTCGGAGAGATCCTGCTGCAAGTAATTCTTGCTGCTGAATTTGAGCATCTGCCGCATGTCGTGGGCGGTGACCAGCGGCATATCCGCATGGCGCAGCAGGCTGTTATCTACTCCCAAAGCCAAAGAAACCGGTCGGAGGTTGGCATTCAGTGACTCCGCCACGGCTTTCAGGTGCGCGGCCAGCGGCTCCACTTTGAAGCCCTTCTCAAACACCGGGCTATCCACCAGTGCGAACCCCTTGAGCGCCAACCCACTGGCGCTCCGCTTGATATGCACCGCCTTGGTGACCTTGGCCCCCAAGTCAATGACCATCACCTGGTCACGCTGCTTGTTGAAGCTGCTGAAGAACGGCAACGGCATCGAGCCTTTTCTAAGCCAAACTTGCCCGATCTGGCAAGCTGCAATGTCTGTCTTTTCCAGTTGGAGAGATTATCACGATGCGGCCGCGGTCCGCTATTGGCATGGCAGGCGGACGGCTCCCACTCTCAGGTGAGGCTGGGTGAAGTCCTGTCATGGTTCAGTGGGAGCGCACCAGTCGAAGCCGCACAGATATTCCTCGTTCCCTTCGGTTGTCCTGAATAATCCGCCCATCCTGCACACTCCAATTCCCCACGCATGAACCACTCATTAAATCGCCGTCGTTTCCTCGCCACCACCGCCAGCACGCTGGCCGCCCCGTATTTCCTCCGCAGCCAAGGCTCGCCGAACGGCAAGCTCAACATCGCCTGCATCGGCACCGCCGGGCGCGCGGCGGGCAACATCGAGGGCGTGAAGGGCGAGAACATCGTCGCGCTCGTGGATGTGGACTCCGCCAACCTCGCCAAGGCCGGGGAGAAATTCCCCGCCGCCAAGCGCTACACGGACTTCCGAAAGATGCTCGAGCAAAAGGACATTGACGCCGTGGTTGTCGCCACGCCGGACCACACCCACGCGGTCTGCGCCGTCATGGCGATGCGGAGTGGCCGCCATGTGTATTGCGAGAAGCCGCTGGCGCGCACGGTGTCCGAGGTGCGCGCGATGTCCGACACGGCGGTGGCGACCAAGCGGATTACGCAGATGGGCAACCAGATTCACTCGCATCCGGGCAACAACTATCGCCGCTGTGTCGAGCTGGTGCAGAGCGGGGCCATCGGCGCGGTGAAGGAAGTCCACGTCTGGGCCGGGGCGATTTACGGGAACAAGACCGTCGTCGCCAACCCGCCGCCGCCGCCCGCGTCGCTCGACTACGACCTCTGGCTCGGCCCCGTGCAATACGTCAGCTATCGCCCGGAGTTTGTGCCCTTTCACTGGCGGCACTTCTGGCACTTCGGCGGCGGCACGCTGGCGGATTTCTGGTGCCACTTCGCCGACCTCGCGCACTGGGCATTGGATTTGAAGCATCCGCTGACGGTCGAAGCTGAAGGCCCGGCCGTGGACCCCGAGCTGGTGCCCATCGACCTCAAGGTTCGCTATGAATACCCCGCGCGCGGGAAGCAGCCTGCGGTGAAGCTCACTTGGTATCAGGGCAAGTATCGCCCCGAACAGGAGCTTGGCCCGTTGCTCGACAAGTGGAGGGGCGGCGGCGTGCTCTTTGTCGGCGACAAGGGCCGCTTGCTCGCGAACTACACCCAGCGACTGCTGCTGCCCGAGGACAAGTTCGCGAACTTCACCCCGCCCGCGCCCTTTGTGCCGGATGCCAAGGGCAACAACTGGCAGCACGAGCAGTGGATTCAGGCCATCAAGACCGGCGGCAAGGCCGAGTGCGACTTCGCCTACGGCGGGCCGCTCTCCGAGGCCGGCCTGCTGGGCAACGTCGCCTTCCGCGTCGGCAAGAAGCTCGTTTGGGACGCGAAGACGCTGAAGGCCAAGGGCTGTCCCGAGGCCGACCAGTTCATCCAGCACAAGTATCGCGAAGGCTGGAAGATTTAGCCGCTACACGGAGCGCCGGTCTCCAACCCGGCGCGAACGGTCGACAAGTCTCAACGTCGGGTCAAAGACCGGCGCCCCGCGTCCTTCAATTTGATTGCCGCTCCCGCCGCTGCTTTGCCACAGTGGACGCGATGAACGACTGGGTTGCCGATTACATTGCCAAGCAGAAGGCTGCGCTCGATTCCATTCCTGCGGACGCGGTGGCGCGTCTCATTGGAAAGCTCCGGCAGGCGCACCGCGAGGACCGGCAGGTTTTCGTCTTCGGCAACGGCGGCAGCGCGGCCAACGCCTCGCACTTCGCCACGGACCTCGGCAAGGGCGCGTCCGACAAGCTCGGCAAGCGTTTCCGCGTGCTCTCGCTCAACGACAACGTGAGCTGGCTCACCGCGCTGGGCAACGACTACTCCTACGCGGACGTCTTCGCTGGCCAGCTCCAGAACTACGCACGCCCCGGTGACATAGCGTTGACCATGAGCGTCAGCGGCAGCTCGCCGAACTGCGTGAAAGCCATCGAGTGGGCCAACGCCAACGGCCTGCACACCATCGCCCTCGTCGGAGCCAAGCGCGGGAAGCTGGCGGAGATTGCCAAGGACGTGATCGTCATCGCCGACGGCCACTACGGTCGCGCCGAGGACGCACACATGGGCATCTGCCACATGCTGTGCTACGCGTTCATCGAGCAAGCGGCGTAATGGGAGGCCCCAGTCCGGGGGCAGCCCGGCTCATGCGGCAGAATCGCGAGTCAAGCCGCGATTGCCGCAGGATTCGCCCCGCCCGAATCCACCACGCTCCGCCCCCCGTTGATGAGATAAAGCACGGCCATGCGGACGGCGAGGCCGTTGGTGACCTGCTCCAAGATGACCGAGCGCGCGCAGTCCGCGATCTCGCTGGCAATCTCCACCCCGCGGTTGATGGGGCCGGGGTGCATGATGAGCACGTCCGGCCTGGTGCGGGCAAACCGCGCGGCGGTGAGGCCGAACAGGACGGTGTATTCCCCGATGCTGGGGAACATGGTCTGGCGCTGGCGTTCGTGCTGGATGCGCAACAGGTTGATCACGTCCGCATCCGCGATGGCCTCGTCCACGTTGTAGGTCACGCGGCAGCCCATTTTCTCGAACACCTTGGGGACGAGCGTGCTGGGACCACAGAGGGTGACCCTGGCACCCAGCTTCAGCAGCGCCCAGATGTTGGAGCGGGCGACGCGGCTGTAGAGGATGTCGCCAAGGATGGTGACGTTGAGTCCGGCGATGCGGCCCTTGTGTTCGCGGATGGTGAAGGTGTCGAGCAGGGCCTGGGTGGGGTGCTCGTGCGCGCCATCGCCAGCGTTGACCACGCTGCCCTTCAGGAAGCGGGACAGGAAGTGGGGCGCGCCGGTGGCGCTGTGGCGGATGATGATGACGTCGGCGTTGAGGGCCTCCAGATTGCGCGCGGTGTCCTTCAGGGTCTCGCCTTTCTTCAACGAGCTGGCTTCGGTCGCGAAGTTGATCACGTCCGCGCTCAAGCGCATGGCGGCGAGCTCAAAGCTGATGCGGGTGCGCGTGCTGGGCTCGACGAACAGATTGACGACGGTCTTGCCCCGCAGGGCCGGGACTTTCTTGATGGCGCGCTCGCCGACGGCTTTGAACTGGCGGGCGGTGTCGAGGACGGTGGTGATTTCCTCGGCCGAGAGGGATTCGATGTCGAGGAGGTGTTTGCGGTGCCAGGTCATGCGCGGTTTGCTGCTGCTTGGGGGCAATGAAGTAACGGAGATTCAGCGGATTGGAAAGCCATTACTCCGCCTGCCCGCGTCCCTGGCTCAAAGCCCGCTGAACTGGCGCAGATACTTCACCGTCACGCGGAAGTCCTTGGGCCACTCCGCCGTGATGCTGAGGGGCTGGCCGGTCGCCGGGTGCTGGATTTCCAGTCGCTCCGCGTGCAAGGCGGCGCGGCCCATCAGCGGACGTTCGGGCTCGTCCCGCTTGGGCTCATACTTGGATTTGATCTGCGAGAGGTAGAGCGGCCGGCCCATGTAGGTCGCATCGCCGAGGACATGCAGTCCGAGCGAGCGCAGGTGGACGCGGATTTGGTGCAGCCGATCGGTCAACGGCTGGCACTCCAGCAGGGTGAAACCGCGAAACTGCTCCCGCACCTTGAACCGTGTGATCGCCTTCTTGCCGCCTTGCTGGTCTATCCGCATTACGCCGAGCTGCCGGGTCTGCGGGCCAATCTTGGCATCCACGGTGAACTCCGGCTCGGCGGGCATGCCGCTGGACAGGGCTACGTAGGTCTTGAGTGGTTTGTTCGAACCGAACTCGTTCGCCAGCGCGACCAAGGCCGGCTTGTCCTTGGCCAGGAGCAGCACCCCGGTGGTGTCGAAGTCCAGCCGGTGGGCATTGACAAGGTAGGAGAGATTGCGTTCCCGGGCCCAGGCCGCTCCTTGGGCGATGCCCGCGTGCAGCAGGGCCATCAGGTTGGTGCGGGCGGGTTCGTCAGCGTCGGGCGTGGTCAGCAGTCCGGCGGGCTTGGCCAAGGCCAGCAGATGCTCGTCCTCGTGCAGGACGGCTAGTTCCCAGAACTCGCGGGTGTCAGGAGCGGAGAGCTTGATGGCCGGGCCGGCGGGCATGATCACTCGCCGCGCTTCGCCTGTTGGAGGCCGCCCATCGCTCCGGAGCGCTCCACTTCCCGGCTCAACCATTCGCGGAAGGCGTAATTGGCGCGGTTGTCGCGGAGGGATTCGGCGAACTTGGGCAGCTCGGTCTTCACCTGCTCATCCGTCACCGGTTGGAAACCTTTCACGAAGAGGACGAAGCCGCCGCTGCTGGCCTGCCGGAAGTTGCTCACCTTGCCTGCGGCCAGGCTGAAGGCGAGATCCCGCACTTCCTCCGTGGACAGGCCCCGGCTCTCGACGATTTCCACGTTACGGGCGGCGCGGTTGAACGGGGGCACTTCGAGGGCGGTGTGGCCCAGTTGCTTGCAGGCATCTTTGAATGACTTGCCGGCTGCCAGCGCTGTGTTCGCCGCTTTCACAAGGTTGTTGCCTTCCTGCATCGTCAGCTCGCTGGCCTGCGAGCGGCGATAATCCTCGGTGACCTTCGCCTTCACCTGATTAAAGGGCGGATCCACGGGCTTCAGGCGGTCTTTGAAAGCGATCAGATAAGTGCCATCGAGGCCGGCGAGCATCTGGCCCAGCGCTTCCTCGGCCGAGAGGGCAAAGGCGGTCTGCGCGAAGTTGGCCGGGGCGTTGGTCAATTTGGGCCCTTCAAACTCGGTGAACGGTTCAGTCACCTTGACCGCCAGGCCCTTTTTGGCCGCCACGGTCAGGAGGCTGGCAGCCTGGTTCGGGAGGCTGAACACCTCGTTGGCAAACTCGGCGGCCGCCTTCTGGCCCAGGCGCGCGGCGGTGCGGTCCCGGAATTCGTTGCGAACCTGCTCCTTGGCCTGCTCGAAAGTCTTGGCCGTGCCGTTCGTCTCGCGGAACCGAAACTGGTTGGTCTCGTAGTATTGCTTCATGACCGCCGGCAAGTTCGTGTCGGCGTTGAGCGTCTTGTCAGCCTCCGCGTTGTAGTTGGTGTAGGGGAAGTAAACGTAGTGGACCTGCACGCGCTCCGAGATGCGGTAGGTGGCCAGGTTGTTCGTGTGGTAGGTCCGCAGCGCCGCGTCGTCCAGCTTCACTTTCGTCAGATTGTTGGAGTTGGCGAGGAATACGAACTCGGTGAGCGCGGACTCGTTCTCCCGGCGATAGAAGCCATCGGCCGCCCGGTCGCTGATGAGCTTGCCCGTCAGGCCGAACATCCGGGTCAACTGCTGCCGACCCAGTTCATTGCGAAGGAAGCGCTCAAACACCGCCTCGGAAATGCCGACCGGAGCGAAGTGCTGCTTCAGCATCGAATCGTAGCGTTGCAGGTTGAACGCGCCGCTCTGCTGGTCGGTGAAGATGTTCTTGATCTCCTGCGCCACGGCCGATTCGCCCACATCAATGCCGTGCTCCTTGAGCTGGTGGTTCAGCAGCAGGCGCTGGCGGGCCTCGCCATCCAGGTTGAAGCCAAACATCCGCGCGCGCTCATCCCGGTCCGGCCACTGGCCGGTGCTGAGGAAATAGCCGAGCCGGGCGTCGGCATACGCCTGGAGCAGATCCTCTCGCTTCACGGGTTCGCCGTAGAGGGTGCCATAGTCGGCGTTGCCCGCGCCCCGGCCGAGCCGGGCATCGGGGCTGAAGAAGACAACGAACGAGATGATCACCACGACGATGATGATCGCCCAGAGCCACTGCGAGTGTTTGCGAAGCGTGCCAATCATAAACAGGCCGAAAAAATCAGGGCGGAAACCTAGCCGTGTGTTTGCAGACCGGTCAAACCTTAAAGCGGGTGCCCCGATCGATCTGCGGGCAAGCGAGGACGTTGCGGCGCTACGTAGCGCCCGCGTCTCGCAGGCCGTGTCGTCGTCCCTGCCGGCTCACCTGGCCGTTTGGTCCACCACGATCTTCAGGGAATCCGGTTCCGGGCGGGCCGCCAAGGCCACGGCGTCGGCCGTTTGCGCCAGCGGAAAGCGGTGCGTGATGAGGCCGCGCACATCCAGCCGCCGGGAAAAGACCAGCTTGGCCACCTCCGGTTGCAGCGTCACGTCCGCCGAGTAGCTGCCGAGCAGATCCTTCTCATCCACGCAGACAGCGGAAAAATCCACCGGGCACACCGCGCCGCGCTTGGTGTGGGCGAAGAGCAGCACCTGGCCGCCCCCACGGACCAGTGTCAGGGCCTGCTGCACGGCGGAATCCACCGGCACGGCAATGACCGCCGCATCCAGGCCCCGGCCCCGCGAAAGTTTCTGCACCAAGGCGGGCAAGTCCGCCGCGTCCGGGCGCACAGCCCGCGTCGCGCCGTGGCGTCGCGCGAGCTTGAGGCGCGTGTCCAGCAGGTCCGTGGCGATCACCTTGAGCCCGCGCAACGCCAGCAGTTGGGTGAACAGCAGGCCAATCGGTCCTTGCCCCGCCACCAGCACGCAGTCGCCGGGCTGCACGGCCAGGCGGTTGACGCCCTTCAATACCGTGTTCACCGGCTCCAGCATGGCGCCTTCGAGGAAGGAGTTGCGCGCCGGGATTTTCACCACCCCGGGCAGGCAGCAGGACATCACGCGAACATATTCCGCGTAGCCGCCCCCGGCCGGCTCGAACCCGGCGGTGATGCCGGTGCGCTTGTATTGCAGGCACTGGGCAAACGCGCGATGCCGGCACGCGTGGCAGGTCAGACACGGAATGTGATGGTGCAACGCCACGCGGTCACCGAGGCGGAAGCCGCGCACGCGCGCGCCGAGCTTCACGATGGTCCCGGCCGTCTCATGCCCGAACACGCGGGGCGCAGGGACGGTGCCGTGCTGGATTTTTTTAATGTCGGTGGGGCACACGCCGCACACGGCCACCTTCACCAACAGCTCGTTGGCTCCGATGCGGGGCACCGGCACGGTCTCGACGCGGAGGTCGTTGACGCCGCGATAAACCACGGCCTGCATCTCGTTGGGAATTGTCTGCACGGGGAAACTCTAGGGTAGAAACCCAGGCCAACGCAAAGACGGAGGAGCCGGGCAACTCAAAGATACTTCTCCGCCCAGTCCGGCGTGCAGGGCTTGCCCGCCACGAAGTCCGTGAACCACGCTTCCGGCTCAGCGCGGAATTCCCAATCGCGGTCGCGCCAGCGGAAGCGCAGCCGCGCCGCGTGCAGGGCCTGGCAGGGCAGGATGAGCCGCGCTCGTTGCTCGACGGTGAGCTGGCGCAGCACGAAGTCGAGGTAGAGCCGCTCGTCGCCGCCGTAGAGCTTGTCGCCGACCAGTGGGTGCCCCAGATGCTGGAGATGGATTCGGATCTGATGTTTACGACCGCTGTGCGGGCGGATGCGAAGCAACGTGAAATTGCCCTCGAGGCGCGTGAAGCGCTGCTCCACGGCAAACTCGGTTTTTGAAACCGCCCCGTCCTGACGCACGCAGTCCTTGATGGCGATGATGGCCTGCTCGTCCTTGCCCAGCGGGGCCTCGCAGGTCACTGCCTCCGTCGAAAAATGGCCGTGGGCAATGCCCAGGTATTCCTTTTCCACCCGGCGCAGGGCGAAGAGCTTCTTGAGCGCGGCATCGGCCTCCGGGCTCTTGGCGATCAAGATTACGCCGCTGGTCTCGCGGTCGAGCCGGTTGACCAGGTGGGCCGGGGCACCTTCCCCCAGATGCAGCCGCACCCGGCTGATGAGGCTGGAGTAAACGTCGCCTTTGGTGGGATGGCAGACCAGTCCAGCCGGCTTGTTGATGGCCAGCAGGTCGGCGTCTTCGTGGATGATGTCGAACAGTTTTACCACTGGCCGAGTTTTGAACCACCGCCCGGCACTGGCCAGCACTAATCCCGGCCGCACTTTGCACTTTGAACCCAAATTCTGCGTCGTATCATCCGCCAACGTGAAACGGACTGTGATTCTGCCCGGCCTGCTGCTGGTGGCCTTTGTGCTCACCCGCTGGCCGGGGGTGATGCCGCTGAACTTCAGCCTGGCCTATGGCTTGGTGTTTTGCGCCGGAGCCTTCCCACACCGGCTGCCTTCGTGGGCGGTCTTTGGGACGATGGTGGCGACGGACCTCGGCTTGAACGTGTTCTATTACGACACGCATCTTTTCAGCGATTATCAGGCGATCAACTACCTGGCCTACGCGGGTATCTATTTGCTGGGCCGCTCCTTCGCCGCCCCGGCCTCCGTGCTCAAGCATGTCGGCGGCGGCCTGCTAGGCGCAGTGATTTTTTATCTCATCACCAATACGGCCGCCTGGCTGGCAAATCCCGCCTACGCCAAGACCTTCGCCGAATGGCTCCGCGCGCTGACCAGTGGCACCAGCGGTTGGCCGGAGACGTGGACCTTCTTCCGCAACACGCTTCTGAGCGGCGGCCTCTTCGCCGGCCTCATCAGCGCTGCGTTGCAATTCGTCGAGGCCAAGGAGCCGGAGCCGGAGGAAGAAACCGAGCCCGAAGCCGCCGCCGAGCCGGCCCCGGAGAAAGCCCAGTAAGCCCGCATGACCATCCGCCCCGCCACCCGCGCTGACTGTCCGGGCATCCTCGCGATCTACAACGACGCCGTGCTCACCACCACGGCGACTTACGATTACGAACCGCGCACGCTGGAGCACCGCCAAGCGTGGTTCGATGACCACGAGCGCGGCGGTTACGCGATGTTTGTCGTGGAAGACGGGGCAGGACGCATCGTCGGCTGGAGCGCGCTGAACCGCTATCACGACCGCATGGGCTACCGGTTCACCACGGAGAACTCGGTTTACGTCGCGGCCGACGCGCGCGGGCAGGGGCTGGGCAAGCTGCTCCTGGCCCCCTTGATTGACGCCGCACGGGCGAAGGGCCTGCGGGCAATCATCGCCGCCATTGACGCGACCAACGAGGCGAGCATCCGCCTGCACGCCCGCTATGGGTTCGTCCAAGTGGGGCTCTTCAAGCAAGTCGGCTACAAGTTCGACCGCTGGCTCGACGTCGTTTACATGGAGCGTCTGCTGGACTGATCAGTAGTCAGGCCGCGCCAGCCAACTCGCTTTCCACCGTATCCTCAATGATCCCACTCCTCTCTGCGCTGTGTGTCCTGTTCCTTGGGGCGCTGGCTGAATGGCTGCATGTGCGGCGCATTCGCGCGGTCGGGCGGCTGGCATTCGGGCCAACGGGCGCAGCGCACGGTTGGACGCGTGTGGTGCCGTGGCTGCGTCCGCTCTGTCTCGCGGCGTTCGCGTGGGGGCTAGTGACGCTGCTGATGCTGAAGCTCGCTGCCGCCGAGGGCAAAGGGAAGGACGGCGACAGCAAGACGGCCACGCGGCTGGTCTTCGTGGCGGACCTTTCGCCGAGCATGTATCTGGTGGACGCCGGACCGGACGGGAAGCAAACGCGGCAGGCGCGGATGCGCGAGGTGGTCGAGGGCATCTTGCAGCGCGTAAGCGGGAACCTGCGCTTCGGCGTGATTGGCTTTTACACCGAGTCGCTGCCGGTGGTGATGGAGGCGCGCGACCCGGAACTGGTGCGTAATGTCTTCAACGGCCTGCCGCTCACTTACGCGATGCCTTTGGGCCAGACCGACCTCGGCCAAGCGGTCAACGCGGCGGTCAAGCTGGTGGGCGATTTTCCCGAAGGCAGCACGCGGCTCATCATCTTCACCGACGGCGATTCCGTGAACTTGGTGCCCATCACGCCGCGACCAAAGTCGGTGAAGGAAGTCTTCGTCCTTGGCGTGGGCAATCCGCACAAGGGCACGTTCATTGACGGCCATCAGTCACGTCAGGAAGGCGACACCTTGCGCACCGTGGCCTCGGCCTTGATGGGCACTTACGTGGACGTGAACGAGAAGCATCTGCCCACCTCGGCGCTGGGCGACCTGGTGGTGACAGCACCCTTGGCGCAACGCGGCCTGACCTTGGCGGAATGGGCCGTGCTGGCGATGGTCGTGGGCGCGGCGGTGCTGGCCTTGATACCGGTCGCGCTGGAATTCTTCGGCAGCGACTGGAAGGTGGGCCGGCCTGAGCGGGACGAGGAAAGCGAGCCGCGTGCGAAGGAAGGGGCGTTGAGCGCACGATGAGGAAGTTCTTCACCCTGCTCTGGCTGCTCTTCCCGGTGGCCGTGCTCTACTACCATTTCAATCAGGGCCAGACCCAGATGGCCCGCGAGAAGGCGCGCATCCACCTCGCCAGCATCCGCGAGTTGGAGCGCGCGAAGGAGCCGAACTGGGAGCTGGTCGTCGAGGAATACGATGCCGTCATGAAGGAGCTGCCCACCGGGGAACGCCCGGTGGTGCGGCATCAGATTCGCCTCGCCAAAGCCAAGGCGCGGCTGGAGATGCTGGATGTCGCCGGGGCCATCACCGACCTGACCGAGCTGCTGCAAGAGTCCGCGCAGACGCACGGCG
>Ga0255092_1000626_pt1 | contig 12818 bp, 9 predicted proteins | sample Colum_Yuk_RepC_8_2_FD_188454 | JGI IMG/M metagenome (GOLD analysis project Ga0255092, IMG submission 188454) | Freshwater microbial communities from Columbia River, Oregon, United States - Colum_Yuk_RepC_8d | ecosystem: Environmental > Aquatic > Freshwater > River | place: USA: Oregon | collected...
GCCCACGCCCGGGCCAGTCGACTGCAGTCCGAGCCCTGGTACCTGCCCATTGCCGATGAGATCGAGGTCTTTGAGGCTGCCTGGCGGGCTCGCCTGCCCGTGCTGCTCAAGGGCCCCACCGGATGCGGCAAGACCCGCTTCATCGAGCACATGGCCTGGCGTATTCACCGCGATCCGGCATCGGCGATTGGAGCTCAGGCCGGTGCAGGTGCAGGTGCAGGTGCAGGTGCAGGATCGGGCCGCGTCGGACCTGCCCTGGAGATTCCGCTGCTCACTGTGGCCTGCCACGAAGACCTCACGGCCTCGGACCTGATTGGCCGCTATCTGCTCTCCAACGACGCCACGGTCTGGCAGGACGGCCCGCTCACCCGGGCGGTGCGCAGCGGGGCCCTGTGTTATCTGGACGAAGTGGTGGAGGCCCGCAAGGACACCACCGTGGTGATCCATTCGCTCACCGATCACCGCCGCGTGCTGCCGATCGACAAGACCGGCGAGTTGCTCGATGCCCATCCGGATTTCTTGCTGGTCATCTCCTACAACCCCGGCTATCAGAGTGCGCTCAAGGACCTCAAGACCTCCACGCGTCAGCGCTTTGTCGCGCTCGAATTCGACTATCCGCCCCCCGAGCAGGAGGCCCGCATCATTGCCCATGAGAGCGGCATCGACCCTCAGCGGGCTCATGCCCTGGCACAGGCCGGCCAGCGAATCCGGCAACTGCGCGAACAGGGCCTGGAAGATGGCGTGGGTACGCGAGCCCTGGTGCATGCCGGCGCCCTGATGGCCCAGGGCGTGTCGGCACGGCGGGCCTGCGACGTGGCGCTGGCGCAATCCCTGACCGAAGACCCGGCCTTGCGCCAGGCCATCCACGATGTCTGCGATCTGCTGCTGAGCTGAGGCATGCGTATCGCAGCCCGTGACCTTGGAGCGATCCCGTCCTGCCCTCGCGCTCGGCGTCTACCCTGCGCTCGGCGTCTACCCTGCGCTCGGCGTCTACCCTGCGCTCGGCGTCTACCTTGAGCACGGTATCGACCTCGGGCGCGGCCGCTCATCTGCGCGCGCTGAGCCTGCTGGCCGAGGCCATCGGTGGAACCCCGGTCTCGCTGGAACTCACGGCCTTTCATGCCGCCCGCTCGACGCTGCCGCGCCTGAAGCGCACTCGGCCCGGGCAGGCCTACAGCCTGCGCAGCAGCACCACGGCTTTGGCCCTGCCGTGCGCGCGAGCCGGATGGAACGATGACGACACCTGGCGGCGGGCTCTGCGGCTGTCGGTCCTGCGATCCGTGCTGTGCAATGCGGCCCGTGAACCTGGGAAGCACCCCACCCGCGACCGACGCAGCCTGCTCGAACAATGGCTCGATCGGCTCTTGCAGCGCACCTGGGTGGATCGGCTCATCAGGCTTCATTACCCGGGCGCCGTGCACGATCTGGACTTCGTGCTCGCCCTCACCCGACAGCGGCTGGGCTCATCTGCGAACGGCGCCTTGCGACAGATTCTGCAGGCTCTGACCCGGTCACTGATCGACGCTGCGCAAGCAGGCGGCGCATCGGGCTACGGGCGCCAACCCGGTCGCCTTTCGCCCGGGGTCGGCAACCTGCCCCTGCAGCCGGCCGACCCAGAGCTCACCGCCGCAGTGTCCGTGGATGGCGTCCTGGAGCCGCAACTGCTGGCCCAGGTGATCCAGCGGTCTCAGGCGGTGCTGTGGCCAGATGCCACCCTTCAGGACTGCGCGCAAGCCGCTGCCGAGATCCACCAGCTTCTGGTCGCCCGATTTCCAGGCAGCCGACCGAGCCTGAGAACCCTGACCGTCGTCCCCGTGGCCATGCCGGCCGAGGCCTCGGCCTCGAATGCATCCAGCCGGATGCAGGGCGTGAATCTGCAGGGCCATGAACAGACCGAAGCGGGGAAGGATCGCGGTCGGTCGATGGACCCTGGCCAGGACCGCTCCGGCGAGGGTTCGGTGGCCAACGCCCGGGCCAGCCAGCAGGCACTCGCCGGTTCGGTCGGTACCACCACGAGTCAGGCTGGCGAAGCTGCAGAGCCTGAAGGTGAAGAAGACCCGGCGATCGACGATGCGCCCCAGGATGCGATGACCCTCGGGCCGGCCGACCCGGTCGTGTTGTCAAGTCGCTATGGCGCCGGCGCAGGCGAAGCGGTGGGCGTGTATCTCATCGACGAATGGGATTGCCATGCGGGGCGGTATCTGCCCGCCTGGTGTCGTCTGACTGAATGGCGCCTGCGTGGCCCCGAGCGCGACCTGCTGCACGAGGTGCGACGTGACCATCCGGAGCTGGCCCGACAGATTCTCGAGCGGTTTGCGGCGCTGCGCCCGGTGTCCTACCGAAGGGTCAAGGGGGTGCCCGATGGCGACGACCTCGATCTCGATGGCGTCGTGCACGCCATGATCGACCGGCGCGCCGGCAGCAGCAGCGATGAGCGGGCCTGGATCCGTCGCGAGCGCCGCGACCGTGATGTGTCGACCGCCTTGCTGCTCGACATGAGTGCCTCCACCTCATTGTCGCTTCCGGCGCCGGTGCGGCCCGTTGCGGGTTCAAGCGCCGACCCGGTCTCGCAGCCCCTCAGGGCAACCGACCTCGACACCACGCGAGGCGCCCTGCTCTACGGTTTTTATGACGACACCCCGCAGACCGTGGCTGAACAGCCCCGAAGACGGATCATCGACGTGGCCCGCGACAGCCTCGCCCTCATGGCCCTGGGTCTGGCCACGCTCGGCGATGACCATGCGATCTATGGCTTTTCAGGCAGTGGTCGTGACAACGTGGAGTTTCATGTCGCGCGGGATTTTGATGACCCCTGGCGGCAACGCAGCCTGGGTTCTGCGCTGGCGGCCATCGAGCCGAGAGGATCCACGCGAATGGGGCCGGCCATTCGCCATGCCACGCACAAGCTGGCGCGCCGACCGGCACTGCAGCGGCTACTGATTCTGGTGTCGGATGGCTACCCTCAGGACATCGACTATGGCCCGGATCGCAACGATGAAGGCTATGGTCTGCAGGACACGGCGCGTGCGCTGCGTGAAGCGCAGCGCGCCGGTGTCTCGACCTTTTGCGTGACCATCGATCCAGCTGGCCATGACTACCTGCGGCGCATGTGTACCCCTGAGGGCTATCGCGTCATCGACGACGTGCACGCCCTGCCCCAGGCCCTGAGCGAAATCTATGCGCGCCTGACCGGACGGGCCTGAATGTGAGCGGGTGCTATCCTGTGGACATCGAAACTCCCTGCTGCCCCTGATGGACCTGGTCCTGTTGCTGCTCCTCATCGTGCTGAACGCCCTGTTCGCGATGTCGGAGATGGCCGTGGTCTCTTCCCGCAAAGCCCGCCTGCAACGTATGGCCGACGACGGTCATCCGGGCGCAGCCGCTGCACAGCGGCTCAATGAAGAACCCTCCGGATTCCTGTCCACCATCCAGGTCGGCATCACCACCATTGGTGTGCTGAGCGGTGTGGTGGGTGAAGGCCTGATCGCCGTGCCCATCGCGCACTGGCTCACGCAGTTCCAAACCATCGAGCCCTACGCCACCGGACTGTCGGTGGCCTTGGCCGTGGTCATCATCACCTACCTGTCGGTGGTGATTGGCGAGCTGGTGCCCAAGCAGCTCGCGCTGCGGGCGCCCGAGCGCATCGCCTCCATCGTGGCCCGTCCGATGCTGGGCTTTGCCAGCCTCACCCGGCCATTTGTGTGGGTGCTTTCATCCTCGAGCAACCTGCTGATGCGCCTGCTCGGGGGGCGCCGCAACGAAGAGCCTCCCGTGACGGATGACGAGATCAAGGTGCTGATGGAGCAGGGCGCCGAAGCCGGCATCTTTCACGAAAGCGAGCAGGCCATCGTCTCGAATGTGCTGCGCCTGGATGAGCAGCGCATCGGTGCCATCATGACGCCGCGCATGGACATCGAGTCGATCGATCTGGACGATGGCGATGCGATCGTCCGCGGGCACATCGCCGAGAGTCCACATGCGCGGGTCGTGGTGTGTCGCGGTGGACTCGAGCACATTCTGGGTGTGCTGCGAGTGGGCGATCTGCTGCGTCCGGCCCTGCAAAATGAGCCCATCGATGTCGAGGCGCACCTGTCGCCGCCGCTGTATGTGCCCGAAACCATCAGCACCACCCAGCTGCTCGAAACCTTCCGCAAGGAGCGGGTGCAGTTCGGACTGGTGGTCGATGAATACGGCGATCTGCAGGGCGTGGTGACACTGACCGATGTGCTCACCGCCATCGTGGGTGAATTGCCTGAGCCAGACGAAACCGGCGAGATGGATGCCGTGCAGCGCGAAGATGGCTCCTGGCTGGTCGATGGCTCCCTGGGCCTGGAGCGCCTCAAGCAGTTGCTTGAGATCGAGGAGCTGCCCGATGAAGAAGAGCGCAGCTTTCACACGGTGGGTGGTTTTGCCATGCACCAGCTCGGACGGATTCCCTCGGTGGCCGATCACTTCGAGGTGGCCCACTACCGCTTCGAAGTCATGGACATGGATCGCAACCGGGTCGACAAGGTGCTCGTGGCCCGCCTGCCCGATGCGCGTGGCGAGCTGGCCGAGGCGCACTGAGGGGCGCCGAGGGCAGTACACTGCCGTCTTCAACCTCAAGCGGAGACACCCCCGATGAATGCCATCTCGCGTCTGCGCCGCGGCCTGTCCGTCGGCGCACTTGCCCTGACCCTGTGCAGCCCCGCGTGGGCCCAGATCGACACCCTCAAGGTCATGATCGGCGCCAACCCGGGCGGCGGATTCGATCAGACGGGACGCGGCATCGCAGGGGCCATGCAGGCCGCGGGTGCCATCCGGACCGCCACCTTCGAAAACAAGGGCGGTGCGGGCGGCGCCATCGGCCTGGCCCAGTTCGTGAACACTGACAAGGGCAATCCGAATGCACTGGTGGTGACCGGTGCGGTCATGGTGGGCGGCATCGAGATGAGCAAGTCGCCCATCAGCCTGCGCAATGCCACGCCCATCGCTCGTCTGTTTGCCGACACCCTGATCCTGGTCGTGCCCACTGCCAGCAAGATCCAGACGCTCGACGATGTGATCCGCCAGCTCAAGGCCAATCCGGGTTCGGTGAGCTGGGGCGGCGGCTCGCGCGGCTCGGTCGATCACATCATGGTGGGGCTGATCGCCAAGGCGGCGGGCGTGGACGCGACCAAGGCCAACTACATCCCGTTTGCGGGCGGTGGCGAAGCGACCGCGGCCATCCTGGGCAATCAGGTCACCGTGGGCGTGGCAGGCGTCTCGGAGTTCCTGCCCTTCATCAAGGAGGGCAAGATGCGTGCGCTGGCCGTGTCGTCGGCCAATCCGGTGCAGGGCATCAAGACCCTCAAGGCTCAGGGCATCGATGTCGAGATCTACAACTGGCGCGGCGTCTACGGTGCCCCGGGCATCACCCCGGAGCAGCAGAAAACACTGATCGATGCCGTGCTCAAGGGCACCCAGACCCCGCAATGGAAAGAAGCCCTCGCGAAGAATGAATGGACCCCCTACGTGCTTACCGGCGCTGAGTTCGGCACCTTCGTTGAAGGCGAAACCAAACGTCTAGGTGGCATCCTGCGCGAACTCGGTCTGGTGAAGTGAACCGAACCGCCCGCATCATCATCGGCGTCTGCGTGCTGGTCGCAGCGGCCGGGGTGGCGGGAGGCCTGGCCTCCATCGATAACGCGGGGGGCTACTCGGGCCTGTCACCCCGATTCCTGCCCACGCTGGTGGCGGTGGGGCTGGCCGTCTGTGGCGCTGCCCTGCTGGTCGGTGCGCTGCGTTCTGCTGCGGTCGCTGCACCCGCAGACACGCCGGCCTTCATGGGTTCCGCCCCGCTGGCCTGGCTCCTCGGGGGCCTGCTCGTTCATCTGGTGCTGATCACCTGGATTGGCTTCGTTGCGGCCAGTGTCATCTTGCTCACCTGCGCGGCCCGGGGTCATGGCAGCACCCGACCGATACGGGATGCGCTCATCGCCCTGGCCTTGTCGTTTCCGGTCTGGTGGCTGTTTGCCAAGGGCCTGGGGCTCGGGCTCCCGCTGATGCCTCTTCTCAAGCTCTGAGCCCACTGACGCAAGCGCGAGCCCCTCATGCCGGATACCTTCAGCGCCCTGCTCGGCGGATTCTCTGCAGCCCTGAGTGCAGTCAACCTGATGTGGGCGCTGCTGGGCTGCTTCATCGGCACGGCGGTGGGCGTGCTGCCCGGCATCGGGCCCGCCATGACCGTGGCCATGCTGCTGCCCATCACCGCCAAGGTCGAACCCTCGGCAGCGCTGATCCTGTTTGCAGGCGTGTACTACGGGGCCATGTTCGGCGGATCAACCACGTCCATCCTCATGAACACGCCAGGCGAGTCGGCCACCATGGTCACCGCCATGGAAGGCAACACCATGGCGCGCTTCGGGCGCGCGGGCCCTGCGCTGGCCACGGCAGCCATCGGCTCGTTCGTGGCCGGCACACTGGCCACGCTGCTGCTGTCGCTCTTTGCCCCGGTCATGGCCTCAGCCGCGCTGCATTTCGGGCCGGCCGAATATTTCATGATCATGGCGCTGGCCTTCACCACCGTTTCGGCGGTGCTGGGTGATTCACTGCTGCGCGGGATGACCAGCCTCTTTCTGGGGCTCTTTCTGGGCCTGATCGGCATGGATGCAGTCTCGGGCCAGGTGCGCTACACCTTCGGAATTCCGGAGCTGTTCGATGGCATCGATGTGGTCGTGGTGGCCGTGGGACTCTTTGCGGTGGGAGAGGCGCTCTACCAGGGATTGTTCCGGGCCCCCGAGGCCACCATGAACCGCATGAGCCCCACCCGCATGAGCGCGCAGGACTGGCGGCGCTCGTGGCCGGCCTGGCTCAGAGGCACGGCCATCGGCTTTCCATTCGGACTGATTCCGGCCGGGGGTGCAGAGATCCCGACCTTTCTGTCCTACGCCACCGAAAAGAAACTTTCCAAGGATCCGGCCTCCTTCTCGGTGGAAGGCGGGCAAGGCGCCATCGAGGGCGTAGCGGGCCCGGAGGCCGCGAATAACGCCACCGTGACGGCCGCACTTGCGCCCCTGCTCACCCTGGGCATTCCCACATCAGCCACCGCCGCCATCCTGCTGGCTGCCTTTCAGAACTACAACCTGCAGCCCGGGCCCGCGCTGCTCCAGACCTCGGGCCCGCTGGTCTGGACGCTGATTGCCTCCCTCTATGTCGGCAATGTGATGCTGCTGGTGCTGAATCTGCCGCTGGTGGGGCTCTGGGTGCGCATCCTGCGCATACCGTCGCCCTTGCTCTATGGCGGCATTCTCGTCTTTGCCACGCTTGGGGCCTGGAGCCTGCGCCAGTCGTGGTTCGATCTGCTGCTCCTGCTGATGATCGGCCTGCTCGGGCTGGCCATGCGTCGCTACGGGTTTCCGGTCGCCCCCGTGATCGTGGGCATGATCCTCGGACCCCTGGCCGAGAAACAGTTGCGCAATGCCTTGGCGATCGCGCAGGGCGACTGGTCCGTTTTTGTGACCCGTCCGCTGTCCTTTGTGCTGTTCTGTGCGATCGTCGCAGCGCTGGTCGTGCCCCCCCTGTTGCGGGCAAGACGCCGATCGGGCTGAGCACCGCACCGACGAGAACATTCCAAGGAGACCCCCATGAGCACCCTGCTGTTCACGCCCGCCACCTGGCGCGGCGTCACGCTGCCCAACCGCATCATGATCTCGCCGATGTGCCAGTACTGGGCCAATGAGGGCTTCAGTACCGACTGGCATGCGGCTTATGCCGCCAAGGTGGCGCAAGGCGGAGCAGGCACGGTCATGATGGAGGTGAGCGTCGTCGAAAAACGCGGTCGCGGCACCTATGGTGATCTGGGGATCTGGGATGACGCCCATATTCCGGGTCTGCGCCAGCTCGCCACCCTGATCGAAGCGGCAGGCTCCGTTCCTGCCATTCAGATCGGTCATGCCGGGCGCAAGGCGGCGGCCCAGCGCCCGTGGGATGGCAACGGCCCACTGACCGAGAAGGACGAACGCGAGCGCAACGAACTGCGCTGGGTGGGCGTGGCGGCCTCGGCCATTCCGGTCGATCCGCGCTGGACACCGCCCCGGCCGGCCACCGAAGAAGACCTCGATGCCATCGAGAAGGCCTTTGCCGCCGCGGCGCATCGCGCTGTGGCGGCTGGCTACCGAATGGTCGAGATCCACATGGCGCATGGCTATCTGCTCAACAGTTTTCTCTCGCCGCTGTCCAACCAACGCACCGATGCGTATGGCGGAAGCCTCGAGAACCGCATGCGCTTTCCGTTGCGGGTCACCCGGGCTGTGCGTGAGGCGATCGGCCCCAATGTGATCCTCTCGGTGCGACTGTCGTGTGTGGATGGCATCGAGGGCGGCTGGATGATCGAGGACAGCGTGGTCATGGCCCGGCAGCTCAAGGCCCTGGGTGTGGATTTCGTCGATTGCTCTTCAGGCGGGATCCAGGGCTCGGCCACCAATCCGGCGGGGCGTCTGGCTGTGCCACGCGGCCCGGGATTCCAGGTGCCCTTTGCCGAGCGCATTCGCCGCGAGGCGGACATCCCCACGATCGCGGTCGGTCTGATCACCGAAGCGGCTCATGCCGAATCCATCCTGCAGGAGGGCAAGGCCGATCTGATCGCCATTGGGCGCCAGGCGCTCTACGAGCCCAACTGGCCCTTGCATGCTGCGGCAGCGCTGGGCGAGGACACCCGCTGGGATCGCTGGCCAGTCCAGCATGGCTGGTGGCTCGCACGCCGGGCGGGCCAGCCCCCGAACGGACAGCCTGCCGCACCCACCGCGTCCGGACTGCCGAAAGACCACTGAAGCCTGCCCACCGCGCGCATTGAGGAAAGAGCACACCATGAGCACCACGCCAGCACAGACTCAGCGCAGCGTGCCGCATCGCCTTCTGGGGCGAAGCGGCGTGAGGGTGTCCAGCATCTGCCTGGGCACGATGATGTTCGGCGATCGCACCAGTGAGGCTGAAGCCTTCGAGATCGTCGCCGCCTGTCGCGATCACGGCATCAATTTCATCGACACCGCCGATGTCTATTCACAGGGCGAGTCCGAGCGCATCACGGGGCGCACCATTGCGGCGGATCGCCATCGCTGGATCGTGGCCACCAAGGTGGCCAATCCGATGGGCTCCGACCCCAACCGCAGGGGTCTGTCGCGGCGCTGGCTCCATCAGGCGATTGATGAGTCGCTGCAGCGTCTGGGCATGGACCATGTCGACATCTGGTATCTGCATCGCGAAGACCACGACACGCCCCTGGAAGAAACCATTGGCGCCGTGGCTGACATCATTCGCGCGGGCAAGGTCCGCTACCTGGGCATCTCCAACCACCGCGCCTGGCGCATGGCCGAAATCGTGCGCCTGTGTCGCGAGGCGGGCCTGCCCACGCCGGCGGCCTGTCAGCCCTACTACAACGCCTTCAATCGCATGCCGGAGGTGGAGATCCTGCCGGCCTGCAGCCACTTCGGCATTGGTGTGGCGAGCTACTCCCCCATTGCGCGCGGCGTGCTCACCGGCAAGTACGCGCCGGGTGCAGCGCCGCCCGAGGACTCGCGGGCCGGCCGCAAGGACCGGCGCATCCTGCAGTCCGAATGGCGTGAGGAATCGCTGGTGATGGCCCAGGAGATTGCGGCCCATGCGCGAAGCCGCGGCATGACCCCGGTCCAGTTCGCGGTCAACTGGGTCCTCAACAACAAGGCCATCAGCAGTGCCATCGCCGGGCCCCGCACGCTCGCGCAGATGCAGGAGTACCTGAGCGCTCACGAGCAGGCTTTCGAGACGCAGGACGAGGCCCTGATTGATCGCCTGGTGGTGACCGGCCATCCCTCCACCCCGGGCTACAACGATCCCGCATATCCCATCGAAGGCCGTCGCACGCACACCGGATGACGACCTCCCGCGCGATCTGGGTTGCCGCCGTCTCGTTTGCCCAGCTGGTGTCCTGGGGGAGCCTCTTTTACACCTTCTCCCTGTTGATGCCCGGGCTTGAGGCGGATCTCGGTCTGTCGCGCATCACGGTGAGCAGCGCGTTCAGTGCCGCGTTGCTCGCCAGCGGCGTTGCCGGTGTGGCGGTGGGTCAGTGGATCCAGGCTGGACACGGCAGGACGGTCATGTGCGCCGGCTCGCTGGCGGCCGGGCTGCTGCTGATCGCGCATGCCTTCATCGACCAGGCCTGGATGCTGCACGCGATCTGGATCGCGCTGGGCCTGGCGATGGGCGCGGTGTTCTACGAGCCCATCTTTGCGATCACCATCCGGCGCTGGCCGAATGACTACCGTCGCCCGATCATTCACATCACCTTCCTGGGCGGGCTGGCCTCGACCGTCTTCATCCCGCTGGGCGCCGTACTGATTGACCAGCTCGGCTGGCGGCAGACCTGTCTGGTGCTGGCGGGCTTTCATCTGCTGATCTGCCTGCCGATTCACTGGTTCATGCTGCGTGAAACGACCGCATCGCCCCCCAAGGTCGACCCAGTCGCCGACTCGGCTGGGGCCCGATCCACCGCGACCCCGCCTGTGGCAGGTTCAACCGGCACGCAGCCGGCTTCGGGCAAGGCCCCAGCCGTTGTGCCGGGCCTGCGAGAACTGGCCTGGTCTCAGGCCTTTGTACTGATCACCGCTGCCATGGTGGCGACCAGTGCGGTGAGCAGCGCCCTGTCTGCCCACATGGTGCCCATGCTGGCCGAACGCGGACTGCCGATGGCCTGGGCCGTCGCGGTTCCGGCGAGCATCGGCATCATGCAGGTGGTGGGGCGATTGCTCCTGCTGATGCTCGAAGGGCGCTTCGAGCCCCGCAAGCTTGACGTGGCCATCCTGCTGGCCACACCGGCCGCACTCCTCGTCCTGGCCCTGGGCGGACACAGCGTTCTGGCAGCCCTGGCCTTTGCCTGCGTGTATGGCCTGGGCAATGGCCTCATCACCATCGTGAAAGCCACTGCCATCGCGGCCTATGTCAATCGCGAGCGTGTCGCCCAGCTGGCCGGCCTGCAGACCCTGCCGGTCGCAGCGGCCAAGGCCGCCGGGCCGGTGTTGATGGCCGCACTGTGGAGCATCCAGGACGACTACGGGCCGGCCGTGCTGGTCCTCATTGCACTCGGTCTGGCCTCGGCGTTCATGCTCGCGCTCGCGCAACGCCGGGCCCTTGCCACCTGAATCGAGGCGGGGGCATTCCGTGAGCTCTCCCGCCCGTGGGACAATCCGGCCGTGACGCCCATCCTCCTTCTCCTCGGCCTGATGCTGATCCTGGCACTGCTCGTGCTGGGCTATGTCCTTTGGCCCCTGCTGAGACCCGCGCCCGCGGTCGTTGACCCGTCCGCCGAGATCGCCCGAGATGTCCTGCGCGCCCGGCGCGATGAGCTGCTCGCCGCGCTGTCCCATCTTCCTGCCGATGCCCCGGAGCGGCAGGCGGCGCTGGCCGAATTTGCAGCACAGGCCCAGGAAGAGCTCGTCCCTGCCACGGTGCAAGCTCCCGCGCCGGAATCAACACGGTCTTCACTGCGCGCACGAATGGGTCTGGGCGTGGCGGGCCTGGTACTGCTCGCAGCACCCGCTGCGATGTATCTGATTGCGGGCATGCCCGAAGCCGTCTCTCCAATCTTCGTCGAATCCCAGCGGCCACCGGCCAGTGTTGAAGAACTGGTGACCCGGCTGCAGGCCCGCCTGAAGGAGCAGCCCAACGATGCCGAGGGCTGGTCGCTTCTGGGTCGCAGTGAACTGGCCCGGGGCAATCTGGGTCCGGCACTCGAGGCGCTCGAGCGAGCCAATACCTTGCGCCCGAAAGACCCCGCCACGCTGGCTGACCTTGCCGATGCGCTCGCGCAGCGCGATGGGCGAAGACTCGATGGCCGGCCCATCGAACTGATCCGTGAGGCACTCGCCATCGATCCCAAATACGGCAAGGCACTGGCCCTGGCCGGGGCCTGGGAGGTCACCCAGGGCAATGCCCCGGCGGCGATCGCCCTGTGGGGTCAATTGCTCGAGCAACTGCCTGCCGAATCCGAGCAGGCCCGTCAGATCGCCGGGTTTGTCGATGACCTGAAAGCGGGCCGGCGTCCGGGCACAGGCTCGGGGGCCGCCAACCCGTCAGCCGCAGCACCGACTACGGCTTCGGGTTCAACTCCCGCCGCAACTGGGCCGAACGCCGCGCCTGGCCCCGCAGCGATCCAGGGGCGGGTCGAACTGTCGGCGCAACTGAAAGACCGCCTGAATCCCAAGGCCGCTCTGTTCATCGTGGCCCGCGCACTTGATGCCGAGGGCAGACCCAGTGGCGCCCCCCTGGCAGTCATCCGCACCGAAGCCGCCCAGTTGCCTGTGGACTTTGTTCTGGATGACGCCCAGGCCATGAGCCCCGCAAGTAAACTCTCGGCCCAGCCGTCGGATGCACGCATCGTCGTGATTGCGCGGGTCTCGGCCTCGGGCGAAGCAGCGCTGCGCAGTGGTGATCTGCTGGGCAGCTCGCCACCCGTCAAACCCGGAGCGAGTCAGTTGCGCGTGCTGATCGACGCGACCGCCCCCTGAGTTCAGGCTCATGCAGGGCTGCCACCTGGTCATCGAAAACCTCACCCTTGCGCGTGGACCGCGGGTGCTGCTGCGCAAGCTCTCATTCGAGGTGCGGTCGGGCGAAATGCTGCTGCTGACCGGGGCCAACGGCACGGGCAAGAGCAGCCTGCTGCGCGCACTCATGGGACTCACCCCCCTGCAGGCCGCCCGCTTCATCTGGACCGAGCCGGCTGGATCTGCACGCGAAGTCACACCCCTTGAACTCCGATCGTTCTGTCTGGCCCAGGGCCATGCGGCGGGGGTCAAGTCTGAACTCACTGCCCTTGAGAACCTGCGCAT
>Ga0255092_1000627_pt1 | contig 12817 bp, 9 predicted proteins | sample Colum_Yuk_RepC_8_2_FD_188454 | JGI IMG/M metagenome (GOLD analysis project Ga0255092, IMG submission 188454) | Freshwater microbial communities from Columbia River, Oregon, United States - Colum_Yuk_RepC_8d | ecosystem: Environmental > Aquatic > Freshwater > River | place: USA: Oregon | collected...
AAAGCTAAATAAAAACCTAAAAATCGCGCAAAAAAGGCAGGTTCTGTCTAGTGCTCTTTAAGTCTTCATAGTTTAGATTAAATGAAATTATTCCTTCTTTTGAGGAATTATTTGAGGCACAAACTTCCCCCAATGCATTTACTACCATGCTTGATCCAGTATATTCAAGATTATTACCGTCTTCACCAACACGATTCGCTCCGATGACATAACACTGATTTTCAATGGCTCGGGCAGCCAGTAATTTTTCCCAATGCATAATTCGACGAGCCGGCCAGTTTGCAACATACAATAAAATGTCATAAGCCGGATTGCCATCAGTTGAAATTCGATTTCTAATCAATTCTGGAAAGCGTAAGTCGTAACAAATTTGTAGATTCATTTTCCATCCCTGATAATCAACTATAATCTCTTTTTCACCAGGAGAATAAAATTCGTTTTCTCGCCCTAGACCAAACAATTTACGTTTGTTATAAAAGTCGACGTTCTGATTTGGTCCCACAAAAACTCCTCGATTATAGAACTTTCCATTTTCCCGAATAATTAACGATGTGTAAATGGCGGCGTTTAGTTTTCTAGACCATTTTAATAAAAATTCCATTCCTTGCGATGATTCCCATTCTTCTGCTAATTCATCTGTCTCCATACTGAAACCGGTATGAAACATCTCTGGAAGTAGAATTAAATCTGTTTCATTAATTTGTTCAAAAAAAGCTTCATACATCGAGTAATTGGCGTTTTTATCTTGCCAAACTTGATCCGCTTGAAGGATAGTTATTCTTAAATCTTGCATAATCTTTCTGTTGCGTCTTGAATGGTTTTTTCGTCTTTTGCGAAACAAAAGCGTAGTATTTTTTTATCTGATCCGTCGGCATTGAAAACAGATAATGGAATCGTCGCAACACCATGCTCTAAAACCAACCTTTTAGAAAAATCTACATCATTTTCCTCGCTTATTTTGTTGTATCGGGCAACTTGAAAATACGTTCCTTCACAAGGCAAAAGCTCAAATCGGCTATTTATCATTTGCGCTCTAAATTCATCTCGTTTTTGTTTGTAAAATATACCAAGTTTGCTCACATCGACATGATTCATGTATTCTGCAAGCGAGGCTTGAGCTACGCTGTTCACGCAAAAAACAAGAAATTGATGAACCTTTTTTAGTTCATTCATGATATATGTTGGGGCAATTACATATCCTATCTTCCATCCAGTAATGTGAAAGGTTTTTCCAAATGAAGAAACAATTACAGAACGTTCTCTTAAAATTTGAGATGAGTTGAGTGAAAAATGAGGCTTTTCGAAATGGATAAACTCGTACACTTCATCGGATAGAATCAATAAATTTGGAAAATCTAATATTAATCGTTCTAATTCTAGAATATCTTCTTTGTTCCATACTTTGCCACTTGGGTTGTGTGGATTATTAATAATCAACAACTTCGTTTTTTGGTTTGTGTAAGAGCGAATTCTATCCCAATCAGGTAAAAAATCGTTATTTAATGGAATACGAACTGATTTTGCACCCGCTAATATTACGGGTGATTCGTAACAATCGTAACTAGGATCTAGGATGATAACTTCATCACCCGGATGAACCAAGGCTTGAATCGTAGTAAATATCGCTTGGGTTGCACCTGCTGTAACTAAAACCTCTGTTGCCACATCGACGTTACGATGGTATTGTTCATCGACCATTTTACCAATTTGTTCCAACAAAATCGGCAAACCTGCCATGGGAGCATATTGATGCACATTTTCTTTTGTTTTTTGTCGAACAATTTCTTCTAAAATCGGATCAATCGGAAAGTTGGGAAATCCTTGTGAAAGATTAATTGCTTTGTGTTCGGCAGCCATTTTTGACATCACAGTAAAAATGGTTGTACCTACGTTTGGTAATTTGGATTGAAGATTCATATTGGTAAATTTAAGGGAAAGTTCAGAAAAAACTTACTGCTTCCTCTAAAAAGGGATGGTATTAAAAATTTTAAAGGAAATCAGCCTCAACTTGCTAATTTTAATCAAGCTTAAAAGTTCAATTTAATACAGTGAATTGAATTTTGTATAGGTTTATTTAATGTGACCCTGGCTAATTGTAAGAAATACGTATTTAAAACAAAAAAGCCTCACATTTCTGTAAGGCTTTCTTCTGTGGGAGTTGAGGGATTACATATCACATTAACCCGACGTGCAATGGATGAAAGCATTTCTTCACTCTGTTCAGTTTGTGCTTTTTCTTCAAGTCCACTTAAGCAAGCTTTGTGTCCTTAAACGAAAAAAGCACTGTCTTTAGACAATGCTTTCATCAGAGTGGGAGTTGAGGGATTCGAACCCCCGACCCTCTGCTTGTAAGGCAGATGCTCTGAACCAACTGAGCTAAACTCCCAAATGGGTGACAAAGATATGAAAAAAAAATAATATCAAAAGTTTTATGGAAAAAAATCCTTGAAATTATTAAACTAAAATCATCGAATATGATTATCTTATCAATGTGATGTGCCCTACTATAATTCTTCGTTGATCATTTTTAGGATTCTTGTAGATAATTTTATAGGTATATGTTCCATCTTGCACATCCCTTCCCTTAATACCATATGATCCATCCCATCCTACTTTTACATCGTGGGTTTCAAAAACTACTTCACCCCAACGGTTGAAGATAAGCATTTCAAAATTGAAAGGATCAAAACCGGACGTGAATATAGGTTTGAAAGTTTGGTTGTAGTTATCTCCATCTGGAGTAAATGTATTTGGGATGTAGAATATTTCATCTTCTTGATAACCAATACTTACTTGATAAGTATCAGTACACCCAAGAGCTGAAGTTGCCGTTAGAGTAATTGTGTATCCATTTGTTGTATTGGAATAGAGATGCACAGGATTTTCATCTGTTGACGATTGTGTATCGCCAAAATTCCACGAGTATGAAGTAGCACCAACTGAATTATTACTAAAACTTACAGATTGAGTAGGCTCGGTAAATTCAGTAGGATTAGTTGAGAAAGCAGCCACTGGTGGATTTTCTACACAGATGTAATCATTTAAAGTTAAAGTATTAGAACACCCATTTTCAGTTGTTGTCAAAGAAATATCATAACAACCACCTTGGATGAATGTATATTCAGCGTTACAACCATTTATTAACTGCCCATTTCCTACATTCCACGAACAATTGGATGGATTTCCAGCAGTATTAGAAAGATTAACGGTTAGTGGCGCACAACCTGTTAGCTGATCAGCAGTAAAGCTTACGGCAGGAATTGGATTAACATTTACAGTTCCATTAGCCGGAGCACTTTGACATCCATTTAGTGTATAAACAACGGAGTAAGAAGACGTTGTATTTGGAGATATTGAAATTGAACTTGTTTGTTCTCCACTAGGTGCCCAAAGGTAAGTTCCACCAGGCAGTGAAGGACTTGCTGTTAAGGTTGCATTATCTCCATCACAAATTGAAACACTATTAACACTCACCGTAGGTACAGAGTTAACAGTTACAGTACCCGAAGCACTTTGGCTAGTACAACCGTTCAAGGTGTATGTTACAGAATAAGAGGATGTTGAAGAAGGATTCACAGTAATGGATTGTGTAGTAGCTCCACCCGGAGACCAGGAATACGAACCACCTGCAGCACTAGGAGTAGCATTAATAGTAGCGGATTCTCCATTACAAATAGTAGCAGAAGAAACGGCCACTGTTGGAATAGGATTAACAGTTACAGTACCCGTACCTGTTGCCACACATCCATTTAGAGTATACATTACGGTATAAGTTGTTGTAGTGATAGGACTTACAGTAATCGAAGAATTTGTTTGTGAATTATTCCACATGAAAGTACCACCTGCGGGATTTGGCGTAGCTGTAATTGTAGTACTCTCCCCAGCACAAATTGTAGCACTACTCACGCTCACGGTAGGTTGAGGATTAACGGTAACTGTACTTGTTGCTGTTCCTTGACAATTGTTCAATGTGTAGGTAACTGTATAAGTTGTAGTTGCAGCAGGGCTTACACTTATAGATGCAGTAGTTTGACCACCAGGCGCCCACAAATAAGAACCACCACTTGGATTCCCTACAGCAGTAATTGTGGCAGAGGTACCGGAACAAATAGTAGGGTTATTTACAGTAACAGTCGGAGTAGGATTAACGGTTACCGTTCCAATAGTTGGTGCAGAGGACACACCGTTTAAAGTATAGACACAAGTGTAAATAGCATTGGTAGTAGGAGAAACAGTAATAGTTTGAGTAGTTTGACCCCCCGGTGACCATAGATAAGTTCCACCTGTTACACTTGGTGTTGCTGTTAAGCTTGTTGAAGAACCACTACAAATAGTTGTGCTATTTACACCAAGCGTTAGTGTATTCACAGTAATTGTAGTTGTAGCCGTTGCAGTACAGTTGTTACCAATGTCATAAGTAACTGTATAAGTTGTTGTTGTGATTGGTGTTGCATTAACAACATCACCTGTAGATGTGTCTAATGTCCCTGATGGACTCCAAGTATATGTACCACCCGCAGGAGTTCCAACAGCTGTCAACTGTGTTGGTTGATTTATATCTATAACACTTAAAGTTGAATTAATGGACACAGAAGGAATCTCTGGAGTAACGTTAATTATGTGTTGCGCAGTTAAAGGATTACCACAAAGATCTTGACCATTATAGTCTATGGTTATTGTACCACCATTACAAATATCATAATTCGGTGTAATTACAGCTGGAATAGATCCAGTAATTAAACAATTTGTTGGTTCGTTATTCGAGTAAGTTGCATTTGGCGCAGTTGTATACGTTAGTGCATTATTGTATGAAAGTGTATTAGGTAAACCTGTTGGTACCGTAATTACAGGAGTGGTAGGTGGTGTCACCGTAATTATATGTTGCGCAGAAAGTAGATTTCCACATACATCCGAACCTGAATAATTAATTGTAATTGAACCTCCTGTACATGATGTGTAGTTAGAAGTAACCGTTGGCGTTAAACTTCCTGTAATCAGACAAGTACCAGATTCACTATTGGTAAATGTGGCATTTGCAGGTGTTGTAAACGTCTCCGAGGAAGCACAACTCAATGTTACGGGTAGACCCGATGGTAATGAAACAGTTGGTGCAACTGGTGGCGTAATTGTTATTACATGCTGTGCATTTAATGGATTATTACAAACATCTGTGCCAATATAATCAATAGTTATTGTACCACCATTACAAGCTGTGTAATTCGACGTAATTGAAGGTGATATGATTCCATCAATCAAACAAGCGCCAGATGAATTATTCGTATATGTTGCATCCGTTGCATTTGTGAATAACTCCGCAGCGGCACATGTTAATGAAGTTGGCAATCCCGTTGGTAAGGTAACAGTTGGTGCAGAAGAAGGCAGGACATTAATCGTTTGCGAATTTGTGATTGTATTTCCGCAAGCATCAGATAATGACCAAGTTCTGATTAAACTATATCCACAACTACTTGGAGTTCCTGTTTCCCCGACGAACGTTACAGTAGGATTTGAAGTACAATTGTCTGAACCATTTATCACAACTGATCCAACTAATGGAACTGCGTCACAGTTTACAGTAATATCTGCAGGAAAATTATTGAATACTGGATTTATTATGTCACCTGTATTAATCGTTTCAGTTACCGTTGTTTGGTTGTTACATGCATCGGTAATTGTATACGTTCGTGTGATTACCAGCGGACAAGTACCTGCTGAAGTTTCTGTGAACGTTACTACTAAGTCAGCATCTGCTGTACAGTTATCTGCTATTGTGATTCCTAAACCTTCAAGACCTGCTACTGTTGTTTGAGCAGCTGGAGCATCTGTAGCTACACATCCTGTGATGGTTTGGGCAGTGATTGTTCCTGTTACTACTGGAGCTTGAGTGTCAACAATTCTATTAATTGTTTGAGTGCAACTAGATGTGCAACTACCTAATGTTGCTGTATAGGTTCTTATTACAGTTTCTGTACATCCAGAAATCGTTGCCGCCGCATCCGTATATGTGATTGAAGTCCCATTTGTACTTCCTCCAAGCGAGGTAAATGAAGCTATCGTCGTCGCCCCTGCTGGAACAGGAGTATTACAACCAGTCAATGTTAAAGTTGGAGGACATGTTAATGTAGGTGCTGGATTAATAACCACCGTTGTAGTTGAAGTACAAGTTCCTCCAGATCCATCTGTGACAGTAACTGTATATACCCCAGCCATTGCTGCAGTTGCATTTGGAATTGTTGGATTTTGAAGATTTGAAGTAAATCCATTAGGACCAACCCAACTAAATGTCGTACCTCCTGCCGCAACAACATTCAATTGAATCGTTTGCCCAGGGCAATAAGCCCCTGTATTTGATGCCGTACAGTTTAAACATGGATTGACAGTAATACATTGTATTGCATTGTAGTTACAACCAAAATTATCAGTAATTGCATATGTATAACAGTTATTACCTGTGGTTGTTGGAGTAACTGTTGCGGTAGTCGTTCCGGTAGAGGTCAATGCGGGGTTTGCTACCCAACCTTGAGAAACAATTGTAGGTGTAAAAGAACTTGATGTATTAGTCGGTATAGATGAGTTAAAATTAACATCCCAGTTAAATATATAACCATTATCAATCCCCATATTATCTGTTACTTGAATTGTCCAAGCACCATTTAATGGACAACCAATCAAATTTGTGAAAGGTTGAGATGGCATGTAGCTTCCCGTATTAATTGACAAGTTTGCCGGTGTACCACAAGTAGAAGTTGGGCCATTTATGAGCAATGTAGTGGCAGTTGGAGTAAAACAATAAACTCTGCCGGTTCCTGGACCCACCGCCGGATCATCAAGTGGACATCCTAAATATGTTCCACCTCCACCCGGATATGCTTTTAATATTGTTGATTGACCGTTTGGACAAATCAATCGAATAGTAAGATCTCCAACATAGGAATGCTCCATATTTAAACATACGTTTTGAAAATCACTTGCAGATGTTACTGTTTGATTCGTATTGTAGCAATTTACAGTTATAGCTGTATTGTATGATGCACCGGTGCCATCGGGCAAGAAAGTGGTTCCACTTACAGGAGGAGTACAATTTTGAATGAACGGAGTCATTGTGACCGCAGCATTTAAATTAGCGGACTGCCCTTGACAAATAGTAGTAGGAACAGCTGATGTTGTTATAGTTGGAGTTGTAGAAACTTGAACTTTTCTATTTAAGAGATTTGAATTAGTACATCCGGACGGATCGGTTATATTTAAATTCACCGTGTACGTTCCAGCTGCATTATAGGTTGTTGAGGCCGTGGTACCGATAGCGGTAGTACCATTGCCAAGATTCCATTGATAAGTTGCCCCTATTCCGCTTGTAGAAAAGGTCCCGCTTCCTGTAAAAGAAACTGATTGACCTTGACAAATACGAATTATTCCATCGGCCTGTGGAGCTGGATTTGAAGAAACAAAATTAGAGGTTATTGTTTGACATGGTGAAATACATGTAATTGCAGCGATCCAACCAGCATATGTTACACTTACGTCAGAAGTAAAACGAAACGTAAGACAGCCAGAAGCATTTGCCGCTGTTGCAGTAACAATTCCCGGACTGGTTGTACCGGTGTATGCACCTAAAGAAGGAGCCGCGATACTAGCACCGTCATAAATCTGCAAAAAATCAAAGTTATTTTCCAACGAAAAGGCAGAAAATGTAACTCGAACTTTCGCTCCTGGTGTAGATGGACAGATAGTATAAACAAAAGTTTGATTATTGCCATAATTTGCACCTGCACCACCACTATCATAAAAATTTCCAGAACATGCTGTTATAGAAGCATTTGACATATTCGGACTTGGTGGAGGGGTTCCACAACCAATAGTAGCTGTCCAACCGGCGCCAGTTACAGATCCATCAGATACAAATCGAATCGTGATACATCCTGAGGTGGCTACAATAATTCCTGGGGAATTCGTACCACTGTAGGTGCCTAAACCTGGTGATGCGGTTGATGGGCCATTATAAATCGTAACAACATCAAAACCTGCTTCAGTTGCAAATTGCGTAAAATTTAAATAGATTGGCTGACCATTTCCTGAACAAAAAGTAACGGTTCTATTTTGACCATTTGTATAACTCCCTGCTGAACCACCACTGTCGTAAAATGTCCCTGCACATGTTGTAATTGTGCCCAAATTACCCGTTAATGAATAAGTTTGAGAGAGCCCCTTAAAAAAAATAAATTGTATAATTATTAAGGCAAGTAAAAGTTTTTTCATGTCCTTAGTACGTTTGAATGTTTGATTTTTCATAGATCGGATGGATCGCGTACCCGTCATTCCAATTAATCAACTGAAAAGTTGCAGGGAGATATGTTTGCCCAGGTGAAATAGTAGTTGGTGAAATCTCTTTTCCATATTTATCATAAAGCTCAGAAGCAGAATATAATTCCACATAAATTCCATTTTTTTCAAAGAAAATTATTCTTCGTTCATTTAAAAAACGAAACTCATCTAATTGATCATAATTAGTCAAAGCTGTCTTATACATCAACAATTCGCCTTCAGAAATTGATGCGTTCGATGAAGAGACTTGGAACGATACTTTTTGAGAATTTGAAACTTGTGATTTAAGTTCAAAATTTGCAAATAATGCAATGAAAATAAATGGAAAATAAAAAAAATTCATAATCGATTTTTTACTCTAACGTATTTTATAATAATGAGTTGCCATTTCAATCCCGAAAATAAACAAAAAAAGCCAGAAAAATCTGGCTTAATGAACAAAACCCTTGTTTGAATTAAAATTCAAAAGTTTCCATGAATTTTGTTGTAAAATTACCTTTTTTGAAATCTTCATTTTCCATTAGTTTTTGATGGAATGGAATCGTTGTTTTTACACCCTCAATTATGTATTCATCCAATGCACGTTTCATTTTTAAAATTGCTTCTTCACGAGTTTGTGCAACAACAATGAGTTTAGAAATCATGGAATCATAATTTGGAGGAATGGTGTAACCCGAATAAACATGCGCATCAATTCGCACGCCATGCCCTCCAGGACAATGATACTCCGTTATTTTTCCTGGCGACGGTCTAAAATCCATGTAAGGATCTTCTGCATTGATTCTACATTGAATAGCATGACGCATTTCTGGAATGTAATTTTTTCCGGATATTTTTTCTCCTGCTGCAATTTTGATTTGCTCTTTGATTAAATCGAAATTGATAACCTCCTCAGTGATCGTATGTTCAACTTGAATCCGGGTATTCATTTCCATGAAATAGAAGTCACGGTTTTTGTCTACCAAAAATTCAACTGTACCCACACCTTCATACTTAACTGCTTTTGCAGCTTTAATTGCGGCTTTACCCATTTTTTCACGAAGTGAGTCAGTCATAAATGGAGAAGGGGTTTCTTCCACCAATTTTTGATGTCTTCTTTGAATGGAACAATCTCTTTCTGAGAGGTGACAAGCATTGCCATATTGATCTCCTGCAATTTGAATCTCTATGTGACGAGGTTCTTCAATGAATTTCTCCATGTAAATTCCATCATTTCCAAAAGCGGCTCCAGCTTCTTGTCTTGCTGAATCCCATGCAGCTTCAATGTCTTCTTCTTTCCAAACAATACGCATCCCTTTTCCACCGCCACCAGCAGTTGCTTTCAGAATAACCGGATATTTGATTTCTTTTGCTGTTTTTATTGCATCAGCTAAATCTTTCAAAAGTCCTTTAGAACCTGGAATACATGGGACTCCCGCTTTCAACATTGTCGCTTTAGCAGTTGCTTTGTCTCCCATTCCTGCAATTTGTTCAGGTAATGCACCGATGAATTTTATTCCGTGCTCTTGACAAACTTTTGAAAATTTTTCATTTTCTGAAAGGAATCCATACCCAGGATGAATCGCGTCTGCATTCGTGATTTCTGCTGCCGCAATAATGTTGGGAATGGATAGGTAAGACTTTGAACTCACGGGTGGACCTATACAAACAGCTTCATCTGCAAAACGCACAGGAAGACTGTCCTTATCTGCCGTAGAATAAACAGCTACTGTTTTAATTCCCATTTCTTTACATGTTCTAATCACACGCAAAGCAATTTCACCGCGGTTAGCGATTAAAATTTTCTTAAACATAACTAAGATTTTACGTTTATGCTGGTTCTACCAAGAATAATGGTTGATCATATTCGACAGGGCTAGCATCATCAATCAAAACTTTCACGATTTTACCAGAAACTTCTGATTCAATCTCATTGAACAATTTCATTGCTTCAATAATACAAACTTTATCGCCTTTTTGAACAGAAGTTCCTACTGATACAAACGGATCCTTATCTGGTCCAGAAGAACGATAAAATGTTCCAATCATAGGAGATTTAATGGTTATCAATTTTGAATCATCACTTGTAGAACCAGGTTTTTCAGATGTTGGTTGAGCAGCAGGAACCACAACTGGAGCAGCTACTGGTGTAGATACCAAGGGCGCTGCAACTGGAGCAGACTGAACAAAAATAGGTTGATCACTTGATCTTGATTTATCAGCCTTTAACGTGATTTTAAAGTCTTTTTTTTCGATTTCAACCTCCGTTAATCCTGATTTTGAGACTAACTTGATTAAATCTTGTATTTCATTTAAATTCATAACAAAAATTTTGGTAAATATAATTATTTTGAGTTATACGCCCATTTTAAATAAACTGCACCCCAAGTAAACCCTCCTCCAAACGCAGATAAAATCAAAGTATCTCCTTTTTTCAATTGGCTTTCATAATCCCACAAACAAAGAGGAAGTGTTCCCGCTGTAGTATTTCCGTATTTTTGAATATTGATCATTACTTTTTCTTTCGGTAAGCCCATCCGATCAGCAGTTGCATCTATGATTCTTAAATTAGCCTGATGTGGAACTAACCAATCAACATCTTCGCTTTTTAGGCTGTTTTTCTCCATGATTTCGGCAGAAACTTCCGCCATATTGGTTACAGCAAATTTGAAAACTTGTTTTCCTTCTTGCTTTACAAAATGCATTCTATTTTCAACTGTTTCTATGGATGGAGGATTTGCAGAACCCCCGGCAGGTTGAATTAAATATTGTCTTCCCGAACCATCACTGCGTAGAATAAAATCTAAAACACCAAGTCCTTCTTCATTTGGTTCAAGTAAAACAGCTCCTGCGCCATCTCCAAAAATTACACATGTCGTGCGATCCTCGTAATCTAAAATAGATGACATTTTATCCACACCAACTACGATAACTTTTTTATACCGACCTGTCTCTATGAATTGCGCTCCTGTAGACAAAGCGTATATAAAACCAGAGCACGCAGCAATTAAATCAAAACCCCAAGCATTGGTCATTCCTGTTTTATCACACAATACATTTGCAGTGCTTGGAAAAGGATAATCGGGAGTAACTGTAGCTAAAACAACTAAATCTATTTCTTCAGGATTGGTGTTTGTTTTAGAAAGAAGGGCTAATACAGCTTCTGTTGCTAAATCTGAAGAGGCGCCATTTCTTAATATTCTTCTTTCTTTAATACCAGTTCTGGATGTAATCCACTCATCTGAAGTATCAACAATTTTTGCAAGATCTTCATTGCTAAGTACTTCATCTGGGACATATCCATGAACCCCTGTAATGGCTGCAGTAATTTTTTTCATTAACTATTAAATGCTTGATTTAATTTATCAGATAATTTAGAATTGGCTACTTCAAAAGAGTGCAGAATCATATTTTTGACTGCTATTTCATTTGAAATTCCATGTCCAATAATAACATTTCCTTTAACTCCTAAAATGGGTGTTCCCCCATAATTTTCGTAATTGAAGCGATCAAAGTATTCATCCCGAATCCCTCTCTTTCTCATCAACGTATATATTCCTTCCGCTTCTTTTAGAACAATATTTCCGGTGTAACCATCACATACAATGACGTCCGCTTTGCCCAAGAATAAATCTCTACCTTCTAAATTTCCTACAAAGTTAATTTCATCAGATTTGGCAAGCATTCCGTGAGCAGCAATTGTCAATAAGTTACCTTTCGTTTCTTCCTCGCCAATGTTTAGCAAAGCTACACGAGGTTGGTCAATTCCATAGACTTCTTTGGAGTACAAGGAACCCAAAACAGCAAATTGATACAAGACATCTACTTTACAATCAGCGTTTGAGCCAACGTCCAATAAGATGGTTTTAGACCCATCGATTGCTGGAAGTGTTGATGTTATACATGGTCTGATAACACCAGGAATCGTATTTAGTTTGTAGATTGAACCAACAAGCATTGCACCTGTATTTCCAGTACTTGCAAAAACGTCTAATTCTCCCTTAACCAACAGGTCGAATCCCCTAGAAATAGTACTATTCGGTTTTTGCGGGATAGCCCTGGTTGGGTGATCATGCATGGTAATGATATCAGGAGCATGAACAATTTCTATTCGTGATTCAGGAAGATTGTGCTTTTCTAAAGAAGATTGAATTTGATTTTCATCACCAATCAGAATAATTTTTACATTTTCTGGGAGCTCTTTTAAGGCAAGTGCTGCACCCTCCAAGTTAACAACAGGAGCAAAATCACCACCCAAAATATCAATTCCGATTTTCATCAGCGGAATTTTTTAGGTTTAATTAAACCGCAACTTCTTTTTCAGCAACTACTTTTCCTTTGTAGTATAATTTACCTTCATGCCAATGTGCATGATGAAATAAATGAGGCTGACCCGTAGTTGGACAAGTAGCGATGTTGTTAGCAACTGCATTCTTGTGAGTTCTCCTTTTGTCTCTTCTAGTCGTGGAGGTTCTACGTTTAGGATGTGCCATAATTATTTATTTTTATTTAATTA
>Ga0255092_1000630_pt1 | contig 12784 bp, 8 predicted proteins | sample Colum_Yuk_RepC_8_2_FD_188454 | JGI IMG/M metagenome (GOLD analysis project Ga0255092, IMG submission 188454) | Freshwater microbial communities from Columbia River, Oregon, United States - Colum_Yuk_RepC_8d | ecosystem: Environmental > Aquatic > Freshwater > River | place: USA: Oregon | collected...
CCGCCAGTGCTTCGCAGGCCGCCAGGCGCAAGCCCTCGTCAGGGTCGTCGGTTCGGACGAGCAGTTCCGGAATGGCGGCGGTCAATTTTCCCCGTTGAACGGCCCGGGCCGCCGCTTCCTGCACGATGAGTTCCGGTCGTCGCAGGAGCGGCAGCACCAGCGCGGAATGTTGCTGGGCGGCGGCGGCGTCCAGGCTTTGGAGTGCATGCACCAGTGTGCGCAGGTCAGCGGTTCGGAGGGAGTCCGGGAGTTTGGTTGTCGGAGGTGGAGCAGGCTGGGTGCGGGCGGCAGCGGCGAGTTGTTCTGAATTGAGCGTGACGCCGAGCGCGGCGGCGGTGCGGGCAGCCTGCGCGCGAGTGGTGGGTAGATCCGCGTTGAGCAGCGCGCGGACGTGAGCGGTGTCGGCGGGATTGCGGATGAGGCCGAGGGCTTCCAAGGCGCGCTCACGGGCGACGGCATCAGGTTCTTTCAACGCGGCGCGAAGCAGATCTTGCGTGGGGGCGTCCTTGAGCGGGTGGGTGACGAGCGGAATCCAGACGGCCGCGTGGCTCAATCGGAGCGCGAAGGCCTTCAGCGCGCCGGTCCCGGGCTGGTGCGAGCTGCTGTCTGAATTTAAGGGAAACCAGAAGTTCATTGGCGGGCGTTCATTTCTGGGGTTGCAGCAGCCAGCGCAGGCGGAAAAAGGCGATCAGGAGAAACACTCCCGAGGCAATGAGGGCCAGCGTGGTGTGCCGCTGCCAAAGAATGCCCAGGTCATCGAAGATGCCGCGCGTGAGCACCTGGAGCGCTGCGGCAAAAGGGTTCAGCCGGAGAATGGCCTCGCGCAACGGCACCGAAAGCTGGTCCGCCGTCAGCAGCGGAAGCAGGGTGGCAATGGCGACGAGGAAGTTCAGCGCGTAGGTCAGGGCGGTGGCCGTAGGCGTGCGGCTGGACACGGCGGAGGCGAACAGGCCGGAGGTGAGGGCGAAGACAATCGTGGTGCCGATCACCGCCCAAGCCTGGAGGATTTCCTGGGTGGTGTTGATCTCGAGATAGTAAATCGCATACCAGCCTGGCAACGCGCCCAGCAGCAGAAAGCACACAAAGAGCAACGCCACGCCCAGCTTGCCGGCGAGGATGGAGAACGCGCCGAGCCGGGACATGCGCAGCAATTCGAGGCTGCCGCGCTCCTGCTCCTGGGTGATGGCTCCGGCGGTGAGCGAGGGGACAATCAACACGACGAGCCCGAGTTGAAACACCAGCGAGACTCCACGGATCAGATTGGGCGTGGGGCCGACCAAGTTGCCGACGACGGCAATCATCATGAGCATGGACAGCCCGAAGCACGCCACCGCAGCGCGGAACACCCACACGCCGCCACCGAAGGCCTGGCTGCGCAGCTCCTTGGCGAAGATCGGGTTCAGCCAGTTGGGGATGCAGTCGCGCCGGCGCATCGGGTCAATGAGGTAGAACGGGAAACTCAGCTTGCGCCGCGTCAGCTCGCCCGCGTCCCCAATCGTGCTCCCGTGCCGTCGGGTGTTCCGCTGGCCGGCCCAGTGGAAGCGGGCCAGAATGAACACGGCCATCACGGCGGAGGCTCCGGCACAGCAGGCGAGGTAGGTTCGCCACGCCCCGGCCGGCTCAAACGAGGGCAGGATGACGGAAGCCATCGCCCCCAGCGGACTGAGCGCGCGGGCGTGGTGGATGAAGCTGCTCGCCCAAGCCTTCTGGCCGAGCAGAAAGTGCGGCAGCCACGGGGCGGCGACCAGCACGAGCAGCAGCACGTAAGTGGTGACCAGCGCCATGTGCGAACTGCGCAGCACCGAACTCACCGAGAGGCCCAGCAGGCCGAAGGTGATGCTGCCCGCCGCGCAGACGAGGTAGATGGCTCCGGCCTCGCGCACCGACACCGCGCCGAGGAAGAAGCACGCCGCAAAGGCCGGCAGCGAGAGGGCGAGGAACATCAGCAGCACCAGGATGGAGGCCCCGAGCTTGCCCAGCAGCAAATCGAGCGGGCGGAGCAGGGTGGCGAAGAGCAGGTCATAGGTGTTGCGCTCTCGCTCGGAAGTGATCGAGGTCGCGGCAAAGGCCGGCGCGTAGAGCATCACCAGCAGCAGTTGCGCGGTGCCGCAGACCAGCAGGATGGAGCGCGAGGCGCGGGCGGTGGCCGAGTAAACGCCCTCCTGCGGCCACATCCACCAGACCAGCGTGCCGAGCACCAGCAGGTAAAGCGCTGCCAGCGCCAGCGAGAGCGGCGAGCGCAGCGTGGCGCGGAGTTCGCGCAGCAGGACGGGGTTACTCAGCATCGTCGCCCCTTCGTTTGCCGGCCTTGGCCTGGGTCGTGAGCTTCATGTAGATGTGCTCCAAGTCCAGGGGCACCTCGCGATACCACAGCACGCTCACGCCTTGTTGCAGCAGGAAGAGCAGCACGCCTGCGATTTCCTCTTCCGGTCCGGCGAACGACAGCCGCAGCAATCGGCCCACGGTTTCCTTCACTTCAAGTTTCTCCACCGGATACTGCGCCGCCAGCAGCTCGCCCGCGTGGGCGGCTTCATCAAGCACTTCGATCTCGATCAACCGCCGCTGCTCGACCTGGCGCAGGACAGCTTCCATCCGGTCGCAAAGCAGCAGGCGCGCCTGCTCCAGAATGCCGATGCGGTCGCAGACCGAGGCCAGCTCGGGCAGGATGTGCGAGGAGACGAGGATGGTCTTGCCCATGCCCTTCAGGGTTTTGAGCAACTGCCGCATCTCGATGCGCGCCCGCGGATCGAGCCCGGATGTGGGCTCGTCGAGGAACAGCACTTTGGGATCGTGAATCATGGCGCGGGCGATGCCGACTCGCTGTTGCATGCCGCGCGAGAGCGAGTCCACAAAGTAATCACGCATCTCGTCCGTGCCTGTGATGTGCAACACCTCCTCGATGCGTGCGCGCCGTTCGGTGCGCGGCAGCCGGTAGGCCGCGCCGAAGAAATCGAGATATTCCCAGACCCGCATGCCCTGATACACGCCGAAGATGTCCGGCATGTAGCCGACCACACGCTTGGCCTGCTGTGGATGTCGGACGACATCCACGTCGGCAACCTGCGCACTGCCGCTGGTGGGGCGCATGAGGCCCGAGAGGATGCGGATGGTCGTGCTCTTGCCGGCGCCGTTGGGTCCGATGTAGCCGAAGATCTCGCCCTCCCCGATGTCGAGGTTGAGGTGGTCCAGCGCCAGGACGTCCTGGTATTTCTTGGTCAGGCCCTCGGTGAGAATCATGGAATGGTGCCTTTGAGTTCGAGATCGAGATTCCGGATTTGCCAGACGTGCAGGTCCGGGTTCGACATGAAGCCGATGCGCTTGCCCTCGGCGGAAGCATTGACGCGCAGGACCACCACGACCGATCGCTGGCCGGGCCGCAGCAGGCGTTCGGGGTTGGGCACGCGGGCAGGCATCGGGCCGGCCAGCTTGGTGAGGCCCGGCTGCAAGGCGGTGCGAGTATCCTCGGGAACGCTCACGCCACCCGGCCCGATGAAAACCTCGGGTTCAAACGCTGTGCCCCGGTATTCGAAGTGCAAGGTGAGCTCCTGCGCCACCAAGTCCGGGCAGCCCGCCGGCAGCGAAAACTCGATCGCCAGGTTGCCCGCCCGGCCACCGGCGAAGCAGCCTTCCCCGCGAAGGAAGAGGTAGGCGCCCATGTTTTGGATTTGCAGGGGCATCACGCCACGCGGCAGCAACAGAGACGGCCCCAGATACTCCACGCTTCCCTCCACGGCCAGCAGTCCAATCGCATCGCGGGTCACGGCCGGATGCACCGCCGTGATCGGGAACGCCGGCCGATCACTCCAACTGAACAGGGCAGGGAGCAGCTCCCGGCCACGGAGCAAACGGTTGAAGCGCAGCTCGTCGAAGCTGACTTTGACATCCCCGGAATACACGGGCTCCGGGAAGAAAATCCGGCTCACCCGGTCGCGTTGCTCTTGCCGGGCGGAGCGCACGAGCGGGGCGGTGGCGGACAGGTGCTGGTTGGTGGCATGGTGTTCCAGCCGGGCTCCAGGCGCGATGGTTGGGAGGGGCACGACGAACCGGTTGAATTTGAGGAACGGCTCGGCCAGCGCGACCTCCGTGCGGTTGGAGATGGTCACGGAAAGGCCGTCGGTGCTGATCCGGGTGTGCACCGTCGGCGCGCGCAGGGCGGGTTGCGGAGCCCGCCCGATGAGCGTGCGCAAGTCATCCGCGCGCACGGCCAGGTTGCTCACCGCGAGCTGGTTTTCGTAGCCGAGGCGGAATACCTCGGGCGGGTTGACGCCGCTGCGGCCAGGCAGGAGCGAGGCCGCGTCCGTGGCGGTGAGCAGGTCGTAGCTTTGCTCCGTCGGGGAATACACTCCCAGCGCCGCCTGCACACAGGCCCCGTCCTCCCCGCTGCGGGCGGTGGCCAGATAGACTTCGTTCAGCAGCGGCTGTGGAGAGGTTTTCCAGCGGGCCGCCATCACGACTGCGCCAACTCCAAGGCACAACGCCACCGGGGTGGCAATGGCCCAGCCTCGCTCTGGCTTGGAGGTGAACCGGAAGGCAATCAACGCCAGCAGCACCAGCCCTGACGCGCTCAACAAATACACCAGCACCCACTGCCGCGAGACGACCTTCATACCCGACAAACCGGCCAGCACCCGCTCGGCTGCCACCGAACGCGCCATCAAGCGGTCGGCGTGATGCAGGAACTGCGGCGGGGCCAGCAATTCCCGCCAGAAGTTGGTGGAGCCTGGCCAGACACTGAACTCTTCGCTGCCCGCCTCGAAGCCCAGCATCGTCACCCGTCCTGCGCCGACGGTGCGAGAGATTGCCCACGGCCGGTCACGCGTGCCCACCGTCACTTCGCCCGTGCCGGGCACCAGCCGGCTGGTCGCCAAGCCATTGGTGAAGATGAATTCGCCAGTCAACGGCGGCAGGGTCTCCAGCCGCTGCGGACTGAGAAAGGTTCCGGGCAGTTGCTCCGCCAAGGCCGGGCTGATGCCGGGCGCAGCCGAAGGCACAACGATTAGATGCCCGCCTTGGGCCACGAAGTCGTGCAGGGCCTGAAGTTGCAGCGGCGTGGGGGCGTAGTCTGCGAGACCGCCCAGCACCACGGCGTCGAAGCCGCGCAGGTCGAGCGGACGACGGGGAAGGTTCTTGGGCTGCACCTGCGCTTTCGAGAGCATCCGTTTCTCCGCGCCGATGGGCACTTCGCGCAATCCCCGGTAGCCGGCGAAAGTCGTGTCGCACACCAGCAGGAACACGGCATCTTCCGCAACCTTGTGGCCGAGCCCCTCGTTCCGGCTCCAGACTTGAAGGCCGCCGTCGGTCAGCTTCACCTGAACCACCCGCTCCATGCTCCGCTTCACGCCGAGCGGATTCGGGGCGTCGGGAAAGACGGGAAACTCAAACCGGCGATAGGAATTTGCCGGCAGCGTCACCGGGCGGATGAATTCGAGGCGCTGTCCGGAGAGGTTTCCATCCAGTTCCACCACGAGCTGTCCCGTGCGTGCCGGACCGGTGTTCTCGACATCCACCGCCACCGGAGTCCAGTGGCGGTTGCGGAACTGCCCGCCAATGCCCACCTGCACATGCCGCACCCGCGGCGGCTCGGTCTGGGTTTGCCCGATGCCGGCCGCAACCAGTGCGAGAAGCATGAGGATTGGGCGAAACACGCGGGTGGTTATACTCACCGGAACTCAAATGGCAACGGATTACAACTCGGTGGTCATAAGCCCGCGGGCAATTCGCTTGTTGCGGTGCTTCCCGCCGTGCTAGCTCTGGGCGCGTGACGCCGACACGCCAGGGCTCGTTTCATCTCTTTCGTTTTGCAGGCATTGATGTGTTCCTGCATTGGTCGTGGTTTTTGGTCGCCCTTTACCAAATCACCAGCCGGAGCGCGGAGTATTCCTCCCCGGTCTGGAACGTCCTGGAGTATCTGGCGCTCTTCACCATCGTGCTGCTGCATGAGTTCGGCCATGCACTGGCCTGCCGGCAGGTGGGCGGCCAGGCCTCGCTGATTGTGCTCTGGCCGTTGGGCGGAGTGGCGTATGTCAACCCACCGCAGCGCCCCGGGGCCACCCTCTGGAGCATTGCCGCCGGGCCGCTGGTGAACGTGGTGTTGGTCGTGGGCCTGTCCCTGCTGCTGGCCTTCCTGCGGCCGCCCGAGGCGGAAGGGTTGCGCGGAGACGCGGCGGGATTTCTACGCACGCTCTGGATCATCAACCTGGCCATGCTGGTGTTCAATTTGCTGCCCGTTTATCCGCTGGACGGCGGCCAGATGCTGCGCTCGCTGCTCTGGTTCTGGCTGGGTAGGGCGCGCAGCCTGCTGGTGGCCAGTGTGACCGGACTGGTTGGCGTGACCGGGCTGGTGGCAGTCGCATTCTGGTCCCAATCGTGGTGGCTCGGGATCATGGCGGTCTTCCTCCTGTTGAACTGCTGGCGCGGCTTGCAGCAAGCCTGCGGACTCGCCCGCTTGGACCAGTTGCGCCGGCACGAAGGGTTCGCCTGCCCCTCGTGCAATCTGGCCCCGCCGGTCGCCGCGCTGTGGATGTGCGGGAACTGCCGCGTGCCCTTCGACACCTTCGCAACAGGCGGGGCGTGTCCGCAGTGCGGGGCGCGTTTTCCGACGACCGCCTGCCCCGAGTGCGGCGTGCCTTCCCCATGGGAGAAGTGGCTGCGCACGCCGCCCCCGTTGCCGTGAACACTTCAGGCAATGCATTGCTTTGATCTGAGCTTCGCGAATCCCGCCGAAAACCTAGCCGGCGATGAGGCGCTCTTGAACCGTGGTGAAGCGGAGGGTGGTGAGGCGCTGCGCTTTTGGGAGTCGCCCGTGCCATTCGTCGTGCTCGGCTACGGCAACCGTGCGGCGACCGAAGCGGATTTGGCCGCGTGTGAGGCGGCCGCCGTGCCTTTGTTGCGACGCTGCTCCGGCGGCGGGACCGTGCTGCAAGGGCCGGGTTGTCTGAACTACTCGTTGGTGCTCGACCTGGCCCGGGATGCCGCGTTGGGCACGGTTTCAGGAGCCAACGCCTACATTCTCCAGCGGGTTGCTACAGCCTTGAGCCGCAGCCTGGGCGAACCGGTCCAGCGTTGCGGTGACACGGATCTGGTCTGGCGCGGGCGAAAGTTCTCCGGAAATGCCCAGCGGCGACGCCGGACTCATCTGCTGTTTCACGGCACGGTCTTGCTCGCATTGAACCAGCCGTTGATGGACCGGTGTCTGAAGTTTCCTTCGCGCACTCCGGCGTATCGTCAGGACCGCAGCCATGCGGAGTTCGTGTCGCCTCTCCCGCTTACGGCGGACACCGTGAAGCAAGCTTTACGGGCGGTTTGGGGAGCGGTGGCTGCCCCGACTAGCTGGCCTGCGGAGGAGAGCGCGCGGCTGGTTCGGGACTGCTACTCGCAGGCTGATTGGAACCTGCGGCTCTGAGTCGCGCCGGGGCACGATGGCTGGCAGGGCAGGGGAATTACTCCTTTCGCCCGGGTGGTCGCGCGGCTACAAGTCCGCCGTGAACGAGTTCAGTGTCGTCCTCTCCGCCGTCCTGCCCGTGCTGGCCATCGCCTGCGCGGGAGTTGCGATGCGCAAGTTTGACTGGCTCACCGAGGAGGCCGATCACTCGCTGCTGCGCGTGACCATAAGCCTGCTGGTGCCCGCGTTCATCTTCGACAAGGTCCTGGACAACCCGGCATTGAACCGCACGGAGAACCTCTTCCTCCCACCGCTCATCGGCTTCGGCACCGTGGCGCTGGGCATCGGCGTGGGCTGGCTGGCGATTCGACTCGCCGGTCTCCAGCGCGACGCGTCGGGCAGGACGTTTGCCTTCAGCACCGGTCTCTACAACTACGGCTACGTGCCCCTGCCGCTGGCGATGTCGCTCTTTGACCGTGAGACCGTGGGCGTGCTCATCGTCCACAACCTCGGGACGGAAATTGCCTTCTGGCTCCTGGGCACGGTTGTCTTCGCGCACGCGGCCAACGAGCCGCTTTGGAAGAAAATCCTCAACCCGCCGCTCGCCGCCATCGTGCTGACGCTCACGCTCAACTTCACCGGTGGCGCGGCATATGTGCCGGTGTTTGTGAAGACCACGATGCACATGCTCGGCGCGTGCGCGATTCCGATGGGTCTGGTGCTGGTCGGCGCGATGATTGCCGACCACCTGGCGGAATTTCACTCTGAGCAAGGCTGGCGCGTGATGGGGGCTTCGTGCGTGCTGCGGCTGGGCGTGATTCCCGTGCTGTTCCTGCTGTTGGCGAAGTTCCTGCCGTGCTCAGTCGAGCTGAAGCGCGTCATCATGCTGCAAGCCGCGATGCCCTCCGCCGTCTTCGCCATCCTCGCCGCGCGCCACTTCGGCGGCGACGGCCCGACCGCGCTGCGCGTGGTCATCGCCACTTCGGCGGTGAGTTTCGTGACAATTCCCCTGTGGATTCGTGCCGGGATGAAGTGGCTGGGGCTGTAGCCGAACGTAGCCTTTCCAACCCGGCCACCGTCTGCCATGCTGCGGATGACACTGACATGAGCGACCAGAAACAAAACAGCGCCGTCTCGCTGCGGGACTTCCTCTCGACTTCCACGAAGTTCGCCGCCAGCGCTGCCGCCCTCGGCACGCTGCCGGTCGAGCGCTTCGCCCACGGTGCTTCGCCCGGTGACACCATCCGCGTCGCGCTCGTCGGTGCGGGCGGACGTGGCACCGGCGCGGCAGACCAGGCGATGCAAGCCGGGGCCGACGTGAAACTCGTCGCCGTCGCCGACGTGCATCAGGACCGGATGGACCGCAGCCTCGCGTCGCTCAAGAAGCACAAGGACCAGCTCGCGGTGAAGGAGGAGAACAAGTTCCTCGGTTTCGACGCCTACAAGCAGGCCATCGCGCAGGCGGACGTGGTCATCCTCGCGACGCCGCCGGGCTTCCGCCCAATGATGTTCGAAGAGGCGGTGCGGCAGGGCAAACACGTCTTCATGGAGAAGCCCGTCGCCGTGGATGGGCCGGGCGTGCGCAAAGTCCTTGCCGCCGCTGAGGAGGCGAAGAAGAAGAACCTCAAGGTCGCCGTCGGCCTCCAACGCCATCATCAGCCGAATTATCAGGAGAGCATGAAGCGCCTGCACGGCGGTGAGATTGGCGACATCATCTCGATGCGTTGCTACTGGAACACGGCTCCAGTCGGCCCGAAGAAGACGCGCAAGGAAGTCACCGAGATGCTTGGCCGCGCGCCCACCGAGATGGAATACCAGCTACGCAACTGGTATATGTTCGCGTGGCTCTGCGGCGACCACATCGTCGAGCAGCACATCCACAACCTCGATGTCATCAACTGGGTGAAGCAGTCGTTTCCCGTGAGTTGCTCCGGCATCGGCGGTCGCGCTTACCTCAGCGAGCCGGACCACGGCGAGATTTTCGACCACCACACCGTGGAGTATGTCTATGCGGACGGGGCGCGGATGTATTCGCATTGCCGCCAAATTCCCAAATGCAAAGGCGAGGTCTATGAAGCCGTGCAGGGCACGAAGGGAAGCTGGATTGCCGAGCGCAATGTCTTCGCCATCCGCGACCTTAAGCAGGAAGTAACTTGGCGCTATCAGGCGAAGGAAGGCGAGGCCAACGATGGCCACCGGCTCGAGCACATCCCGTTCTTCGACGCCATCCGTCACAACAAGCCTTACAACGAGGCTGAACGCGGCGCGAAAAGCACGCTCACCGCCATCATGGGCCGCATGGCGACCTACGGCGGCCAGCCCGTGACGTGGGAAGAGGCGCTCGCCTCGAAGTTCGACCTGATGCCTGAGCGCCTTGCTTGGGACGCCGCTCCGAAGCCCAAGCCAGGACCGGACGGACGGTATCCGTATCCGATTCCTGGCCGGACCGTGGCGCTGTAACGCTGTTTTCTCCTGCTGCTAGTCCTAATCTTAATCCTGTTCCCGATTCAGCCGGAGCGGGGAAGGAGCGGGATTAAGATTAGGACCAGAAGCTAGAACCGAGTTTCCCCGCGCTGGACAACCCGCTGTCCGTCCCTACACTCGCCGCTGTTCCATTTGGTGAACGGACTTCGCCATTTGCGCGCTACGAATGTCGTGGCGTGCGGCCTAGTCCAACGCGATTGAAACTATGAGCAACCTGATTGTCCCTGCCTCCGCTTCGGTCACTCGCCGGAGTTTTCTCTCCACCTCGTCCAAGCTCGCCGCTGGTGCGGCTGCCTTGAGCACCTTGCCCGTCGAGCGTTTCGTTCACGGCGCTTCGCCCGGCGACACCATCAAGGTCGCGCTCATCGGAATGGGCGGACGCGGCTCGGGCGCGGCGAACCAAGCCCTCAGCACCGGTGAGAGCGTGAAGCTCGTGGCCGTGGCCGACGTGCATAAGGACCGCATGGACAGCTCGCTGGCCAACCTCGCCAAGAACCACAAGGACAAGGTGCAGGTGAAGGATGAGCACAAGTTCATGGGTTTCGACGCCTACAAGAAGGCCATCGCGCAGGCGGACCTTGTCATTCTCGCCACGCCGCCCGGCTTCCGGCCGATGCAGTTCGAGGAGGCCGTCCGGCAGGGCAAGCACGTCTTCATGGAGAAACCGGTGTGCGTGGACGTCGCCGGCTACAAGAAGGTCATCGCCGCCGCGCAGGAGGCGAAAAAGAAGAACCTCAAGGTTGGTGTCGGCCTCCAGCGCCATCATCAAGCCGGCTACGTTGAGACAATCAAGCGCATCCACGACGGACAGATGGGCGACATCATGGCGATGCGCGCCTACTGGAACGGCAACACGCCTTGGGTCCACAAGCGCGCCGACCTCGAAGCCAAACAGGGCCGCAAGCTCACTGAACTCGAATACCAGATGCGCAACTGGTATTACTTCGTCTGGCTCTGTGGCGACCACATCTGCGAGCAGCACATCCACAACCTCGACGTCATCAACTGGGTCAAGCGCGGCCACCCGGTCAAGGCGCGTGGTAACGGCGGTTGCGAGACGCGCAAAGGCCCCGACTATGGCGAGATTTTCGACCATCACGTCGTTGAGTTCACCTACGAGGATGGGTCGGTCTGCTTCAGCCAGTGCCGCCACCAGCTCGGCTGCTGGAACGATGTTTCCGAGCACGCCATCGGCACCAAGGGGGTGGCGAACCTCGGCCGTTACACCATCACCGGCCCGGCTGCCTGGCGCTATCAGGGCGGCGGCAAAGACCCCTACCAGCAGGAGCACGACGACCTGTTCGACGCCATCCGCAACGACAAGCCTTACAATGAGGCGTTCTACGGCGCTGACAGCTCGATGACTTCCGTGTTGGGGCGCATGGCGACCTACTCCGGCAAGGAAATCTCCTGGGACGACGCGATCAAGACGAACCATGACACGATGGTCAAGGGCATCGACCAAGTGTCGTGGGAAGAAGCCATCAAGCTGACGCCGCCCAGTGTGCCCGGCTCCGACGGGATGTATAAACTCCCCGTGCCCGGCAAAACGACGTTCGGTTGAGCTGGACCAGTTCTCGCACCCAGCCCGCGCCCGGCAACGGACGCGGGCTTTTTTGTAGTGCGGTGACGAGTCCGAGAACTCCACATCGTTGGTGAATTTCACCCCTCGCGAGCCGTCCGTCTCCATTGACTTCCGCCGTGCGTTGCGTTGTTGCCGCGTCGGCGGAGTTAGCGCATTTTCAAGCCATGAACTGCAAGCAACTCCTGACCGGCCTCGGCGCGCTCACGCTCGCCGTCGCCAGCCTCCTCGCCGCCCCCGCCGACAAGAAGTCCGCGTCGCCGAAAAAGGTCAGTTACTACAAAGACGTCCGCCCCATATTCCAGGCCAATTGCCAGGGCTGCCACCAGCCCGCCAAGTCCAAGGGCGGCTATGTGATGACGGATTTCAAACTGATGCTCGGCGCGGGTGACAGCAAGGAAGCCGCCATCGTCGCGAAGGCCCCGGACAAGTCAAACTTGGTGAAGCTCATCACGCCCAAGGACGGCAAGGCCGAGATGCCCGAGGGCAAGAAGCCACTGCACGCGACCGAAATCGAGACCATCCGCAACTGGGTTGCGCAGGGCGCGATTGACGACACGCCGGCCAACGCTCGCGAGCGTTACGACATGAACCATCCGCCGGTTTATTCGCTACCGCCGGTCATCACCTCAATTGACTACTCGACCGACGGCCAGTTCCTTGCGGTGGCGGGCTTCCACGAGGTTCTCCTCCACAAGGCTGACGGTTCCGGTCTTGCCGCGCGGCTCGTCGGTCTCAGCGAACGCATTGAGTCCGTGAAATTCTCTCCTGATGGCAAGCGCCTCGCCGTCGCGGGCGGTCTGCCGGGGCGCATGGGCGAAATCCAGGTTTGGGATGTGACCCAGCGCAAGCTCACGCTCTCGCACTCCGTCACCTACGACACGCTCTACGGCGCGAGCTGGTCGCCGGACGGCAAGCTCATCGCCTTCGGCTGCGGTGACAACACGGTGCGCGCTATCGAGGCCGACGCCGGCAAGCAGGTGATGTTTATGGGGTCGCACAGCGACTGGGCGCTCGACACCACCTGGTCCCTCAAGGGCGACCACGTCATCTCCGTCTCGCGCGACATGACTGCGAAGCTCACTGAACTCGCCACGCAGCGCTTCGTGGACAACATCACGAGCATCACGCCCAACGCGCTCAAGGGCGGCGTCGCCACCGTGTCGCGCCACCCGCTCCGCGAGGAAATCCTCATGGGTGGTTCCGACGGTCTGCCCAAGCTCTACCAATACTTCCGCACCGCGCCGCGCCAGATTGGCGACGACTCGAACGGCATCTTCTTCTTCGACGCAATGTTGGGCCGTGTCACGTCCGTCGCATGGAGTGCGGACGGCAAG